>ERZ780177.804-NODE-804-length-32432-cov-4.032152_pt1 | contig 32432 bp, 44 predicted proteins | sample MGYA00510973_ERZ780177 | MGnify/ENA primary metagenome ERZ780177 (study PRJEB29588, sample SAMEA2144396) | human gut metagenome | biome: human gut; feature: human-associated habitat; material: faeces | place: Denmark | collected 2008/2010 ...
TAACTCACTCAAGAAGAAATCCCTGGCACTATTCGATTAAGGAGGATATGTATTATGACTTTTGCTGCTGTTGAAAAAGCCCTGCGTGAGGGCAAGAAAATCAAACTTCCGAAGTGGAAGAACGCCTACTGGTACATGAAGGACGGCGTACTGATGAACCACTTTGAGGACGCTCCTGTTGAGAAGGATGTTCCCACCACCCGCCTGTTTCCCCATGACCTGTTGTGGGTTTTGCGGGATGACTGGGAGATTGTGGAGGACGATGAGCAGACCTCTAACCTTACGGCCACTCTTGTTCCTGTGCCGGACTTCTCTTTCAGCGTGGCGCTGGATTATCTCAAGCAGGGCAAGAAGGTTGCCCGCAAGGGTTGGAACGGCAAGGGAATGTTCCTTGTGCTTTGTCCTGGCAGTGCTGTTCCTGCTGACCGTATGAAGGTTAAAGCAGTCAAGAAATTTTATCAGGACGTGAAACAGGACACGGTTATCATCAATCCGCATATTGATATGAAAGCTGCTGACGGGACATACGTTACGGGTTGGCTGGCTTCCCAGACCGATATGCTGGCCGATGACTGGAACATTGTAGAGTAAGGAGGAAACCGCAATGGCTAATATCTATGAAACCATGAATGTTCGTCAGAAATTGGCGAAAGCCCGCCTGTACTTCCTGAACCAGAAGGTTCAGAAGTCCGGCAAGAATATGCACCTTGAGTTCAAGTATTTTGAGTTGGAGGATATTGTTCCCCCGGCAATCCGCATTTTCGCCCGTGTGGGGCTGACTACCAACATCGAGTTTACCGATGACAAGGCTGTTATGAGCGTGTTCAACGCTGACAACATTGAGGAAGCCCCGATGACCTTTACCGTCCCGTATCGTGAGGTCAAGCCGATTGTCAGCAATCAGGGCAAGGAAGTGACCAACCCCATGCAGGCGCTTGGTTCTTCCATCACCTACCTGCGCCGTTACCTGTGGATGGCCGTGCTGGACATTACGGAACCTGACGATGTGGACGCAAGCCTGGGTTCTACGGACAATACGGAGGAAACCAGTGAGTTTGCGGAAGAAGCCGCTGCCCCTGCAAAGGCTGATAAGAAGGGCAAGAAGAAAGCCCCGGCTACCGCTGCGGAGCGTAAGCAGGCAAAGGAAGAACTGACTTCCGCTGACGGCGCTGCCAGTGAGGAACAGATTGCCAACCTCAAGACCCTGTGCAAAGACCTGATGGAAAAAGATGAAGCCCAGGAGGATTTTGTTCAGCAGATTGCTATGAAAACCGATGGGTTCACCAACATCACCGCTTCTGCCTGCACCGCCCTGTGCCAGAACCTTGAGGAAATCATTTCTCAGTATGGGGAGTAAGGAGGTTGCTTATGCCGAACATTCAGTATAAGGAAATCAACTTTCGACAATCCAGCCTTGACCTGATTAAATTGGTCAACCAGGTTATTCAGGAATATCAGGCGCAGGGTTATGAACTAACTTTGCGGCAAGCGTATTACCAGTTAGTTGCACGTGGCTATATCCCTAACAATGAGAGAAGCTACAAAAACATAGGTAATCTCATAAATGATGGCAGACTGGCCGGACTAATTGATTGGTATGCAATCACTGACCGAACCAGAAATCTCCGTGGCAATTCTCACTGGGACACACCCGCAGAAGTAATTGAGTCTGCAAAATATTCCTATCGTCTGGATAAGTGGGAGGGACAGCCGAACTACGTTGAGGTATGGGTTGAGAAAGACGCTCTGGTGGACGTTGTAGGACAGGCTTGCCGTCCTCTGGACGTACCTTTCTTTTCTTGCCGTGGATACACTTCCCAATCTGAAATGTGGGCTGCGGCGCAGAGATTTATCCGCAGAGATGACCGGGAACAACGTATTATTATCCACCTGGGTGACCATGACCCGTCAGGGATTGATATGACCCGTGATATTCAGGAACGGCTTGAAATGTTTGGTGCGGACGTGATTGTTAAGCGTGTTGCCTTGACAATGGAACAGATTGACTTCTACACTCCACCACCTAACCCAGCCAAACTGACAGATAGCCGTTGCTGGGGTTATATCCAGAAGTTTGGAAACGAGTCTTGGGAGTTGGACGCATTGGAACCTAATGTCATAACAGACCTTATTACGGAGCAAGTCACTATGTATCGTGACGATACCCTGTATCAGCAGGTATGTGACCAGGAACGCCGGGAAAAGAGAGAATTGCAACTTCTCTGCGACAACTATTCCGAAGCAGTATCCTTCCTGAAGGAGGGCTACTGATTATGGACAAAGTTCAGGTTCACGCTGAAATCTGCGATAACATCAAAGTTCTATACCAACGCAAGAACGCAGATTACGGGGACAGTTTTGCGAAAGCAAGACGGGAGGTTCCAAACTACACACTTGGTAAGCTATATGATAAGTTCCAGAGGTATATGACTCTCACCCGCAATGGTGAACATACCGCCCAGGTTGATGAAACTCTGGATGATACTTTGATGGACTTGGCTAACTACGCCATTATGGAACTTACCGAAAGAAAATGTGAGAAGGAGGTACAGACAGTATGAGAAAACTGCTGCGTAGTGTCGCACGACACAACATGAAACGTGCTGGTATCCAGCACATGAACCGCAAAGGCGGGGACGGAAAGTCCTTCTTTGCCCGCAACTGGCGCAATTACGTGTAAGGGAGGTAGAAATCCATGAAGTGGAATGACAATGGTACTATCTCCATCACACCCCCGGCCAGACCTAAGAAGTGTACAGGTACACGGCTTGCGGCCATTATGGGGCTGAACCAGTGGACTACCCCGTTCAATGCCTGGTGTGCTATCACCCGTACCTATGAGGAACCTTTTGTAGATACCATCTACACTCTGGCTGGTAAAGCCATTGAGCCGAAGCAGGCAGAGTACATGAAAGGCAAGTATTTCTGGAAGAACCTTGTCACACCTACCGATGTGTACGGTGCAGACTACTTCAAGAAAACCTGGGGTGACTTCTTCAAGGATGAACCCATTTTCGGAGGTATGTGGGACTACCTGTTTGTGGACAAGGACGGCAAGCCTACTACTGTGATGGAAATGAAAACCACAAAACGTGCGGAGGACTGGATTGACGGTATCCCGGAGTATTACGCATTGCAGGCTGCGCTTTATGCCTATCTGCTTGGCGTGGATGACGTTATCATGGTCTGCTCTATCCTTGAGGATAAGGATTATGACAAGCCGGAAGATTTTGTGGTCACACCTGAAAATACCTTTGAGCGGCCTTTCAAGGTATCGGAGCGTTACCCGAACCTGGACAAGACCCTCAAGAAGGTTGAAGCCTGGTGGAAGAAGCACGTGGAGGGTGGCGTTTCTCCGAAGTATGACGAGAAGAAAGACGCTGAAATCCTCAAAGTTCTCCGTGCCAACAATCTGTCCCCGGACAGCGACATTGACGCTATGATTGCCGAAGCGGAGCAGTTGCAGGGCAAGATTGATAAGGTCATGGAGGGCATTGCCGAAGATGAAAAGCGGCTGAAAACGCTGAAAGACCTTATTAAGGAAGCCTGCGTTGAAAAGTTCAGGGATGGTGATAAGCAGGTCATCATTAAAGGTTCCCGGTTTGACTGGGTTACCGCAAAAAGTACGTCCCTCAAGGTGGACGAAGCTGCTATGAAGAAGGACGGGGTTCTGGATAAGTACAAGACGAAAGAAAGCGTCACCTACCGCCTGACCCCGAAAGAAAGAAAGGAGTAAAGCCCCTATGTACATTAACCCTATTCTGTTTGGAGTCCTTACGACTCTTTTCGCAGAAATCGTAACCGTCAATCTGTGCATGATTGCACTGTATGCGGTTAAGACCAAACGCAATAAGCGTACAACCAAAGGAGGAAAATACAATGGCTAAGATTGGATTGAGTGAGGGCTTCTCCCTTATCCCGGAAGGAACCCACGTGTTCCAGATTACCGCCGTCAACTACAAGGAGGACTTTGGCAAGATGGAAATTACCATGCAGCTTGCCAACGGCCAGAAGCATATCGAAAGGTTCTTCCTGCTGAACAAAGACGGCGAACCGAACCAGGGCGGTCTGAACGCTTTCAGCTACTTTGCAAAGGTGGCGTTGAACGATTTCTCCCTGTCTGAAATCGACCACGAGGATTTGATTGGGTGCTTTATCCGCTGTGACGAGGAGCATGAGGAAGTGGAGTGCAACCGTAACCCCGGCAAAATGCTCAAGTTCGCCCGTCTGGGTGACAAGGAGTCTGCTGACGGCTATGACGAAGCCCCCGCTCCTGCCGCAAAGAAGTCCCCTGCTAAGACTACTGCTCCTACCCAGGGCAAGCCTGCTGGTGGAAAGAAGCCCTTTGACCTCAACAGTATTTTGGGATAAGTCCCGGATGTAAGCAGCGGAGAGGGAGAAGTGATAGCTTCAATCTCTCCAATGCTTATTTCTATTATCCGCTACTTTAAGGAAAGGAGTCAAGACATGAGCAAAAGTACAACTAAGCCGGAGCGTATTGAGAAGTTCCGCAATCTGTTTTCGGCTATTTATCCCGCAGAGGTACATGAACGCCTGTGTGATGAACTGGACGCTATGGGGTTCTTTGACGCTCCTGCGTCTACGAAGTATCACGGTAACTATTCGGGAGGTCTGTTTGACCACTGCTACGAAGTCACCAATGCCCTTCTCAAGCTGACTGACCAACTGCACCTGCAATGGCAACGGCCTGAAGGCCCGTATCTGGTAGGTATGCTGCATGACCTGTGCAAGTGTGACCAGTATCAATATATCACCGCTACCCGTGAATGCGTTTATAAGAAAGACCTGTCTTTGAATGGTCACGGTGATAAGTCAGTCATTTTGGCGCAAACCCTTGTAGAACTGACAGGTGAAGAAATTCTGTGTATCCGTTGGCACATGGGAGCCTACGATGAAAAGGAGAACTGGAACAGCCTGGGTGCTGCCATTGAGCAATATCCCAACGTTCTCTACACCCACACAGCGGATATGATTGCGTCCCGTATCATTGGGATTTAAGGAGGACGGCATTATGGGAACTTTCATTTTGCTGGTCATTCTTATCTTTTACGGTATCCTCATGTTTGCCCTGGGCATTGTTACCGGGGCGGTGGCGGCTACCGCAACACTTAAACAAAAGGAGGAACAGAACGATGAACGGAAATGAGTATCAGAACCTTGCCATGCGTACTTGCAGTATTCCTTATGAGAAGAAGAATGACCGTCTGCTTCATGCGGTATTTGGCCTGACTTCCGAAGCCGGAGAGGTTGCAGGTATCATGCAGAAGGTCTACCAGGGACATGAGTTCGACAAGGAGCATATCAAGAAGGAATTGGGTGATTGTCTGTGGATGATTGCAGAAGCCTGTGACGCTCTTGGATTTTCTATGGACGATGTTATGCAACTCAACATCGACAAGCTGAAAGCCCGTTACCCGGAGGGTTTTACGGCTGAAAGGTCTTTGCACCGTCAAGCGGGGGATGTGTGATGAATTACCACAATATCACATTCGATGATATGAACAACGGTGACGGGCTGCGGGTAGTCCTCTGGGTAGCAGGGTGTGAACACCACTGTAAGAACTGCCAGAACCCCGTCACATGGGAGCCGGAAGATGGTATTCCCTTTGGCTTGCAGGATAAAAAAGAACTGCTTGAAGCATTGGAGAAGGATTACATTGCTGGTATCACCTTCTCTGGCGGTGACCCGCTCCACCCTGCAAACCGTGCGGATGTGAAATCCCTTATGGAGTCTGTAAAGCAGAAGTTTCCCGGAAAAACCGTCTGGGTCTACACAGGGTACACATGGGCAGAAATCATGGACAATGAGGAAATGGCTGGCATGATGGCCTATGTGGACGTTCTGGTAGACGGACGATTTGTAAATGACTTGCTGGATGTGAATTATCCCTGGGCGGGAAGTACCAATCAGAAAGTCATTGATGTACAAAAATCACTCAAGGAAGGGAGGGTCATTCTCCATGAAAGTCATTAAGAAAGATGGCACTCTGGAAGAATTTGACGGCCAGAAGATTGTCAATGCGGTTAGCAAGTCTGCCGCACGTGTAATGGTAACTATAACAGATAGCGATTTCCACGACCTGGTATCTGCGGTCATTCGTATCATCCACCAGAAAGGGCTTGAGGAAATCCCCGTATCTGAAATGCACAACATCATGGAGCAGGTTCTTGAGAACTTCAATCCGGCTGTGGCGAAATCCTATAAGGACTACCGCAACTACAAAAAGGATTTTGTTCACATGATGGATGAAGTATTCATGCAGTCCCAGTCCATCCGCTTTATCGGTGACAAGGAAAATGCAAATACGGACTCCGCACTGGTGGCAACCAAACGCTGCCTGATTTTCAACGAACTCAACAAGCGCCTGTACAGAAAGTTCTTTATGACCCGTGACGAGTTGCAGGCTTGCAAAGAGGGATATATCTACATCCATGACCAGTCTGCACGTTTGGACACCATCAACTGTTGCCTGTGTGATGTGGGTCATGTGATGGAGGGCGGCTTTGAAATGGGCAACGTCTGGTACAATGAGCCGAAGTCCCTTGACACGGCCTTTGACGTGCTGGGTGATATTATCCTGGCTACTGCTTCCCAGCAGTACGGCGGCTTCACTGTGCCGGAGGTTGACAAAATCCTGTCCCCTTATGCGGTCAAGTCCTATGACAAGTACGTTGAAGAATACATGGATAATGCGTTTCACCTGGGCGCTGACCATGATACCGCCCAGCGATTGAGCCGGGAATACGCTTTGAACAAGGTTCAGCGTGAGTTTGAGCAGGGCTTCCAGGGCATTGAAATGAAGCTGAACACCGTGGGCAGTTCCCGTGGTGATTACCCATTTATTACTATGACCTTTGGTCTGGCTACTGACACCTTTGGCAAGATGGCCGCAAAGACGTTCCTGCGGGTTCACCAGAACGGACAGGGCAAGCCCGGTAACAAGAAGCCCGTACTGTTCCCGAAGCTGGTTTTTCTCTACGATGAAGCACTGCATGGTGAGGGCTGCGTGAATGAGGATGTGTTTGAAGCAGGTATTCAGTGTTCTGCCAAAACCATGTACCCTGATTGGCTTTCTCTCACTGGTGAGGGATATGTAGCGTCCATGTACAAGAAGTATGGCCGGGTGGTATCCCCTATGGGTTGCCGTGCTTTCCTCTCTCCCTGGTATGAGCGTGGAGGTATGACCCCTGCGGACGATGATGACAAGCCTGTATTCGTAGGCCGTTTCAATGTTGGCGCTGTCAGCCTGCACCTGCCTATGATTTTGGCAAAGGCCAGACAGGAGAACCGGGACTTCTATGAAGTGCTGGACTACTATCTGGAAATGATTAGAGGGATACACAAGCGCACTTATGATTATCTGAGGGAAATGCGGGCAAGTGTAAACCCCATTCAGTTCTGCGAAGGTGGTTTGTACGGCGGGCATTTGAAACCCGGCGATAAAATCAAGCCGCTCCTGAAACCCATGACTTCTTCCTTTGGCATTACCGCCCTAAATGAGTTGCAGGAACTCTACAACGGGAAATCCATTGCGGAGGACGGCGCTTTCGCACTTGAGGTTATGCAGTACATCAACCAGAAGGTCAATCAGTTCAAGCAGGAAGATGGCTGGCTGTATGCTATCTACGGTACTCCTGCCGAAAGCCTGTGCGGCTTGCAGGTTGAGCAGTTCCGCAAAAAGTATGGCATTGTTGAGAATGTCAGTGACCGCCCCTATGTGAGCAACTCCTTCCACTGTCATGTCACGGAGGACTTGACCCCCATTCAGAAGCAAGACCTGGAAGGCCGGTTCTGGGATTTGTGCAATGGCGGCAAAATCCAGTATGTGCGCTATCCTATCAGCTACAACATTGACGCTGTAAGAACCCTGGTTCGCAGAGCCATGAAGAAAGGTTTTTATGAGGGTGTGAACCTCTCCCTTGCCTACTGTGATGACTGCGGACACCAGGAACTTGAAATGGATGTTTGCCCGAAGTGTGGCAGTTCCAACCTGACGAAGATTGACCGCATGAATGGCTATCTTTCGTACAGCAGGGTTCATGGGGATACCCGGCTGAACGCTGCGAAGATGGCTGAAATCGCAGAAAGGAAATCCATGTAATGGGTATGACAGAGTTGACCCATGCCATTATTGCAAAAGCAGCAGAGGATTATTTCAATCTTCTTGCCGGGTTTATCCCCCCCGTAGTAATTGCAATGTGACAGAGATAGAAGCATTTTTCCACTCTGACTTTTATGGTTTGATGACGAATATTGATTGCGAATATCTTATGCGAAAAATCAAGGAGGAAGCAGCTAAGATGGTGCTGGAATATACCGTATCGAAGGAGAAAGGCAGTAGCCAGTATTACGTGTGCCTGGTTGGTGAGGAAAATACCCCGTTGAGCCGCAGGTACACCACGAAGAAGAAAGCCCTGCACAAGGCCGCAGAAATGCAGGGTATTGAGTACAAGCAGTATATGCGTATTCGCAGAAGGGACGGTGTGAAGTGTGATTAAGATTGAGAGAACAGATACCTATGGATGGGAAGCCGCCGTCCGTGGTATGCGGAACCCCAAAAACTCCTGGGCGAATAGTGATAGTCACTATTGCTGGGAACCTCAATACCCTGGCGGTGGATGTTTCGGGTGTGAACTAAACAGTGACCGCAACTGCCGGGTTGACAAATACATTGTCGGAAAGAATGATTTTGGCCTGATGAAAACCCTGGCTTCCGCTGGAACTGACCACGGAAAATTTATGCGGATGATTACGGTCACCGCAGACCTTACCGCACCCCTGTACTGGTGGAAGGAATACGACACCTACAAGGTGGGTACTGTGGCTGACTCCTGTTCTACCATGCACAAAATCCATGAGAAGAAGTTTGAGCGGAGCGATTTTTCCGTAGAACATCTTAAACCCCGTATGCTGGAAGTCCTGGATGTAACAATCTACAATCTCAATGCCTGCCGTGGAATTTTCCTTGAAACGAAGGATAAGACCTGGTGGTGGCAGATGATACAGCTTCTTCCTTCCAGCTACAATCAGAAGCGCACTGTTCAACTGAACTACGCAGTTCTCAAGAATATGTATCATGCCCGCAAAAATCACAAGCTGGATGAATGGCACAGCTTTTGCCAATGGGTAGAAACTCTCCCGTACAGCGAACTTATTACAGGATAGGAGGATTATGGGTATGGACTATTCCAGAATACCAGAAGAACTTAAAAATCTCAAACAGTGGGTGTGCGCCTGGGATACGTCCAAAATCCCTATGAAATCCTTTGAGAGAAAGGCCGCTTCCTCTACCGCACCCGAAACCTGGGGAACCTTTGAGCAGGCGCAGGCTGCGGTGGAGGGCGGTATCTATGACCACCTGGGGTTTGTGTTTGCTGACAATGGGATTGTGGGCATTGATATTGACCAGGGGTTTGATGACGGTCTTATGACCCCTCTGTGTGCAGACATTATGAAAGCCTGCTGCTCATATACGGAGAAGTCCCGCAGTGGCCGTGGCGTACACATACTGCTGCGGGGAAATCTCCCCTTCACTGGACGCAACAACCTAAAAGGTGTTGAAATCTACAAGGCCAGACGGTTCTTCATTATGACAGGTAAGGTGATGATATTCCCTGAAATTATTGAGAACCAGAAAGCCATTGACTATGTGGTGCAGAAGTATTTCCCAGAAACGGAGAGGACGGGCGGTAAGTCACCATTGGTGCAGAAAATTTATTCCCCGGAGTTCAGAAAGCCGGAAGGAACGAAAATTTGTATCAGGCCGGATTACCCAGAAATCATATCTGGTGGCAGAAACCTGTCCCTCACTTCTCTGGCCGGAGCAATGTGGAACACGGGATACACTAAGCAGCAGATTTATACAGAACTGTGCTATGTGAACCAGCGGTGTTGTAAGCCCCCTCTGCCTGACCAGGAATTACAGACGATTTGCAACAGCGTAACCAGATATAGGAGGTAACCCGCATTGGCACGAACACTTTACCTTGAGAATGGTTCTACGGAGTACATCTTTGCCGGAGAAACCGAACAGGATAAGTTGCAGAAAATAATCCGTGAGCAGCTTGGCCGGGACTGCGAAGAACTCTATGCGGAAATCATAGCAGAACTGCGTGATGACGATGTGGACGAATGGGAGAAGATTGCGGACGGGTACAGAGGAATGTGCGTTGATACCATGAACTTCCTGAAAGAAGCCCTTGAACAGCCCAGGTTGAGCAGAAAGCGGATTGAAGCAATCTACAATGACCTGTACAAAAATCTGTGACGGGAGGGGAACAGTATGGCATATCGTCAAAAGCACCCTTACGCTTCACAGATATGGTACATCGTTAAGTTCAAGATACACAGAACCAGGCAAGGTTTATGCGGCCTGCTGGGTGGACACAAGTTCCGTTCTGTGGATACAGATGTACACTACAACCCAGAAAACGGCACAATCACCATCACGGAAACCTGCGTAAAGTATGGAAAGCGTTTCAGCTTTACCGCTACGGAAAAAGCGTTTGGTTTGCCAGAAAGGAGGTAATGCAGATGGCTGATGAATTGTTTCAGCTTTCCAACGGAAGGTATATCACATCCGAAGAAATCAGCGAAAAGATGTTCTATATCAAGAGCGTCCGGCCTGAACTTCCCTACCAGGAAAACAGCACGGGGTACAGCTGGGATGAAGCTGGAATGGCTGACCTGTTCGCAGAATGTTACAAGAAGGACACACGATATTGCCCAGAAGCAAAGTCCTGGTTCACCTATGAAGGTGGCCGCTGGCAGAAGGACGTGAGTTCCCTGCTGGTAAGTTCTAAGATTAAAGAGTTTGTCCGGCTGATGGCGCTGTACTGCGGTGAGATTACCGATGAAGAAAAGCGGAAGCAGTATATGGCGTTTGTTGCAAAGATGGGTGACCGCCGCTTCCGTGACCGCCTGATGAAGGACGCTGCTGACAACCTGCGTATAGAAGCGCAGGAATTTGATACTCACCCGTTCCTGGTAAACTGCCAGAACGGAACCTATGACCTTGAGTCCATGACGTTCCGGGAACACAAGTGGGATGACTTCTTGACCATGCAGACCAACTTTGAATACAGCTTGCAGGATGTACGCTGTGAGCGGTGGGAGAAGTTCATTGCAGAAGTAACCCAGGACGATAAGGACAAGGCTGACTACCTGCAACGTGCGCTTGGTTATTCCATCCTGGGAACGAGCAAAGAAGAATGTATGTTCATCCTGCATGGAAAAACCACCAGAAACGGTAAGTCTACCATGCTGGACGCTATTCAGCACTTGATGGGTGACTACTCCACGGTTGCCCCGGTGGAACTGATTTGCCGTGCAGAAAGGCAGAAGAACGCAGAAGCGGCCAATCCCGTTCTTGCAAAACTCAAAGGCCGCAGGTTTGTAACCATGAGTGAGTCCGACACGGCGGGGAAGCTGGATGAAGCTACCATAAAGCAGTACACGGGTGGTGAGGACATTACAGCCCGTGAACTTTACCAGAGCGCAATCACATACAAGCCGCAGTTTACCATGTGGCTGTCCTGTAATGACCTGCCGTCCGTAAGGGACAAGAGCCTATTTGCGTCTGACCGTGTGCGGGTGATTGAGTTCAACCGCCACTTCACAGACGCAGAACAGGACAAAGGGCTAAAGGATTTCTTTGAAAGCCCAGAAGCCATGAAAGGTATCTTTACCTGGCTGGTTGCGGGCTGCTTCAAGTATAAGCGGTTTGGCCTGAAAATGCCCGCTCATATGCAGAAGGTGGTCAAGGCGTATGAGAAAGACAATGACCTTGTATTGCAGTTCCTTGAAGAAAAGTGTGAACGCACAGAAGGAGCAGAAAGCGTCAGAGCAAAGACTATCTATGACGCATACAAAATCTGGTGCAAGAGCAATGGTTACTACGTGTGCAGCATGAAGAAGTTCAATGCAGAACTGACAGCGCACCCCGAATGGTACGATGAAAAAGGCGTGTCGGCGGGCGTTGCAGTGTTCCGGGGCATTGGTTTGAAAGCAGTTTGAGTAGGGTTAGTAGGGTATTTTCAGTTTTTGCTATAACTTTACTATATAGAGCTACTACTATAAGAAAGTTATAGTAAAATTCGATTTTACCCTACTTGCCCTACACGATGACAGAAAGGAGAAGCGAAAATGGAAAGCTATGTGGAAAGGTATCACAGGGAGCAGAAGGAAGCTGCCCAGAAGAAGCAGAAGGTACAGAAAGCACAGAGAAGCAGAAAGGCGGTGAAAGAGGATGGCAAGAACAGCCGGAGCGAGGGACACGAAACCCAGGAAGAAACCCAGCGAGGGGAACAGACCCTGTGACAGTTCCCCTATCATTCAGGGGCATAACCCTGACCTTCCAGAAGGGTACAATACCAGAAGGATAAGGTTCATGCAGGCTATTCTTCCAACAGAACCCCTTAACCGGGATGATGTGGAGGAAATGGAGCGGCGCTTTGCCCGCTATCTGGAAATGTGTGCAGAATGGGATATGAAGGTGGGCAACCAGGCGGCGTATGCTGCTATTGGTATAGATAAGGGTGACGCTTATGAATGGACAAACAGGAATTTGGGGAACCCTGCCCGTACCGCCTTTATCAAAAAAGTGCAGAAGATTTGTGCAATGTACAGGGAAGGTTTGATGGAGGACGGCAAGGTAAACCCGGTTACTGGTATATTCTGGCAGAAGAACTATGACGGCCTGAAAGACCAGCAGGAAGTTGTGTTGACTCCTAACACAAACCCCCTGGGAGAGCAGAAGGACGCAGAAGCACTTAAACAGAAGTATCTTGAAAATACCTATGGAGTTACAGAAGGGCTTCCCGCTGCTGATGTGCAGGAACTTCCAGAAAGCACAGAAGGGGCAGAAGGGACTATTGTAGAAATCGCAGAAAGCCCCAGAAAGGCGCAGAAAGCCCCCACGGACTAACCAACCCCACACCAACCCCGGCAAGGCCGCACGGCTGCGCCGGGGCTTTTTCATGCCCTGCCCGCCCTGCTGGCCTGCGGGCTGCGGCGGCTACTCTGCACCCCTGCCCGCCCTGCTGCCCTCTGTGGCCGTCTGTGCGCCCCTGTGGGCGTTTCTGGCCTGTGGTGGTATCTCTGCTCGCCTGGGCATAAAATAACCGCCCTGGGCGGCGTGTAGGCCGCTGGGCGGTAAAGCAAAGCCCCGCCTACCGTGGCGGGGCGTGTGTTATTTGAATAGCCGGAGCCGTGGCCGCTGGCGCTTCCAGTAGCGCAAAATAGCGGCTATTTCTTCCGGGGTCTGCATGGGGATATTGTACAGGGTTAAGCCGTCCGGGGTCATGTAATAGCCTTGCCCGTATCGGGGCAAGAGTTCGCAACCCTTCACCCCTAAAATATTTCTGCTATCCTGTGCGGAACGTGTGCGGAGTGCTACCCGGCTATCAAAGTTTACTTTTATTGGCGTTGGTATGATTGTAGCAAGTGGGCATTGTGTAGCGGCTATAATGTGAATGTTTGCCGCCCGTCCTACCTGGGCAAGGCGTTGTATTAGCGGCTGCACCTGGCGGCGGGCTGTGGTCATTAAATCGGCTAATTCGTCAATGATAACATACAGAGCGCCCCCGGCGTATTTCTTCACCCTCTGGCGCTGCATGGCCTTGTATCGGCTTTCTGTTATCTCCATAGCCTTTTCCAGGGCTTGCACCATGTCCCCCGGTTCACTGGCATATATGACTGTGTGCGGGAGTTTTTTATAGTCCACTAATTCAACCCGTTTCGGGTCAATCAAAATAAATTGCACGGCGGCGGGGCTGTCATGCAGAGCGGTATATACAAGGCCATTTATAACAACGCTTTTACCGCTGCCTGTTGCGCCTGCTATAAGCAAGTGCGGCTGTTTTAACATATCCCTGTACAAGCTGTACACTTGCCCCGCCGGAGTTATCCAAACTCTTTTCAAGGGCTTTCCTCCATTCTATGAAATAAGCCCCGCCCGCCTGGGCAGGGCTTGCGCCGGATTAAATAATCATGTTCGCAAATTCCTTCATTTCTGCGGCCATTTCTTCCTGGGTGCTTGCGTATTTCTCAAGCCATTCTGGGAAGTGGCGGGAAAGGTAGCTTTCCAGGTTGTTAAGGTTCTGCGACTTGCTTGCAAGTTCCTTTATAGCTGCGGTGAAATCTGCGGCGGCTTTTTCCAGTCTGTCAGGAGTATAAACCACCTTGCAGGAGATACCGCCCTTGCAAATAAACTCCCGGTCTTTTCCGGCGTGTTCGCACTTGCTGCGGCACTCCTTGCAGTTGTCACGTTTTAGGGCATTGGCGTATAATGTTGTCATCTTGGCAACCTCCTTTTTTTTCTTTGCTCCCCTCTGCATTTCTCCCGGCTTGGGACGGGCTGCGGCTGCATTAGAGCGGGGAGGGCTTGCGCCCTCCCTGGGCGGTTGTTATCGTTCTTTAGGTTCTGCCATTGCGGCGGCTTTTGCGGCTTCTTTGGTGGCGTATGCTTGAAACTCTCCTACCGTGGAAATATGCCCGTTATGGGGATGAAAGCGGCGCACAGTGTACAAGCGTTTTTCCCCGGTGTAATCTCTTTCGGAGGTTACAAAACAACAGTTTTGATATACACTGCTTTCCACTTTGGAACCCCAAAAGCGGACGGTTTCAGCACTGAAAAAGTATTGACCCGCTGCGGCGTTGGCTCTCTTAACCTGGGCTATGGTATATCGGGGCTTTGCGTTCTCCGTTGCTCTCTCCGTGATTTCTTCGGCGTAGTGGTTCAACATTTCAGCAGCAGCGGCACGGCGGCAGGGCTTCGGGAAACACTGGGCAACGGTTCCACCAAATTCTTTACAATAGGCTTCTGCGGCTTCTCTGGCGGCATACTCGAAAGCGGTAACCGCCTTGCTTGCTTCATAGCTGCCATTATTGACCCGCTTTGCAAGCGCATTCATAATTTGGTTGACCCGTCCCCGGTAGAGGTTTCCGGAGTTGATAGCATACAAAGCTAATTCCCGGCTTTCAATGCTGGGCGTGTACTGGGCTTTCAGGGCTTCGGCGGGGCTGGGGATGGTTCCCACGGCTGCGGTATTAGTGTTTTTCATTGTTAAATCCTCCTGTATAAATAATCATTCTGCATTGGTGAAGCATGGACGGCCAACTCTGGCCGGGGTTGCTTCTTTTTACGGTATCATTATATCATGCTTGCATGATAATGTCAATCACTAAATCATGCTTACATGATATTTTTATAGCGGGGCGGGCGGCTTTTCCTGGGCAAGCTGTCACGGCTGCGCCCGCCCTGGGCGCTGAGCGCTGGGCGTATGGCCGGGAGCGTTACCCCCGGAGGGGGAAACGCACCCCCGGCCAGGGCGGGCGGGTGACCCCTGAAAATTCCGCAAAAATAAAAAAAGTTCGGTTCATCCCCGTAGGGGAAGTAGGGTAAAACAGGTTTTTCCTATAACTTTTTCTTAGTAGAGCTTCTTCTAAGAGAAGTTAATGTAAAAATCGAAAATACCCTACTAACCCTACTGTGAAAAATCCGCAAAATATAAAAAGGAACTTGACAATAGCATGAAAGCGTGATATTATGCTTACATGAAAACAGGAATGGAGGATTAAGCAATGCAGGCCAATGAAGTTGTCAAAGGGCTTATGAGCGACAAGAAAATCACCCAGGGTGAAATCACTAAATTGCTGGGGATGAAAAGCCAGTCCGGCGTGAGTCAAGCCTTGAGCCGTGATATGAAAATCTCCATGCTCATTCGTTTCCTGAATTGTATGGACTGTGAACTTATTGTGCGGGATAGAGATTCCGGCGTAGAGCATATCATTACCGAATGAGAAAGGAGTTGCAGCATGGCAGACGTTTTAACCCTGATGGTTATTTGCGTAGCTGAATGGATATGGAAGTACATACGGTTTTTCTGCAAGGTGAGTTGGACGTTTATTAAGTTCATGGCGTGGCTAACCGTAGTACCAGCCCTTGATATATTGCTGTTGGTGTTTTCTCTGGTATCGTTCTTCCTGTGCAAGATATTCAAGAAGCGAACACCGAAACTGAAACATACCCCACGGTGGATTATCTATCCAACCTGGGCATACTAAGGCGTGAAAGGTCATGGCCTTGTCCAATGGGACTGTCTGCGGGCAGTCCCTATTTTTATGGAGGTAGATTATGGATTACATTGCACTAAAAGGCCGGATTGAGCAGGCTATCCAGTCTCGGCCTTTGGATATAGAAGCATATAATGACCTGTTTGACCTGTGCCGGGAATATGAGAAGGTGGACTTTATCACGGCGCATGAATGGAATAGGGTTATGCGTACTCAGGTGGGTTACGGCCTGCGGCTTGCCGTAGAGAAGCCGGACTTTGTACTGGCAGAGAGATTCAATAACCTGCTGTTTCGCTCTTTGCTGTTTGACGCACCACATTTCTTTGATGAATACTTGCAGGCCGTGGAGTTTGGAAAGCCCCTGGATAAGAAGTTTTACCAGCCACGCCGTCATTACCTCAAGAGGTATGTGGACGCATATCAAGAAATCCTTGAAGGAAAGCTGGACTTCCTGTCCATTTCCATGCCTAAGAGAGCCGGGAAATCCCAGCTGGGTATCAACTTCACCAATATGCTGTCCGGCAAATACCCTGACCGCTCTACCCTGATGGAAGGTACAGGTGATGACCTTGTGAAGTCCTTCTATCTTGGTTGCCTGGAATATCTGCAAACCCCCAGCGATTACCACTTCTATGACATTTTCCCGGAAAGCAAGCTGGTACAGACCAATGCTGATACAAAAATCCTGAACCTGCTGCACAAGTCCCGCTTCCCCACGGTCATGTGCCGTTCCATTGACGCAAGGCAGGTAGGTCTTTCCGAAGCAACAAACCTTCTGTACCTGGATGACTGTGTGGAAGGTCGTGAGGAAGCAAAGAACCGCCAACGGCTTGACGATAAATGGGAGGTTATTTCCGGCGATATTATCGGACGTGCCATTGAAGGTACACCCATTGTTATCTGCGGTACACGGTATTCTCTGTATGACCCTATTGGCCGTTTGCAGGAAGAAATGAAGAAGCAGGGCAAACGCATGAAGGTCATTGAAACCCCCGCTCTTGACCTGGTGACGGATGAAAGTAACTTTGAGTATGAGCGTGAGGGAAAGAAGGTTTTTACCACGAAGTATTTTCGTGACCAGCGTGAAATGCTGTCTGCGGAGCAGTTTGAAAGTGAATTTCAGCAGCAGCCGTTTGAAGCAAAAGGACTTCTGTTCCCGGAAGCCAGCCTGAACCGATACTTTGAACTTCCAGTTGACCGTGACCCAGATAGCGTGATTGCAGTTTGTGATACTGCGGATACGGGTGCTGACTACTGTTCCATGCCGATTGCGGCCATTTATGGGGAGGAAGTCTACATTGTGGATGTGGTATTTGATGACTCTCCCCCAGAGGTAACGAAGCCGGAGTGTGCGAAAGCACTTATGGATAATGGCGTGGTGGCGGCAACTTTTGAGAGCAATAACGCTGGTTCCTACTTTGCCCGTGATGTATCCCAGCTTTTGGAGGACAAGAAGTACACCTGCAATATTCGCACAAAGCGAACTATCAGTAACAAGCAGACCCGTATTGAGTTTGCTTCCGATACAATCATCAAGAAGTTTTACTTCAAAGACCCGTCTACCTATGCACGAAACAGTCAGTACGCAGAATTTATGAAGCAGGTCACAACCTATACCCGTTCCGGCAAGGTTCCCCATGATGACGCTCCTGACTCTCTTTCCCTGTTGGAAAACGAACTGCGGGGACTTGTTGGAGCGAAGGTTGAAATTATGCAGCGGCCTTTTTAATAAAAAATTCTCCAATGGTTTGTGCCTGTACGGATTGACAAAAGCAATGGAGAGTTATATAATAACTATGAGTAAAATCACGCTTGAAAGGAGGTACGCCACGTGTCTGTTATGCAGTTGAATGGTAGACGTATGATTAAGACCGATGAAAGCGAAGTGACCAATGCTAACGTTGTTACCATTCTGCGAAAGGCGCTTCCTTTCCACTGGAAAAACCGTTCGGAAATCAATTATCTGTGGCATTACTATAAGGGCAGACAGCCTATCCTAAACCGGGTAAAGCTGGTGCGCCCTGAAATTGCTAACAGGATTGTTGAGAACAGGGCTGATGAAATTGTGTCGTTTAAGTCCGGCTATCTAATGGGTGAACCTTTGCAGTATGTAACCCGTGGGAACGCAGAGGGAATTGCGGACGCTATCAATCAGCTTAACGAATTTGTCTTTGCGGAGGAAAAGCCTGCGAAGGATAAGGAACTGGCTGACTGGTTCCATATCTGCGGAACGTCTTACCGTATGGTTCTCCCGGATGAAGAAGGAGAGGAAGATGACTCTCCCTTTGAGATTTATACGCTTGACCCACGCAATACGTTTGTGGTGTATCACAACGGCTTGGGAAATAAGCCAGTTCTGGGAGTAAAGTACGTAGTGGATGAAAAGGGCGTTGTCACCTACTCCTGCTACTCTAAGAATTACTATTTTGAGATTGTGGAGTCTAAGATTGTGAAGTCCGAACCTCACATTCTGGGTGATATACCTATCATTGAGTATCCGTTGAACCTTGCCCGTATCGGAGCCTTTGAACTGGTCATTCCCCTGCTGGACGCTATTAACCTGACAGACAGCAACCGTCTGGACGGTGTGGAACAGTTCATTCAGGCGCTACTTCTTTTCCATAACGTGGATATTTCTTCTGACGATTATGCAAAACTGCGTGAGGATGGGGCAATCAAGTTTAAGGACATTGACCCGAATTTGAAAGCAGAAGTGGCGTATCTGACCAATACCATGAACCAGGGGGAAACCCAAACTCTGGTTGACCATATGTACCAGACGGTGTTGACTATTTGTGGTATGCCGAACCGTAACGGCGGTTCTTCCACAAGTGACACGGGGTCTGCGGTTATCATGCGTGACGGGTGGTCTGACGCAGAAGCCCGTGCGAAAAACAGCGAATTGATGTTCAAGAAATCTGAACGGCGGTTCTTGAAATTGGTACTCAATATCTGCCGTACTCTGGTGAGTATGGATTTGAAAGTGCATAACATTGAAATCCGTTTTACCCGCCGTAACTACGAAAACATTTTGCAAAAGGCGCAGGTGCTTGACCTTCTGTTGAAGAACAACAAGGTTCATCCCCGTCTGGCCTTTGAACACTGTGGTCTTTTTGTGGATTCCGATTTGGCTTATGCGTTGAGCGCAGAGCACATGGAGGAACAGGAAAAGAAAGCCCAGGAATTGATGGAGCAGCAAAACCAGATGAAGGGAGAGGATGGAAATGACCCCGGTAATAACGAAGGAAATGGTGGCGCAGATGGAAACGCTGCTGAAACACGGGAGCAGAGTGGAACTGCTGATTGAGCAGGGTAAGGTGGCTATCGTGGAAATCAAGCGCAAGCTGAAAATGAAGGAAAACGAAACTGTTTAACCTGAACAAGGGTTCAGGTAGTCCAATGGGACTGTGAGCAAGATACGCTCATAGTCCCTTTTCTTTTTGAGGTAACAAGATGGATGAAGTTGTTTCCCGTTATCTTACGGCGCTTGATGAACTGAACATACTTACTTCCACCAGCTACTATCAGGCCGGAGGAAAAGACCCGGCTGACCGTGTAACCCAGATTACAGAGGATGTGCTTTCGTTCTTGATAAATGCCTATACACAAGGCATTGAGGGTGCAGAAATCATGCTTGGCTACGAATTGGAAGTCAACGTGGATTTGATGGAGGAAGCAATCTTTCTGATAATTGATGGAAAAACCTATGCTGACCGTGTGGCAGACCATGTTATGAGAAATGACCTTGCCGGATTAAAAACTCTGGTAGAGTCTGAATTTCACAGAGTCTACAATGCCGCTGTCAATGATGGTGGCAGAGAGTATGCAAACAATGGAAATTTTGGGGTCAACAAAACGTGGTTCACCATGAGGGACAACGATGTGAGGGATACCCACCGTTATCTGGAAGGTCAATCCATTCCGTTTGAGGAAGAATTTTTCACCTTTGATGGTGACCACGCTCCTTACCCTGGGCAGTTCGCAAAAGCGGAAAACAATGTAAACTGCCGATGTATTGTCCGGCTGACAACTGATGAATAGCGGGTGACCGCTTGACATGGTGAGGGAACACCTAAAAACGCAAACTCAAGACAAGAGGATAAAACGGAAAACAGTGCGGAGTGAACCGCCAACAATTAAACGCAAGGAGGACTTTGAAATGAGTTATTTGAGTGATTTGCTGGGTAAAGCCTACAAGGAAGGTATGACAGAGGATGAGATTTCCGCTGCCCTGGAAACCGTTGGACAGGGAAATGACGCAGAGGTAAACCGTCTGAAAGCTGCGCTGTCTAAGGCGAACTCCGAAGCTGCGGACTACAAGAAGCAGTTGAGAAGTAAGCAGTCCGATGATGAAGCCGCTGCTGCTGCCCAAAAAGAGGAACAGGACAGATTGGCGAAGGAAAACGCTGATTTGAAGCGCACTATCGCCCTGACTGACAGGAAGTCTAAACTTCTGGCTATGGGTTATGACGAAACCCTGGCTACCGAAACTGCTACCGCTATGGTTGACGGTGACATGGACAAGGTTCTGGCAAACCAGAACAAATACCTTGAAGTCCAGAAGAAAGCTATCCAGGCTGACGCAATGCGTAAGACTCCCCGCCCCGCTGCTGGTGATGAAGGTAACGGCGGTGGCATGGATTATGGGAAGAAGATTGCCGAAGCGAAAGCAAGCGGAGATATGACCGCCGCTGCTTACTACACCCGTCTGCAAGCCCAGGAAGCGGCCAGTCAGACGGACAATAAATGAAATTGGAGGTAACAGAAAATGCCTGATGTATTTGCAACCAGTTTTGGCGTACTGAACTATTCCGGTATGCTGTTCAATAAGGGTAACACCCGAACCCCGCTTTCTTCCATCATTGGCGGCAAAGCGAAAACTACGAACCATGTTGAGTTCGTGACCGGGCAGGAATATACCGCTGGCGGCGCTGGTTCCCAGCCCGCAATTTCCGAAACTGCTTCTCTGACCGCCCCGGACGCTACCGTGGTGACCCGTGAGCAGAAAACCAACGTGACCCAGATTTTCCAGGAGGCTGTTGGCATTTCCTATGCAAAGCAGTCTAACATGGGTACTCTGTCTGGTATCAATATTGAGAACCAGCAGGCCAATCCCATGAACGAACTGGACTTCCAGGTTGCGGCGAAAATCCAGAAGATTAACCGTGACATTGAGTACACCTTCATCAACGGTGTGTACAACAAGGCCACTTCTGACGCTACTGTGAACAAGACCCGTGGTCTGGTTCCGGCAATTACCACCAACGTGACCGCTATGAGCGGCAAGCCCCTGGGGCTGTGGGATATTGCCGATATGGTGAAGAAGATTTACGGTGCAAACGCTCCTTCCGATGGCCTGTGTCTGTGGTGTGACGCTATTACCATGTTCCAGGTGAACGCTGACGCTGTGCAGAATGGCCTGACCGTGGTTCCTGCCGCCCGTGAGGTAAATGGCATTGCGCTGTCCAGCGTTGTGACTCCCCTGGGTATTGTTTACCTGTATCTGGGTGAGTGCCTGCCTGCGGGTACTGCGCTGCTGCTGAACCTGGATGTCATTGCTCCTGTGTATCAGCCCGTTCCTGGCAAGGGCAACTTCTTCCTGGAGCCGCTGGCAAAGGTTGGCGCAGGTGAGAAGTACCAGCTGTTCGGCCAGATTGGCCTTGACCACGGCCCGGAGTGGTATCACGGCAAGTTCACTGGTATCTCTACTACCTTTGAGAAGCCTGCTTATAGCCGCTCTGTGTTTGTGGCTAATGCTGCGGACTTCCCCGGTGGCGGTGCGTAAGTGAGAAAGGAGGGTGGACAACATGACTGATACTGAAAAGCTGACAATGCTGAAAAGCATGACTGGTGAAACAGACGATGATGTGCTGTCCACCTACCTTGTTCTGGCAAAGGGCGTTGTCGTATCGAAAGCCTATCCGTATGGTGATGGGACAGAGGAAGTTCCTATCCAATACGATACCACCCAGGTTGAAATTGCCGCCTACCTGTTGAACAAGCGGGGTGCGGAGGGTGAAACGGCGCACAGTGAAAATGGCGTATCCCGTTCCTATGAGGACGGTGATATTCCCCCAACACTGTTGCGGCGTATAACTCCTATGGCGGGGGTGCTGGTATGAAGCTGATGAAGCGGAACCTGACTCCTGTTCATTACTGCCTGTACAAAGAGCGTATTGCTCTAAAGGATAAGGACGGATATGAGTCTGGTGAATATGGCGTAGGGTATGACAATCCCGTTGAAATGCGGTGCAGCGTATCCCCTGCTACGGGATACGCACAAGCACAGATGTTTGGCAACTTGGAGTCCTACGACAAGGTTCTCATTACGGACGATATGAGTTGTCCCATTGATGAAAACACGGTTCTTTTCATTGATAAGGAGCCGGAGTTCGATAATGCGGGAAAGCCGATTTACGACTACACGGTTCGCCGTGTGGCAAAGTCCCTCAACTTTATCTCCTACGTAGTGAGCAAGGTGAAAGTATCGTGAAGAAACGGGTCATTAAAGTATCGCTCAATGAACAAAGCATTGACCGTGCGATTAAAGAACTGGATAACTACAAGAAGTGGTTGGTTGATAAGACCAAAGAGTTCTTGAAAGCCCTGGCTGATGAAGGTGTGCAGATAGCGAGTGCGAAGTTTGCAAAAGCCGTTTATGACGGCACAAATGATGTTTCCTGTTCCGTTGAGGAACGGGGTGAAAACAAAATTGCAGTAGTAGCAGTTGGTAGTGCAACACTGTTTATTGAGTTCGGTACTGGCGTGAAATACCCGGACAATCACCCGGAAGCTGCGGAACACGGTATGATACGTGGCGGCTATGGTTACCGTCTTGGCCGCCTGGAAAAAGGTTGGCGTTACACAGGTGACCCCGGAAGCAATGGTGAGGTTATCACAGAAGGAAAACACGCCGGACAGGTTCACACCTATGGTAACCCGGCCAATATGTGTATGTATCAGACTGTGAGGGAATTGCAGGAGAAATTTGAGGAAATAGCAAGGAGGGTGTACGTATGACGGATTGCGAAAATGAGATTTATACCAGACTTGCAACGGTTCTGCGTGATGTGTTTCCTGGCATAAATCTTGCCGGGGAATATGTAAAAGCCCCTTCTGGCTTCCCTCATGTGAGTATCACGCAGAGTGATAACTCTGTTGTAAGCGAAAGTATGACCGGGAGCAGTGAAATAGCGCAGGTCATGTTTGAGATTAACGTGTACTCCAATAAGACGGAGGGTAAGAAAACAGAGTGCAAGGAGATTATGAAGGTCATTGACAGTGTTCTGTTTAAGATGAACTTCAAGCGAATTTCTCTGACCCCTGTTCCGAACATGGAGGACGCAAGCATTTATCGGTTGGTATCCCGGTACAGGGTTGCCACTGATGGACACTATTTTTACAGGAGGTAACAAAGATGGCTACAAGCACCTATATGACTTTTCTCATGCACAAGAACAAGAACTCCACTGGTGACACCTGGGAAAAGTTGATTGACATTACGGAGTTTCCTGACCTGGGTACTGACCCTGAAATGCTGGAAACCACCACCCTGTCTGACCGTATGCAGACCTTCATCATGGGTATTCAGGGCAACGAAGCTATGACCTTCAATACCAACTATGACAAGACTGGCTTTACCGCACTAAAGGCGCTGCGTAACAAGGTCGAGCAGTACGGCGTGTGGTTCGGAGGTACGGAGGAAGAGGACGGTACTGTTACTCCCACCGGAACCGAAGGTAAGTTCAACTTCTCCGGCCAGCTGAATGTCCGTGTGACGGGCGGCGGTGTGAACGAGGTTCGGGGCATGGCTATTACGATTGCGCCCACTGGCGTTATCGTGGAGGAATAATACAATTTCAAGAATTGGAGGAAATGAGCAATGGCTAAGCAGATTATCTTTACTTACGAAGGTAAGGACTACACGCTGGAATATACTCGGCGTACTATCAAACAGATGGAGGATGAAGGGTTTGTCGCAAGAAACATTGATGACCGTCCTATGACCCTTCTGCCTGCCCTTTTTGCAGGTGCTTTCAAGGCACATCACCGCTTTGTCAAGCAGGATTTGATTGAGGAAATTTATTCTCACCTGCCGAACAAGGATAAGCTGATTGAGAAGTTGGCAGAGATGTACAACGAACCCATTCAGTCCCTCATGGAGGAGCCGGAGGACACCGCAAAAAACGTGGATTGGATGGCAAGCTGGTAACGGACTTGCCGTCTGGGAAATTGGGGGACGGCGGCACAGGCCGTCCGTCCCCTGTTTTGCGTTACAGTGACAAATTTGAAGAACTATGCAGTTACTATATGAGCATTGGCATGACCTACCATGAGTATTGGGATGGGGACGCTACAATGGTCAAATATTTCAGAGAAGCGGATGAATTGAAACGGGAACGCCGTAACTCTGATTTGTGGCTGCAAGCCGCCTATATCTATGAAGCACTGCTTGACGCTTCCCCTGTCTTTAACCCGTTGAGCAAGAAAAACAAGCCGTTCCCGTTCCGTTCTGAACCTATCCCTATTACTACCAAAGGTAGCCGGGAGCAGGAGGAACGGAGCAAAAAGAAGCGGCTTGAGAATGGCAAGGAAGCAATGCGGGCTATGATGGCGGCTATCAATTCCCGCTTCAAAGAAAAGAAGAAAGGAGGGGACGCAGGCAATGAGTGTTGAAATGGAAGGGTTAGAGTTTCAAATTGAAACCACTGCCGAAGAAGGGGTTAAAGGCGTAGACGCATTAAGAAAAAGCCTTAGCAAGCTGAAATCGGTTACGAAAGGCGGTCTGGGGCTGTCTGCCAATGTAAAAGAACTCCAATCCCTGAATAAGGCATTGAGCGGGTTCCACATTGAAAAGCTACACAAGTCTTTGAAAGCCATTGGTGAGATGGGAAACGTCAAGATTTCCAGCAACATTGCAACACAGCTTGGGAACATTGTGGATGTGATGGAGAGAATTACCTTGTCCGATGTGGAGCGCCTTGAGGATATGACTAAGGCACTACGGGAACTGGGTGAGTTGAGCAATGTCAAAATTCCGAAGGTTACTGTACCCAGCAACGGTATCATTCACGATACTGGCGCTACACCTTCTGCTGGCGCTTCTGTAACACCCGCTACAAGTGGCGTGGAGAATGTAACTTCTACTGCACAGCAAGCCGGACAAGCAGTTGACCAGGTTACTTCTAAGACCAGTATTCTCAAACGTGTGTTGAGCAGTGTGGGCGGTGTGTTCAGCAAAGGTTTTTCCGTTGGAACCGGCGCACTGCATAAATTGGGCAATGCCCTGACTCAGGTTAAGGTTGCCGGAGAAAAGGCAAAAGATACGCTTGGTCGTATCAGAAAGAGCCTGGGTTCTGCATTGGCTGCAAAAGTCAAGCAAAATACCTCTGGTTTAGGGCAAATGTTTAACAGCCTGAAACGCATTGCCATGTACCGTGCTATTCGCTTCTTCTTGAGCGAACTGACGAAAGCCATGAGGGAGGGTATCAATAACCTCTATCAGTACAGCAATCTTATGGGCGGTACTTTCGCACAAAGCATGGATACCCTTGCTACCAGTGCTTCTTATCTCAAGAACAGTCTGGGGGCTATGGCTGCTCCTATCATCAATGCACTTGCCCCGGCAATCGACTTTGTGATTGACAAAATCGTAACGCTGCTCAATTACATCAATATGCTGTTCGCACGGCTTTCTGGCGCAACCACCTTCACGGCGGCAAAGAAAAATGCCCAGTCCTACGGTGACTCCCTTGAGAGCGCAGGAAGTTCCGCTTCCAAAGCGGCAAAAGAAATTCGTGACGCTACCACTGGTATTGATGAACTGAATATCATCATGCAAAAGGATGACACCAGCGGCGGCGGTGGCGGCGGTGCTACTGACTACGGTTCCATGTTTGAGGAACTTCCCATTGACAACAGCGTGAGCGAGTTTGCCGATAAGCTGAAACAGGCTTTCGACAACGCAGACTGGAAAACGCTGGGTACGCTGATTGGCGGTAAGGTCAATGAAATCATTGACTCTATCGACTGGGCGGGCATTGGAAACAAGATTGGTTATGCCATAAATGGGGCGGTGCAAACTGCATACTGGTTCTTAAAGACAGTTGACTTCCACAATCTGGGAGAGAGTGTAGCAACTCTTGTAAACAATGCTCTTGAACAGATTGATACGGAGTTTGTTGGCCGTTTGATTGTTAGGTGGTTTACAGTAGGATTGGATTTCGTGCTGGGCTTTCTTGGAGGTCTGGACTGGGGACTTCTTGCGAGAAAACTTAGTGACCTCATTAAGGGAGTATTTGACGAAGCTACCGAATGGCTGAACGGTTATGATTGGTCGCAAATTGGCAAAGACCTTTGGGAAAACATCAAAGAAGTAGTCACCAACATTGACTGGGGTGGCATTGCAACTTCCATGTTTACCTTCCTGGGTACGGCTATCCGTTCCGCAGTACAGTTCCTTGGCGGCTTCTTTGGCAGTATCGGTTCTGACATTAAAACATGGTGGGATAACGAGATTGCCGGAGAGGACTGGAAGCAGACAGGGTTGAACCTTCTGAACTGGATTGGAGAAGGGCTGACCGATATTGGCGGCTGGTGTATGACCAACATTATTGACCCTTTCTGCAACGCTCTATTGGGAGAAGAAAAGTGGGCTTCCATTAAGCAGGCCGGAGCCGATATGTGGGCAGGGTTTACGCAGGGGCTTACGGAGTTCTTTGCAGACCCCGGCGCATGGATTAAGACCCATATTGTTGACCCGTTTGTTCAGTGGTTCAAAGACCTGTTCGGTATCCACTCTCCGTCTACGGTGATGGAGGAAATCGGTGGGTACATTACGGAAGGTCTGCTGGACGGTATCTTGAAGCCATTCAAGACTATTGGAAACTGGATTAAGAAGAACATTCTTGACCCGCTGACAGAAGCCTTTGAGGATGTGGATTTTGTCGAGTTTGCCGTTGGCGTTAAGAACACCGCTGCGGAGTGGTGGTCTAATGTGTGCGGATGGTGGGACGAGAAAGTGGGTGCTGTTCAGTCCTTTACCACCAATGTTACCAACAACGCTTCTACTTGGTGGACTAACACTAAGAATTGGTGGGCAGGCAAGGTAGGCAAAGTCAAAGAGTTTGCCACGTCTGTTGCTAATCAGGCTACCGACTGGTGGAGCAAGGTCAATACATGGTGGGACGGAAAAGTGGGTTCTGTAAAGAATTTCACAACGTCTGTTACCAACCACGCTTCTACCTGGTGGTCTAACGTTCAGTCCTGGTGGTCTGGCAAGGTGGGTGCAGTTCAGCAGTTTACCACAAGTGTTGCAGACCATTCCTATACCTGGTGGGAAAATGTGAAGTCCTGGTGGTCTGGGCGTGTAGGCGCAGTTAAAGAGTTCACAACCACTGTCACTAACCAGGCCTCTACCTGGTGGAATAACGTGAAAACATGGTGGTCTGGCAAGGTGGGTGCAGTTCAGCAGTTCACAACGTCTGTAAAGAATGAAGCCAGTACCTGGTGGTCTAACGTTAAAACTTGGTGGAGTGGGAAGGTTGGAGCCGTGCAGCAGTTCACTACCAGTTTGAAGAATGACGCTCTGACATGGTGGAACAACTGCAAGTCCTGGTGGAGTGGGAAGGTTGGAGCCGTACAATCCTTTACTACAAATGTTGTCAACCAGGCTTATATCTGGTGGTCTAACGTTAAAACCTGGTGGTCTGGTGTGGTAGGTACTTTATCCGCAAAGGTTGGCATTGTCAATCAGGCTGCTACTTGGTGGGAAAATGTGAAGTCCTGGTGGAGTAATGCTGTTGGAACTCTTTGGGCAAGCCTTAATATCAAATTGCCAACGGTAAAAGTATCTTGGTATAAAGACCCCATTTTTGGAGCAATAGACCTTCCGTCTTTCAGTTTGGTATGGAACGCAAAGGGCGGTATTCTGGACGGCGCACAGCTTTTTGGTATGCTTGGAAACTCCTTCCTGGGCGGTGGAGAAGCAGGAAAGGAAGCTGTGCTTCCTCTGGAACGTCACACTGAATGGATGGACACGCTTGCCGAAAAGGTGAGAAGCGGTTTGCCGGAAGATGATAATGACTCCCCGAACTACTCTGGGTTCAAAAAGGCTATGGCTGATTTCTATGTGGAGTATGTGCAAGGGACAATGAACCAGATGGCAAGCGACATGAACAGGCAGGCCAACAAGAGGGAGCAGACAACAGTACAAATTGGAAACCGTACTATTACGGACGCTGTGCAAACCCAGCGTGACGCAAACGGTTACAGCTTCACTTAAAGGGAGGGGAGAACAATGGCATATTTGGCAATCAACGGTTATGAACTCCCCTCCCCTAAGAGGGGCGTAGAACCTATTGTAACAACGCTGGTGGACGCAGGGCGTGACGCAAACGGTACTGTGGTTGGACAGCGCATTGGCCGTGACCAGTATAAATTGAACAATCTGGAATGGCCGTGGCTGACCGCTGAACAGTGGAGCCAGATACTTTCCATCCTGTCCAACTTCTTTGTTTACGTTACGTTCCCTGACCCCGTTACCAATAAACTTATCACCATCAAAATGTACTGTGGTGACCGAACAGCCGAACCCTATTATGTGGATGACAGCGGTATGCCGACTCACTACCGTAACTGCCGGGTGAACCTGATTGATGTAGGAGAGTGAGGATTATGCAGAAAGTATCTGATGAATACAGAGCCAGTATGAAATCCTCTCTGCGTGAGAGAGCCTACATTATGCTTTCTTTCGGCCTTGTCAATCAGGAAGCCCAGGCAAAGGCAAAGATTGAGGATGGTGATTTCACCCGGTACTCTAACACGGCAAACCTCTTTGGCAAGAAAACAGATGATACTATCTACGCTACACTGGAAGAAAATTTCACGAAGGTAGACGGGTCTATGTTCTTCTTGCCCAGAGGTACAGCCGTGGGCGGGTACTACGATACTGGCTTGACAAGCAATAACCTGATTTCTGACGGGGAGTTTTCTGTAACCATCAACCTGAATATTCTTCCTACGGATTTCCGTGGTATCACAATCAATTTTGGAGAGAATTATCCAGTTGATTTTGACATTGTGAGTGATGGAGGACGGACGGTAGAGTTTCGGGGAAATGACCAATCGGAGTTCACAACGGAGGAAGTGTTTGAGGATACGTCTAAGCTGACCCTGGTGTTCTATAAGATGAAGAACCTTAAAACCCGGCTGCGTATCTACTTTATCCGTTTCGGCTACGGCCTTGTTTATTATAACGACTCCGTAATGAGTTCCAGCTTGAGCAGCTATGTATCCCCTATCGGTGCGGATATTCCCCAGATTGATTTCACGGTCACGCTCAAGAACTACGATAAATACTTCAACGTGGATAACCCCAGTTCCGCTATCAACTTCCTGGAAACAGGACAGGAAATGGATATTTATTATGGGTATCAGCTGCCAGAAAGCGGTGAAATCGAATGGATTAAGGGCAATCACCTTCTCTGTTCTGAATGGGAGTCCGATGACTACACTGCCACAATTCGCTGTCAAGATGTGTTCAGAAGTATGGACACAGAGTATTACAAGGGTATGTATAATGCCCAGGGGAAAAGCTATTTTGACCTTGCAGTGGAAATCATGCAGATCGCAGGCCAGACAGAATATTACATTGACCCCCGTTTGAAGTATCTGTACAGCAAGAACCCCATTCCCCGTGTGAAGTGCAAGGAAGCACTGCAAATTATCGCCAACGCCTGCCGCTGCGTTCTTTCCCAGTCCAGGGATGGTCTTATTCAAATAAAGTCCAACTTTAACCCTCTGGCAACGGTGAGTTCCAACGGAGAAGCCCCGTACTCTACGGTAGGAAGCATTATGAACACCGACACGAAAGACGAGTACGGAAGTTTTGCCCAGGGCTATACGGTGGTGGATGGAGGTATGCACTTTCTTCCCCGCAACACGAATAATGCCAACCTGAACACAGGTTATGTATCCAGCGCCCAGTCCGGCGCAGATGGAAAGTTCGCCGTAAATCCTGTACTGACTGTCACGCAGGAAGCTATCTGTATGTACTACGGTATCAGGCTGGTGTTCGGTCATGCACTCCCTTCTGGCATTGTGGTGAGAACCTACAACACTGGGAACCTGGTAGAGGAATACACGGTGACTGATACCATCCAGAAGGATATGGTTATTCACCATAACTTTGATGACTTTGACGTTATGCAGATTGAGTTCACTGGAACGGCTAATCCGTATAACCGCATTGTGGTCAATCACTTTGCCTTTGGTGATGTGACAGACTTCACGATGACGAAGGGCGATATGACTTCCTCTCCCAAAGCAATCAAGCAGGAAACTGTCAAGGAAGTCATTGTTCCATGTTTTAGCTATCAGACCGGGAACCCGGAGGAAAGCCTTGTGAGTGAGGAAGTAACCGTGACCGCAGGTGAGGAAATCACCTTCTACATGGGTGCTGCGTCCTATGGATACAGGGCTACTCTTGACGAAGGAACAGCAGGCGTGACACTGATTGCACAGGGAAATTTCTTTGTGACAGCAAAGTTTGCGGCGGCTGGAACATTCCAGTTTGAGGTTTGGGGATACCGATACAAAATTGTGGAGAAGTACGCAACGGTAACGCTCCATAACCGGGGAAAAACAGTGAAGTGGTCTAATCCGCTTATCTCTGACATGAACATGGCACAAGACCTTGCTGAATGGATTGCGGACTACTATTCCGCAGGCATTGAGTATGAGTACACCACCAGGGGTAACCCGGAGATTGATGTGAACGATATTGTGTACCAGGAAAATGAGTTCCGTAACAACATGAAGGTGACGATTTATCGGGCAACGCTCAACTTCAACCAGTCTTTTTCTGGAAAAATTACCGCCCGGAGATTGGAGGGATAGTATGTGGCAGACACCTAAGACAGACTGGCACGGCGGCGTAAACGCTAACGGCCAGTACGAAGGGGACAGGTTCAATGCTGCGGACTTCAACCGTATCAAAAACAACCTTGACCACTTACGGGATATGGCTGTGGAACTGTACGACTCCTTCACCATCGTATCCCTGGGTACAGACCGTACCGCTGCGGACTACTTCTATGCTGATGAAATCAATCAACTGGAAGCTAACCTGGTAACCATCAATTCCAAAACACTCAATCGGGCATACGGAAACGCCCCTACCTATATGGAAAACGGCAACACAATGGATTTTGCCGAATTAAACAGATTGGAGGGAGCAATTCTTGACCTCTATGACCGTTTGAGCAACCAGACCAACGGAAGGAGGATGTTCACATGGAACTTTGGTATGAAAGGAGGGGGACTATAAATGGCATGGCAAATGCTTCCCACTGATTACACGGACGCTGTATGGGCTGGCCTGAAACGCTACACAGAAATCACCAATGATGACGGAACCGTATCTTTTCAGGACGTTACCCAGTATAGCAACCGGGACAATTCGTTTTTCGGGGCGCAGGACGCAAACCGAATGAACGAAGCCCTGAACACCATCATGTCTATGGTGGAGAATGGGACAGACCTGTACACAGATTTCCAGAACTACTTTACCACGCAAAAGGCCGCTTTCAAGGAAGAAGCTGACTCCATCAATGCGGACTTCAATGCCTATGTGGAGGACTTGGAAGCGCAAGGTGATTCCATCATCCAGACCATCCAGACCGACTACAAGATGCAGATTGAAACCTTTGAGGATACCCAGGAACAGGTATTCAACACATGGTTTGACATGATTAAAGGCCAACTTTCTGATGATGTAGCGGGAAATCTGCAAAACCAGATTACGGATGTGTCGGAGCGCACTATTCTTCTGGAAACCATGTGCCTGACCAACGATTTCATTTCTCCGCTTGCCACGGACGATGATACACTCACAGTCATTACCGATGACCTGGGTAACGCTATTATGGCTGACTGGAAATACAAGGAGGTTTAAGGAAAATGTCTACTCTGAAAATTGAAAACTCGAAGAAAATGGGTGACCTCACAGCATTGCAGACCGTAGAGGACTCCTATATGCTGTTCATCCATGACGGTAGCGGACTCAAGAAAGTAACTGCCGAAAATCTCAAGAAAGACCTGGCTGACCTGATTGCCGCAAACAAGGCTATTCTGGACAAGGTGACCGCAAGCGGCGCTGGCGCTCACAACTCTGTATACCGTGGGGCAAACCTGGGTACGTCCGTAACCTCTGCACAGTGGGCGGCAATCCAGGCGGGAACCTTTGACGATATGTACATTGGGGACTACTGGGTTATTGGTGGGGTCACTTACCGCATTGCCGCCTTTGACTACTATCTGCGGGCTGGCGATACGG
>ERZ780177.808-NODE-808-length-32335-cov-3.695849_pt1 | contig 32335 bp, 25 predicted proteins | sample MGYA00510973_ERZ780177 | MGnify/ENA primary metagenome ERZ780177 (study PRJEB29588, sample SAMEA2144396) | human gut metagenome | biome: human gut; feature: human-associated habitat; material: faeces | place: Denmark | collected 2008/2010 ...
GGTTCAGCGTCTGCTGGTTGTCGATCCGGCCGATGAAGCCCACCTTCTGTTTCAGTTCGCGGTTCTGTTCGCCGAGCAGCTCCTCGAGGTAACGGTCCTTGAACTGTTCGAGGTCGAAATCGTCGGCCGGAGATGCCGCTGCGGCTTTCTCCGGGGGAAGCTCGGGCCGGTGTTCGTCGAGATACCGCCTGTAATAGCCGGCATGGTGGTGGAGCAGCAGCAGCAGTCCGGTCAGCGTCAGCAGGAACAACCCGTCATAAGCATCGTTCAGATTGCCCCGGGGCATCAGGATGTCGCTTTCTTCCGTGTCGGTGTCGCTCGGGGAGTGCGTGATTCCGTTCCGGTAGCGGCGCAGCGTGTCGAAAAGACCTTTATACCGACTGTTGAACAGACCGCGTTTCCCGTCGGGAGACGGGACGCCGAGTTCGTTGAGGATGTATCCGAGGCCGTGTTTTTCGGCTTCGATCTGCCGCAGCAGGTCGCCGTTGCCGCACAGCAGGTAGATGACGACTTTGATGTAGGATTCGAGCGAGATAAGCCCCATGCGCGTACACTCGATCCGGTCCTTGTCGTCCTTGTCCGGGAGATCGAGCCGGTTCCACAGCCCCTGGAATTTGGTCGCCAGCTCCGGCGTCGCCGCGCTGAACAGCACGATGTCGTCGAGCAGCTTCATCAGCTCCTCGAATTGCTCCAGGGGGACGATTGACCGGATCTGGACCTCCTCCACCGGCCGGTAGGTTTTGTCTTCCCGGTTGAAATAGTCGATATAACCGCGTCGGAACCGTTTTTGCAAATCCGGAACAATAATATTGGCGATGCGGTCGCTGCTGAATGTGGACATGGGCTGTGAATGACATTTACGGCCGCACGCCGACTTTCCGGACATCCGGTGAACCGGGAATGACCGTTCCGTCGGAACGCGGCATATAACAGGTAGACAAATATAGGAAAATTAGCCCGAAAATGCAAACAATGCGTCGCGGCGGACCGCCGTTTGCGATACGCGGCCGTCGCGGCTGCGCTCCGGCGACGGATCGGCGGCGGAGCGGGCGCAATCCGGGCGCGGCCGGAGGAAGGGACGGCACGGAATTTTCCGCCGGAGCCTTCTTCTCCCCGGTGGAAAATGGGCGCGAAATGAGAAAAATGGCGCTTTTCTATTGTCTATTTGGCCGGAATGACTATTTTTGCAAAATAGGGTTAGGTTAATTACATGGCATACACTTTCGACATATCCGATAACCGTCGGATCGTAGAGGCATTGAAAACCGGTGACGAGGAGACCTTCAAGGAGGTCTATACGGCTTTCTGCGCGCCTTTGCGACACTATGCCACGACCATTCTCCAGAACGAGCAGGCCGCTTACGAGGTCGTGCAGGACGTTTTTACCGCCGTGTGGCTCAACCGGAAGCGGCTCGACGCCGCAAAACCGCTGCGCAACTACCTGCTGCGCGCCGTGCACAACAACTCCCTGCGCCTGCTCAAGTACGACGAGGCCCGCCGCCGCCGCGAAATCAGCGCCGCCGCCGAACTGCACGGCGGATGGGACCAGGAGAAAGAGGTTCCCCCCCCCGAATTGGCCCCTGCTATTTCACGGCTTCCTGAACAGAGCCGCAAAGTGCTGCTGATGAGCTATTGGGAAAACAAGAAGAACGCAGCGATAGCCACCGAACTCTCCATCTCCGTGCGAACGGTGGAGACTATTTTGTACAAAGTAGTGAAGAAATTGCGCGGAGAAATCAAAAAAAAGTAAAAAAACAGTACGTAGTTTTCGGGTTCACCGTATTTATGGGGTAAAGAATAGTTATCCTGTATTATGGAAAGATCCAATTTTCCGCATCGGAATCTCGATGAGGACGATGAAGAGTTGCTGAACGGCATCTGGGCCGGGCTGGAGACGCCGGACGATCGTCCCGGTGCGGACAGCAGGGATTTCGACGACGTGAAAAGACGCATTCGCCGCCGTGTGCGGCGACGCTGGATGTCGCGCGCGGCCCTGGCCGGAAGTGCGGCTGCGATCGTTGCCGCCGTGGTTCTGGTGGTTCGTCAGCCCGGGGTGCTGCCCGAGCCGGACGCCTTCGCGCAGTTGCAGCAGATGGGTGTGACGGTGGAGCGGCCCCAGGTGGTGATGACGGCCGACGACGGAATGCGGCTGGTGCTGGAGAATGCGGCCCGTCTCGAACGGCGTTCCGAGGGTGAAGTGGCTCTGCGCACCGAGACCGGAGAGCAGCGTCCCCTGGCCACCGAGCGCAAACTGAAAGTCGAAGTGCCCAACGGACGTCAGTTCCGCCTGGTGCTGGACGACGGCTCGGAGGTGTGGCTCAACGCCGGATCGAAGCTCGAATATCCGGCGACCTTCGAAAATGCCTCCGAACGCTGCGTGCGGATCGAGGGCGAAGCCTTTTTCGAGATCAAGCGGGACACGTGCTGTCCGTTCTGCGTGGAGCTGGGCGACGGCGAGTGCATCCGCGTGCTGGGGACGAGTTTCAATGTCAACGCCTATGCCGGGAACGGCCGGCACGTGACGACGCTCGTAACGGGCAGGATCGGTTACGCCGCGTCGGCCGGTGCGGAAGAGGTGGTGCTGGAGCCTAACCAGCAGGTGAGCCGCGACCTGGCGGCAGGGACCGTCGCGGTCAGCGCCGTGGACGCGTCGGTGTACGGCGCGTGGAAAGAGGGCTGGCTGTGGTTCGAGAACGAAAGCCTGCCTGCTCTGGCCGAGCGTCTGGGGCGCATATACGGCATCCGGGTGGAGGTGGCCGCCCGGCTCGGGGAGTATACCTTCTCCGGGAAAATCCGCCAGGACAGGGGCGTCGAGTACATCCTCAACCTGCTGTCGGAAACGTCGGACGTAATCTGTAAGGTGGAGGACGGCGTGATGCGGCTCAGCTGACGGGGCCGCTTCGCTTAACGGAAACTTAAATAATGAAAGAATCGTTGTCTATGAAATTTTGCCAATCAATTCCGCAGAGCCGGTGGCGGGGGAGAACCCTGATGCTGCTGGCGCTGCTGCTGTGCATCGCGCTGCCGAAAACTTCGTCGGCCCAGCGGGTGTCGGTCGTGCTGGAAAACGTGTCGCTGGCCGAGGCGCTGAAGAAGGTGAGCGCGGCCTCCGGGTACGAATTCTTCTATAACTCCAACGTGGTGCTGAAAAGCGACAAGCGGATCACGGCTTCGTTCGAAGGTACGGAGCTGAAAACCGTGCTGGATCACGTCTTTTCGGGAACGGAGTTCTCCTACCGGATCAAGGACCGCACGATCGTGGTCGTGCCGCGCCCCGCGCCGCGGGCTCCGCTGTCTGTGAGAAGCTGGGTGTCGAGCCGGCGTTCGTGGAGATCGCAGGACGGATCACCGACGGGTCGAACAAGGCCCCGATGGCGGGCGTGACGGTCGTCGTCGAGGGATCGACCATCGGAACTTCCTCGGACGCCGACGGACGCTACGTGTTGAAAATTCCCGCCGGCATTTACAACATCATGTTCTCGTTCATCGGCTATGAAATCCATGTGAAGCGTTACAACGGGCAGAACCTCGCGGATTTTCGGAAAATTTCGCTGACGCCGACCTCCGTGGAAGTGGCCGACGTGGTGGTGACGGGCGTCTACCAGCGCAAGAAGGAGAGTTTCACGGGCTCGGCGACCACGTTCAAGTCCAAGGAGCTCAAGGCTGTGGGTACGCAGAGCGTCTTGCAGAGCCTCCGCACGCTGGACCCCTCGTTCAAGATCTCCGAGAGCGTCCAGTTCGGTTCCGACCCCAACCGCATGCCCGATTTCGAAATCCGCGGCAAGAGCAGCGTGATCGGCCTGAAGGAGGAGTACGGCACCGATCCCAACCAGCCGCTGTTCATCCTCGACGGATTCGAAACGACGCTGGAGACGGTGATGAACCTGAATATGAACCGCGTGGCGTCGGTGACCCTGCTCAAGGATGCGGCTTCGACGGCCATCTACGGCTCGAAGGCCTCGAACGGCGTGGTCGTGATCGAGACCAAGGCGCCCGAGCAGGGCCGTCTGCAACTCTCCTACAAGGGCGATTTCAGCGTCACGATGGCCGACCTGACAGACTATAATCTGATGAATTCGAGCGAGAAACTCCAGTTCGAGACCCTCGCCGGAGTGTATCAGGACACCAATCAGAGCATGGCCAACCAGCTGCGGCTGGACGACCTGCGCAACGAGCGGCTGAAAGGCATCGCCCGGGGCATCGACACCTACTGGCTGAACGAACCGCTGCGCACGGGATTCACCCACAGGCACAACATCTACGCCGAGGGCGGCGAGGAGAAGATCCGCTACGGCATCGGCCTGAGCTACGGCGAGGTGCAGGGCGTGATGAAGGGTTCCGACCGTCAGACCATCGGCGGCAACATCGACCTGATCTACCGGACCGGGAAATTCCAGTTCAGCAACAAACTCACGCTCGATTATCAGAAAACCAACGATCCCGCGGTCCCCTTCTCGGAGTATGCGCAGGCCAACCCCTATTTCAAGAAGTACAACGACGAGGGGCGGATCGACCGCTACCTCTATTATTACCAGGACCCCGAGCTGCTCGAAACCGAGGCCATCAGCAACCCGCTGTGGAACGCCCACCTGAACAACTACGACAAGGGCGACCAGTTCGGATTTACGAACAACTTCATCATCGAGTGGTTCGTGGCGAAGGACCTGCGGGTGCGCGGCAAGTTCGGAATCACGCACGCCACGGGAACGACCGACACGCGCCTGTCGCCCCTGCATACGGATTTCGACGATCTGGAGGAGACCGAAAAGGGCCTTTACACCCACTCGACGACCAAGCGCACCAACTACGAGGGCGACCTTACGGCGACCTACGGCCGCGTGCTGGCCGAGAAGCACATGCTCAACGCCGTGGCGGGATTCAACTTCAACGCCACGAAAAGGACGGCCAACGGATACAAGGCCAACGGCTTCACCGACGACCAGTTCGGCGCTCCGTCGTTCGCGAACGGCTATCCCGAGGGCGGCAAGTCGACCTACTCCGAGAGTCAGACGCGTGCCGCGAGCTTCTACCTGAACGGTGGCTACTCCTACGACAACCGCTACCTGCTGGACTTCAACTACCGCAGCGACGGCGCGTCGATGTTCGGCACGAACAACCGTTTCCGCAACACGTGGTCGGTGGGCGTGGGCTGGAACATTCAGAACGAGCGGTTCCTTCGCGACAGCAAGTTTTTCCAGCTGCTCAAGCTGCGCGCCTCGGTGGGTAATCCCGGCAACCAGAATTTCGCCGCCTACCAGGCCTTCTCGACCTACGCCTTCAACGGCTGGATGACCAACATCTTCGGCACGGGCGTGATCCTGAACCAGCTGGGAAATCCCGACCTCGCCTGGCAGGAGACGGTCAACTACAACGTGGGAACCGACGTGACCGTGTGGGGCAACCGGGTCAACGTCACGTTCGACTACTACGTCAAGATCACCGATCCCCTGCTGGCGATCATCACCACGCCCGGTTCGATGGGCATCACGTCGGTGACGATGAACGCCGGGCAGCAGAAGACCAACGGTGTCGAACTGACGCTCAAGGTGTCGCCGGTCTACCGGCCGCACGACCGCATCAACTGGAACATCAGCCTGAACGGCACGCACGCCAAGGCGAAGTACGCCAAGATCGGCAATGCGTTCAGTTCGCTCAACAACGAGGGCCGGGCCTCGCTCTCGGGGATGACCCGCTACTACGACGGCGGCAGTCCCACGGCGATCTGGGGCGTGCGCTCGGCGGGAATCGACCCCGCGACGGGCAAGGAGCTGTTCATCAAGAAAGACGGCACGTACTCGTTCAGCTACGACGTGAACGACGAAGTGGTGCTGGGCGACACGGAACCCAAGCTGGAAGGCGTGATCGGCACGACGTTCTACTACAAGGGCCTGTCGGTGGGGTGTTATTTCCGCTATTCGCTGGGCGCGCAGATTTTCAACTCCGCGCTGTTCCAGAAGGTCGAGAACATCGGCACGGCCGACGTGTTCAACAACCAGGACAAGCGGGCGCTCTACGACCGCTGGTCGCCGAACAACACCGAGGCCTATTTCAAAGGCATCTCGCTGACGCAGAAAACCGACAAGTCCTCGCGTTTCGTGATGGACGAGAACTACATCTCGGGCGAATCGTTCAGCATCGGGTATGAATTCACGCAGTCGTTCGTCCGCAAGCTGGGACTTTCGGCCCTGAGCGTGCAGGCCAACATGAACGATGCGTTCCGCATCTCCTCGGTCAAGAACGAGCGCGGCATCGACTACCCGTTCGCACGGACGATCTCGTTCTCCGTGGCGGCGACCTTCTGATCGTGACAATCTCAATACAAAGCGCATTATGAAAAACAAAATACTTACATTGATCCTGCTCGCCTCGGCGTTGTGCCCGGGGTGCAGCGGCTGGTTGGACGTGAAGCCCTACGACCAGATCTCGGAAGAAGAGCTGCTCGAATCTGAAGAGGGTTTCCAGAAACTGCTGAACGGCATCTATATCGAACTCAACAGCGACGAACTGTACGGCAGCACGCTCTCCGTCGAGATGATCGAGATTCTCGGCGGCGCCTACGAGATCGGCGACATCTCCTCGGTGTGGGGCGACTATCTGGACCTCAAGGACTACGACTACAACACCGATTACTGGCGCGGCCGCCTGAACGGGACGTGGAACAAGGCGTACGCACTGATTCTGAACTGCAACAAACTGCTGAAAAACATCCAGGGCAGGCAGGCGCTCTTCACGGGACACAATTACGACATCATCCGGGGCGAGGCGCTGGCCTTGCGCGCGATGCTGCATTTCGACATGCTGCGGCTTTTCGGACCGGTCTATTCGCTCAATCCCGACGGGACGTCCATTCCCTATTACGCGGACGAGACGCTGACGCCCGAAGCCCTGCTGCCGGCCAGCCAGGTCGTCTACAAGGTTCTCCAGGACCTCATGGCGGCGCGCTCGGCCCTGCTCAACGATCCCGTGATCACCGAAGGGACGCTGATGAGCAGCGCGGGCAACGGTTCCAATTTCCTGCGTTACCGCGCCCTGCGGCTCAACTATTACGCCGTTTCGGCCCTGCTGGCGCGGGTGAACCTCTATGCCGGGCAGAAACAGGACGCCCTGACGTATGCCGTGGAGGTGATCCGCGCCTCGAACAACGGAATCTTCCCGTTCGTGGACCGCAGCCTCGTGGTGGGCAATCCCGAGGACCCCGACCGGATTTTCTCGTCGGAGGTGGTCTTCGCGCTGTCGCACGCCAAGCGCAGCCAGCTGTTTCTGAATTATTTCAACCCTGCGCGGACGACTTTCACCTTCAGGATGGAGAGCGACCTGATCTCGAAGGCGATTTTCGGAGGAGGGGCCGAGACGGGCGGTTATCAGGACGACTACCGCAACCGCGTGAACTGGAGCACGTCCGGCGAGAACCGCTATTTCTACAAATATACCGACATGGCGCAGACCGGAAAGATCCAGAACACGATGATCCCGATGCTGCGGCTGGGCGAAATGTACCTGATCGCCGCCGAGAGCCAGTCGGACGTGCTGGCCAACGGAACCTCCTATGTGAACACCCTGCGCCGCAACCGCGGCATCAGCACCTCGCTCGAGGCCCTGACGCCCGAACTGCTCAAGTACGAGTATATCCGCGAACTGTACGGCGAAGGTCAGCTGTTCTACCTCTACAAACGCCTCTTCTCGAAGGTGATCTGGTCCTATACCGACTCCCGGAACCCCGAACCGAGCACGAACCTTTTCGTCGTGCCGCTGCCCGATTCGGAGACCGAAAACCGCGAATAACCCCCTGACGACATGAAAAAGAAGCATATCATCCATTCGGCAGCCCTCTTGCTGGGGCTTTGCCTGGCGGGCTGCAAAGAGAGCCTGCCGGATAATTTCGGCGCGATCGAAGGCATTTACTTCTACAACCAGCTGACGGACAGGACCGTCGTCGACAGCGCCGCATACACGTTCATCTACGAGGACGCCGACGTGCTGGAAGTGCCCGTCCGGCTGCAACTGGTGGGACGCGCCGCGGCGCAGCCCCGGGCGGTCGATGTCCGGGTCACTTCGCAGGACGCCGAGGAGGGAACGGACTACACGCTCGGCGGCGAAGCCGTGCTTCCAGCAGGCAGCGTCTCGTTCGACTACGTGATCACCCTCAAACGCACCGACATTCTGAAGGAGAAGACCAAAAACCTGCTGCTCGAACTGCGGGCGAACGAGAACTTCATCATTCCGTTCACCAGCCAGGTTCAGTCGGGTGGCGACACGGTGTCGGCGGTGACCTTCAAAATCAACTTCTCGGACCAGTTCACGGCGCCGCCCGCAGGTTGGCGCAGTCTGTTCGTGGGGCCTTTCTCGCAGCAGAAATTCGAACTTATCTGCGACGTGATGGAGATTCCGAGGGCCGATTTCAACGAGGTCGGGAAGATCACCGATGCCAAATGGCTCTACATCGAGAGCCGGATGATCAATTATGTCAGGGATCAGGAGAAGTTGAAAGCCGGGGGAGAGCCTTATGACGAACGGGCTTTCGACGAGAACGGCAACCCCCTGCAATTCTAATATGGAAGGAGTATGACGATGAAACGATTTTTCTGCATATCGGCCCTGTTTCTGTGCGCGGCGTGCGCCAACGATCTGGGCAACTACGACTACCGCGACCTCACGGAACCCGACATCACGGGCATCGAGGCGAATATCTCGGTACTGACCCATGCCCGGCTGCAACTGACGCCCGACCTGGGCGGCAACGATTTCCCGGACGGCCGCTATTCGTTCGAGTGGCGGACGCTCGCCCGGAGCGCCGATGAGACGGTGACGGTGATCGGCACGTCGCGCAATCTGGATTACGAGGTGGCGCTTCCGGCGGGCGCCTATACGCTCTTCTTCAAGGTGACGGAGGATGCCAGCGGCGTCTACTGGCAGACGAGCAGCGAATTGCAGGTGAGCGAGGCCACCTCCGAGGGGTGGATGGTGTTGTGCGCCGACGGCGACGACGACCGGGCGCGCCTCGATATGGTCTCCGCGGTGACGGGCGAGACCTACACCGACCTGCTCAAGGATAACGGCATGCCCGAAATGAAGGGGCCGCGGCGCATCCAGTGGTCGCGGTTCGCCGACGCCGATTCGCCCTACTACCTGCTGACCGACGACGGCGCCACGCGTCTGGGCCGCAACGGCTTCGAGTGGAAGGAAGAGTACCGGCTGATCTACGAGATGGGCAATTCGGACGATCCGCGCCCGTGGGTGATCAACGACGCCTCGGGGTCCAAGATGATGGTGAGCGATTCGAAAACCTATTATGCCGAATGTCTGGTGTCGGTCGGTCTGTTCGGGCCGATCGGCGACACGCCGCTGAACGCAGCGCCGGTGATCGGGTCCAACATCGTGACGCAGAACATTGTGGTTCCCGTCGTGATGATGTACGACCTCGACGCGAAGCGGTTCGTCGGTTATGCGCCCAACCTGCGGTCTCCCGACGTGGGCGGATACGCCCCTTTGCAGGAGATGAACGACCTGGTGAAACTGCTCGGAGAGATGGACAACGGCGGAAGGGTCACCGGAGACGCCTTCGCCGAATTCCCCCAAGGGCTGGATTTCGTCTGGATGGAGAATACGAAATACGACCCGAACAGCACGAATATGGGTGTCGTCTACACCGTATTGAAGGACGGGGACCGGTATTGCCTCTACGGAACGCAGCTGGGCGAATTATGGAGCGTCGTCACCGTCGGCGATTGCACGCAGGCCTTGAGCAGGGCCTATTACGGCGACCTCTCGGGGTGTACGAACATCGCGCGGGCGGAGCATTTCGCATTCAGCTCGTTGAAAAACTACATGTATTATGCCGTGGGCGGGACGGTTTACCGCGTGGATCTCTCGGAAAAGCCCCTGACGGCGACGACGCAGTTCACGCTCGTCGGGGAGACCGTCACCTGCCTGAAATTCAATATCTACCGGCAGAGCGCCAACCTCACCCGCACGTACGACCTGGTGGTGGGCAGCGTGAAGGACGACACGGGCACGCTGCGGATTTACGAGGGCTTCAATTCCGACGGAAATTTCCGGGGCGTGGCGCCCGAGGTCCACACCGGGCTGGGGCGGATCGTCGACGTGGCTTACCGTGAAATGCTGAAATAACCGAAACAACGATAAACCGAACTGATTATGAAAAACTGGATTTATGCCGCTCTGGCGGCGCTTTTCGCGACGGGGTGCGCTCCGCACGGAGGCTACACCCTTACCGGGGAGGTTCCCGAAGCCTGGGAGGGCAAGCCCGTGGTGTTGTTCACGACCGACGCCGGGCAGGCCGAGGCCATCGACAGCACGACGGTGGCGAACGGGAAATTCCGTTTGCAGGGCGTGCTGGATGCGCCCCGCAACTGCCGTGTGGCCGTTTATCTCGATCCCGAAAACCGGTCGGACAGGAACCTGACGGTGACCTTTCCGGTATTTCTGGACAGCACGGCCGTGAATGCCGTGTGCGACGCTTCGAAAAGCGATCCCGTCTTCACGCTCGCGGGCGGCGCCACCCAGACCGAGTGGCAGGCTTACCGCGCGGCCCTCGAACCGCTGGCGGAGGAGCGCAACCGTGCATTCCGCGACTATGTGGAGGCTTTCTACAACGGCGGGGACGAGGCCAAAGGGATCGAACTGGCCCGACGGGTCGATGAAAAGGCCGGCCTCATCCGGGATTTCAAGATCGCTTATGTGCGGGAGCATCCCGCTTCGGCGGTCAGCCTCGCCATCGTGCAGGAACTTTGCGACCGCCAGTCGCGGCTGGATCGGGCGCAGATGGAGTCGCTGATGGATGCGCTCGCCCCGCAGGCGAGGGAGTCGGCAGCCGGGCGTTACGCCGCGGCGTGCATCCGCGACAAGCGGATCGTGGAGGGACAGCCGCTGCCCGACCTCGAACTGCCGGATGCGGAGGGCGTCGTGCGCCGGGTGTCGGATTTCATCCGTCCGGGACATTACACGCTGGTCGAAATCTGGGCTTCGTGGTGCATGCCTTGCCGGGGTGAGATTCCGTTCGTCCGGAGGGCTTACGACAGATACCACCGGAACGGTTTCGACGTGCTTTACGTGTCGATAGACAGCGACGCCGGAAACTGGAAACAGGCGCTCGGCGAGGAAAAGATGCCGTGGCCCCAGCTGCTCGACACGGGCCGCACGAGTTTCACGACGTATGAAACCTCGGCCGTGCCGACATCTATCCTCGTCGACGGCGAAGGCCGCATCTGCCGGCTCAACGCCCGCGGCGGATGGCTGGACGGCGTGCTGGAGGAAATTTACGGAAAATGATTAACCGAAACAGGAATATGAAGAAAATCTTATTGTTCGTGCTGGGGGCGGCTCTCTGCGCCTGCACGTCGAAAAATCCCGACGACATCGTGGTGAACGTCGAGGTGGAAAACATGACCGTCTCCAACGTGGGGCTGCTGATCGACCGTTCGACATCCTTCACCATCCCGCTCGACAAGCATGGCAAGGGCCGGCTGGTGATTACCGGACTGGGAAACATCTATCCGCGCGTGATTTACGGGCAGACTGCGAAGATGGCGTTCATCGGCCGGGGCGAGGAGGTGACGCTGCGCTTCGACGGCCGCAAGTTCAAGGATGGCTTCCGGGTCGAAGGCCGCAACGTCGAGGCCAACGAGTACCTGCAAACCATGACTCTGCCCGAGTTCAACGCCTATGACCTGCCCTGGGAGGAGTTCTACGCCGAAATCAACCGGCTGGCGGACGATGCCGTGCATCTGATGAAGGCCCGTAAGCTGGAGCAGACGTGCCCCGATTTCGCGAAGGTCGAGGAGGCGCGCCTCCGCTATCTCTACGCGCAGACGATGGTGATGTATCCGATGGGGCACCAGCTGATGGGCGGCGATCCCGATTACCGTCCCGGCAGGGAGGTTTACGACGCCGTGGGGAAGATGGTCGTGGAGCGCGAGGACTTGGCCGACGTGGACGTCTACCGCGATTTCATCCATTTCGCGATCCCGCTGGTGCTCGAAGGGCAGGGCCGCGAATTCGGCGATTCCTACACCCGCACGGTGGCGACGATGCGTTACGTCGCCGACAATTTCACCGACGAGAAGGTGAAGCAGACCATGCTGCGGCTGCTGGCGATCGAATACATGCAGAACAACGGCGTGCGCAATACGGCCGAATTGCAGAACATAGCGAATGCCTACATCACCGACCCGCAGATGCTGCGCGAATACAAGGAGGAGTTCGAAAGCCACGACCTGACGGCGCCAGGGCGCCCTTCGCCCGATTTCACGGCGACGGACCTGGCGGGAAAGAGCTATACGCTCGCCGATTTCAGGGGCAAATACCTCTATATCGACATGTGGGCGACATGGTGTGCCCCCTGCAAGGCCGAACAGCCGCATTTCCGCGAACTGGTGAAGAAGTTCGAGGGCCGGAACATCGCTTTCCTGGGGCTTTCGGTCGATAAGGACAAGGCCGCCTGGGAGAAGATGGCCGCGTCGGGCCAGCTGGCGGGCGTGCAGTTGCTGCTGGGTTCCGGCAGCCGGTTTCAGAGCGACTACAACATCGAAGGCATTCCGCACTTCATCCTGCTCGACAAGGAGGGGAAGATCGTGAACGCCGACATGCTCCGGCCCTCGTCCGAGGATACCGAACGGATACTGAACGAACTGGAAGGAATATAGATACCTGATTTTTAACTTTTTAAAACCAAAGCATTATGAGAAAATTATGGCTTATGTTGCTGATCGGATGCACGGCGGGTGCATTCACAGCCTGCTCGGACGGTGATGACGACCAGAAGCCGTCTTGTCCGATTACGGAATATACGGTTCCCTCCACGGCCGAGATCGGCGGTTTCTACACGGTGACGGGCAAGGGATTCGAGGCTTCGGCGCAGCTTTTCCTGCGCAACGCTTCGGGCACGGAGACCGCGGCGGCCGACCAGACCGTGACGGCCACGGGGATCGAATGTACGGTTCCGTCGACCCTCACGGCCGGCGTGTACACCGTCGTCGTGAAGCAGAACGGCAGCTGGGACCTGGGTCCGGTGCGCCTGGAGGCTGCGCAGAACCCGGTGTCGAGCGTCGTGCTGCCCGCTGCGATCAAGCTGAACAAGACGCTGGAGATCGCCGGTAACGGTTTCACCTCGGCTTCGCGCATCTTCCTGGAGACCGCCGATGCCGCCAAGACCCGTACGGAGCTGACGGCCGTGCCCTCCTCGACGGGCATCAGCTGCACGATCCCCGACGGCGTTGCGGCAGGCACGTACAACGTGATCCTCAAGCACAACAACATCGACTGGACGCTGGGCGAGAACATTCCCGCTGCGGTGTACAAGCGGCTGACGGGCATCAGCTATGCGATGTCGCAGACCTGCGATTTCTCCACCGTGGAGGGCGGCGTGGAGGCCGTGAAGGCCATACTGCTGGAGATGGCAGGAAACGATCAGGAGATGGCCGATATGTATTTCGAGATGCTGTTCAGCGAGGGAACGAACGTCGTGTCGCAGTTGTCGCTCAAATATGGCAGCGACAACCGGGTGACCGCCGTTCAGCAGGGCGAGGGCGCAGACGCTGCCGACTGGTACACGTTCTCTTTCGACGGAGACAAGGTTTCGGCCCTGAACAAGATGTACGAAGACGGCGAATCCGGTATCCGGGCATTCTCCTGGGTGCTCAACGGCGGAAAAGTAGAGAGCAGCAACGTCGACTTCATGCGAACCGTCAGCGGCGAAGTCGTTTCGAGACCCGCTGATTTCACCTGGACCTATGATGCCGTTAACGGACAGTGCACCGGCGTCGTTTATCAGAGCAACGGCTCCAATTACGTCTCGTTCGATTTTGAAAACGGGAACTATACGGCGGGCGGAATGTTCGAATACGGCGATGCCGGCAAGAAGAACAACATCTTCGGCGTCGATGTGGCGAAAGCCATTGCTGGTGTTACCACCTCGCTGGACGACGATCATGCCCTGGCTTGTTTCCTGGGCTATGACGGAAAGGCTTCGCTCAACCTGCCCACTGCGACGATGTTCGACGCCATGTCGGAAGATGATCCCGCCAAGGCGGTAACCTGCACCCAGGACGGCGAGGGTTACGTGACCGTTGCCAAGTGGGGCGGAGTAGGTATGGATATGATGGGTATCGGAGTCAAGGTCACCTCTGAAACGATATTCGAATTTACCTACGCGGAATAGGCGAAAAGCGCCGATTTCGTTTTACGAGCCGCCCGGATCGCCCGGGCGGCTCTTTTCGTCGCCGTGCGGAGTTTGCGCGTTCTGCAATTTATTTTGCCCGAAGACTTCGTTTGTTGCGTGCAAATAGTTACTTTTGCAGGTATAATCCCAAAAATCCCGTAACGAAATGGAGAATACCATACAACTTCACGACAAGAAGTTCAGAATCATGATCCCCGCCGAGCAGATCGACAAGGCCGTGGATGCCGTGGCGCAGCGAATCAATGCCGACTATGCCGGCAAGGAGACCCCGCTGTTCCTGGGCATTCTCAACGGTTCGTTCATGTTCATGTCGGACCTGATCAAGAAAATCGAATTCCAGAACGAACTTTCGTTCGTCAAGCTGGCGTCGTACGACGGGACCTGCTCCACGGGCTGCGTGAAAAGTCTGATCGGCCTGAACAATTCGATCGAGGGCCGTCACGTGATCATCGTCGAGGACATCGTGGACACGGGCGAGTCGATCGAACACATGATCAAGGAGCTGGAGGCCCGCAACCCGGCGTCGGTCGAGGTCTGTACGCTCTTTTTCAAACCCGGGTCGTACCGCAAGACGCTGCCGATCAAGTACCGCGCCATGGAGATCGGCAACGAGTTCATCGTGGGTTACGGGCTGGACTACGACCAGCTGGGCCGCAGTCTCAAGGATATTTACGTAGTGACGGAGTGATGGCTGCCGCGACCGATCCCGCATGGCTCGACGGCGGGCGAATGCTGCCGCTGGTCGAGGATTTCTACACCATTCAGGGCGAGGGATTCCACGCCGGGAAACCCGCCTATTTCATCCGTCTCGGCGGGTGCGACGTGGGTTGCCGCTGGTGCGACGCCAAGTATACGTGGAACCCGAAACTCTATCCGCCGACCGATGTGCAGACCGTGATCGACCGTGCGATGTCGTGTCCGGCGCAGGCCATCGTCATCACGGGAGGCGAGCCGCTGCTCTATCCGCTGGGCGTGCTCACGGAGACGCTGCGCGAGAGGGGGTTGCAGATTTTTCTGGAAACATCGGGCTCGCACCCTTTCAGCGGTGTTTTCGACTGGGTGTGTCTCTCGCCGAAGCGCCGGCAGCCGCCCCTGGACGAGGCGTTCGAACGGGCCGACGAACTGAAAGTGATCGTCGAGTCGGAGGAGGATTTCGAATGGGCCGAGCGGAATGCCGCCCGCGTAGGCGGAAAGTGCCTGCTGTTCCTCCAGCCCGAGTGGAGCGTCGCCGAAAAGGTCATGCCCGCAATAGTCGAGTACGCCAAGGCGCATCCGCAATGGAATATCTCCATTCAGACGCACAAATACATGCATATACCGTAAAGAGAAGTAATCGGATGATTTCACGCTTGGTCCGCTGTCGATCGCTGTCGTTGCCGCCTGCGGCGTCAGATGCAAGTCTGACCCCATTCCGGCCTTCCCTCGGAGAGGGAGATGGCGTAGGCTTCGGGCGGTTGGCAATACGATAATTCCTTAAATGAAAATTCAGTTCGGCCGCAGGTTCTGGATCGTCGCAACGGCGGTCATCGTTGTCTTCACGGTGTTCGTCGTGGGGCGCAACGCCCTGCATGCCGTGAAGATCAAGCGGCAGATCAACGCCCTGACACGCGAGCAGAGCTATTATTCGGAGAAGATCGCACAGGACAGCACCCTGCTCGAACGGCTGAAATACGACGATTACCTCGAAGAGTACGCCCGGGAGAATTACCACATGCAGGGGCGCAACGAACACGTGTACATTATCAGGGAATAGGGCTTTCCGATTTCATAGGGCCTCTTTGCGCGTGCTTTCGTGCAGCGCGAACGGGACGTACTTCAATAACCGCCCGGCAAACGGGGGTGGCTGCAAGCCATCCCCGTTTGCATTAATAGTGCTCGAAGCCGTGCCAGTCCAGCGGCTCGGGTTTTCCGTTGCGGAGCCACACGAGGCCCGGTCCGGAAGTGATGCGGCCGATGGGGTGGAGCGGCGTGCCGAAGCGGATGCGGAAATCAGCGGCGAGGCGTTCGGCGGCCTCCGGCGCGGCGGTGAGCAGGAGTTTGTAGTCCTCGCCTGAACAGGCGGCCATGCGGATGTCGGCGCCCGGGGCTGCGGGAATCTGCTCGACAGCGACTTCGGCGCCGACGCCCGAGCGGTCGAGGATATGCTTCAGGTCGGAGGCCAGACCGTCCGAAAGGTCCATCATGGCGCGCACCTCGGGATGGCTGCCGAGCCAGATGCCTTCGGCGACCTGCGGCTGCGGGTTGCGGTGCACGGCGGCCGCGGGGGTGTCGCAGCGTCCCGCGAGGATGTCCTGCAAGCCTGCTCCCGAGGTTCCGAGTTCCCCGGCGGTGAAGATCACGTCCCCGGGGCGTGCGTCGCTGCGTCGCTTGAGGTGCGCGTCGGCCGCGCGGCCGATGGCCGTGACGTTGATCGTCAGGCCCGACAGCGAGCGGGTCGTGTCGCCCCCGGCGAGCGTCACGCCGAACTCCTCGGACAGTTCCCGGTAGCCGAGCATGAACTCTGCGGCCCACGCATCGGCGGCATCGGCCGGAAGGGCGATCGAGAGCAGCGTCGCCACGGGGCGGGCGCCCATTGCGGCCACGTCGCTCAAGTTTACGGCGAGGGATTTGCGTCCCAACTCGCGGGGCGAGGTCGCCGTGCGGAGAAAATGGACCCCTTCGGTCAGCAGGTCCGCGGTGAAGACCAGCGATTCGCCGCCGCCGACAGACAACACGGAGCAGTCGTCGCCGATGCCCTCGAATCCGTTGTCGGGAAGCGGGGCGAAAAGGGTTTTTATGCTGTCGATGAATCCGAATTCGGTCATGGAAGAGTTGTGTTATGGCGCAAAGTTACCGATTTTTTCGGTGAATTTGATTATCTTTGTCCGGGAATCGCCCGCTTGGGGCGTTAGGTTAATGAATGAAACTATGAAGGTATTGATTCTCAACGGACCGAACCTCAATCTTCAGGGGCGGCGCGACACCGGGGTTTACGGATCGCAGACTTTCGAGTCGTATTTCGAAGCGCTGAAAGCGAACTATCCCTCGGTGGAGTTCGGCTACTTCCAGTCGAACATCGAAGGCGAACTGATCGACGCCGTGCAGCAGGCCGACGGCGTTTACGACGGCGTGGTGCTCAATGCCGGCGGGTATACGCATACTTCGGTGGCGCTGCGCGACGCCGTGTCGGCCGTGTCGGTTCCCGTCGTCGAGGTGCACATCTCCTCGATCCTCGCCCGCGAGGAGTTCCGCCACACCTCGCTGCTGGCTCCCGTGGCCGCGGGGTCGATCATGGGGTTCGGCCTGAACTCCTATCGGCTGGGCGTGTACGCGCTGCTGACAGGCGCGGAAAAATAGTTGCGTCGGGGCGGAAGCCCGGCAACGCTGCCTTCAAGTCCTCTCCGGGGAGGGATTCGGGGTGGACAGACTTGTGAACGACGCCAACGGCGGCGGCAACACCGCCCGAGAGCGTATCGAAGGATAATATAAACGTGAAAACATAGCTCTATGTATCGCATGAAAAAAACCAAGATTGTCGCTACGATGTCGGATTTCCGCTGCACCGAAGAGTTCGTAAAACAGCTTTTCGACGCGGGTATGGACGTGGTGCGCGTCAATTCGGCGCACGTCTCCGAGGACGGGGCCACGCATATCGTCGAGACGGTGCACCGGGTGAACCCGGCCATTCCGATTATGATAGATACCAAAGGACCCGAAATCCGCGTCACGACGATCGCCGACGAATACGGCAACAGCATCAATTTCCGCCCGGGGGACCGGGTGGCCGTGCGCGGTTCGGACGGCTCGGACTTCACGACCCGCAAGGTGGTCTACATGAACGTGCCGTCGATCGTGAGCGACATTCCCGTCGGGGCGCGGATGCTGATCGCCGACGGCGAGCTGGAAATCCGCGTCGTGGGCAAGAACGATACGGAGCTGGACTGCGAGTTCGTCGTGGGAGGCGCCATGCGTTCGCGCAAGAGCGTCAACGTGCCGGGCGTGTCGATCGACCTGCCGTCGGTGACCGAAAAGGACCGCCGCTTCATCGAATGGGCCGTGAAGAACGACGTCGATTTCATCGCGCATTCGTTCGTGCGCTCGGCGCGCGACATCCGGGCCGTGCAGGATATTCTCGACGCCCACGGCAGTAACATCAAGATCATCTCGAAGATCGAGAACCAGGAGGGACTGGACAACATCGACGAGATCATCGAGGCTTCGTACGGCATCATGGTCGCCCGCGGCGACCTGGGCGTGGAGCTTCCCGCCGAGGTGATCCCCAACACGCAGCGGCGTATCGTCGAGAAGTGTATCTGCGCCAAGCGTCCCGTGATCATCGCCACGCAGATGCTCTATTCGATGGTCAAGTCCCCGCGTCCGACGCGCGCCGAGGTGAGCGACGTGGCCAGCGCCATTTACGAGCGTGTGGACGCCGTGATGTTGAGCGACGAGACCGCCATGGGCGATTTTCCCGTGCAGTCGGTGGAGACGATGGCCCGCATCGCCCGCGAGATCGAGCGCGACGAGACGCATTTCAAGCCGATGATCGACATGGACATGGTTTCGGTGAACCACGAGATCACCGCGCAGCTGGCCCGTTCGGCCGTGCGCGCCTCGACCAACCTGCCGATCAAATACGTGGTGCTCGACACCAAGACGGGCCGCACGGGCCGTTATCTGGCGGCGTTCCGCGGCCGCAAGACCGTGATGGCCGTCTGCTACCAGCTGCATGCGCAGCGGATTCTGGCCCTGTCGTACGGTGTCGTGCCGATTCTCCGGAATCAGGAACTCTCCGACAGATACCATTTCCTGGTCGATGCGCTGGAGTTCCTCGACCAGTACCGCAAACTCGACGACGGGGACCTGATGGCCATCGTGGGCGGCAGTTTCGGTCCCGACGGCGGTGCGTCGTACGTCGAGATCGCCAACGTGCAGAATATCCGCAAGCGTAACGAGGAGATCGTCGCGCAGCACAACTGTTAGGCTGTTGGGCGGCGAACTCAAAGAGAAAGTCGCGCAGGGCGTGGCGTGGAGCATGGCCGAGAAGATCGGCTCGATGCTCCTCGCGATGGCCGTGCGGCTGGTCATCCTGCGCCTGCTGACGCGCGACATACTGGGCTTCATGTCCATTCCGTCGGCCGTCGTGACGGTGCTGCTGGTGATCGTCGACAGCGGGTTCTCGCAGAGTCTGGTCCGCCACAAAGGGCCTTCACAGAGCGATTACAAGTCGGTTTTCCTCTTCAACATCGCCGTTTCGGCGGTGCTCTACGGGGTGCTGGTGGCCCTGGCGCCCCTTGCGGCGCGCTGGTACGGCATGCCCGAAATCGCGCGGATCGCCCCGGTTTTCTTCCTGCTACTGCCGCTCAACGCCCTGTGCGCCGTTCAGAATACGATTTTCATCCGGCAGTTCCGTTTCGCGCTGCTCTCGAAGGTGACCTTCCTTTCGTCGCTGGCGGGCGGGCTTACGGCCATTGCGCTGGCGATGGCCGGGTGGGGCATCTGGAGCCTCGTGGCGGAGCGTGTGATCGCGGTCGGGATGCGGACCGCGCTGCTGTGGTGGTTGAGCGACTGGCGCCCCTGCGGCAAGTGCGGGCTGAAGCCCCTGCGCGAGATGGCGCCGTTCGGGTGCAGTCTGATGGTGACGGACCTGATTTCGAATTTCTATAACAAGATACCCCAGTTTTTTCTCGGAAAACTCTATTCGCCCGCGGTGCTCGGATCGTTCGACCAGGCGGTAAAACTCAAGGACATGCCCGCCGCGACGGGCATTCAGGCCGTGCAGAACGTCACGTTCCCGGCCTTGGCGAAGATCCGCGACGATGCCCCGAAGTTCGCCGAGGGTTACCGGCAGGTGGTGATGGTCGTCTCTTACGTGATGTTTCCGATCATGCTGGGCATGTCGGCCGTGGCCCGCGACATGTTCGCCGTGCTGCTGGGCGAGGAGTGGATGCCGACGGTTCCCTATTTCGAGGCGGTATGTCTGGCAGGACTGTTCTCGCCGATCGCTTTGACGGCTTACAATGTGTTGAAAGCAAGGTGTAAGGGTCCGTTGATCGTGCGTCTCGAAGTGGTGAAGAAGATCATTATGACGGCGATTTTCGCCGTGACGATTCCGCACAGCGTGATGGCCGTGGTCTGGGGGCTGGTGGCCATCGCATTCTGCGAAATGGCGGTCAATTTCCTGGCGACGATGCGCTTCACCTCCCTGACGTTCCGGCGTTTCGTCCGTACGCTGCTGCCCGTGGCGCTGGTGTCGGGGACGATGTACCTCCTTGTGCGGCTCACGGCCGCGGCGATTCCCGGCAACGACCTCGTGCGGCTGCTGGCCGAACTGGCGACGGGCGTGGTCAGCTACCTCGCGCTGTCGGCGCTGTTCCGGCTGGAAGCCTTCCGGGAGGTGACGGCCATCGTGCGCAGGCAGCTGAAAAAATAAGGTTTGAAACCCAAGGGCCTCTGATATGTTCCGACAACCCGATTCACTCTATGCCGGAGTGTTGCTTTGTTCGGCGATCATTCTCGCGGTGGTCGGCGGATCTCTTTTTTGGCTGCGTATGCCGGGCGATGAACGCCTGCGCAATTACCGCCTTTCGCGCCGTTTTGTCGGCTGGGCCTACTTTTCGCTCGCTTTCACCGATGTGCTGTGGCTGCTCTTCTTGCGGGAGGAGTATGAGCTGGATTTCACGCGGATTCTGGTGCTGGCCGTCGCTGCGGTGCAGGCCACGATGTTCTCCGGGGCGCTGGTGACGTTGGTCAACTCCCGTTTTCCGCTTGCGCGGGGAGTTCGCCGTCATCTGCTTGCCGTGGCTGCCGGAACGGCGTCGCTGTTCGGCTGCATGTTGTTCTTTCCGCAGGCCTTTCCGGTGCTTTTCCGGCTGACGGCAGCCGCTTATTGTGTGCAGATAGCCCTCTTTGCGCGGACTTTCGTACGCGAATACCGGGTCTGTCGCCGCAAGCTGGACAACTTTTTTTCGGACGGAGAGATGCGCCGTCTGCGATGGGTGGCCGTGTCGTTTCTGATGACGGCCCTGATCGGACTGACGGCCGCGGCATGGCTGGTGTCGGGGTTAGGGATGCCTTACCTGTTTGCTTTTACGGGGGTCTACATGGTGTTCTACACCTTCTTCGGAATGAAGTATATCAACTATCCCGCGGAGTTCGGGCGGATCGCTCCCGTGATCGCCGACGATGTGCCGGAGCCTTTGGCCGCCGGGGTGAATATCCGTACGGCGCTCGACGAATGGATCGCCGCGAAAGGGTATGTCCGCCCGGGGCTTTCGCTGGAGTCGCTGGCCCGCGAGGTCGGGTGCAACCGCAGTTACCTGTCGCGGTATGTCAACTCCGAGTTGGGACTTAACTTCAAATCGTGGATACGCGCCCTGCGCATTGCCGAATCGCAGCGGCTGTTGCTGGAGCATCCCGGGGCTTCGGCCCTCGAGGTGGGCGAGATGGTCGGCATCCACGGGCGCAGTACTTTTTTCGCGCAGTTCTCCGAAGTGACGGGCATGTCGCCCGGCGAATACCGCCGCCGCTATGCCGGCGGAGACCCGATCGCCCCTTTGCAAGAGTGAAAACAACGCCGAGTCCAGAAACCCGGCGTTGTTTTTTAAGTTCCCGGACTCCTCCGCAGCCGTTTTGCGCTACTTTTATCATCGGATTAAAACGAATGCAATATGATGATGAAAGGATTTTTTACGGCCGCATTGGCCGCATTGGCCGTGTCGGCCGCAGTGCTGGCGCTGGCGGGGTGCTCGGACGGCGGCGGGAACAAGGCGTCACCGGTATCCGGCACGGTCGATATGCCCCGGATGACCGCCGATGAGGTAAAGACCGCGATCGGAGCCGCACTCGACGCGGGCATCACCGAATTCAAACTGACGGGCGAGTTTGCCAAGATCGGGATTCCCGCTCGGGTCTCCTTTTCCGGCACCCCTCCGGTCGGCAACCCTTTCTACGACTCCGGCGTGGAAAAGATCGACCTGACCGGCGTGACCGACTGGCCGGAAGTGAATGTGAACGGACGGGTGGACGACGATTTCAACTTTCCCCCGGGCGATGTCCGCGGCCTGCCGGCAAGGGCGTTCGACGGACAAAAATATGATAACGGAGCGTTCCATTATGCCTATCCCGCCCTGCGCGAAGTGAGACTGCCCGCCGGAGTGAAAGCGCTCGGCTGTTTGGCATTTTTCGCCTGCCAGGCGTTGAGCTTCGTCTCCTGCGACGGCGTGGAGGAGGTCGGAGTGCAGGCCTTGTCGGGCTGCCCTTCGCTGGAGAGCGTGCAACTGCCCGAGGCGGTTCGGATTTATAACGCAGCTTTCATGGCTTCCGGCCTGACCTCCCTTTCGCTGCCCGAAACGACCCGACTCGGATACAGCGCATTTCAGCATTGCGATGCTCTGACCGAGCTGCGGCTGACAGCAGCAGGGAATATTACCCTGGAAATGGACAGTGGAGCAACTCCTTTCAGCCCGAACTTCGCCAAAGTATGCGATCTTACGCTGAATGCCGACAAGCATTACAGCACCGGCACGGCGGCACCGAAAGCTGCGTCCGCCGACCAATGGGCCACGAACTACTACGGAGATCCGCTTACCTGGAAGAGCATCGCTTTCGAGTGACGCAGGGGTGTTTCGTTATTTTTGCCGCTCCCGTTGCTCCCGCATCTGAACGAACGGGCCGCACCCCGGAAGGATGCGGCCCGTTCGTTTCCCGGAAGAATGCGGGTTATTTGTAGACTTTGGGGGTGATGACGCCCCGGAGCACCACCAGCGCATTGGTGACCAGCGCTTCGAGTTCGTTCTCGCCCGGATAGACCGCGATCGGAGCGATGAACGAGCAGCGTTCGCGGATGTACTCCACGACAGGCTCGTTGTAGGCGATGCCGCCCGTGAGGACGATGGTCTGAACGCTGCCCGAGAGGGCCGCGGCCATGGCTCCGATCTGTTTCACGATGTTGTAGCACATGGCGTCGAGAACCTTTTTGGCCCGCTGGTCGCCCTGTGCGATGCGTTCCATGACCTGAATCACGGAGTTGGTTCCCAGGTAGGCCACCAGCCCGCCTTTGCTCGAAATGAATTTCAGCAGCTCCTCTTTCGTATATTGTCCCGAGAAGCAGACCTTGATCAGTTCGCTCGAGGGGATGCTCCCTGCGCGGTCCGGGGCGAAAGGACCGTCGCCGTCGAGCGCGTTGTTGACATCGACGATACGTCCCTGCTTGTGTGCGGCGACCGAAATGCCGCCGCCCATGTGGGCCACGATCAGATTCGACTCTTCGTACACCCAGCCCATCCGTTCGCAGTGGAGACGCGCCGTGGCCTTCTGGTTCAGGGCGTGGAAGACCGGTTTGCGCGGGCACATCGGCATGCCCGAGATGCGTGCCGCGTCGTCCATCTCGTCGACCACCGGCGGGTCGGCGATGTAGGCCTTGACACCCGCCATGTGGGCGATCTGTGCGGCCAGCAGTCCCCCGAGGTTGCAGGCGTGTTTCATCTGCGCGTTCCGCAGATCGTAGCGCATGCGCGAATTGACTTCGTAGACTCCTGCGGGAATGGGGCGTATCAGTCCGCCGCGGCCGATCACCGCCGAGAGGTTTCTGATGTCGAACGCCTCTTCGCGGAGCGCCGAAAGGATCAGTCCGCGGCGCCAGTCCAGCTGGTCGTTCACGCCGGCGAAGCGGGAGATTTCCTCGGTGGAGTGACGGAGGTTCAATTCCAACAAAGGCCGCTCCTCGTCGTAGAGGGCGACCTTTGTAGACGTTGAGCCGGGATTTATTGCTAAAATTTTGTAGCCCATAAGTTCTCGGTTCGTTTTTAACGTGAGTCCGACGGATTCGCAACGACTGATTGTCGAAGGGTGACTTTCAACCGGGAGGCGTTGTTTCTTTCGTCGGGCTGATTTAAGATTGGGTTAGGTCCGGATGACCGGAATTTTATTTTTTTACCGCCAGGCAGGCCAGCGCTATTGAGAAGAGCTTGGTCTTGCTCGTGTCGCCGCGCGAGGTGAGCACGCACGGAACCTTCGTACCCATGACCATCGCCGCCAGTTCGCCGCCGCAGAGGTGCGAGACCGACTTGAAGAAGACGTTGGCCGATTCGAGGTTGGGGAACAGCAGGCAGTCCGGATCGCCGGCCACCGACGAACCCTTGACCTTTTTGTGCTCGGCGACCTCCTTGTAGAGCGCCACGTCCAGCGACAGCGGACCGTCGACGACGACGTTGCCCAGCTGGCCGCGGTCGGCCATCTTGGCCAGCAGCGCGCCTTCGGTCGAGGAGATCACGTTGGGGAGCAGCTGCTCCGAGGGGGCGATGCAGGCGATTTTCGGCGTTGCTATGCCCAGCAGGTTGGCCGTGCGGGCCAGGTAGCCGATCTGCACCATCTTCTGCTTGAAGTCGGGGAGCGGAATGACCGCCACGTCCGAGATGATCAGCAGTTTGTGGTAGCAGGGCATTTCGACGATCGAAACGTGGCTCAGGACGCCTTTCGGGGGGAACAGCCCGGCCTCCTTGTTGAGGATGCCGCGCATGTATTTGTCGGTCGAGACCAGACCTTTCATCAGAACGTCGGCGTTGCCCGAAACGACCGATGCGACGGCCTGCTGGACGCATTTCACATCGTTGGGTTCGTTGACGATGTTGAAGGCGTTGATGTCGATGCCGTTCTCCTGGCAGACCTGTTTGATAACCTCCTTGTCGCCGAAGAGCGTAGGCTCCACGAGACCCTCCTTATAGGCTTCGTAGACCGCTTCCAGCGTATGCGAATCCTGTCCGTAAGCTACGGCAAGACGTTTTTTACCCCGTTTCCTCGCCTCCTCGACGATTTCGGTAAGATGCTGAATCATGGTGTTGTTACGTTTAAAATTGATATATGCTTTATTGTTTTGCCTCTATGCTGTCGGCTGTCGGCGGTCGTTGCCGCCGCCGGCGTCGTTTGCAAGCCCGACCCCACCCCAAAACCCTCCCTCGGGGAGGGGGCTTATCGCATGCGACCGGAATGCGGACGTTATTTTACCAGATTGTAGGTGTCCGTGGCGATCACCAGCTCCTCGTTGGTGGCGATGGTGGCTACCTTGACTTTCGAATCCGCCGCCGAGAGGATCTTGTTCACGCCGCGCGCGCCCTTGTTGGCCGCAGGGTCGAATTTCACGCCCATGAACTCCAGTCCGGTGCAGACCGCTTCGCGCATTTCGCACGAATTCTCGCCCACGCCGCCCGTGAAGATGATCATGTCGACACCGCCCATTTCGGCGGCGTATTCGCCGATGAACTTCTTGATGCGTCCGTAGTACATATCGCGCGCCAGAATTGCGCGGGGATTGCCCTCGTCGTAGGCGCGGTCGATGTCGCGCATGTCGCTCGAAATGTCCGTGAGGCCCTGCACGCCCGACTTCTTGTTCATCATCGTGTTCAGTTCGGCATAGCTCATGCCCTCCTTTTCGCCGATGAACGTGATGGCGCTGGCGTCCACCTGGCCGCAGCGCGTGCCCATCACCAGGCCGTCGAGCGGCGAGAAGCCCATCGAGGTGTCGTAGGACTTGCCGTTGAGAATCGCCGTCACCGAACCGCCGTTGCCGATGTGGCAGGTGATGATCCGCGAGTTGTGGAAATCCAGTCCGGCCAGTTCGGCGCCCACCTTGGCCACATACTTGTGGCTGGTTCCGTGGAAGCCGTACTTGCGCACGCGGTATTTCTCGTAATAGGCGTGGGGCAGGGCGTACATGTAATTCACCGCCGGGATCGACTGGTGGAACGAGGTGTCGAACACCGTGACCTGCTTCACGCCCGGCAGGACCTTTTCGATCGAAAGCACGCCTTTGAGATTGGCGGGGTTGTGCAGCGGGGCGATCTCGAACAGCGAGCGGATCTTCGCCTTGACGTCCTCGGTGACGATGCAGCTCTCGGGGAAGAACTCGCCGCCGTGGGCTACGCGGTGGCCGACGGCCTTCACTTCGTCGAGCGACGCGATCACGCCGTGGGCGGGGTCGGTGAGGGCGTCGAGCACGAGCTTGATGCCGGTCGTGTGGTCGGGAATCGGCTGGTGAAGCTCGAACGGCTCCTTGCCGACGGGTTTATGGGTCAGGTCGCCTTCCGGGAGGCCGATACGTTCCACGATGCCTTTTGCGAGCAGTTTGCTCGACGCGTCCTCCATGTCGATCACCTGATATTTGATCGAAGAGGAGCCGCAGTTTAAAACCAGAATTACCATAACTTCTATTTTTAATTCTTAATTTTTCATTTTTAATTGCGTGCAATTTGCGCTCCGATCCACATGCCCAGTGCGGCGAAGGCGATGCAGACCGCGACGCTCAACGCAATGTAGGCCGTCGCAGGCCCGTAGTCTCCGGCACGCAGCAACCGCACGGCATCGGCCGAAAAGGTCGAAAAGGTGGTGAATCCTCCGCAGAATCCTGTGATGAGCAACCATCCTGCCGCAGCCGAATTCGTGGTCTCCAGCAGAATGCCGATCAGCAGCGATCCCGCGGCGTTGACCGTGAACGTTCCGGCCGGAAAACCCAGCAACGTGTGCCCTCCGAGCAGCCAGACGGAGAGCATATAGCGGACGATGCTTCCGGCGGCGCCTCCCAGGCCCACGGCGAAAAGTTCACGAATCATAATTTAAATATATGTATTATTTTACGGATGTGCAAATTTAAGCAAAAAATGATTACGAATCGTTCAATTATTTGCCGAAATAAGTGGAATTTTTGTCACATATGGCGTCGGGGTCTTTTGGCGCCGGCCGTCCGGGCCATGCGGCGGCGTCTCCCTTCCGCGAGGGGCGTCGGGGGATGCATCGGTGCGCGGCGACTCCGCTTCGCCCGCGCGGGGCGGAGTCGGGAACGCGGCGGGATGCCGCGAAAACGGCGGGCGGCGGCGTGACCGTCATGGCTCTCTGGTCTGTCCGTTGCCTGAAATCACGTATTTGTAGGTCGTGAGTTCGGGCAGCCCCATCGGGCCGCGGGCGTGGAGTTTCTGGGTCGAAATGCCGACCTCGGCGCCGAACCCGAACTGGCCGCCGTCGGTGAAGGCCGTCGAGACGTTGACGTAGACGCACGCCGCATCGACCCGCCGGGTGAACTCCCGGGCCGTCCCGGCGTTTTCGGTGACGATGGCTTCGCTGTGGCGCGAGGAGTAGCGGGCGATGTGCGCCAGAGCTTCGTCGAGGGAGCCGACGGTCCGCACGGCCAGCTTGTAGTCGAGGAATTCGGTCCCGAAGTGCTCCTCCGCGGCGGGGCGGAGCAGGCACGCGGGGTAGCGGCCTTCGAGTGCGGCGTACGCCTCCGCGTCGGCGTAGACCGTGACGCGTTCGGCGGCCATCGGGTCGCACAGTTCCGCGAGGTCCCGGAGCCGTTCGCGGTGGACGATGAGGCAGTCGAGGGCGTTGCAGACGCTGACGCGCCGCGTCTTGGCGTTGCAGACCACGGCGCGGCCTTTCGTCAGATCGCCGTCGAGGTCGAAGTAGGTGTGGACGATGCCCGCCCCGGTCTCGATCACGGGTATGCGGGCGTTTTCGCGCACGAAGCGGATCAGTCCCGCGCCGCCGCGCGGGATCACTACGTCGACGTAACCCACGGCGTTCAGCAGCGCTCCGGCAGCCTCGTGGCCCGCGGGCAGCAGGGTGAAGGCCGCCGGGTCGACGCCTTCGCTGCGGAGCGCCTCGCGGAGCAGGGCGGCGATGGCTTCGTTGGAGCGGCGGGCGTCGCTGCCGCCCTTCAGCACGCAGGCGTTGCCCGTCTTCATCGAGAGCGAGAAAATGTCGGCCGTGACGTTGGGGCGCGCCTCGCAGATCATGCCCACCACGCCGAACGGTACGCGGACCTTGCGGAGGGTCATGCCGTTGGGACGGGTCCATTCGGCGATCGTTTCGCCCTGCGGCGAGGGCAGTCCGGCGACGGATTCCATGTCGGCGGCGATCGAGGCGATGCGTTCCGCCGTCAGCCGCAGGCGGTCGCGCATGGGTGAATCGGCGTCCATCGCCTCCAGGTCGAGGGCGTTGGCCGCGAGCACTTTTCCGGCGTTTTCCCGCAGCAGGGCGGCGGCTTTCACGACGGTGCGGCTCAATCGCCCGGCGTCGACAAGGGCCAGTTCGTTGCCGGCGCGCCGGGCGGCGGCGAAGATCGTATCGTATTCCATATTTTATTCCAGATATAGGTAATCGCAGTGAATCAGCGGTTTGAGACCTTTGCGGCCGAGGTTGCGGCGGGCCGTCGCACTGTCGCACGAGATGCGGCCCACGCCCAGTGGGGCGCCTTCGGGCGAGAGGATGCGTACGATGTCGTCGCGCTCGAAATCCCCTTCGACGGCCGTGACGCCCACGGCGAGGATGCTCGCGGCCTTGCTCTGCGAGACGGCCGCGGCGGCCCCGGCGTCGAGGTGCAGGGCGCCCTTGGCGAAGCCTTCGCTGCTGGCGATCCACTTCTTGACCCCCGAAGCCGGTCGGGGAGCCGCTTCGAAACGCGTGCATACGACGTCGCGGTCCGTGAGGATCAGATCCGTCAGGATATTGTCGCGGCGGCCGTTGGCGATCACGACCTCGATGCCCTCGCCTGCCGCGCGCGACGAAATGCGGCTCTTGGTCGTCATGCCTCCGCGGCCGCGCGAGGAACGCGCCGTGTCGATGTACTGCGAAAGGTCGCGGCCCGGGGCGACGCGGCGGATGACCTGCGAGGCGGGGTCCGAAGGCGAACCGTCGTAGATGCCGTCGATATTGCTCAAGATGACGAGCGCCTCGGCTCCCATCATCGCCGCCACGAGACCCGAAAGTTCGTCGTTGTCGGTGAACATCAGCTCCGTGACCGAGATCGTGTCGTTCTCGTTGACGATCGGGACGACGCCCGCCGCGAGCATCGCCTCCATGCAGTTGCGCTGGTTGAGGTACTGCCGCCGCGTGGAGAGGCTCTCCTTGGTGGTGAGCACCTGCCCGCAGACGATGCCGTATTCGTTGAAGAGGTCGTAGTAGCGGTTCAGCAGTTTCACCTGCCCGACGGCCGAGAAGAGCTGGCGGGCCGAAACGGTGTCGATGCGTCCGACGCGGGTTTCGAGCAGGCTGCGGCCCGAGGCCACCGCGCCCGACGAGACGAGGATGAACTCCGTGCCGGCCCGGTGCAGGCGCGCCAACTGGTCCACGAGCGCCGAGATGCGCGTGGTGTCGGGCCGTCCGTCCTCGCGGGTGAGCACATTGCTGCCGATCTTGACGACGATGCGGCGGTATTTTTTCGATTCACAATTCATAATTCACAATTCAAAATCGCTTCGTCCGGACAAACGGATTCGGTCGCCTGCCCCCCCCCTCCCGTCATTGCGAGGAGCGTGGCGACGCGGCAATCCGATCAAAGGTCGTAACCTCACAACGCGTCCAGCGGATTCCCACGTCGGTCCTTCGGCTCTTCCCGGAATGACAATCCAATTTTCACCTTTCGTTTCAGGGTTCATATTTATATCCCACGCCCTTGACCGTGACGATGCGTTCGTCGCCGATCTTCTGGCGCAGCTTGCGGATGTGCACGTCGATCGTGCGGTCGCCCACGACGACCTCCGTGCCCCAGATCTTGGCGTAAATCTCCTCGCGGGGAATCAGCTTCCCGGGCGACGAGTGGAGCAGGTCCAGCAGCGCGAACTCCTTGCGCGGGAGGGTGATCTCCTGTCCGTCGCGGATCACCGTGTAACGCTCGCGGTCGACCGTGAGCCCCGGGGCCGGGGCCTTCTCGGGAGGTCTGTCGGCGTCGATGCGCTTGAGGATCGCCTGCACGCGGCTTACCAGCAGCTTCATCTTGATAGGCTTGGTCAGGTAGTCGTCGGCTCCCACGTCGAACCCTGCCAGCTGCTGCCCCTCCTCGCCCAGCGCCGAGAGGAAAACCACCATCGTGTCCTTCAGCACGGGGTTTCGGCGGATCGCGCGGCAGGTCTGCGCCCCGTCCATCACCGGCATCATCATGTCCAGCAGGATCAGGTGCGGACGGCATTCGGCGGCCACTTTCAGCGCCTCGGCGCCGTTTTCGGCCGTGAAGACTTCGTAACCCTCGCGTACGAGGTTGTAACGGACGAATTCGAGGATGTCTACCTCGTCGTCGACCAGCAGGATACGGTGACTCATGGTGTCGGTTTTCGGTCAGGCGGCCCGCGAGGGGCCGTGTGTGCGTAACTTTTTGCGAAGATAATGATTTTCCGGCGAATATTCAATAAATTGTCGTACCTTTGGCCTTTCAACTATTCATATATGATCAACGAAGCTGATTTCAGCGCTTTAGGCCTCAGCGAGGAGATGCTCGCGGCCGTCCAGGCAAAAGGGTTCGAAACACCCACCTCCATCCAACGACTTACGATTCCCCGTCTGCTCTCGGGAGAGAACGACATCATCGCGCAATCCCAGACCGGCACGGGCAAAACGGCGGCTTTCGGGCTGCCGATACTCCAGCAGATCGAGCCTTCGAAAGAGGGCGTGCAGTCCATCATCCTCGTCCCGACGCGCGAGTTGGCCGTGCAGGCCGCCGAGGAACTTTTGAGTTACAACCGCGAGCGGCGGCTCTCGATCACGGCCATCTACGGAGGGGCCGCGATGAGCGAGCAGCTGCGCCGCCTGTCGCGGGGCGTCGACATCGTCGTCGGCACGCCGGGGCGCGTGCTGGACCACATCCGCCGCGGTACGCTCAAATTGGACAAGGTCCGTTTCCTGGTCCTGGACGAAGCCGATGAAATGCTCAACATGGGCTTCGTGGAGGATGTCGAGGAGATCATGGGCCATACGGGCGAAGACCGCCGCGTGCTGCTCTTTTCGGCCACGATGCCCGAGCGGATCATCCGTCTTTCGGAGGCTTACATGCGCAATACGGAGGTGCTGCGCGTGGAGTCGCAGCACCTGACGGCCGACCTCACGAACCAGATCTATTTCGAGGTGCGCGAAGCCGACAAGTTCGACGCCATGACGCGCATCATCGACATCGAACCGGACTTTTACGGCATCGTCTTCTGCCGCACGAAGATCGGCGTGGACGAGGTGGCGACGCGTCTGGTGGCCCAGGGCTATTCGGCCGAGGGGCTGCACGGCGACGTGTCGCAGGCCCAGCGCGAGAAGATTCTCCGCAAGTTCCGCGACAAGGCGGTCAACATCCTGGTGGCGACCGACGTGGCTGCGCGGGGTATCGACGTGTCGAACCTCTCGCACGTGATCAACTATTCGCTGCCGCAGGATTCGGAGAGCTACGTCCACCGCATCGGCCGTACGGGCCGCGCCGGCAACCAGGGTACGGCCATCACCTTCATTTCGGGCGCCGAACTGCGCCGTTTCAACTGGATGATGTGCGACATCAAGGCCGACATCAAGCGGGAGACGCTGCCTTCGCCGCAGGACATCGTGGCGATGAAGCGCGCCAAGATCAAGGACGATTTGCAGGAGATCGTGGCCAATGAGAGCTACGGCGACTACGCCGACATCGCGGCCGAACTGCTCGAAAGCTATGCGCCCGACGTGGCGCTGGGGGCCTTGCTGCGGCTGGCTTTCCGCAGTGAACTGGATCAGAGCAATTATCCCGAAATCCGTTCGTTCTCGGTCGACCGCAAGGGCAAGGCGCGGCTGTTCCTGGCGCTCGGAGGCCGCGACGGCTACACGGCCCGCCGGATCGTGGAGATGCTCAAGCGCAAGTGCGGACTGCGGGACAAGAATATCGACGACGTGCGTGTCTTCGAGAACTATTCGCTGGTGAGCGTGCCGTTCAGCGACGCCGAGGCGGTCGTGGGGCAGCTCAACGCCTCGGGAGGCCGTCGCCGCATCGCCAAGATCGACGGTTCCGATGCGGAGAACGGCGGCGGAAAGCGGCGCCGGCCGGCTACGGAGGGTCGCAACGGCGGCGAAGGCGCGTCCGGAAGCGAATCGGCCGGAGAGCCTCGTTCCGAGACGCGGGGCCGCAGGAAGGCCGGGCAGCCCGAGGGCGCGGAGGAGTTCCGCTCCGAAAGGCGGCCGCGCAGGGAAACCGCGGAAACGGCGGACGACGCCGGGGAGCGGCGTTCCGTGACGCGGAGCCGGAAAAAGGCCGAGAACGACTGGAACGCGTCTCCGGCAGGCGGCAACGACGGGTTCGACTGGGAGGCTTTCCAGCGTTACGACGATGCCGCGGCATGGGAGAAGCCCAAGCGCGGCGGCGGGACCAGAAGCGTCCGCCGCAGCGGCCGT
>ERZ780177.811-NODE-811-length-32241-cov-2.864879_pt1 | contig 32241 bp, 23 predicted proteins | sample MGYA00510973_ERZ780177 | MGnify/ENA primary metagenome ERZ780177 (study PRJEB29588, sample SAMEA2144396) | human gut metagenome | biome: human gut; feature: human-associated habitat; material: faeces | place: Denmark | collected 2008/2010 ...
TTTGTAGCGATTGGGTGCTGTCGGTCATTTGCCAAAGCCCTTGTGCCTTTTCGATAGATATGCCCGAACGCTCTTGCAAGGCGAGCTGCCGGAGCGGCAGACGCATCGTACTGCCATAATTAAAGAATGAATCTACTGCCAGCGACAGATTCCGAACCGATATGTATTCGGGATCGAAACCGGCGGAGGGTTTGCTTCCGGCGATGGCATACGTCCCGTCGAGTCCGAAGCACCGTATCCGTTCCACGTCGATAAGCCACGGAGCAGAGCCGGTGGCAGTACTGTCGGCAGACGCCGTCGTATCTTGGGGTGCCGTACTTTTCCCTGCCAGATAGAATGCCTTTCCGCCCCGTATCGTGATATCCTGTACCGACACCGACGAACGGTCGAGCCGGACTTCTCCGGTGGATGCGGCAATCGAGTCTATCCTTACTTCCAGATCTTCGATGGTCGGAGACATCCGCATCCGGTAGTGCGTCCGGTTCAGACACAATTTTTTTACCCGAATAGCCCACGGGATAGAATACGGGGTGGTGGCTGTGTCTTTTTTAGCGGCATTCGTATGTAAGATCAGCGACACATCGGTATCGTGCAGGGAAACGCTGTCGAGTACGATCTCTTTTTTTATCCACGACAAGGAGGCGCCGTGTAGGGAAAACTGTTTCAAATCGGCTTGCAGGGAGAGACCCGAATCGGCAGATTGCAACCCGTAGCCGGCTTTTTGTATCCTGACCTCTTTTACCTCCGCTTTGCCGCGGAGGAGTGCCGGCAAAGAAATGCGGACGCGCAATTCTTCTCCGTAGACAAGCGTGTCGCCAGAGGCAGCCGCAACTGCCGAAAAATGATTTAACGAAAGGTCGAACGGGAATTTCAGAGCAAGTGTCTCGATCGACAGTTCGATTCCCGAGGAGCGCACAGCCGCACCGATCCGCTCCTTTCCCCACGATTGCACAAGAGGGAGGTAGAGAATCAGACAGATCAGAAGAAGTATCACCGGTATGCCGACGATGATACCCGATAAGCCGATCAACGGATATTTGATGATCTTTTTCATCTGGCGGTTATTTGCCTGTGGTTATCGGACGGACAAACGGATGCCGATGTGCCGCCGGGGTCAGCGTCCGGAGTAGACCATGCCCACGCCGATGAGACGGTCGTAGCGGCCGCCCTGCGGACGGTGGTACAGCCGGGCGAGGTATTCGTTTACCGTCTGGTAATAGTTCCCTTCTATTGCTCCGGTACGTGCTTGTGTCTGACCGTTAGGCAAATAGAGGTATTGATAATTGTATGCGCCCTGTTTCAGCAAAAGAGCTTTTTCGTATTTTCGTTCTTGGGCGTTGTAAAACATTTCGTTGTCTTCGTTGAAAAGATTCAGTGTCAAGTCGCCGTTGATAAACACACGACCGTCGGCGAACGGCGTATCTTCCAATGAGAAGTGCACGATGAAATAGTCGGCTTCGATATCACTGTTTTCGGCATTGCTTTCTCGGATGATATATCCGCCGTATTGGGTCTGGTCGTACGAATATCCGCTGTTTTTGCGGGGCAGACCGGTAAACAGGGTCACATTGTAGTACGGATCGAAGAACTGGATATTCTGTACGCCCATGCCGGCATACCGGATGTTCGTATCTTCAAATCGCCGGTATTCGTTTCCCGCCTCGAAAATCAGGCTGCGCAGATGCTGGTACTGGATGGAGTTGCCTTGTGCCGATAGCGGTTGAACGACCGTAGCTTGGTTGTCGCGGCGTCCGTTTTGTGTGACGATCAGTTTCAGTTCCTGATATGGGTTGTTGATCGTATAGTTGGGTGCATTCACTGTTACGCCTACTTGCTGATGCGAGGCGTTGTAGTCGATGTCGGTACGCGAGGAGACCTCCATGCCCACCGAAACCAATGATTCATATATCGAGAAACAGACCTGCATCAATATCCGGTCGGGTTCGTTTTCGGGAAATACCTGCAACACATAGTTGCCCGATACCAACGGGCGTACATTCTCGTTGGGTATGGAGAGCGAGTAATGGACATAATTGGTAAAAGTACTTTGGGAAAATTCGTAGGTGTCGATCGGATTGACATTGAATCCGTCGAGATATTCCAGTTCCGACAGGGCGGACTGACGCCAATCGGCATTGCAGTGTATCAACTTGTAGTTGAAGTACGATGCATCGGGCAACAGCTCGTCGAACGCAATAGTCAGGCGTTCCGGACCGCCCAATGCGATCATTGGCGGAGCGAGCGGATTCCCCTCGGGGAAACATTGTATCGTGCGGATGCGATCGACAAACGATCGGGTGGCGTAAGGCTGCTGTTGCTGGGCTTGTGCGAATAGAAAAGAAAACAGCAGGCAGAAGCCGACCAACCGCAACCGGCTGGTGAATAAACTACGTCGGGTACAACCGGCAACCGTCCGGTAAAAAAGCAATTGGCTGTTCATATCGTTTCATTCATCTCACTATACAAACATACGAAATATTACATAGTTCACGCATTAAATAACTCTAAAATGATTATCTTTACAAAGATTTCCGAATTTATCATATCTTATTGGATGCCTGTAAAGAAAGACGATAAACCGCGATTTGTTCTTGAAATGCCATTGAAAGTAGAGCAATGGCAGGCAGACATATTGAATGTCCGCTATGAATTGATGCGCCGGATGTATAATCAGGCTCGACGTATATTGTTATCTCATTTCTATTATATGGTGCAAAAGAATGAGTATCAAGAATGTGCCTCCAATAAGCGTGAAAGAGCCGTGTATATTAAAAATCATCCGATTTTTATCAAGGGAGTAACGGATAAAAAAGGGAATGTAAAACCTATTACGTTTACAGAGTTCGGAATAAAAGATGTTGTGTTGTCATTCGTTACCCGAGATGTAGGATCGGGAAAGACGTATAAGGATTTTGGAATAAATACTTCTTTTGCTGATTGTGTCGCTTCTAATCTGTGGGCTGCATGGGAAAAGTTCATGTATGACGGAAAGTGTAAAGGCGTTGCATTTAAACGGCGGTTCAATACAATATCGATAGGGAAAAATAACGGCTGTTTTGGAGGGTTGAAACTTTCTCTTGAAAGTATGACTTTGTCTGTAAATGTGAATGGAAAGCAAAAGGGGAACGCAAAATTTATCACATTGCCTGTTTGTGGTGATAACCAATCTGAATATGAAATGCAGGCATTGCAGGGTGGATTGGAGAGTATCTGTGTCGTATCGATTGCGCGAAAGTTAATAAGAGGAAAATATAAATATTATTTACAACTTACTATAAAAGGGCATGCTCCGAATAAGGGACGGGCACTTGGTTGCGGAACAGTCGGAGTAGATGTTGGACCTTCTACTGTTGCTTTCGTGTCACAGTCGGATGTGCAGATTAATAGGCTGGCATCTGAATGTGATGATATAGAAGATGTGATTGGAAAAATTCAGCAGAAGATGGATCGAAGTCGCAGGGCTACTAATCCGCAAAATTTTAATGAAGATGGCACACTGAAACGAATTAGCAGAAAAAACGGAGAACGAAGAATTTGGAATGATTCACGCAGATATCGGTTGTTGTGTAAACAAAAGGCTGAACTACAACGGAAACAAGCCGCTGTCAGGAAAATGTCCCATATCTTGAAGATAAATCAAATCCTTTCGTTGGGAGATACGTTTTTTGTGGAAAATAATCCGATTAGTCAATGGACAAAACGTGCAAAAGAGACGAAGGTATCCGAAAAGACCGGACGGTATTGCAGTAAAAAACGTGCTGGTAAATCGGTTGCCAATCATGCACCGGCAATGTTTGTCACGTTATTGAAAAATAAGGTACAGTCGTTGGGCGGTCGATGCAGAGAAGTAGATATAAAGAATGCAGCATCTCGGTTTGATTTTACAGATGGACAATTCAAAGTTCATGGTTTGGATGAGCGTATAGTTACTTTGTCGAATAATAAGACGCACCAGCGGGATATACTTGCTGCATTTAATTTGCAACATATTATTTGTGTTGATGACGATAAAAAATTAAAAAAATACGATATTGTCCGAATGTATGCCGACTATCCAGCCTTTTGTGATATGGAAAGGGCTGAAATAGAAAAATTTGTGTCGGGAGAAAAGGAAACAGACAGACATACTATTGGAGCAATAGAAGAATTAAAAGTGGTATTGTCAAGCCACGCAGATGATCCGTCCGTACTTTATAGTGTGGATAAATTGTCTGCAAATTCGGAAGGAAACAAAACAGGGAAAAAGGCAGGTAGTGCACTTGTGCATGAGAGTAATGACCGAGTTTTGGAAGTACTGAATGAGAGTACATTATTTACAATCAAGGATCTACACGTTACCTGATGTTTGATACCTTGGTAATGATATTACTGTTAGTCCTACCTTTTTAGAAAGTGGTATATGTCTGCCGACAAATGAATACAAGAAATAGCCAAAGTCGGTAATTTTATTTAGCCAAAGTCGGTAATTTTATTTAGCCAAAGTCGGTAATTTTGAAATATTGTGTTATATTTGCATGGTAATCGACAATGGATATGAAGACGTATAAGCCAAGAATTGCAGATAAAGAGTTGAAGCGAATGTTAGCGGGTATCGGGGCTGTTTTGATCGAGGGCCCGAAATGGTGCGGTAAGACTACGACAGCGGAGCAGCAAGCCGCCACAATCATCTATATGGACGAGCCGCTTCATATAGAACAAAATCTCCGTATGGCTGACATAAACCCCAAGGCATTGTTAGTAGGAGAGTCGCCTGTATTGGTGGATGAATGGCAACTCGCACCCAAATTGTGGGACACGATTCGTTTCGAGGTCGATCATCGAGACGGTGTGGGGCTCTTTATCTTAACGGGTTCTGCCGTGCCGGCAAAAACCGATGAGATTCATCATTCAGGTGCGGGTCGCTTTGCATGGCTCACGATGCGTCCCATGAGTTTGTACGAGTCGGGTGAATCGTCGGGTGATGTAAGTTTGGAAGCATTGTTCGATACTCCAACGGAAATCATGGGGATCAATAAATTGACGCTTGATGATATGGCGTTTCTTATCTGTCGTGGGGGATGGCCTCGTGCAACGATGCAAGAGGGGGATATTGCATTGGATCAAGTGAAGTATTACTACGATGCCGTAACTCGTTCGGATGTGTCGCGTGTGGATGGAATACGCCGCAATCAGGAACGAGTAAAACGCTTGATGCGCTCATATGCTCGACATCAGGGTATGCAGGCTTCGGTAAGTACCATTGTCGAGGATATGCGTGTTAATGATGAGGAACTGAGCGATGTAAAAACCATAACAACTTATATCGAAGCTTTGAAGAAGATCTTCGTCATAGAGGATTCTGCCGCATGGAATCCCAATTTGCGCTCGAAGACAGCCATCCGCACCTCTGATACTCGCTATTTCGTCGATCCGTCGATTGCGGTGGCAGCCTTGGGACTTGGCCCGAAAGACTTGATCGGAGACCTGAATACGATGGGCTTGCTGTTCGAGACCCTCTGTATTCGCGATTTGCGTGTTTTTGCAAGTGCGCTGGACGGACAGGTTTATCATTTCCGCGACAAATATGGTCTCGAATGTGATGCTGTCGTACATTTGCGGAACGGGAAGTTCGGGCTTGTAGAAATCAAGCTCGGAGGTGATAAGCTGATTGAGGAAGGTGTAGCCACATTGAAAACATTGGCAGGCAGAATAGACACGGATCGCATGAAAGCTCCGTCGTTCCTGATGGTGCTGACGGCAACGGGGAAATTCGCTTATCGCCGTGAAGATGGAGTGTATGTCGTTCCTGTCGGATGTCTCAAAGATTAAAAACTGCAAGCCGAGCGCAGAAGTCATCAAGTGAATACTTGAACGGATTATGTCGAGGCGAAGCGTTTATTGAAAAACCGAAAGTTTAAAATAAAAAATATAGTTCAAATCCAACAGAATCAGCGGTTTTTCTCTTTTCAAAAAAAATAGTATTTTTGTAGGGGCAAACGTTGCTTCGGTGTGGTTGTCCGGACAACTTGATGGTTATGTTGTCGAAGGACGGCACGGTTGCCATTTCAAATGCGGACTTATGGAACTATTGAAACGACGGTTGGCGTTAGAAGCCAAGTATCAGTTGAGAGAAGCGATTTTCGATGAGTTGCTTGCCTCCGGCGAGGAGGTTCGGCTTTCCACCTACGATCCGATGATCGATGCCGGAGAGTTCAACCCCAATGTCTATATCGTGAAAGAGGGATTGGTCCGGGGCACGTATCTCGACAAGAATATCGAGAAGACGGCTGGATTCGCCTTGCCCGGTACGTTGCTTATCTCGTTCCATTCCTATTACGGCAACGAACCGTCGTATTATCGTTACGAGGCTTGTTGTCCGACGGTAGTGGTTCGGATTCCTAAAAAGAAGTTTGAAGAACTGACGGAGAAGTATCACGAGTTTGCCCTTTGGGTAGTCAGTGCCCACCAGAATCAGTTGTATTATAATGAATATAAAAACCGTTTGTTGAGCGGTGATGCCAAAAGCCGTCTGATCAGGCTGGCGACACGCTTGCAGGGCATTATAACCGATGCCCAGCCCGAAGCCCCGGTTTCTACTGAAATTCATAATAAGCAGGTAGAGAAAGAATTGCATGGACGTTGGAAAGATATTTTTCTGCTTGTACCCTCCAAAGTGATCGCGTCCTACCTCGGTATCACGGAGCAATACCTGAGTAAGATCAAGAAAGAGATGCTTCAATCGTCGAAGGAGAAATAGGCATTGACGATTCGGAATACTTTCGTTTTGTGCATTTACCGGATATTTTTATAAAAAATTCTTACTGTTTCCGGAAGAAATTAATCTATATTAATTCCCAAAAACGATTTGATTTTTATATTTGCATTGCGGTCGGGATACTGTCGGTATTCCGGTATGCTGTGGCATACGTTTCCGGTTTGGTATTTGGATTGTGCTAATATTATAAATTTATAGCTTATGAAGAAAGTACTCTTTACATTGTTGGCATGGATTGCGTTTACGGTAAGTATGAGCGGACAGCTCTTGTCGGGCGTTTATTCTGCTATGGAAATTGCCGGTGACGCGCCTGCGGCACCAGCCGATTTGGAGGCGGTTTTCGCCCCGGAATCGTTGTCGGGACAAATATCCTTTACCGCACCCACTAAAACGTATGCAGGTGAGGGATTTACCGGAAATCTCCGCTTTACGGTCTTAGCCAATGAGGAAAAAATATCGGAAGGTACGATATATACCGGCGTGAACCGTTCGGTCGATGTGACCGTCCCGAAAGTCGGTGTGTACGAATTTAAAGTGACGGTGAGGAATGATGCCGGTGAAAGTCCGGCGGCGACGGTCAAGGCATATATAGGGTATAGCCAGCCGGCTGCACCGACGGTGACGGCTTCCGATTACTACGGCAGCCTAAAAGTGGAGTGGACTCCGGTGACCACAACCGTTGATGGCGATCCTCTGAATGGCGAGGTTACTTATAAAGTAGTGCGGTATCCGGATGAAACGGTGGTGGCGGAATCGACTGCCGATACCGATCTGGTCGATCGCATACCGGCTTCCGATGGCGTGATTGCTTATAGCTACGGTGTTAAGGCGATTGCCTTCGGGACCTCGTCGCGCGAGGCATTTTCCGGGAAAGTCGTTACGGGGAAAATCACACCTCCGTACACCGAGAAATTTATGACGAGCGATGTGCTCGATTTCTGTGTCATAGCCGATGCGAATGGCGACGGACGCACTTGGTCGTTCTATAACGGTGAGATGCGGGCGGAAGCCAGCCCGACGGTTGCAGCCGACGACTGGCTCATATCGCCTCCGATAGCGATCGAAGGGTTCAAGTATTATGTCGTATCGATCGATGTCAAATCCGAATCGTCGGCTTATCCGGGTAAGTTCGAAATGAAATACGGTACTTCTCCTACGGCAGAAGGCATGACGATCGACCTGATCCCGGTGACGGAAGTTTCCAATGAAAAGTATCTGACTTATAAAGGTACGGTCCGGGTATTCGAAGATAAGAACTATTATTTCGGTATTCATGCGCTTACCGAGCCCGATATGTGGTGGATGCGTGTCACGAACTTCTCGGTGTCCGCACCGGTCGATGGCGCTGTTCCCGAAACGATTTCAGACCTTACGATCTTGCCCGATCCCAGTGGGGCTTTGAGTACGGACATTGCGTTTACCGCACCGTCGAAAACCCTTACGGGCGAAGTGTTGTCGTCCCTTACGAAAATCGAATTGTTGAGAGACGGCGAGCTGGTCAAAACGTTCGAAAATCCTAACCCCGGGGAAAAACTGACTTGGAAAGATACGAATATAGCCGAGAAAGGTACGCACCGTTATGCTGTGGCTGCGGTCAATGCTTCCGGCAGCGGACTGGAAGCGGTGAAATCGGTATTCGTAGGTATCAATCTGCCGGCATCGCCTTTGTCAGCCCGTGCGTTTGAAACGGGTGTCAATGGAGAGGTGACAATCGAATGGGAGGCTCCCGAGACATTTATCGACGGGTCGCCGATGAATCCCGACTTGGTGACTTACAATATTTACACCTCGGTCGAGGGGCAGGATATAAAAATCCAGACCGGACTGAAAGGCAATTCGGTTACGTTCCAGGCTATATTCCCGGGTGAGCAGCAGATATTCTTCTATTTTGGAGTTTCTGCCGAAACCGAAGCGGGAGAAAATACGGCGGCGGTAATTACGCAACAGATTCCGTTGGGCGAGCCCTATGCCGCTCCTTATGTCGATTCGTTTGCCGATGTCAGCACGGAATATGCTTATGGGGTCGGAGGAGACGATCACCGCACATATTGGAATTTTTATTCCGATTCGCGCTTCGAAGAGGTCGTGTCGCAGGACAACGACAACGGCATGTTGGCGATGTATGGTCAGAACAAAGGCAATTCGGCTTATCTTTCGACCGGTAAGGTGGATTTGACCGGTCTGCAAAATCCGGTACTTACTTTCTATCTGTTCAATATGACAGGCTCTTTGGCAAACGAGAATACCGTAGAAGTACAGGTAGACGACCGGAGCGGATTCAAGAGCATGGCAACCTATCGTCTGGGCGATCTGGGCGAAGAAGGCTGGCATCGTGTGGAATTGTCTTTGTCGGAATATATCGGGAAATCGGTACGATTCAAAATTATCGGCACGATACAGACCTATCAATATATCCATCTCGATAACATGCAGTTGCGTGATCGCTCGGACTATGATGTGGCGATTACCGGCGTTTCCGCGCCCGAACGTATCAAGGCGGGTAGCGAAGGCTCGGTTGTTGTATCGTGGCAGAATCAGGGTCTGAAAGATGCGACGGATCTGGTGTTCGAACTTCGTGCCGACGGCGAGACGGTCGGACGCCGGACGGTAGAAAAAGCCCTGTCCGACTCGAAAGGGGTCGTTGCATTCCCGATTGTGCAAGGTGCCACTTCGCCCGAAGAGGTGGAATATGTTGTTGAAATCAAGTTTGCCGCCGATCAACAGCCCGGAAATAATGTGTGCGATCCGTTTGTCGTTCGAACGATTTCGTCCAATTATCCGGCAGTGGATGATTTGAAAGCCGGCTATAACGAAGCCGATCCGCAAACGATCGTGTTGAGTTGGAGCGAACCCGATCTTTCGTCTTCGTTCGACGATGAGATCACCGACGGATTCGAGTCGTATGCGGCATGGGCTAAATCGGGAGTAGGCGACTGGAAATTTGTGGATGGCGATGGTGGCGGTATATACGGTTTCGGTTCGTATTTTGAACTGCCCGGCATACCTTCGGGTTCACAACAGTCGTTCTGGGTGATGAACGACCAATATCAACCGCTGGTCGATCATTTCTCCTCGCCCGATTTCTATGTAGCCCATTCGGGACACCAGTATATTGCCCAGATGAGTGTGATCAAAGGCGAAAGCACTCCGCGTTGCGACGACTGGGCGATCTCGCCGAAACTGAGCGGTAAGGCGCAGACCATCTCTTTCTTTGCCCGTTCGTTCTTCGATACCGATCCGGAAAGTTTCGAGATCCGGTATTCGACTACGGGATCGGAGGTTGCCGACTTCGTATTGCTTGAAACGAAAACCGGTGTTCCCAATACATGGACGCAATACTATTTCGATTTGCCCGAAGGCGCTACCTATTTTGCTATCCATTGTATTTCGCGCGACTGTTTCATGTTGATGATCGACGATGTTACTTTCACGCCAGCCGGAACCGGTAGCGATTTGGAGATCGAAGGATATAACGTTTACCGCAACCGGGTGAAGATCAATGAGGCTCCGGTGACTGCAACCCGTTTCTCGACCGTACGTACGGGCGAAAACGATGTCTTCACCGTCTCCGTGCTCTATAAGAACCGTGGCGAATCGCAGCTCTCGAACGAGGCGATACCTACGCTTTCGGGAATAGATGAAACGGATATGGGAGCACTTGTCCGGATTATGGCTGCCGACGGTGAGATCCGGATCGAGACGACGGAAAGCCGTGCTGTCGAGATCTATACTGCCGACGGACGTATCGTGGCTTCTTTCCGTTCGACGGGGTCGGATACGGTCAGTGTTGCGGCTGGTATCTATGTCGTAAAAGCCGGCGGTATGGTGAAACGAGTGGTCGTGAGATAAGAACCGTAAGATAATGTATGGATGAGGGCTACTTCCTTTCGGGAGGTAGCCCTTGTTTTATAAAGTGCCTGTTTTGTCGGGGGGCAGGGGCGTACGAGGTATCATTCCCTAACCGATCCGGTTAGCAGGATTTTTCCTTGTGTACCATACGCTGGCTATGGTGGCTGCATTCAGAGCCGGATAGAAAGAAAGCGGCGCAAAAATCACTTTCGTACCGCTTCCCGATGGATAACTTTTTAATCGAGGTTTTTTCCCTCGATGGGTTATTCGAATTTTATAATCAGATTCATACCTTCTGTCAGTTTGTTTCCGGACAATTGGTTCCAGCGGATAATGTCAGCTACTCTGACGTTATAGATTTCGGCGATCGATTGGAGCGTTTCGCCGGGCATAGTGGTGTGTATGAAATGTTCGGATGGATTTTCTGTGAAGGTTCTTTTCATAAACAAACTGCACTCCAAAAGTTTTTTGTCTAACTTTTGGGGTGCAGTTCGTTTTCGATGCAGACCCTCTGGGAATCGTATGTTTCAATAAACGCTACGCCTCGGCATAATCCGTTCAAGTTTTCACTTGACGGCTTCTGCACTCGGCTTGCAGTTTATTTTACAAATACTTTGGCATGATCGGTTCCGGCAGCGATTACATAGATGCCGCTGTCGGTTTCGATCGTAAATTGCTCGTCGGCAGCTATCCCTGAGAAGATGGTCTGACCGGCTGCTCCGTAGACGGTAACCGTTTGTCCGGCATAGCCTTTTACGGCGATACCGTTTTCAACGGCGACGATCGAACGTTGAGCCTTAACCTTGTCGATGTCGGTAGCTGCCAGCATTACGGTGTTGGAGTAAACCGATTCCTGATTGTCGAACAACGTGGTTACATTGTAACGATAGCTGTTGCCGATCGTCACATCCGTATCGACGTATGCCGGTTCGGTCACCTGTGCAAGGTATTCTCCGTTCCGGTAGATTTTGTAACCGGTGACATCGTGTTGTTCTGCTTCGGTCGAAACCGTTACATCGTCGATCAGGATACCGAACATGTCGCGGCTGATGTAGTTGATAGCGACATATTTGGCATCTTCGGGCAATATGTAGCCGATTTCTTCCCAACCGTGGCGGTTCTTGGTGTAACGTCCGATCTCGGTAAATTCTTTTACATTATTTGTCGTCTTGGATGCCATTACGCGAACGGTCTCGGGATATTGTTCGTTGATGATGTTCATGTAGAACCGGAAGAACGAGCCTCCTTGTATCTCTTCCGAAATCAACCAGTCGTCGGCTGCCGGTTGTGTCGTCTGTTTGGGATCGTACGGACAGGTTGCCAGCAGATAATGGTCGCCTGTATGGGCTTCCAGATCCTCGCTGTGTGCGAGGCTCGGAGCGTCTACCACCATGAATGCTTTTGCCAGTTCTTCGTTGGGCATGGGGTTGTTGGAGAATTTGTAGACGCTGATACCGTCGCCGTCGTATGCGGTGAAGTATCCCATTTCAGAGCCGTAGTAGAAGTCGTCCAGCTCTTCGAAACTTTCGGTCACGCTCTTTGCACAGTCGGGTTTGCTCCACGACAGGTTGATCGCGCCGTCGCGTTCTTTTGCCGAAAGGTCGGCTGCCGGTTTCCGTATTTTAACCGACATCTGTTGCGTATTGTTGGCTTCAACACCGTCGGGAGTGATGATGGTGAAGCGTACGGTAACTTCTTTGCCGAGCTGGTCGTAAGCCGGAGCGTAGTTCCAAACCATGTTTTCGCGGGCGCCCGATTTGATCGTAGTGCTTTGCGTATCGAATGTGGCTACTGTCGCTCCGTCGGCGATTGCTTCGAAACGGGCGGTGAAATTCATATCTTCCATGCCGACGTTGTAAACCTCTGCGGTGTAAGCTGTGGCTTCACCGACAGCGGCGGTTGCCGGACCGGTGATTTGCGAAACGGCAAGATCTTTTTCGGCTGTTCCTCCGACACTGTATTTGTCGATCGCATATACGTAATATACTTCGTCAAGAGCTACATCGACGAGTATCTGTACCCACTCTACATTTTGGAACTGTTCCGGCAGCGGATAGGAATAGTCTACCCATGCGTTGGCGTCGTTGCAGGTAACGGAACCGAGGAGTACGGGCTCTTCGATGTCGTAGCTGCGAACGTAGAAATCCATTTGCGAGGTGCTTTCCGAGTTTTTCAGAATCGTGCAGGAGAAGGCGGCATTGTGCATACCGAGTGTCGAGATTTTCGGCAGGGCTACCCGTCCCATGGTGGCATCTTCGTTGAACGGATTGTAAGCCATCAGAGCCGACTGGTTCTCATCGGGCAGCATTTCCGACGGGTCGCCGATATACCAGCGTCCCCGATAATCGCCGGGGTATTGTATGCTGATCGGGGTGTATCTCATATTGAGGTTGTCGAACGTTTCTACGACCGGTGTCGCATAAGGTTTACCGAGCGATACCGAAACATAGACCGGATCTTCGTCCGCCCAATTGGTTACATCGGTGCTGACACCGGCGGCACTGCGTGCCAGGATGCAGAGTTGAACCGTACGCAGTTGGTCTTCTGCCGATAACGAATAGGTGTAGGTGAGGACTTTCCCGATAGATTCGAGGAATTGGAATTCTTTGGTGGCGGCATCCTGAATCCATACTTCGTATTGCAGATTGTCGAAATCGACATATCCGCCGTTTTCACCTTCTGTGGGAGGTGTCCACGTGAGCGTCATGCTCAGGTTGTCGCGGGTCAGCACGGCGGTCAGGTCATGCACGCGTTTGGGCAGCACTTCGCCGGTATAGAGTTGGAAGAGCGATTTCTCTCCTTCTGCTGCTCCGTTTACTTGGAGCGATATTTCATTGTTGCCCTGTACGGTGGCGACAGTCAGGCTTTGCGGAGTACCGGGTTTGGCGGTGACTGTTTTCGAATCGACCGACGATGCGACGATGGCGGTCAGGTCGGTGTTCGTATCGAGGGCTTGTCCGTTCATGGCGGTTGTCGGCATGGTGAATGTGACGGTAGCCGTCAAGGCTCCGTCCTCTCCGGGAGTGGCGACAGCGTCGCTACACAATGCGGGAGCCAGTGCGCTGCTGTCTATCTCTTTAAGCGACAAGTTGTTTATCCATGCTACGTATCCGTCCTGTGTAGTTATGCACCGGAGACCGATGTAGTAGGTGCCGGCAGCTCCCGGCAATGCGAACTGGAATGTCTGACGGGTAGGCGGATCGTTTCTTTTCTGGGCATAGAACCGGTCTATTTTACCGATCAGGGTAGTCAGCTGGCTGGGGTCGGGTGCCGTTCCGATGTAAATCTCGAAATCGGAATGGAACGATTCGCCTGCCAGATTCGTGAACATGTCGAATGCCAGTTCGTAATTGTTGGCGTTGTTGGTGAAGTTGATGCCGGGAAGAATCGCCCAGTCGTCGCAATCCGCTTTACTGTTCGATGCGCTTCGCATGGCGTTCATGTTGCTGGTATAGATCCATTTTTGTCCGTCGTTGTTGGCATCGATGATGGTAAACAGATTGAATTCGTCGGCAGTCAGCTCCATTTCGAGCGGCAGACTGACAAGGAAGTCTATTGCTTGCTGTTTCGGTTGGCTGTGCCGTATGCCCGATATTTCGGCTTTGGCTTTTAGCTGCTGTTTGTTCAGTCTCACGGGATCTTCCGACAAGGAGGTTGCGTGAATTGTTCCGGCATCCATTCTTGCCTGTCCTTTTCCATAGCTGTAAGGTATGGCTGCGAGCAGGCACGCTGCACATACGGCTAAGGTCTTCTGGTTTGTAAATCTAATCATACTGAAAATTTTTTAGGGAAACTATAATGTGTAAGTTGGAGAGACAGTATCGTTGATGTCGTTGGCAGTATGGGACGGAATAGATTTTCATATCTGAATATCCTTGTCGATCTGTACTACAAATATAATTATTTAAAGTTAGAAATCGGACAATTTTCTCATTTTAATATTTGTTGCTTGTGAAAATGATTAATTTTTAACTATTGCCATAGACAGCCTGCGATGTGAGGGATTTTGGAAATACCCTGTTTATCGACGTTTCGGAAAGAAAATAATGGAGGGCGAAGGAAAAAAGAGGAGAGAAAAAAAGCAAAAGAAATTGCGGGATTGTTGCTCGAACGGTACTTTTTTCGAATAAAGAAATGTATATTTGCCAAGAGGTCAATTTAATCTAAACAAGATGAAAAAATTTTTATTGTTGAGTTGCTTGGTCGGCTGTTTGCCGCTTTTTGCGCAGACGCAGCCAACCGATAGTGTGTCTGAACCGGAAGGTTATCGGTTCACCGAAGTTAAGAAATTGAAAACCGGACCGGTACAAAATCAAGGTTCGTCGGGTACGTGTTGGAGTTTCTCCATGCTTTCGTTTCTTGCCGACGATTTTGTGCGCGACGGAAAACCGGAGGTGCATCTTTCCGAGATGTTCGTTGTCCGCTACGCCTATTTGGAGAAAGCGATCAAGTGTGTGAGAATGCACGGAGCCATGCCTTTGGCGGAAGGCGGTGCCGCTTACGATGTCCTTTATATCATCCGGAAATACGGTATTGTGCCGAACGAGGTGTACGACGGGTTGAACTACGGATCGGATACGCACCGGCATGGCGAATTGTCGAAAATCCTGAAAAGTTATACCGATGTGATCATCAGCAACCCCAATAAGAAACTTTCGACGGCATGGCTCGACGGACTGAATGGAATTCTGGATGCTTATTTAGGTAAGGTGCCCGAAACATTTGTCTATCAGGGGAAAAGTTTTACACCGCAATCGTTTGCCGAATATCTGGGCTTCGATATCGACAATTATGTTTCGGTCACATCGTTTACCCATCATCCGTTTTATGAAAAGTTCGCATTGGAGCTACCCGACAACTGGCTTTGGTCTGACTCCTATAATGTGCCTCTCGACGATATGAAACGCTGCGTGTATCATGCGTTGGACAACGACCGTCCGGTGATGTGGGCATCAGATGTCAGCGAGAAAGGATTCCAGTGGAAAAAAGGTATTGCCGTGGTTCCGAAAGAGAAGGTGAAAGAGGATATGAGCGATACCGAACTGGCGCGTTGGGTGAAACTGTCGGCGAAAGACCGGGAGGAGGAGCAGTACAAACTGGAAGCTCCCGGAGAGGAGATGACGATTACGCAGGAGTTACGTCAAACGGCATTCGACGATTATAGCACGACCGACGACCACGGTATGGAGATTGTAGGAACAGCAACCGACCAGATCGGGCATCCCTACTTTATCGTGAAGAACTCGTGGGATACCAATGCCGTGTACGACGGATTCTTCTATGCGTCCGAACCTTATTTTCTGTATAAGACAACCAGCATACTGGTGAACAAGAAGGCTTTGCCGAAAGATATCCGTAAAAAACTGTCGATAAAATAACGTGAGTTCGATGAAAATTAAGTGATTGAAAAATTGGTGATTAGCGATAAAAGTATTAAATTTATAGTGCTGAATTACAAACCAATACCATTATCGCTATGCTCACCGAGGACAAAATTACTGAAATATTCGTAATGGCAGATGAATTCTGCAAGGTTTTTAATGTCATGCTCTGTCGAAGAGGGCTTTCAGAGTCACGCAAGGATCGAAAACGGGAATATCACCGGGACTGCCGTATGTCTCAGGCTGAAATCATGGTAATAATGATCATGTTCCACAGTTCCAACCATAAATGCCTCAAACACTTTTATGTGAATGAAATTTGTGTGCGGTACAGACATCTGTTCCCACAAACTGTCTCATACAATCGGTTTACGGAATTGGAAAAATCAGTGGTCGTACAGTTTGTCATCTTCGTAAAGAAATGTCTGCTTGGCAAATGCAGCGGCATCAGTTTCGTGGACAGCACCTTGCTGCGTGTGTGCCGGAACCAGCGCATCCACATGCACAAGGTTTTCAAAGGCCTGGCACAACGAGGCAAATGCTCTCTGGGATGGTTTTACGGCTTCAAGCTGCATCTGATCTGCAATGACAGAGGTGAGATACTTAACTTCATGATCACACCGGGTGATATCGATGACCGTGAGCCTCTGAAAATAAAGTCTTTCGTAGAATTCATCTATGGCAAGCTTGTCGGAGACAAGGGCTATATCGGCAAAGACCTGTTCAGTAAACTCTTCATTGACGGAATACAGCTCATCACCAAACTGAAGAATAACATGAAAGGGGGCATCAGATCAATGTATGACAGAATATTGCTCCGTAAGAGAGCGATAATCGAGACCATAAATGACGAGTTGAAGAATATCGCTCAGATTGAACATTCCCGACATCGTTCATTCCCGAATTTTGTTGTGAATCTCATCGGAGGAATAGCAGCATACTGCCTTTTCCCAAAGAAGCCGATGATCAATCTCGAACGGGTGTACGATAATCAACTGACTCTCTTTTAATTATTTTCGTCGAACTCACGTTAAAATAGGTCGGAGTTGCATTTTCGAAAACAGGACGGTGTCGAACCGTTTTGAATATACAAAGGGCTGTATCGAGACCTAAGTTTCGATACAGCCCTTTTAAGGTGTGTCTGAATGTCTAAGATGCAAGGCTCCGGTGATGAGGATGACAGGAGTTTACTGACGTAAACGGCTTAACCCGAATGCCGATGGCAACGCAGCAGATTGGATATTCTGACACATTGTCCTTAATAGGGATTCCTGATCCGCGTTTGAGCATCGATCTTGCCGTACGACCGGCTTATTGTGCTTGGGCTCTGAATTTCCGGTTCGCCTGTATGTAGATTTGTCCGGCTACCGGTTGTGTCACTTTGCGTCCCTGCATATCGTATATGGGGGCATCGGACCGATCGGTTACAAAGACCGGTTTGATGCCGGCACTACCGCCTACCGTTATCGTATGGCGGGGATTGACTGCGATTTCTCCCATGTCCGATATGATGCTGCCTTCGGGGATTACGATCGTGAACCCTTCCTCCGGGATAGCTATGCCGCCGAAATCGGCTTTCACGACGAAGCAGTTTATGGATGTATCCAAAAACATGTCCGCTTCTTTGACTAATGTCGTTCCGTCGGCGGTGTACAGTTGCATCTTGCTGTTTTCGACAACGATGACCGGGGTGTTGTACCGGAAAGATACTTCACCGATTACTTCGATCTTGGGGTTGTCGAACAGACTGCACCATTCGTAACGGATCTGCTCGACCGGTTCGGTGTAACTGCCGACGAAGTTCAGCACCGCTTCTTCGTTGGTGATGTCTTCACGGAATGTGCAGACGCTGCCGGCAGGCAATACGAGGGAGTAATGCACGCCGTTCTCGAATTTGATTTTATCGCCGGTTTCGAAAAGAGGGCGAGCGCATCCCAGATCCCAATCGCCGCATGAAGGATCTGCCGGATAGGTGCGTACGGCAACACCTTCCCGATAAAGAATAAATTCGGGTTTCCCTATACCGACGGTTTCGTGCCGCCAATAGAAATTGAAACAGTGTCGGTCGGATGTATCGACCGTGGCGCCTTGTTCGAGATCGAAAAATGCTTCTCCGAGGGTTTCAGGTACTTCGAACGGTATCTCCACGAGGCTGTTGGTCTCTTCCGGCATATCGGGTATGCGGACTGTTCCTGCCGGGATGGTGACGACATACGACTTCCCTTTGGGCAGGAGTTGTTTATCGAAGTGGAGTATGAGCCAGCCGCAGGCTTTCGGGAATACACCCTCTCCTTCGTTCTCGATACCGAGGCGGGTGACTACGGCAACAGGTTGTCCGTCGCAGTTCACGGTGGCAGTGGCATTCTCCGTCAGCTGTATGTGTCTGTTGAAACCGACGTCGATCTCTTCGAGCGGACGGACGAACGGTCGGTAGCCTATCGTACATTGATTCATTTGCAGCAACGGTTCGGATGCCGACAATTGAGGTGCACCTAAATAGAGAATGCAGATCATGAAAGGTAAAAGTTTTTTCATACGGCATGGGTTTGTTTCTCCTGTGGCTCTTCGGAGGGGTTGGTACTTGTGGAAGTGCGAGCCGGCTATGCTTTCTCTTGCTTGGGCACGATGTCATTCCGCACTTTCGGTTTGCAGGATATGCACGTCACTTCTTGATAAATCTATTGTTTTAAAGTAAAATTTCTTTTCGGATGTAAAGTTAGCGAATTTGTTTTATAATTGTATGAAAAACAGGGGAAAAGTTCTAAATTATAAAAATTACTGTTCTCTGGCTGTTCTCTTTTTTTTCGCAACGTTTTGTAGAATCGGGAATATTTCCTACCTTTACGCTTGAATATGACCGTGGGGATGTTATAATCGTCGGGGCGTTCCTTAAAGGCATTGCTCCGAGCCCTGCATTCTGAACGGTCTTATCTTAATTCTTACAGTTTAACAATATCTCTTCAAGCTATGAAGCGACTACATCATGTATCGAAAACGAATTTCGGCGGTGCAGCCCCTCCGGGTTGTTCTGGGATGTGGTGCGCATAGTACTTCACCGACATTTTTATCCGCAGAAAGGATGTGACAGCCATCGGTGTGTCTTGACATGACCGGTCGGGTTGCCGCAAGGGAGTTCTTTGACGTGTTGGTTGGCTTGCCGGAAGGCGGATTCCGGCTGAAATAGAATTGTTTAACTAAAAAAACTGTAAGAATATGAATAAACGATCTACAATAAAACTGACGCGGTTACAGGTGTGTCCGTACGGACCGAAAAAACCGTCGGGTATGGAGTCGCCCGAATATAAAAGCTCCGGTAGCCGTAGCGATTTCTTATGGGCTCCGTCCGTACAGTATCTGGCTGTGGCGATGACTTTCAGCAATGAAAAGATGTTTTCCGATCTTCCCGTTTCGACCGGGGTCCGTTGCCCTGTAACCGCAACGCTGTACAATACGACCGAAAAAAGATGGCTTTCCCGTCGGCAATTTCAGGTCTATTTGCCGAAGGGCCTGATGGAACGGGATTTGCAGATCGACCTCCCGTTCGATTTCGACGACCTTGATCCGTCGTGCGAGTATCGGCTCACCGTGAAGGACGAACGGACTGCGGCTATTCTCGGAGAGCAGGAGATTCATTTGTTCGATCCCTTCGAATGGGGACCTTTCCCGTTGAAATGGTATGAAGTCCAGAACGGTTGCATTTCGCGTCCCGATCCGCAGGGCGTACTCTCTTTTTATAGAACGGTCGATGTCGCCGATTATGCACTGTGCGGGGTTCGTTTCGATGTGTTCCCGGCGATAGAAACATCGGGCGGGCTCTTGCCCGAACTCGAAATACGGTTGTATTATCCTCATGGCGAGATAAGTTCGGTGTTCGTCCGTCCCCGGCGGTATGGCAGTTATGGGAGTTATTATGTCGAGCAAACATTTTCTGCCACCCCTCAAAGGCGGGGGATTATCTATGCCGAGCTGCTTTGCATGGAAGTGCCTGTTTCCGGATTCGTCTTTTCTACCGACGGTCCCGATTGGCATGGTGAATGGTATGACGACGAAATGGGATATATCGTGGGCTACACGGTCGAGGACGGGGCATTCCGTTTCCGGGAATTGATGGCGGAATATTCGGGTGGCACTCCTGCCGGCGATACGGCTTGCGCGTATGCTCCGGAACAGAAAGAGCCTGTTACGGAGGCGGAGGAGACCGATGCCGATGACTTCGACCGGAGATTGAATGAGTTCATCTCCTCTTGTCAGGGCGACGATACCGATTCGGCGGAGGAAGAATGCCGTGACGAAAAGGAGCCCGACGAGTCGCCCGCCGGGCAGTTGTCGGCGTTGGTCGGGCTGGATGCTGTCAAGAAAAAACTGTCTGTCTATGAAAAACTTGTGAAGTTTAACTCCATGAGGGTCGAACACGGATTTCCCTCCATGCCGATTCCCCTGCATGCGATGTTTTTGGGAGCTCCGGGAACCGGAAAGACCACTGTCGCCAAATACATGGGCAAAATACTTGCCGATGCCGGGCTTCTCTCGAAAGGGCATGTCGTCGTACGTGAGAGGGCGACCCTTCTCGGACAGAACTACCATTCCGAATCGGAGAAGACGCTCGAAGCCTTGTCGGAAGCGCAGGGCGGTATATTATTGATCGATGAGGCGTACCAGCTTTTTCAACCCAACGATCCGCGAGATCCGGGCAAATTTGTGATAGAAACGCTTATGACTGCTTTGTCGGATGAGCGGAAGCGCGACTGGATGCTGATTCTGGCGGGGTATCCCCAACAGATGAAACGCATGTTCGAAATGAATCCGGGGTTCAAGTCCCGCATACCGGAGTCGAATATCTATCGTTTCGACGACTTTACCGAATCTCAACTGTTGAAAATTGCCGAGAACTATTTTGAAACCAACCGGTTTACGCTTTCGGACGATGGGCGATCCGCTCTCTGCTCCCGGCTTGAATATGATTACAACCACCGGAGCGAGGATTTCGGAAATGCCCGTCATGTGATCAATCTGATACAGACGGAGATTCTGCCGAATGTAGCGGTAAGAGTGGTGTCGAATCCGTCGGCGGACGCGACCGATCTGTCTGTGATTATCGGTGCCGATGTTCCTGTGAAGACTTCGGATGTCGCTACGCCGGCTGCCCGGATCGGGTTTATACGCTGCGCATCCTGATTCCTTCCGGTCAGAAAGTCAGATTGGCATAGACACCCATGTGGTCGCCGTCGGTCATGGGGCAGATGGATAATTTGTGTTTCTTGGCAAACGGGCGGGTGTAGATGTATGCGCTGCCTATGCCGATAGCCGCTCCGGCTATGACATCCCAGATGTCGTGTTTCTTGGCATAGATCCGGCTCCATCCCACATATACCGACAGGGCGTATGCCGGGATGCCCCAGCCCCAACCGTAACGGCGTTGGATGTATGCGGCACCGGCGAAAGAGACGGAGGTGTGCATCGAAGGAAAAGAGTGGTTGTTGCTGAAATCGGGGCGGGTTTTATTGACCGTATATTTCAATACGAAAGTAGTGCCTATGGCGGTCAGTCCGGTAAAAGCCTCCTGTTTGATGCCCTGCCAGTCGTGCATCGCCAGCCCGGTAATAATGCCGGCTACGGGAGCGGCGAATACCAGAATGTCGCCCGACAGCATGACGGCTTTTTGTGCGGAGGTGCGTTGGAACTCTTGTCCTCTTGTTATCGGGAAGACCGACAGCAGAATCAGAATGAGCGAAAGGAGTCGTTTCATAACAAGCCGATGAATTTGGGAACGAAGATAATCAGCCCTACCGTAGCGGCGGCGATAGCCGTGAGCAATACCGCTCCGGCTGCAAGGTCTTTGGTGCGTTTGATCTGTTCGTGGCGTTCGGGCGATACATGGTCGGCTAAGGCCTCGATTGCCGAATTGAAGGCTTCGGCTGCCAATACCGACCCGATAGCGAAAGCTACTGCGATCCATTCGGTCGCGGACAAGCCGAACCCGAATCCGGCAATTGTTACGCCGACCGTAAAGGCGGCGTGTATCCATGCGTTATGTTCGTTTCTGAACAAAAGTCCGATGCCATTGAATGCGTATTTGAAACTGGCGATTCTTTTTCGCCATGAAAAGCGGGATTTTTCCATAACCGTTTTGTTTTTTTCGAACGGGTTTGATGCCTCTGCTCTCGATTTGCGTTATCTTTGTAGAAGATAGGCTGCGGTTCGGCATATTCAAATCGTGAAACACCGTTTCCCATTTGCTTCTGCTCTCACCTTGCACTATCTTTGTAAAAGATAAGTTGCGCCTTATATAGATCAAGTAAACTTGTCTCTGTATTCGGCTTGCAGTACATCAGCCTTGGAGCTTATGTATGATCATTCCGGATACAAACATACGTAAAAAAAGAGTGGTTTGCGAAACGACAGGCGAAAAAGTGTATCCTGTAAGTAAAGAACTCGATCAGAAAGAGAAAAGAATGGAAAAACAACTGACTTGTTTCCTCCCTGCCACGGCAGTCTCCGCCGGGAGTTTATCCGCTTTGCGTACGTCGGGAGCGGTAGATAAGATTTATCTGACCGGCAGCGATGCCGACGAAGCTGCCGTCTGGCATGCCGAGGCGTTCAAAATGCCTATACGTTCGACGCAATCGGTAAAGGCGATGGCGGAACGGTGTCGTACCCCTTATATCCTGCTGTGTCTGCATCCGGCACCGGTCGAGTGGGGGCAGCGGGCATTGGAGCGGATGTTGTCGGTTGCCTCCGATACCGGAGCGGTATGGGTATATGCCGACCGCTACAAGTGGATGAATGGCGAACGGACGGCTGCGCCGGTGATCGACTATCAACCGGGAAGCCTGCGCGACGATTTCGATTTCGGTTCGGTGTTGCTGCTCCGTACCGATGCGGTAAAGCGGGCGGAACTGTCCGACTACGAATATGCCGGGTTGTATGCTTTACGGCTGGCGCTTTCCCGTATGGGGACATTGGTACGGATCAACGAATATCTGTACACAGAGACCGAACTGGATCTGCGCCGGAGCGGCGAACGGCAGTTCGACTATGTGAACCCGCGCAATCGGGCGGTACAACTCGAAATGGAGGTTGCCTGCACCGAACATCTGAAACAGGTCGGCGGCTATCTGTCGCCCGGTTTCCGGGATCTCGATTTCTCGCTGCCCGACGATTTTGCCTGCGAAGCATCGGTGATCATTCCGGTACGGAACCGGGTGCGGACGATCGGCGATGCAGTTCGCTCGGCATTGATGCAACAGCCGGGATTTCCGTTTAATGTCATTGTAATCGACAACCATTCTACCGACGGAACGACCGAAGCTGTCGCGGCTTTGGCAGCTGCCGACAACCGGGTGATACATATTGTTCCCGAACGTACCGATCTGGGTATCGGCGGTTGTTGGAACGAGGGTGTGGCGCACCGGCTTTGCGGACGCTTTGCCGTACAGCTCGACAGCGACGACCTGTATAGCTCGCCCGATACGTTGCGGACGATGGTCGAGACTTTTTATCGGGAACGTTGCGGTATGGTGGTCGGAACTTACCGTATGACCGATTTCGATTTGAACGAAATCGCCCCCGGCGTAATCGACCATAGGGAGTGGACACCGGAGAATGGCAGGAACAATGCTTTGCGTATTAACGGTTTGGGTGCACCGCGGGCATTCTATACCCCGTTGTTGAGACGATTCGGCGTGCCGAACACCAGCTACGGAGAGGATTATGCACTGGGACTGCGCTTCTCGCGTGAGTACCGGATCGGTCGGGTGTACGATGTCGTGTACCTTTGCCGCCGTTGGGAGGGGAACTCCGATGCGGCATTGGATGTTGCGGCGGTGAATGCCCATAACTTATATAAAGATCGCTTGCGTACGTGGGAGTTGCAAGCCCGTATCGCTAAAAATTGTCAGGCGTATGAGGGATGAAACGATAGCCGGTCGGGTGGAATCTTTACGCCTCCGGCAGTTGGAATCGTGGACGGAGGTACGTACCCGGTATGAAAATCTGTCGGGGGTGCAGACCAAAAGTTTTGAGTGCGGCGGAGCGACGATACGGGTGCAGTACAATCCTTCGCGTATCGTTTCGTCGTCGGCGAAGGTCGATGCCCGTTCGTTGGCGGAACGTCCTTGTTTTCTGTGTCGGGCGAATCGTCCGGCGGAACAGGAGTTGCTGGCGTGGGGAAATGGTCGTTACGATATTGCGGTGAATCCGTTTCCGATTTTTTCGCGGCACTTGACCGTATCGTCGTGCGGGCATGAGCCGCAACGTATTGCCGGACGTATCGGCGATATGGCGGCGTTGGCGAAGGATCTGCCCGATTATACGATTTTTTACAACGGACCCGGATGCGGAGCTTCGGCACCCGACCACATGCACTTTCAGGCGGGATGCCGGGGCGGAATGCCTTTCGAAGCCGGTTGGCGGAACGCTCCGGTGTACGATGTGTCGGAATATGCCGGTTGCCGCATTTCGCGTATAAATGCCGGTTTCCGTACGGCGTATGTGGTAGAGGCGGACGATGCGGCTCTCCTGACGGCGGCGTTCGGCTCGCTTTATGACACGCTCCCTCTGCTTCCCGGCGAGGCGGAACCGATGATGAATCTGCTTTGCTGGTATGAGCCGCAGGGCTGGATATTGGCTCTCTTTCCGCGCCGCCGGCACCGCCCGTCGTGCTATACGGCTACGGGCGATGAACATTTGCTCATCAGTCCGGCTTCGGTCGATATGGGCGGATTGTTGGTCGTGCCCCGTGCCGAAGATTTCGAAAAGATAGAACCGACACGTATCGCCCGTATTTTCAGGGAGGTATGTTTTTAAAACGGAACAGTTATGAATGAACCTTATATATCGGTAGGTATCGTATTGAAACAGCCGGCTATCCCGTTTCTGTTCGGCGGCGAGTACCGCCACGAAGGGAATACGGTGACCGGCTCGCATGAAGTGACCGTGCGCGACGGTCGCATTTGCTGGCGTGGCGAATGTTTCGACGAACTGGTGTTTTCGCCGGTCGATCCGGAGACGGCATGGTTTGAATTGCCCAAAGTAACGATCGGTATCGGTTTCCATTGGCAGCGCGACGAAGCGCAACGGTTTCGCGGATCGCTGCATATTCTGGTCGAATCGGGATTGCTGACGGCTGTCGATGTGTTGCCTGTCGAGGAGTATCTGAAAAGCGTTATCTCTTCGGAGATGAGTGCGACCGCATCGCTGGAACTGCTGAAAGCGCATGCTGTCATTTCCCGTAGCTGGCTGTTGGCACAGCTCGACAAGACCCGTCGTGTGGCGAACGGCGGCTATGTGCGTACCGAGGAGCGTGACGGGGAATTTATCCGGTGGTACGATCGGGAAGATCACGACCGGTTCGATGTCTGTGCCGACGATCATTGCCAACGTTATCAGGGAATTACCCGTTCGGCTTCGCCTCGCGTGACCGAGGCGGTGGAGGCTACGCGGGGCGAACTGCTGATGTATGGCGGAGCGATTTGCGATGCCCGTTTCTCGAAATGTTGCGGTGGCGCATTCGAAGAATTTCCCTCCTGCTGGGAACCGGCGGAACATCCCTACCTGAAACGGGGAAGAGACTGGCACGAAGGTGCGGCATTGCCCGACCTGACCGACGAGGCGACGGCTTCGCGCTGGATTTACAGCCGTCCCGACAGTTTCTGTCATACCGACGACCGGCGTATCCTGTCGCAGGTGCTCAACTCTTACGATTTTGAAACGACGGATTTTTATCGTTGGCAGGTGTCGTACACCCGGCATGAATTGTCGGAGATCGTGCGCGACCGTTCGGGGTTGGATTTCGGAGAGATCGTCGATCTGGTACCGGTCGAACGAGGTGTATCGGGGCGGTTGATCCGCTTGCGGATCGTGGGAACTCTCCGTACGCTTACTATCGGGAAAGAACTGGAAATCCGCCGCACGTTATCCCGTTCGCATTTGTACAGTTCGGCGTTTGTGGTCGAGAAACACGATTTTACCTCCGACGGGAAACCCGGACGTTTTGTGTTGCACGGAGCCGGTTGGGGACATGGTGTCGGACTGTGCCAGATCGGAGCGGCTGTGATGGGTGAACAGGGGTATCGTTATGATGAAATTTTACGCCATTATTTTCCCGGAGCGGAACTGGCAGTGAGATATAAATAGAAACAGATGAATGTATCCGAAGTGAAACGCGGTTGGCGGAAATCGCCGTGGGCATGGATTCCCTCGCTCTATTTTGCGCAGGGGTTGCCTTATGTCGTGGTAATGACGATTTCGGTAATCATGTATAAACGGATGGGCATATCCAATACCGATATTGCCCTCTATACCGGTTGGCTTTACCTGCCGTGGGTGATCAAGCCGTTTTGGAGTCCGTTTGTCGATTTGTTGAAGACCAAACGCTGGTGGGTGGTGACGATGCAGTTCTGTATCGGTGCCGGATTGGGCGGTGTGGCGTTGTTGCTGCCGGGCGATCTTTTCTTTCGCAGCACGTTGGCTGTATTCTGGTGGATGGCATTCAGTTCCGCCACGCACGATATAGCTGCCGACGGATTCTATATGCTGGCATTGTCGGAGCGCGATCAGGCATACTATGTGGGTATTCGCAGCACATTCTACCGGGTGGCGACGATTGCCGGTCAGGGACTGTTGGTGATGTTGGCGGGGCTGTTGGAAAAATGGACGGGGACAGTGGCTTATGCGTGGTCGATCACATTCTTTGTGCTGGCTGGGCTGTTTATCGGCGTGGCGTTGTATCATCAGGCGGTTTTGCCTTCGCCGGGAAGTGACCGTGCCGTACGTCGTACGGAGGGGTCGAGATCGATTTTCGGAGCTTTCGCCGAAACGTTTGCCTCGTTTTTCAGGAAGAAGCATATCTTCCCGGCATTGCTGTTCATGCTCTTTTATCGTTTTCCCGAAGCGCAGTTGGTGAAGATGATCAACCCGTTCCTGCTCGATCCCGTGGAACTGGGAGGATTGGGGCTGACTACTGCCGAGGTCGGTCTGGTATATGGCACGGTCGGTATTATCGGGCTTACGATCGGCGGTATTGTCGGCGGCATCTGTGCCGCACACGGCGGTTTGCGCCGATGGTTGTGGCCGATGGCATGGAGCTTGTCGCTGACCTGTCTTACGTTTGTCTATCTTGCCTATTTCCAACCTCAGAATATCTATATCGTGCATCTTTGTGTCTTTGTCGAACAGTTCGGCTACGGCTTCGGGTTTACGGCATATATGCTTTATCTGATTCATTTTTCCGAAGGCGAACACAAGACGGCGCATTATGCCATCTGTACCGCGTTTATGGCATTGGGTATGATGTTGCCGGGTATGGCTGCCGGCTGGTTGCAGGAGCAATTGGGGTATGCCCGCTTTTTCGACTGGGTGATGTTCTGCTGCTTGTTCACGATTGCCGTTTGTGCGTTTGTAAAGATCGAGCCCGGCGGGAACGGTGCGACGGACGGGACGACAGAAATCCCGTCACCGGAAAAGGACGAATAATGGACTGCAAGTTGAGCCCGGAAGGGATCCGGTGAAAACTTGAATGGATTTACGTCGGGGCGCAGCGTTTGTTGAAAATTAAAAATAAGATTGAACCGGTTTTGCCGGGGTATTAAACTAAAAAACGGAACGAATGATTATTATCGCAGACAGCGGTTCTACCAAAACCGATTGGTGTATAACGGACGGCAATACGGCGACGCAGGTGACGACCGCCGGATTGAATCCCTATTTCAATACCGATGAACAGATTGCCGATACGGTGTGTGACGCATTGAAACCGTTTGCATCGCAACCGGTGGAAGCGGTCTATTTTTATGGTGCCGGATGTGCTTTCGGCGAGCCGTGCGACAGAATACGGCAAGGTATCGCCCGTGTGGTCGATGCGCCTGTCGAGGTGTGCAGCGATTTGTTGGGGGCAGCCCGGAGTGCCTGCGGATATGAACCGGGAATTGTCTCTATTTTGGGCACGGGATCGAGTTCGGCGCAATACGATGGCGAGCGGATCGTCCGAAATGTACCTTCGTTGGGCTATATATTGGGCGATGAGGGCAGCGGTGCGGTTTTGGGCAGGCTGTGGATAGGCGATTGTCTGAAAAACCAAGTGCCTGCCGCTTTGTCGAATGAATTTATCGAACGCTATCGGCTTACGTTGCCGGAGCTTTACGACCGGGTATATAAGCAACCGTACCCCAATCGTTATCTGGCTTCGTTCGTCCCGTTTTTGAGCGAACACAAGGACGAGCCTGCGGTGCATCGTCTGGTGCTGAATGCGTTCAAAAGTTTTTGGGTGCGCAATGTATTGCAATATGAATCGGGATTGCCGGTGCATTTCATCGGGTCGGTGGCATATCATTTTGCCGATGTGCTGCATGAGGCGGCATCGGCACTTTCGGTAAGCATTGCTTCGGTGGAACAGAGCCCGATGCCGGGACTGATACGGTATCATGCTATTTCAAGTACAAGACAATGAGTGAATTTCAGAAAATAACCGAACAACCCTCACTGTACACCGATCTGGAACATAAATCGGTGAGGGAACTGTTGTCCGATATAAATCGGGAAGATCATAAAGTGGCGGATGCGGTACACGATGCGATACCGCAGATCGAGGCATTGGTCGAGCAGATCATTCCCCGTATGCGCAGAGGGGGCAGACTGTTTTATATGGGTGCGGGAACGAGTGGACGATTGGGCGTGCTGGATGCGTCGGAGATTCCGCCGACGTTCGGCATGCCGTCCGGACGGGTGATCGGATTGATCGCCGGTGGCGATACGGCGTTGCGGCATCCGGTGGAGAATGCCGAAGACCATCGTACGCGGGGTTGGGAAGAACTGACCGGTTACCGGATCGGTTGCGACGATACGGTGATCGGAATCGCGGCTTCGGGAACGACACCCTATGTTGTCGAGGCGTTGCGCCGGGCACGGGAGAACGGAATACTTACCGGGGCGATTACCAGCAATCCCGGTTCGCCGTTGGCTGAGGTTGCGGAATATCCGATAGTCATGGTGGTCGGTCCGGAGTATGTTACCGGCAGCTCGCGCATGAAATCGGGAACGGGGCAGAAGATGATTCTGAATATGATCAGTACGTCGGTAATGATTGCTTTGGGCAGGGTGAAGGGCAACCGTATGGTGAATATGCAGCTTTCCAATGCCAAGTTGGTCGATCGCGGAACTCGTATGGTGGCGGACGAACTGGGGTTGGACTATGAGCGTGCCCAAGCGTTGCTGTTGCTGCATGGTTCGGTGAAGCGGGCAATCGATGCTTTTGTTGCCGACAACCGGCATTGAGACGTGCCGATTTGTTTTTCACTTCGATTTGTACTATTTTTACGCAAATGAATTTTCCGTTTCGGCGGATAAATAAAATAGAATAACCATGATGAAACGTTGGTCGGTGTGGGGCGTGATATGCCTTTCTGTTATTTTTCGATGCGCTACCGTTTCGGCGCAGGATATGCCCCCGGCATTTGTTTGGCCCGTAGTTCCCGATTCGGTGACCGATTTCTCGGCACGGGGTATTTATGCCGTGTCGCATTATTGGGACAATTTTGCCGTGGAGGATCCTCGCTATCTGAATGCCCGAGAGATGGTGGAACAGGCGTTTGTCGATTATATTGCGATTACTTCGGTCGCTCCGTGGGAAGTTTCGGAAGCGGCATTGAAACGATTGATCGAACGCGCCTCTGCCGATGGCGATATTCTTGCCATGTACACCGATGTGGCGGGTAAATATCTTTACGACCCGCAATCGCAGATGCGCAGCGACGGCATTTACATGATGTTCTTGGAGGCTGCCCGTTCTTCCAAGTTAGTGCCGAAAGCGTTGAAATTGCGATACGATTTGCACTATGCTTTGTTGAACGGCAACCGGGAAGGGATGACGGTAAAAGATTTTGCTTTTCAACCGGCATCCGGCGGAGAAATGCGGTTGAAGAAAGTGAAATCGGATTATGTGCTGTTATTCTTTAACGACCCCGATTGTCTGGATTGCTCGTTGATGAAATTGCGTCTGAGCGTATCGCAGAAGTTGGCGCGAGAGATTGCCTCCGGGCGTTTGACGGTGATTTCGATATATACCGGCGACGATTTGAAATCGTGGCGTGAGGAGGTGAAATCCTATCCGTCGGAATGGACGAATGCGGCATGGTCGGGTGGGGACGAACAGTTCGACCTGCGTCATCTGCCGCAGTTGTATCTGCTCGATAAAAAGAAGAAAGTATTGCTTCGCGAGACGACGATCGAAGCCGTGGAGGGTGCGTTGGAATAATTCTGATACCCTGATGCAATGTGTGCGCCCGGGCAATCCGTCCATACGGCGGTTCACTCCTTGCGGTTTTCACCGGAGGCGTGGGAGGGCATTTCCAATATATTTTCTTTATACTGTTTGAAGCGGTTGTCGATGTTGTAATGTTCGTACATGAACGCCGACAGATTGTAATTCTCGGCTTCCTCGGGCAGGAAATCGGTTACGGGACGGAATGAGTTGTCTTTGGGGCGGAAAGCCAGCGTAAAATTGCGTCTGAAAAATCCTTGCGCAATGTTTTGGCGGGTGACGAACGTAGAGTATGCAGGTCCCAGATCGGAACAGATGAAGCAGGGATAACCCAACGATCCGGCTTCAAGAATTACTTGCCCTACACCTGCCACGAACAGATATTCGTCGGCATGGGCGGTAAGAAATTCGGGCGTGTTGTCGATCCGTCCGATAAAGTGCTCGGGTTGCAGGGACAACCGTTTGATTAGTTTTTTGGCGATTCGCGAACTCCCCGTCGCTCCGGCAATGTGAAACGGAATCTCTTTCGCCTTGCAGTATTCCACGAACGATTCGATTTGTTTGCATTTGTCGTAACGGATGCGGCTGATAAGCAAAGCCCGGCGTTGCCCGTTCCATTTCCAGCAAGGTGTTTGTCCGGTAATGGCTATGGGCAGTACGTGATATGATTTCAGTCGGGAATAGTCGATTTGATTGAGCCGGTCGGAAATGAATATGCGGTAATCCATTTCGTTCAACCGCTCCGGATCGAGCGAAGGAATGTTGCTGTGAACGCAACATCCGAACCGGCAATGTTCTTTTATGCGTCTGGCATCGAGCAGATGCAGGTTGCGTTTCCCCTTTATATGGAGTTCGGCGATGTCGATACGGTAGTGTTTTATCAAGTCGATCAATGTGGATTCGAAATTTCCGGCATGGAAGTTCAGATGCAGGCAGCGGAACTTTTTCAGGGCTGGGAATTTGTTTTTGTCGATGACGAAAAGCACATTGCAATGGTGCTTGGCGAGTTCGCCGGCATATTGCAGCAACCGTGTCTCCACACCTCCGCATACCTCTGTCCGTTTGATGATGTAAAGAATCTTTTTACCTTCGGGGAAATCCCATTCCGGCAGTGTGCTTTGCAGATTCTTTCGGATGAAAATATTCTCCAAGTCGGAAAGGATAGGCAGAGATAGCGGATTGAGGTTCATGTTCGTGTTGCTTATAAGAAGGGATAAACAGTAAAGGTTTCAAAGGTAACTCTTTTTTTAAGATTTCTGAAAGATTACGTGTGTTATTATTTTATCGGGATTTTCCGCAGGCAGGAGACCGATGTTTTTAATCTGTATCGGGTAACTTTTTGTGCCGGAATGTTGTTATAGAAGTGTGTTTTAAACTTTTGGTTTTCAATAAACGCTACGCTTCGGCATAATCCATTCAAGTTCTCGCTTGACCGTTTCTGCTTTCAGCTTGCAGTTTATGTACCTATAAAAATGATTTGTCATGAGTAAGAACCGTTTTCCGGAATATTTGTTCCGCTTCCTGTTGAATGACCGTTTTTCCGATCTTGCCCGGTTGTTTATCCGGCTGTTTATCGGAGTGATGATGCTGACGCATGGAGTAGAGAAGATTTCGCATTTTTCTACGCTTGCCGAGAACTTTCCGCCGACGTTGGGTCTGAATAGCCTGATGTCGCTCGTTCTGATTATCCTGATCGAAGTGGGCTGTTCGTTGTTGCTGATAGTCGGATTGATGACCCGATTTGCCGTATTGCCGTTGATTGCGGCGATGACGGTTGCCGCATTTTTTACTTATACGCCGGTTTCGTTGGCTGTCGCCGAATTGCCCATGCTGTATCTGTCGATCTATTTCTTTCTGTTCATTGCCGGCCCGGGTAAGTGGTCGCTCGACTATTTGCTGGCATTGCCCTATTTCCCCGATACGAAAGAACTGCCGCTCGACGATCCGTTCCCGTTCGAATAGCTTGCGCTGTTCCCGTTCTTTTTGGCGGTGAAAACGACGGT
>ERZ780177.840-NODE-840-length-31637-cov-5.057469_pt1 | contig 31637 bp, 27 predicted proteins | sample MGYA00510973_ERZ780177 | MGnify/ENA primary metagenome ERZ780177 (study PRJEB29588, sample SAMEA2144396) | human gut metagenome | biome: human gut; feature: human-associated habitat; material: faeces | place: Denmark | collected 2008/2010 ...
CATTGTTACGTTATCTTTTGTGATTACCGGCTGAGGAGGAAAATCGAAAACTTTTTCTTTAAGGTTTGCCCTTATGACAATCCTGTCAATGAAAGGAATCTTAATGTGTAGTCCTGCCTGCCAAGTTGTCTGATAACTTCCAAGTCTTTCAATTACCCATGCCTCAGTTTGAGGAACAATGCGGATATTAGTTGATACAACAGCTATCACCAATGCTAATATTGCTAATAATATAATTAAACCATACATATAAATTCTCCTTTTTACTTTACTTCTACCTTACATTTGTAAGTTTTTCCATTATATGTTGCTACAACATTTGTGAGTCCTGTCTTTTTTGCCTTAACTATAATATAATTTCCTGATTCTTTCACAACCGTTACAACATAAGGATTACTAATCTCCCAACTGCATTTTTTAGCTCCTTCCAAGCGTATTGTACTTTGTTGCTTTTTATAAAGTGTTGTTGAAGTTACATTAAGTCTGCAATTATCGACAGGAGTTGGTGTCACAGCTTTATTCTTGACTGTAACCGTACAATAAGCTTTAACACCGTTATTTGTGCCTGCTACAATTGTGCAAGTACCGGCAGACTTTGCACTAACTCTGCCATTACTGACAGAGGCTATAGAGTTGTTAGTGCTTGACCAAGTAATGCTTTTATCTGTCGCATTACCGGGGTATGCACTTGCACTAAGATTAGCACTCTCCCCCACAGTCAGCGATATACTGCTGCGGGAAATGCTTACACTTGTGACCGATACGGTTTTATCTTTGTATTCATAATGGCTCTGACTGCTACTCTTGTTGCTTATATTACTTGAGTATGTGCCATTATTGCCTGAATTGTTGTTATTGCTGTAATTATTTCCGTCATTATAATGTGACTGAGCATTATTCGAGCTTGCATTTGAAGAACTGCTTTTCGTAGATTTTGATGACTTAGATGAATTGCTGCTTTTCTCATCTTTTTCTGAGGAAGATGATGGTGAACTGCTTTTGGAAGAATTTTTGTTTGAATCCGAATTTGTCATTTGCGGTACAGGCGACATTGTTCCTACATATAAATTATCAAGTTCTGATTCCGATGTGTCATCCTCATCTTCATCATGCCCAAAAACATCATCATAATTAAGGCTTTCTTCAGTTGTTGTCTGTGTTGTTGATTGTTTAATATCATAGTCAGGATTACCACTCATTGATATAATAAGAATTATTACAATGAACACGACAATAAAGGCACCGACACCGATTACTAAAATCATCTTTGGAGATACCTTAGTTCTTTTATCAGAATTATCTTTATTATCGTATCCTTTGAATCCGGCATTATTATTATACTTTGGCATCTTTGTTTCCCCTTCTAAACAAGCCCTTCTTTTTCTTGGGTTTCTCTATTCCGAGTATATCATAATACATATCGGCATTCTCATCAGATATTTGAGCAAAGCAATCAGGTGAATAAGGAGCAAAATAGCACTTAGATTTTCTTTCGCTCATTATATCAAGCACATTTTGTTTGTCATGATTGGCAACAAATGAGAATACATAGTATATCTTATCATCTGAATATAATTGAGAAATCATTGCAGTAAGCCTGTCAATTTCATCAGGGGATCCCCCACATACAACAATACGGATATTCTTTTCAAAAAAATCCGACGGTATATTTACAGGGCATCCATAATCATACACCTCTACTTCATATTCTTTGTCATAAACAAGATTTTTCTTCCTATTAAGATACAAGCCATCATACAGTATACATTCACTTCCTGTATCTACATTTACATCATAATAATATTTTATCAACATGTCAAGAAAATTGCTGTTGTTATCTTGAACATAACATACACTTTGTCCAATATTACTTAAAAATCTTGTAATCTGTATTGCTTGCGTTGTGGTTCCAATTCTATCAAGTGAACCGATAACACCAATCGTTCGTTTTTGAATAGGAATATCAAAATCCTTTTTATTATCGAAAGACTCTGGTTTAACTTGAGTGTATGTAGCAAATTCAGAGTTCTGTTTCTGAGGGAAAGAAATATTTTCAATAGGTTCTGTATTCATTATAAGCGTAGTAGGTTGAATATTTTCAACCCTCTGCTGTTTATCCTGAGAGTTAGATATTGGCTTTTCCTGTGTAGTATCATCATTTAATTTCTTTATATTTTCTAGCTGAACAGGCATTTTTCCAAATATCTGATCAATAGAATCTAATGAGTCTGAAAGTGTTACAGGCTTAGTTTTAACTTTTTCCTCACTTTTTTCTTCAGAAGTTTTTTTAGAATCTTTTGATATATCGGACTTTTTAAGCCGTTCAATCTTCTCTACACTTTTTTCTTTTTCTTCAATACTCATCACACGAGGTTTATTTGCCTTATCATCTGATTTTGTTTCTGCTTTTTTAAAATCAGGCAAGACAAGAGATTCAAGTGTCTGAGGCTTACTGCGATTTATTGTTGAAGAATCAGTTTGTTTATTCTGTTTTACTGTTTGTGCGTTTTCATCTTCTTCCTTTATGATTTTTATATCGTCAAAAAAATTATTTGATACCTTTTGATTAGGAGTATCACTTGTTATTAAGGATGAAAATAGGTTTTCTTCCTCTTTTTTAGGAAGAAGTTTAAATCCGTATGCCGCAAACCACTTTTCAAGACTTTTTCTGTCGGCATTCACATCAGAAATTATTGGATAGCCTATGTCTTTGAATTTTGGTGGTATATTTCTATATAGTATTAGTTCCGATTTAACTTTTTTATACTGCTCAAAGCAATCATAAAGAAAGTCGTCATCAATTTTTTTGTTATGCAAACAATCGAGATTAACAACTATAAGATTGTATTTGAACGCACTCTTTAATGCCGACACAAGACTTTCAGAAGATTCTGCACTTTCATCATATTCAAAAGTACAATCATATCCTTTACAAAACTCTTCAAGAGCCTTGCTTGGCTCATCATGTGTTCCTATATAGCATATTTTCATTACTTGCTACTTCCTTTCTCTTTGATAATATTTTCGAGTTCTTTGATTTTAGCCTTGGCTGTAGAAATATCGTCATTCTTTTCATCAATAGACTCCTCATATCCGGATATTTTATCCGTATAACTTTTGTAGCTTGTTTCGTATGCAGAAATTTGTTCGTCAATCTTTTTTACTTCGTTGACAGTCATATACTCTTTGTCCTTATTAAGCTGATCAACCTTTGTTAGAATTTCCTTTTGGGATTCTTCTGCATCTGAAATTTTTTGGGTGAGATTTTCAATATCGCTTTCATAACCGTCTATTTCGTCATTAAGCTTGTTTATGTACATTTCTACAACAGATAACGGCTCAATTTTATCTGCATTTTCGACCTTATATTTATTAGTGTAAACTGTAGTATAAGCCGCATTTTTGTTTTCACCTTTTTTGGCAGACTCATCGGTAAGAATATCGTCATCTGCAACATATCCTACATTAAGTGCAAGCTCATTAAAGTCATCAGGAATATTGTACAGCATAACATTAACAAAACTGCTTGATTGATATGTAACTTCATATTCCACTTCTTTACTTTCTTTTACAACATTTCTTGATACAGCTTGAAAGATATATTTTTCCGATGCGTCAATTGCTGTATTATCAAAGCTTAATATTATCTGCATTTGCTTCTCTTTTTGAGAATAAATCCAGTTTTCGATTGTTACACTATGATCTGAATTTATTACTACCGGTGTCCTTAGGTTGGTATAAAGCAAACTATCTTCGCTCGGCAGAAAAATGCGAGGTGAAAGAAAGAAAAAAGCATATCCAAAAACAATTACTGCAAGCATTCCTATAATCGCTGTATTTCCTTTTATAGCTTTTTTCATAGTTTTAACTTCTGACAAATCAATTCCCCCTTTTAGGAAAGTATTTGTATTTTCATTAGTATTAAAAAAATTATCCACAGTACATCAAATGTGATGCACAATACACATATAAATTTTATAAATCTTCTGAAAGCAATTCCGTGTGGTTGTTTTCCGGATTTGGCAAGAAAATAGTATTTAAGCGAAAATGAACCCGCTTTTTTCTTATTGCATTTTTCGCAGGCTGGAGCAAGATTTTTTGGATCATTAACGCTATCTATTCCGCAAGTGACCAAAAGATTTTTATAAAAGTCAGATTGTTGGACCTTTTGAATCGGAATAACATGATCAACAGTTATTTTATCTTTACTCATTCTTTTACCGCAGTACACACAGCGATATACTCCTGTATCACTTGGATAAGCGTGAAAATATACACTTCTATACTTACTGCTGCGTATATATTTGTTTTCAATAATATTAACTGTAAGGTGCTTTCTGTGGCAAAATGAGTTAATATAGTCAACTATATCATTATCGGATGTAGTAAGAGTCCATTTTCTGCCTTTTGGTTTCAAGCCGAAATACGAAAGCTTATGACGATACCTATATGTGGTTCGTCTGCCGTCGGTAACCTCAACAAGCATTACTCATCATACCTCCGCCAACGATAAAAATACCCCTTAGCAAAATAGCGATAATTAAGCTTATATATCTGCTTCTGACTGTATAGCAGAATACCGCTTTCAACTAAATTACTAATCTGTTCTTTGACCTGTCTTACAGAGATTCTGAGGCTTTGGGCAATTTCGCTTTTCACATTATCGTTTAAGTCAATCATCTGACCTTTGCCATCCTCTGTTGTCGGCTCAACCCTGTACAGAACTTCAACTAACACAGGATTCATAACAGCTTTTGCTTCTTTGCTGTAGTTAATGTTGTTGATATACATTTTGAGATAATACGGCTCTTTTTTAACCTTCTTTCCACCGTTGTTACTCTCATCAACGCTGTCATAACAGTTTTTATTATCTTTTTCGGGGTTTTGATTTTGCCGATTACTTTTGTAATTGTTGTTATAATGACCTCTGTTATTGTATTTTTCGATGTCATTTTCGCTCTCAAATGTATGCTTTTCATTTTTTACGGAAGAATTTTCAACCGTATTCTTAAATAAGTTTTTAAACATATTTTTTCTCCTTAATCTTTGTCTAAAATGTCAAACCCGTTAACTCTCCAACCGGTTGTATCTGTTTCGACGAGAGATACCGTATAGCTCAAACCGTCTCTTGTTTCGCAAAATATATGTACCGTGTCTTTGTCAAAATCAGCAAACCAACAATTATAAGCTAAGTAATTATCTTTTTTTACTTTTCTGTCGCATAAATCTTTATAAAAATCATCGGTAGTATATTTACTTAGTGCTTCCTTGTTAGCAGGATTCTGTACAAGAGAATAGCTTGTATATGCGTCTGCAAAATCAGAAACTGCACGAGTAAGTGTTGTCATAAGGTGGTTATCAATTTCATTTATTCTTTTGTTCATCCAATCAATTTCAGACTGTTTTTCTTTATACTCATTTGTGTCCTTATAGGTCGTTTCTTTTTGATTATCAAACAAATCAGAAGGACCTGTTGATTTTTGATAACCGGCAACTTTATCCTCTCCAACTTCATTTATGATGTTTTGACAGGATATTAATGTTTGCATAGGCTGTATAGTGATTACAATTGCCGTGCCAATTACCATAACACAAGCTAATAATGTAATCAAAACACCGTTATAATGTGCGTACAGAATATCGTGCAATTTTTCAAATCTTTCTCTCATAATCAATCCTCCAAATCGGATATTTTCTCTGCTTTATCTATCACCCAAGTACCGCCTGACACTACCATTGTAATTTTATACAAGCTTTCTGTGTCATTGATTTGTACATCAAAAATGTAATAGATATTGGTCGAGTAAGCATTCAACTCCTTAATATCCGTTCCGGTAACATAAATACGCTTTATTTCGCATTTACTTCCATCGTTATTTGATTTTTCAATATCAGATCTAATGTTATCAAGGAAATCAGAAGAACAATCCTTTTCAATGGATTTCACTATTGAATCAAGATTATCTTTTTCTTTACCTTCATAGTTATATCTTGATTCAAAATAGTTCTTAATCTTATCTGTATTCTCTGTTTCGCCGTTTGCCGCTTTTTGCAAAGTCATTTCCGCCTTTTTATATGCTTCATCTTGACTTGCTTCATAATCGGTCAGTTTGACAATAAGTTTGCCGTCTTTATCTCTTGATACGCTTGATATATCAAGGCTATTGACAATCTCAGATTTTTGTTCTGCCATATTACTTGATATGCCATATATAATTACACCGCTGACAGCAAAAGCTATCAGCAATATAACTATAATCGGATTTGTAATAATTTCTCTGATTCGTTCTTTCATTTTTGGCTCCTTAAAAAATCACTCAGCTTAAATTATCCCAAGTTGTTGCGGCAAATTCCATTCTGTCTGCTGATCCGGTTGCCGACCGTTCGTAATAATCGTGAAATATCCGTGCCGCCTGTCTAGCTCCGTCTTTCGTGTTTGGAACAGCTTGCATTCTTGACAAACATCCTGTACACCAATAGTAATATTTGTCATTGTAACTTCCCTGTCCGTCTTTAATTAGTGTTTGATATAGATACTCAAACTGAGCAGTTACATCAACTCCCCAATTCGGGCAGTCTCGCTTAAATCTTGTACAGTTATCTCCGTACCACATGCATATGCCACCGGAATTTCCGACTGCTCCAAAAGCATCAGGCACATAGCCCGCAAAATAGTTTGAAGGCAAATAGCTGGTTTCCCTAAAAATATTACCGAGCATTCCACAAATCATTGCCTTATTAAATCCCTTAGCTTCAAAAAATGTGGCAAATTGTCTTTCAAACTGAGGTGCAGAAAGATTATTAACAATTCCGGAACTTGTATTGCTGATAGGCGGTGTATATGCGTATATATATCCCTGTAAAGTCCAATCAGTTGCTCCAACATTGCCCGGATCGGATAATGGTGCAGTACTAAGATAAAAATTAGTACCGTTATACGCTGAGTTAGAATATGTAACTGTATTGTTTTCAATTTTTTCGACAACTGCAACATGACCTCCGCCCGGATGAACCCAAACTGCAACAGCTCCCAGTTTTGGCGTGCTTCCGTATGGGTAATAGTTATGGCTTTTGTTATAGTCATACCACATTTCTGCATTACCTGTGCATAGGTTAGGTCTTGAACCGTTAAGTTCGTAAATTCTACCGAAAGCATATGCCGTACAGTTTGGCATACCGTATGCCGGATAAAACGGATTATCTGTACTGTAATAGTATCTGCTGCTTGTGGATGGGGGGGTTAATCGTGGAACAAATTGAGATGATCCGCCTACAGAAACTCCGTTTGCACTCGAACTGCTTCCGGCTGTCGCACCAAACGCCATAAAAATGATGACTACGAAACTCAGCACAATAATTCCGATAGGACCTAAAATTGATATAAGACCTGCTATAACCATTTTAACCAAATGTGCAACTTTTCTGATTGCAGCGGCACTTTCCTTTTTCGCCTTTTTAATAGCCTTTTCCCGCAATCGTCTTGTTGCCGCATTTGCTATTTTCCCGGCACCTCTTAAAGCAGAACCACCAACACCTGCTAATTGTTCCGCATCATTATAGTCATCCATAACAACCTCCTATTATGTACCACCGCCAAACACAGCCAGTTCATCGTCGCTTGCCTCGACCTTAAACGCAACATTTTTATCACCTGAAATATTCAGTATAACTTCGCCTCGATTTAGAGTCGGAATCATAGCAAGTTCAGATTGTGTAAGACTTCCGCCGAAAGCACTGTCTATGCTCGGCAATGCTTTACTATCTTGTTTAAGAAGGAATTTGTACTGACACTGTGCAAAGAGTGTATTTATCATTTGCTGAGAGTCAGCATTAACTCCTGCCGGAATAAAGTCGTTTATGTCCTGAGAGGCAAATCCAAGCCCAGCGTAAAATTTTCTGCCCTGTCGTACATAGTTAAGCACCTGTTCAACAGCTTGAGGATTTTTACGGTTAATTGTTCTGTGCGACTCATCAATCAATAGCAAAAAGTGTTTCGCATCTATAAGGTCAATTTGACCGCTGTTAACCATTTTATTTGTTATAGTACCCACCTTTACGGCATTTGCCCAACAGAGCGATAACGCTGAGAATACCTGTGCTTTAAACACTTCGTTATCATTTTTCTTATCAAGCTTTTTTAAATTATAAACAACAACCTGCGTGTCAATAAGATTATCAATATCCGAATAGCTGTTAAATATATTTGCATTTGACTGAATGACATCTACGATAACAAGCTTGATGTGCAAGAGTATTGTTCGCATTTCTTCATTCTGCATTTCCTCTTTAGACATTGCACCTTCCTGCAATTCGCCATTCTGTATTTGACTGAGGTACCAATCAATTATCGGTAGTATATCTTCCATACGGGGATATGCCTTTGCCGGCAATTCTGTAAGGTTTGGTGTGTCTTTAGTAATTCCAAACTGTTTGTACAATTGGTGCAAGATATTCTTGAACATACGCTTTTCAATATCAGAGGCTTCAGGAGCAAGAAAGCTGTATATATTAGCCATTTTGGTGATATTCATATCATATGAACCTGCATCAGTATCATCTGCCTTATTAATCTGCAAAGGATTAAGTCTGCCACCGTCACTACCGTCAAGATATACAACCTTACCGCCGAGAGAATGACACACCTGAGTGAAATCACCTGCAACATCAATTACCCTCAGATAATCTCCTCTTGCTGCTCTGTCAACCATTATCTTTTTCAGAAGAGTTGATTTACCAACACCCGATAAGCCAACCAAAAGAAAGTTATATGATGACCTTGACTGTCCTGCTTCAAACATATCAAGCAACACTCTGCCGTCATAACCATTTGAGAGAGTATGTCCGAAATCGGAGCCAAATTCATCGTTAAGAGAAGTAAAATGAAAAGCATCACCGCCGGCAAGCGTCGAGGAAGCTATTGCTTTTCCTGTTCGCCTTGAATAGTAATCTGCACTTTGCATAGAATATGATTTAAACATTGATGTCCACTCATATTGCATTTCATTGAGGTTGATTGCTACTTGATACTCGTTATCCTCGAATACATTTTTCTTATAGTATCTTACGGTTTTCATAAGATTTTCGTAATTGGTGTCAGCAAGGAATACTCGTGTAGTCATTCTCTTGATTACTTCACCATAATTTACATCTCTTACAAGAGTCGAGAGTTCATCTCTTTTATCAGCGGCATCCATAGCGTCAAGTGTGTTCTTTGCAGTTCTCTCTCTTCCTCGATATTCCGCAATTGACTTTCTTAGGTCTTTTTTTACATTGTATGAATCAACTGTTGTAACATCAATGGTCGTCACAGTACCACGGTTGTTGCAAAGTGTGTTAAGCCAATGTCTGTCAACAATTTTCGGATAGCCATACACATACAAGCAGGTCACATATCCGTCGCCGGTGCGGATATAATCATCATTTGAGAACTTGATACCGCCCATAGGCTGTATAGCTTGCAACAAATACGGATTATATCCGTACTTTTCGACAAGTTCTTCTTTATTTGGCGGATTTATTCTTCTATCGGCGGTGTCGTCATAAAATACAACCGACGCCATATTAGTGACAGAGAACAACATCTGTATTTTCTTAGACATAGAACATAACTCAACAAGTGATGTTCCCAATGAAGCGGTAATAGTATTGAGATTGTTAAGTAACCTCTCATATGTTTTACCGAAGTACATAATGTAATGCTCACGATTTGTGCTGTGAAGTTCATCATCAACGAGTTTTTCATATTTTTCATTGAGTATGTTTTTGAGTAATGGGTTAGCTGTATGATTGATTTTGTGCTGAAAATAAATCTGTTGTGATTTCGTATTTGTGGGGAAATTAAGAGAAATGATTTTTAAATCATCGGTATAAGCTCTGTACAGTTTTGTAAGAGAGTACATATCAAAGTTGACATCACTTTCGGATGCATTAACAAGGTCTTTACATTTGACTTGTACGATATCCATGAAGGTACCGTCTTTGAGCTTAAAACATCCTTTAAATGTGTCAACAATCGGTATGATATCATTTATACTTTTTGTTTCTAAGGCAGTCTTTTTATCTTCTTTCTTTTGTACATAAGCAACTTCTCTTTGCCTTTTAACAGCTTCTTTATGCTTACTTGCCACTAATATCCCTCCTTTATAAATTTATCGTTGTACATAAATTTGCTCTCAAGCACTTTGTCAGCCTCGTTATATTCGCAGTCCGACAAAGCATGATAAACAACTTTTTTGTGAAAAAAGTTTCGTATAAATAAAAATACACTTTGATACACTAATTTTCCTTTATTGAACGGGCTTTGCATTGACAATACAAATCCAACAACTCCATTAAAAACTATATACACAAAAGACAGCATCTCGTGTACGGCTCCGCTTGTGAGATAGCCAAATAATGTAAAGCCTATTGTAATAAATAATGTTTTTAAATTTATGAATTTAAAAATTTGAGTTTCTGTCTTAATTTCTGAAATCATAACAAACTGGTTGTCCACTACTTTCACCTTCTTTCATCACATGTGTCGGATATGTGCAGTAAATCAGCACATATCCGACTACGGCATTTTATCACTTGATTTTTTTAGTTTTATCAGGTGACTTTTTCTGCCTTTTGATTTCCTGTTTGCGAGCCTTTTTTCTGCCGCTTTCGTATCCGGCTTTAGCTATTGTTTCTAAGCTTCTGCCCTTCATGTAGCCAAGACCTACATATGTAGCGGTTTTAAGTCCCGGACTGAGTTCAAAATTATCTCTGACGTTTCTGAGACCGTCTGAACGAGTATTGATTTGAGCCTGTTCTCTTGCAATATTGTTTGCTGTTCTGCCTCTTACAATACCTTCTTCAAGACTACCGTTTGCAAGTATTGTAGATACAGCATTATCAAGACTTCCGTATCTATTGTCATAATTGCCCGAACTGTCAGAACTGTAATTTACAATAGCCTGTTGTACAGCCTCTTCATCAGTAGCTACAGCTCCTGAACTGTACAAAGCATTTGCTTCATTACGGATTAACTCCTGATTATCTTCAAGCATTACATTCTTAGACAATCCTGTAGATTCGTTAATCTTAGAGGCTTCGCTTGCACTGAATCCGAGAGCCTGTAAATGCTGTTCGGCTGCATCTGCATATGCATCGGCACTTGACGCATAACTTAACGGTGAATCCTGTATTTTTTCTTTAGCCGCTGCTGAAATACTGTTTGCAAAGCTTTCTTTCTTTTCGGCAAAAGAATTATTTTCAAGATCTCTGTTAGCTAAGCGTAACGCATCATCTTTGCTGAATCCTGAACCTTCATAAGCTTTAGTCAGAGCGTCTTTATCGCTCATACCACCTTTAGCCTGTCCTTTAACCTGTTCGGCAAGTGCGGCATTGTGGATAGCACCTCTGTACTTATCAGCTTGCTGAGTTGTCCTCTGTTCAGGTGTGGACTTTTTAACGACACCATTATCAGTTGCAAATTTTTCAGCTTTGTCCTGCTGAATATTGTCTCTCTGAATAGCCTCACTAATATCTCTGCCCTGTCTTGCAACATCATTATTAGCGGCTGAATTACCTGATGCGTCTTTATTGTTATTTACATTTGCGGTTGAATTTTGAGACTTTTTAGACTGAGCCATTTTGAACTGAGAAGAATCACCGGAACTGTTGACCTCGCCGGTACTACTGCCATGAATTCTGTCATTATTTCTCTCATTTTCTCTGTCCTTGCGTTCATCATGCTTACCCTTAGCTTTTGTAATGCCGTAAACAGCTCCTGCACCTGCGAGTATCGCAGCACCCTTAACAACTTTACCTGTTGCTCTTGCAACGGGTTTAACAGCAGTACGGTTAAGCATACCTGTTTCACGCCACTCATCACCAAGACCGCCGTTAATTCCAAGAACTTTTTCAAGAACAGACGGTCCTTTGATTGTAGCCATACCGATAAACACATTGATTAGAGTCTGAATCCATCCATTGGTTGAACTATTGCTTACAAATGTCAAACCGTTAACTGCTGATGTAAGCAAATAATAGAACTGTACAAGTATTACTGCAAAAAACATTGATGCAAGTAACGAACAAGTAGATTTCATGACTTCCTTTGCTCTTTGTCCGTTTGATAAATCAATCGCACCAAAAAACAATACCAAAAGTTGATTGACGGTAACTTCATAGATAAGTTTTACGATTTTATAGCTTGTTAGATATAAAACTATAATGGACATAATGAGCGAAATTATCATTCTGCCCCATTCTACATGATATCTGAACGGATATGTACTTCCGACATCAACGAACCACATACTTGTCTTTGTTTTTCCGTTATTGTCAACAAAAACAAAATTGGTTGTGCCGTTATCGTCAGAATCTATCTGCCATACATTGTTGTGTATTGTTTGAAAAAAGAATATTCTCGCCTCAAGATCCATTTTATCGGACAAACTTACTGTGGAAACCGGTTGGTTACCTCGTTGATTGATAATATTGATAATGTTGTCGGGAGTCCAATAAGGAACTCGTCGGGTACTTGCTACAGAGGCAAAAGAGGTCTTGTTGTTGGTATCTGATGAAAATACACAATAATCGTACCCATTAACATAACAATCTTCCATTTTGAGGTCTTTATCATACTTATCATTATCATCAGCATCATCAGATACAATGGTATCCCACGGAGTTATATTCATAACAGCGTCACCGTTTACTATGTTTCCGGATGTGTCATAAAATGAATTTTTTCGTATCGTTCCGTCATCTATCATACTGCTCCAATTTTTTGTAAAATTGCCTTTATTTCGAGCCTGATTAAAAATAAACTGCAAATCATATATGTTCTCAACAACCGTTCTACTTGTGTTCGATGTTGTGCCTATATTTCCAGCCATTTGACTGACACCATTTGTTATGCTGTTGTTGTTACCGCTTCCCTGAAATAGCTTAACAGCAAAACTTGAATCGCTGTTACCGCTTACCCCGGTAAAGAGAATCGGAATACTTGCAACAACAATAACCAGCAAGCAAAGATTTCGCATAAAGGTTTTCATTCTTAATGAACCGTCGCTGTCCTCGCCCATGATAAGGTTGTAACCAAGTATGATAATGGCAATGGCAATCGGAATCCACAAAAAGCCTATCCAACGACCTATAAAGCTCGAAACACCGCTTGAATATATGACAGAAAAGACTTTGAAAATGTTATTGTATAAACTCTCAATTACGGATGCTGCCCATACCAAAATATTCGTTAGCCACCAAAGGATTGTTCGTCCAAGTCCAAACATAGCTCCCATGTCACAATATTCCATATTGGAAACCATCCATTCAATAAATGACAATAAGATCAACCTCCTTTCTAAGTTTTTAATTATCCACTTGCTCCGAAATTTTATCGAAACAACGAAACAAGTGGATATTTTTAATGTTCCATCTCGGTTAAGTTACTTGACATTTACCTTAACCCACGCTGTTTTACCGTTGTACAGCTTTACGGTGATTTTTGAGGTACCTTTTTTAACGGCTTTGATTTTTGCGGCACCGCTGAATGTGCTGTTTTTGGTAACTGTTGCCACCTTTTTGTTTGATGAACTGTAAATAACATTTTTAGCATTGGCGTATGATCCTTTCGGTGTTGATTCATACACGGATAATGTCTGTCCTTTTTTTAGTGTTACAGTTTTGCCTGAAATCGAACTTTTATTGTCGTTTCTTTTTAAGGCAACAGATGACGGTGCGTTATACACACTTACAGCAACAACAGGGTAATTCATGTTAAGAACATAAGCATCTTTATAGCTTCTTCCCCTAAATGATGACTGCCGGTCAGATGGATAATTGGCATTGAAAGAATATAAATCATAAGCGATCAAATTGTAGGTACACTTTTTATTACCCTTAATCTGTACAGTAGATTTCCACTTTTTGGAATTTACCCGTCCAAGTGTCGATACATCCGTAGTTAGATTGCCGGCAGTATCAAAATTAGACCATTCAGCCTTCTTCTTCAAATTGATGATTGATTTATAGGCACAGGCTTCTACTCTTACCTTGTCTCTGTCGCATCCTACATTGCTGTAAAGAGTATACTTAAATGTTTCGCCTTTTCCGAGCTTAATCTGTGCCATTTTAAAATCTTTTGACACAGTAATATTGGAGTTTGGAAACTTATATCCTTTTTTGCAGAGTACGGTTTGTCCTGTAGAATCCAACGATATAACTTTTCTACCGTATCCGAGTGAACCTACCTCCGAATCATCAACAACAGCAGCATTAGCTGAAACAACTGAACCAACTGCCATTACTACACAAAGAGCAATCGCTCCTATTTTCGATACCAACTTTTTGTTTTTCATAATAATAACCTCACATCAAATTTCAGTATGTATTTTCTTGATTTAGCTGACTGTGAAGTTGCCCATCGTAAGTAAATCTGCAACACCCTTGGCAAGATACATTGCACCGAGTACAACACCGCAACCGATAACAACATATACAGCCTTAGATTTAGCTGCCTCTTTACTTCTTTCACTACCGATGATGCACATGAGACCAACGCCAATTAAGGCAAGAGCAACGATAATCCATACAAAAGGCAAGCAGGAATTAAGGAACGATACAACCTTATTCTGCACCGATGTAAAGTAGCTTGTTGCACCGCTTGCAGCGGCAACGGGAATTAGTGAACTGATAATAGCATTGAGATTATTCATAAAATCATATCCTTTCAAATTAATTTTTTTGCTATTAGACTTCCAACTAAGTTAATTTTGTATGTTTATTCACCTCCAAAATAACAAAAGAGGACCTACGCAAATACAGTTATCCTGCATCTGCACAAGTCCTCAGTTACTTGTGTTTTTATTATTTTTTGCCGTCCCTTTCAGCTTTTATATTCATTCATCAGAATCATCATTGCCCTCGATTCGTGATGCAAATATACAATGTCGTGTTTTATTTTGTGGTTCTGCAATCATCAGCACTATTATGTCCTTGCCCGGAACTATTTTCAGCGACTCTATGTCATCAGCTGAAATAAGCACTAAATCATCTATTTCATATGAGATTGTATCCCATATTGTTTCAAGAGTGATTACATCACCTTTTGATATATTAAATTTATTGTCTAAACCGAGTCCCTTTCTCGGTCTGCCATATAAGACACTCAGAGTGTTTTCACCGCCAACAGGCATTGAAGTATTTTTGACCGGAATAAAACAGTTTGCAAGTGTTGCCCTATTCACTTCCATACTAACTGCATATTTCTGTTCCTTTTTTTCTTTCTCTTTCGATCTTATACGAGTAAAATAATGCCCTTGTATTGTAATTTGTGCAATTGTCTTTAGTTCTTCATCTTCGAGATACAACTGTAAGTTTTCACTCTGCGGTAACGGTAATTCTCCCGTAAAAGTATCCTGTCCGTTTTTGTATAACAATTCGTTATAACTGCTTATGGCATCATACAATTCGTCATATTTGGTTTTCTCTCCTTCAGGCAGTTCTGCCTCCAGTTTTTCTTTATTTCTTTGCAAAGTTCTTAATTCATCTGATGTAGATAACTGATTTGCTTTTTGCTTTGCAACTTTCACAATCGGAGTAAAAGATACTAATATACCCACAATCACAAATCCGCCTGTTATTATTAACTGCAATATACTCAAGTGTTCAACACCTCTTCCGTATCCGTGCTGAACTGACCGTCATATATCATTTCGGTAATCGTATTATTAACAGCAGTAGTAAGTACTCCATATACCTCGCCGTTAATTTCATACACCATTTCGAATACGCTGTATCCGCAATTAAAGTTAATTGTTGTAGCTTCATCTAAATCAGGAAATGACTTAGACATATCAAAATTCACTTTTAAATTGGTAGGAATAATTGCTTTTGCAAGCATATTAACAAGTTCGCTGTACGAAATTGTCTGTCGTTCCTCGGCATCGTATTCAAAGGGTAGTTCAACCACCCTTTCTTCGGGATTCTTTTTTGCAATCGCATATATAAGACAATCAGTTTCATATGCTCCGATTTGTTCCGATAAGCATCTCTTTATAGTGTTGCCGTCAATCTTCTGTTCTGACTCGGTAAACAATTCCTTCGGTAGATATATATTTTCCATTTGAGTTCCTCCTTGTTAAACATTGTGAGTCATGTTTCTGTTTTGCTTAGGTTTTAGCTGTATTAAGTTTTATTGTTTAGTAGAAAAATTTATATTATCAAGCAATAAAATCGTCTATTTACCCTATTTCTGACAATTTGTGACGAATTTAGATTGCTTTTGCTATTCATAATCATCAAGTGCATGAAAATTGCTCACAAAATCATCAAAATCATCTATATCAAAACTGCCTTTTGGTTTTAATTTATCAAGTTTAAGATTTTCCGCTGCATTGTATAAACAACTCGTTATGTATGACCTTACATTTTTGACTTTTTTGCTTTCTGCCCTGTACTTTTTACAAACGAACAGTACTTCTTCTCCTGTTAGCGATTTAAATTTTGCCTGCAACTGACTTATCGGTACGCTTATGCTGTTGATTTTAATTGCACTTTTCACATCATCTGCCATATCAATATCGCACATTATGCGAACTATCTGGTCCACATAAACAACATTATTCGTATCGACTATCATATCGTATCCAATTTGCTGTTTGATTCGTTCAGAAGATTCTTCGTATTTACTGTCGTTACTTTTGATATTTTCAAGTAATACCATACCTCCGATAGACAGTATCGTAAAAGTAAGAACTCCCGATGCAGAACCTTTGCCTCGAACTGCCTTGTAGCTATACTCAACCTTTAAATCAGTTTTTTCGTTTATGCTTTTAATTGACGAAGATAAAACCCTGCGATTAAATTCCTTATAACTGTCGTAAGAACTCATATTCTCTGCTTCTTCAAGGAATAACACTTTTTTTAAATCATTGAACTTAGTATTCCACTTTTTTAAATGCTTCTGTTTTTGTAAATACAAGTACATTCGTATTTCATATTTAGTCGATAAAGCTAAAGTGTTTTTTAGTTGATACTTGATATATCCAACCGTTTCAAGATTAAAAAACAATCTTTTTGCTTCTTCCGAACACTTAACATGTAAGAACACCTCTCCGTTATCGTTATGAAAAGCATGTACAAAACTAAACAAATTGAGTCTCAAATAATCTTTACTAACATTTCTGCAACAAAACTTTAAATCGCCAAGTTCGTTTGCTGTAATTATCAAATCAGAAGTCTTAAATCTTTTGAGTCCGAGCATGTCACTAATGTCTGTTTTGCGAATAATCACATCACAGGTATCATCTTTCTGCGGATTTATACACGAAAGGTATATGTCAAATAGTTTATAAGCTTTTGCAGATAAAACACCTTCAACTGTGTTATAAAGAGGTTGTGATCTTGAAATCATATTTTCAGTTGATAACTTTGCGGCTTCCAATGCAGATTCGTTTTTATCAGCCGGTTTTATATTTTTCTCACACATAATATTTATCCTTTCAAAAAAGGTTTTTCCATCCGTTATTCAGCTACTATTTTCCCTATACTATATCTAACTACCTACTATATGATAGAAGATAGAATATACTTGTTTATATATCTTGTTTATATATCTTGTTTAGGGGATAAAAATGTCCGCTGTTCATGGGACTTTTCAGATTTAAGGGTGTACGGTTTAGAACACCAATTTTACTTATAAAAACTACTGAATATTTCCTTTGGAACCGGATTGAGTTCCGCTGTGAGGTTATATGTACCTTCAAGATGATATACAACAGCAAATACCGAATAGCTTGATACACACTCGTATATCTCGCCTTCTGACTCAACTTCCTGTTTAATCGGTATTGTGAGCTTTGAAAACTTTTCCGTGAGTTCGCAATAATTCACACTCTGTAATTCTTCAGATGTGCAATCAATCAGAATATCAATGTCCGACACATCGCTTTTTGATTGTCCAAATGCTTTAAGTGCCTTTTCGAGCATTGAAAATTCGTTGTTATCGAGCTGTTTGTGTAATGATTCTACAATGCTTTCTTCTGTCACTATTGTATTGATTCTTTTTTCTTCCATTTTTGGGTATCTCCTTTTTTAAATATTTTTTGAAAAAAATCAGCATTTTTTGCTGACTGCATAATTTTTCCGTTTTTCTTTATTTTAGCCTGTATTGTAATTTTATCCTTTAGATGAGAATTTATATTCTAAAGTATTAAAAACGCCATACAAACTAATCTTGGGTTTATTACCGCTATTTTTGCGACTTTTTTCGAGCCTTTTTGCAAAAGTGCCGTACTATTCTCGTTGTTATGCATATCACAAAGAACGCACACAACCCAATCGGCAAATATTTTTTCATTGCGTTATCTATTTGCTCATCAATCAAAGTCGTTTTTTTTTAATAATATTTGAGGTAGTTTTCGTTGATGAACTATTACTCTGTGATGTAGATTTAGCATTAACGCTTTCGTTCTCACTTTCCTCTACCCTCTTACCGTGTACAAGCAATCTGTGTGTATTAACACCAATAGGCGTGCAAGTCATCAATGTACAATAACCTTCTGAACGATTATAACCAAGATGATTTGTTACCTCTGAGGGTTTTACTGTTTCAATGCTGTATATCTGATATTTGATTTTTTCGTCAAGAAAATAGATATAAAAACAATCTTCTGTTGTAAGTTCAGGCAAATCAGAAAACATCTTACTCATTGTCAGACCGCTATGCCCTGTTATAACGCTATGTGTACCATTCTTGCCTGTTGGTAGAGATGATTTTTCAAGCAATCCTGCTCCGAGTTCAAGCGTTTCATCTTTTGTGTTATCGTATATAGGTAAATTAACATCAATTACCGGTATGTTTATGTAACCAACAATTCCGTCTTTAACTACAGCATTATAAAAATTGCCTGTATTCCCTGAAGAATTGTATTCATCAGCCGCCTCTTTTGCGGTTGCAATATCATCTTTAGTCATATCTGATACGCTTTGCTGATACAACTCAATCTGCGTATTAGCTGATTGCTGATTAAGTATTCTTCCGAGAATCGGAATAATAGCTAATGATATACCGACAAGAATGAGTAGTGATGCAATTGATATTGTTGCTATACTTTTCAATTTTGATTTATTATTTTTCACAAATTGCCCTTCTTTGTGTCTCCATGACTTGTATTTTGTAAAAGCTATTACATTCTAAATAGTTTTTTGTTTATCACCTTATTTAGTGAATTTAAACTTCCTAATTTTCAAAAACTATTACAATCAATATAGTTTTTAAGTTTTCCTTATTATCTTTGTAAATATCGGCTATTTAATCGTGTTTTTAGGGCTGTCAAGAAGTTTTGCTACAAACTGCAAAGCTTCTTCTGACGGATCTTCGTTGTATTTGGAAAGCAGTTGTACACAATGGTATTTATTGCGTGATATGTTAAATTCTATTGTGTGTCTTAACCCCTGCGAATCCACATAAGAATATATTTGACATTTATCTTTTTTTACTTTATTTGCGTATGAAGCAACGCAATTACCTTGCGTTTCACTTTCTAATGCTAACCTTTCTTCCGTCATTAACCACTCAAACTTTTTAGGAAGTAATTTTCGCAAATTGTTGTATCTTGTGTTTGCTGGCACTATACTTTTTGCCGACCTTTGTCCTTTTTTTAAAATTTTGGTAACAAGTGCGTTATGTGCTTCTTCAATCTTTTTTATTGATGTGTATTTAAGCCTGATTTTCGTTTTTGTTTGATAGCACATATTTATGTAATCATCAATAATGGTATTTTTTGCCGATACCGAAACTCTGTCCGATAATAATTTTCCCAATAAAATTTTTACATTATCATTAAATCTACCAAACGGATTGTAACCAAAATATGATTGTCCACATCCTTGCTTAGCTTTATCGGCACAATATTGAAACAATATACCCACACAGTCGTTATCAACCTTTGACATTGCTTTTACTGCAAGATACGATAAGTTAATATCCCCTTTGTTAAAGTTGTAATTCAATTTTTCAGTTTTTGGATACTTATTGTGAAACAACTCCTGTAAATTGTGATAAACACCTATTTCTTCTATTGTCAAAGGTAGTAAGCAGCATATATTTAGCTCCAAACACCTCTTGAAATCTTTATATATTGAGTTTTTCATGCTGTAATAATCAAGTATTTCAGCAATTATCTTTGAAAACATAGATCTGGAAAAAAGGTCATTTTTGAGTGTCAACGGCACGAGGTTACCTTTTTGAGAAATGAACACTCTGTCATTGTCATATATAGCCAGTTCAGCATTGATTCCGTTACCTTCGTGTTTCCATAATAATTCTGTTTCGTTTTTGTTACGGTAGTTACGGTATAAAATTATAGATTTTTTGCAATTCATTCTTATTAAAAAAGCATCTGACGGATAACTGCTCTTACGAAAATAAATCATCTGATACTCATTTTTCAGGTCAACTTTCAATGATTTAATATATTCAAAATTAAAACAGTTTAACTTGTCAGTAATTTCATTTGCTTTTTCCACGAAGCCTTCTTCATATATTGTCGTTTCAATGTTACTGATATTGTTAATATCGTACATATATTCTATAAGTGACATGCTCTTTATTTCTTTCAATTTAAAGTTGCTTTTGACTTCGACAATGTATTCAGGTTTTTTGTCGGGCAGTATGATTGGGGATATACTGCCCGACAAACGAAAGGAGAAATACCTATAACAAATACTTGTCTTGCTGTCAATTACGATACCCATTTTGGGAGTCAGGCGGTGTAGTATGTTATCTGCACCGCCCATACCCATAATATGGAGTAAAAAATGAAAACTTTGAGTTTTCCTTGCTGGCAAAAATCTTCTTTGTAGGCAGTACAGTTTTCTTGGCTGTACTGCCTACAAAAACTAAAGAGGATAGATGTAGCTCTATTAGAGCTCATTAGAGAGTGTGTCTTGTCGGGTATTAAGCTATTCTGTAAACACCCGACAAGACGAGGTATGGTATATTACACTAATATGAGGAGTTATCTTTTGTTAGGAGGGCTTGCAAGACAGCTTTACTCACCGCCTTGCAAGCTATATGATCAACACAAAATATGTGGAATTTTCAGATTATAATTACAGTTGACATAAAACCAATGTTACTTTTTCGGGATTTTACCCTGCTTTTGTCAACTGATGACTGTATTCCTCCCGAACAGCACAGAAAAACTATACTGTTCGGGATTTGAATGTCTAATACAAGTATGGGAAATGGAACTTTATAAGATTAAAATTCTTAAATAGGTCAATCAGCGGTCACGCTTTTTACGGCGAACGCTGAGAATCAATACACCTGTGCCTACAAGAGCAGCGGCAATGACAAAGAGTGTTACTGTACCGGCTGCACCGGTTACAGGAAGTTCAGGGATTTTGTTATTTATTACACTTGGAGTGTTTGAAGAAATATGGCTTGTAGCATTTACAGTTACCTCAAACGGAGCTGAGAGAAGTACATAGCCATCATGTGCCTTTGTTTCGGCAATCCAATACTTTGTACTACCGTTTTCTACGCCGTTCTTGTTTTTACCGTCCTCATCAACTGAGAAAGCACCGTACTGTAAACCCTTGAACTCAACAATACCCTTATCGTTAGAAGTCGTTGTCTGAATTGCGTTTTTACCATTCTTAGCGTCAGCCTCAGTCTTATAAATAGCAAAGTCTGTTCCTGAAATAGGCTTGCTACCGTCTGTCTTTACAAATGAGTAACCACCTGTATGTACTGTAGGTGTCTGAGAGTTCTTTGTAAAAGTGCTGTCTGTACCGATGTCATTTGTGTAAATAAGCTTTGATGTGTTTGGTACATCCTGAGCAAGTGGAGCGTCTGTTGTAAGTTCAGTATTGAAATATACCTCTACTTCTTTACCACCCTTAATGCTTGCAGGCTTAATTGTAAATGTTACTGTAAGACCGCTCTGTGATACTGTATAATCTGTCTTTTCTTTGAGCTGTTTTGAATCGTCAACCCAAAGTTCAGCAGACTGATACTTGAGTCCCTTTGACATTGTATCTACGATTGTATAAGTTTTGAGCTTTTCGGCTGTTTTTGTCGGAATTGAAGTCTTAATCTTCCAGTAAACTGTGTCACCATAGTTTGCTGTATTATCAATACCTTCTGCACCCTTCTTGCCGTCAAGTACATACTTTTCAATGTCAACTGTATCGTTTTCAACAACTACAGTCTTATTCTCAACGACTTCATCGTTGACAATCATATCGCCGGTAGCATCAATATAAAATTCGTAGCCTACTGTCGAGTCAAGAATGTAGCTTGGATCTGATGCAGCTGTTTCGACAAACTTGTAATAAGTCTGTGACGGAAGGCTGTTAACCACAGCTGTTCCGTTATCACCTGTCTTGAGTCCTGTCATATACTCTGTATATGTCTTACCGTCCTCTGATGAATAAAGGGTAAATGTTGCACCTTTCAAAGGCTTCTTTGTAACAGAATCTACCTTCTGAAGTGTTACTCCGCCGTATGCAGTCTGGTTCTTCGGGTAGCAATGAACATCATAGAGCCACTTTGAACCGTCAACGCTTGTCATAGGAAGTGAAATAACAAAAGGAGAAATCTTCTTTGTTACCTGTGCCGGACCGTCAGTTTCTTCTACATAGTAAATGCCGAGAGGTAGATTATTGAATGTAGCTACGCCGTCCTCACCTGTTGTGGCAGAAAATGTAGCAGTTGCTTCTGATGTTTTTACCGCAGATGCCGCAGGAAGTTCAATGCCGTCAGGCTTGAAATACTTATCAAGCTCTGCAACTTTGTAGATTGTAAACTGAACATTTGCAAGAGGCTTTGCATCGGCAGGAACATACTGAGCGTCGTCTGTTGTGCCTGTTGCCTTATGTGTTGCAAGGCTTGTATCTGACATTTCATACTTGTGAAGTGTCAAGCTTGCTTTTCTTGTTGTGTCAATATGGTATTCCATATTAGCTGCGTTTGCTGTTGCAACGCAAGTTGTCATTGTAGCGATTGATGCAACTGTAAGAGCTGTTGCAACAATCTTCTTAGCTAATGATTTCATTAAGATTCTACCTCCGTTTTAATTTTATCTTTCTTCTTTTTATTCTTAATGAAGAAAATTGCACATCCGGCAATCAGACATACCGCTGATAAACCGAACATTACGCAGATTGCATTTGCACCGCCTGTCATTGGAAGAACAGGAGCGTATGTTTCCTTCACATTGAATGTATAATACAAAGTTTCTTCGCTGTCACCGGAAATAGTGATGTCGCTTGCTTCTTTAAGAAGATTAAGACCGGCAATAGTTTGTGTCTCTTCAAGTGAATAATCACCCTGCGGAACATCGGAAATAATGCCCTTACCGTCTTTATCGGTTGTTACAGTAGCAAATACCTCGCCTGTTTCCTTTGAAACAAGATTAAACTTTGCACCCTCAATTGCCTTGCCGTCATTATCTACCTTATTGATAGTTACAGAGCCAAGTTTAAGAGTGTTGTTAAACAATGCAGTTTCAGTCATTGCAGTTTCCGTTTCAGTGTTGTATCGAAGTGTTACAACCTGAGGCTTAACATCGTTATAGCGATACGGAATTTTGTAAGTGCCGTCATCTTGCTTGATTCCAAGTTCTGTTACGGTATATTTAATCAGATTGTCATCATCATCATAAACAGGAAGCTTTGTATAATATGACATGCCACTTGAATTTACAGTCTTATTACCGTAATCAACACCGTTAGAACCCTTAACATTGAAAGTAATACCATTGACAATGTTATCTTCGGAAGTCTTTTTAACATTCAAGCTTGCCAGTCTAAGTGAATTATGGAGTGTGTAGGTATAAGTTGCTTTTCGTCCGGGCTTCATATTGTCAGCGTTAAACGAAAACTGTTCCGGTTCTTTACTTACATAACGCTTTGGCAGTTTATATGTGCCGTCAGCCTGTTTGAGTCCAGCCTCTCTGATTTCGTAGAGAATTTCCTCTCCGTCTGCGTTACATACTTCCATGTTTTCAATCTGAGCCATACCTTTTGAGTCTGTTGCGACATATTCATCGTATGTAAAGCCCTCGGTAAGCGATTTAACCTCAAAGTAGATATTTTCAACCACCTTATCACTCGAAGATTTGAGAATAAGCAAAGAGCCCAGCTTGTGACTGTTTTTAAAGTTTACGGTTGTTGTTGTATTCTCCGTAAGCTCAACGGTCTGCGGTTCATCGTGAAAGTAGTATTCGGGAATTTTGTATGTTCCGTCACTCTGCTTAAAGCCGAGTTCCGTAACAGTATATTTAATCTTCTTCCCTACTTCGTTATAAACCGGTAGACTGTATATAGACCAAATGCCTGTTTTTCCTGTTGAGCTGATTGCACTGTAGTCGTTGTAGTCTGACTCAATTTTGAAGTAGATTCCCTGTACTACACCGTCATCTGATGTTTTGGCAATCTTTGCAACACCCTTTTTAAGATTGTTTTTGAAAGTCAGAGTTCTTGTCTTAATAACAGATGTACCATCGACAAATTTTACTGTCTGACTTGAAGGCTTAACATATCTGACCGGAATTTCAAATGTACCATCGTCCTTCTTGATACCCAACTCTTCAACGGTATATGTGATTACATTATCTTCTGTATCATATACAGGAAGTCCTGATACACTTGCTTTACCTTCGTTATCGGTAACAACAGTATAAGTCTTGCCCGTAGAGGCTGTAACCTTGAAATAGATACCGCTTACATTTTTATCATCAGCACTCTTGATGATGTTAAGAGGTACTGTATCAATGCTGTTGTTAAACGATACTGTTACTGTTCCGTCTTTTTTAAGAGTTACTGTTTTCGGTCCTTCAGTTTTGTATCTTTTCGGGATATAGTAGTTGCCGTTGGCATCTTTAAAACCGAGTTCCTCGATTGTGTATTTGACATACTCATTGTTGTCATTAAAAATATCGAGGTCAGCAAGTTCAATTGTACCCATCGAATTGGTTGCAACATCCTTCGAGTAACCGTTATCGGAAGTAATTCTAAACCATATATCCTTGATGATAGCATCATCAGAGCTCTTATGGATTGAAAGACCGCCACGAACAGTTTCAGATTCAGGGACAATTAACTGACCTTCCGGTGTAAGGAGATTCGTTGTGAGCCAACCAAGACCGCCCTCCTCTGTGATTTGTCCAATATACAAATTAGGATTGAGTTCGTAGTTTTCAGGGGCTTTAGACTCTTGAATTGTTACTGTACCTAACGGTAAAGTAATTACACCACCGTAAGTGTAAAAATCGTCACCAGAAACGAGATAATCTTTGCTTAAACCCGTTCTACCGTTTTCATCTGTTTTTACAATCCATGAGCGAACTGCCTTTACTCCTTTAAGATCAGCTTCTGTTTTATAAGTTCCGTCGTAATACTTGACTGTGAATTCTGCACCTGCAAGTCTTGTTGTTGTCTGTCCTGTTTTTGCGTCCTGCTTTTTAAGAAGAACAGTTATAGGATCGTTTGAAGGCTTATCAGAACAAGTAAAGCTGTAAATTGATACGCCGTCAACAGTTTTCTTGCCGGAATCCTTGAAGGTATAAACTGTGGTGTCCAGCTTATAACCCTTTGGAGCTTTGGTTTCTTTAGCGTAATAGGTCCTATTAGTAACATCAGAGCCTACATGTTTGCCTTTAGAGTCAAGACCGTCACCGTACACGCCGAAGCCATTGGCGTCTGTTCGAATAAAGCCAAAATAGCTGTCTTTAGAACACGACTTATTTGTATAGATACTATACTCTGCTCCGGCAAGGCTGTAGCAACTGTTGCCTTTTGTTAATTCAGGGTTTGCAGATGTTTTCTGTAACTGAATCTTAATGAGCTTGTCATTCTTAAAGGTTACTGTTATTGCACCTTTTTTTATGAAATTAGCTGTCTGTGATGCAGAATTCAGCGAATAATTTTTAGGTGGTTTAGTTTCTTTGATAACATAATTACCCGGGGGTAAACAAACCTTAACTGTACCGTCACTACCGGTCGTATAAGAACCCATAGATTTTTTGCTGCCAAAACTATTTTTTCCATCAGGCGTGTATGTTACCGAAAAAGTAGCACCCGGGAGACCTTTGAGTGTCACAGAATCAACCTTTTTGATAGTGAGTGTGTTCTGTGCCACCATAAAGAGATTCTGATAAGCATCATTCTGCGGAGTTACGAGATAGCAGAGAAAGTTATTTGCAGACGGCAGTGCCGTTTTATTAGCCTTAACTTCCTTATAAATTGCCGGAATACAATAATAATAATCCTGCATATTATATTTAATGTGCTGCGGATCACTACTCAAGCCGTTTTCATTTCCGCCTTCGTTAATGTAACTAAGCAAATAATGCATCATAATGAAAGTGGTATTTGCTGTCGGAGCTGCGAAGCCCTTCTTCTTCATTACATTTGAAATTGTAGTTTTCAAATCCTTATGACGATAGAGATACACAGCCTTTCGCATCATTCCATATTTAGATGACTTAGGATCCACATAAGTATATTTGTACTTACCTTCACCTGATGGAGACCATTTATTTGCATTAATACAAAAGCCTTCATCACCGTTTATGATAAATTTACATGTTTCTGACGCAGGTATTCCCGGCAACGTAATTTTATTACCTTTGGATACCGTAGTAGTTACCCATTGACCGCTTGTTGTGTTCTGAGTAGCAGCCGCCGCTGATCCCATTGATATTGACATACCGGACACAAGCGTTACCAGAGATAATCCTACAGCCATAAGCTTTTTAAAAAATTTCCTCATGGGCGTTCTCCTTTTTTATAAAATTTTTGCTGTTTATCGTAGCATACACGATTGTATCAAGCACTTCGCTTAATACGACTAATAATAAAACATTGGACTATAGCCCTCCTTTGTTACAATATTCATCGTTTTATTCATTCTTATAACCATTATAGCAAACTATTTTACTAATTTTTATATTTTTTGTTGCTCTGTGTAAATAATATTCATCTTTTTATTCATTATTTAAAATTCGCAAAAAAATAGAGCAAAGTCACATATGCAACTTTGCTCAGAAATATTTATTTATTCTATTTTAATGTTATGTCGTTTCTCCACACAAAAAAGGAGTCATCTGTTGACAACTCCCCTTTAATTACTGACAATTAGTAATATTCTACTTTACCGCAACCCGAGCATTTTCTGCCGATTGTTTTAGTCTCATAATGGCTTTTCTCAGGAACATTAACTTTTTTGGTACCTACCTGAACCTGTCGATCTTCAACCCTATATGAGCCCTTGCCACCGTTTTCAAGATGATCAGCACAATGTGCAATATAATTAATATCAGTAATATCCGCACCGCAATCATTACAAATTGCTCTTCCCTGTTCCTCATACACCGGTTCTTCATAAGTGTATGCTTCCTTGTCAACAACTTTTACCTTTTCAGTAATGTTTGTCCAACTGTGTGTATGCTGAGGCTTAGGAGTCGGCTTTGAAGATTCATTCTTAGATGAGTCAGCTTTTGAACTTGATGAACTGCTCTGCGGTGTTTTGGAGGATTCAGATTTTGAACTCTCCTGCTTTGAGCTGTCGCTCTTAGATGAAGTGTCCTTTTTGCTGTCAGATTTTGAACTGTTTGACTTTGAAGAAGAACTGCCATTGCCCTTATTTGATGTGCTTGTATCCTTCTTCTGAGAAGATGAGTTTGTCGGATAGCTGTCAACCTTTACCTTGTTCTGATTTGCCTTTTTCACTTCAGAAGAATCTACCTTGACGGTTTCACCCTTTTCGTTTTTAACCTCAACCTTACCGTCCTTATCAACTTTCACTTCTTTGCCATTCTTATCAGTAATTTTGCCGTCAGCACCTACTTTGAGTCCTGCATCGGTAATTGCTTTATCTGTTTCAGAAAGAGTCGGTGCTGTTTCCGATACTGTTGTTTCTTCTACGCTTGTAGTCTGAACTGTTGTTGCAGTCTTATTTATTGCATTACTATCGTCACAACCGCAACCCGAAAGCATTGCTGTTGCTGTAATCATTGCCGCTGCAATTGCAATTGTCATTGTTCTCTTAATATTATTAGTCGTTTTCATATGTCATTCTCCTTTTATGTAAATTTGTGAAGAGATACTTTTTATTTACCTCTCTATAATATATATACTCACTCGCAGTCAAATTTTAAAATAATATTTACGAGATTACATTATTTCGTTACTTTGTTATAATGTCAACATCTACTTTTGTGACAAATGCACAATTAGAAGTAGTATTGAATATTTTAATGAATATTCCGTTTATACAGTCGCCTTGATATGACTTTACGCTAATTTATGGATTAGATGTGTTGTATGTATTATCTTTTTAACGATGGTCTTTAAATAGTTATATTTTTTTGGAGGGTACCATTTGGTACCGTCCAACGAATTATAACTATATTTATTTCATGTCATACAGCAAGCAATTGCTATATTGACATTATTTACTCGCTTTATTATATTGTCCAATGTTTTGAAATAATGTTAATAAAACAACTTTCTATTTCGTATTGTAGTAATTTTTTTTACAATTGTCAAGGAGTAGTAGCTAAACAAGTTATTCTCTGAAAAATTGTAGCTTATTTAAATGTGGTGTAAAATCCCTTTTTAGGTACTAATTTTTTTGAAAAATCGCATATAATAATATTGCAGGTAGGAATACGCTGTATACTCATGAAACCGAATTAGCGTTTAAGCGACATGTGTTGTCGTCGGACATGAGGGAGCCACCTTTCGAGGTGGCTTTTGAATTATTTGGAGAAATTTTATGAACATATATGTATATTCAGATGAGTCCGGTGTTTTTGATAAAGTTCATTATGTATACAAGATTTCTGTAAAAAGAGCATTTGAACAGCTCATATTAAATAAGCAAATCATCCCTAATGAAATAGAAAATATTTATTTCTTTGTTGATGAACATACTACTGCAACAAATGGCAGATACGAGTTAAGAGAAGGAATAGAACAAGAGCTTAAACACGGAACACATAATTTTGAGTACAATACATATTATCCGCCAATTTTCCTTAATGTAAGGTCAATTGATATGAAGTTTTGCAACTCTGAAAGCACATTACTTGTTAGAGCCGCTGACATTGTTGCAAACCGAGTATTTTATTTACAACGCAATGATCTTATTAAGTTAAACGCAATAAATGATATTAATCTGATATATTTTCCTTGAAAATTTGTAAAGCCGTTAGTTTCAAAGGTTTATAAACGAATGTAAAAAATCGCCCAACAGCCTAAAATAGCAGTATCTAAAACTTTGTTTCTTAATCAGTATACAAACATAAAAAAGGTCGCTCCTTAATGGAACGACCTTTCACTTTATGCAATTATTTTTAAGCAACTGAAACGGTGAGTTTTAAACCGAGCGGCTGCATAATTTTCAATAATGTATCAATTTTCGGAGTTGTTTTAAATGTTTCTATTCTCGCAACAGATGACTGTGGTATTCCGCACATATCTGCTAAATCGCGTTGACTTATTCCAAGCGCTGTTCGTTTTTCGATAATTGCACCGACAATTACCGCAAGTTCTTCCATTTCTTCCATATCCTTTTTTGCCTGAGAATCAATTTTCTTAACATAAGTTTTGTAATCGTTCCAATTTCGCATAACTAATTCTCCTCTCTGCGTTCCAAATAATCCTTGCGTTCTGCTTTAGCTTTTTCGATTTCTCTTCGGGGCGTCTTTTGAGATTTTTTTCTAAAATGATGAAGAAGTACAAAAGTATCTTTTTCTATAAAGAAATAGAATACCCTGTTAGTTCCCGGTCTCAATTCCCAAATTTCATTATCAAGATGTTTTGTGATATTTTCGCCTAATCTGGTGCCATTGTTCTGTAAAAGCTCAATGTAGAACATCATTTGTTTGTATTGTATGCGTGAATCTTTGTTAGTTGCCGCTTCGTTTCTTAATTTTTCAAGAAAATTCCAAAGTTCGGATTCGCCACTTTGATTTTCATAAAATTCAATGTTATACATATTATTCCCTTTTATCTAATTCTTATTACACACTTATGATAGCACAAAAGCTATCGTAAGTCAATATTTTTTATTTAGCAAGAACATAGTTGATTATCAATAACTTCCATTACTATCATAAGGTGTTTTTTGCACTATCAAAAGGTCATAGTTACAACTGTCAAAAAGTCATAGTTAATACGACCTAAAATTACGGTTGACTGTCAAAAGGTCATAGTTACGACTGTCAAAAAGTCATAGTTAACTGTCAAAAGGTCATATTTTCGCTGTCAAAAGGTCATAGTTAGAGTTAAAAAACGGCTTAAATACTGGAGTTTTTCGTCCTCTAAGTAATATAAGTATTATAAGTATGCATATCTAAGTAGTGAAACGCTGTTTCACTATTTGTTTCCGACCGATTTTTTGTATTTTTTTGAGTCAAACAATATATGATTCTTTATCTAGTTAAGCTATGTCATTACCTTAGCAAAACACCCCCAGTACTTTAGGATACTGAGGGCAAAACTTTTTGCTATGCAATTGTTATAATCATTTTTCGGCATCGTTTAATATGTTGTACGCATTGTTATGCACTTCAAATATTATGCTTGTTATGGCTCGTCCTGTTTTTTGATATGTAGGTCTAACCCAAATATCTGATTTCTCGTTAATTTCCCTTACTGCTATATCTATTACCTTGCGTTTGAAATCGGCAAACAGTTTGTATTTCTTCTCACAATCAAAGCAAGCTCGCAATTCTGTAACTGAAAACTCTAATTCTGACTTTGTGTTTTTGCTTTCACCATCTCTACATTTCAGAAGTTCATACAGTCGAATAGCGTAATAACTTGAGAATTCTAATATGTTTTTTAACTGGTATTGTGTAAACCACTTTTCCAATTCCAACACATACGGTTTGATTTCGTCTGATAGACGAAGTGTAATTGTCCCCTCTCCGTCATATTTAGCCATTGAAACCCAATGGAACATCTCCCAAGGTTGTTTTGGATTATCTGTTCCAATATAAACTACTGATTTCATAGCACAGTCACATATGGTTCTAATATGCTTGTATAGATTTGAACTGTCTATATTTAAAAATTTTGCAAGATCTATTATTCTGCATGAGTAGGTTTTTAAATCCTTATCCTCTTTTACAACCTGAGTAATGAGTAATCTGATTAGTCTCGCTGTTTGGAGAGTCATTGACTGCTTGCCTTTGATTATGTCGTTAGCTGCTACTGTATAATGTTCTGCATTGTATGTCATATCATAATCTTTACTTTTAGCCATAGTGTCAATTCTCCCTCCCTATTTACAATATTCATCGAATTATTCAATACAAGAACCATTATAACAGACTTTTTAACTGATTTCTATATATTTTGTTGCTTAAAAAAACAATATTCATTATTTTATTCATTTTTACTTAGCAACACAAAAAAGCAGGGTTCCAATTGATACCCTGCTGCAAACTTGTAAATTGAATGTGCTATACATATTTATTTTAATAGGCAGAGATTAAATAGTTATATTTTTTCGGATGGTACCACACGGTACATTCCAACTTTTTATAGCTATATTTGTATCTTGTAGGGAATGTCACATTACCCCCGACTGGCTCTTAATTTATGAAATTAGTAATGAAGAACTTATTTTGTATCTGACA
>ERZ780177.872-NODE-872-length-31087-cov-6.791828_pt1 | contig 31087 bp, 28 predicted proteins | sample MGYA00510973_ERZ780177 | MGnify/ENA primary metagenome ERZ780177 (study PRJEB29588, sample SAMEA2144396) | human gut metagenome | biome: human gut; feature: human-associated habitat; material: faeces | place: Denmark | collected 2008/2010 ...
GAGCAGCAGCTACAGCAACAGGAGCAGCAGCGGCAGCGGGAGCCGGAGCGGCCTTGGGTGCGGGTGCAGCAGCAGGAGCCACGGGTGCAGCGCCGGCAGCGGTCTCCTCGACAGAGACGCTGTAAGCAACGCCATTGACGGAAATATTGTAGTACTTCATGGAAGAGTCCTCCTGAATCAATCTAAATCGTTAGATGTACGTTTTCTTACAGAGCCATGTTGCCGTGCTTCTTGGGCAGACGGGCAGCACGCTTGGTGCTCAGCAGCTCGAACGCGGCCACGACGCTTGCGCGGGCGTTGGCAGCCTCGCAGGTCATGTCGGCAGAACCGGCGGCCACAGCAGCGTCAGCGCTGCACACCTCGGCGACGTAGGCAGCAGCCTTGGCCTTGGTAGCGGCGACGATGTTGTCGGAAGCGTCGATCTCGTCCTTGTACAGCACGGAGACGGCAGCGGAAGGCTCGAGAGCGCTGATGGTGCAGCCCTTGACAGCGATCTTCAGGTCAGCAGCGGCCAGTGCGGTGTAGACGGGGCCGACAGCCTTACCGGCAATGAGAGCCACCTTGGCGGTGGTAGCGTCGGCATAGGTAGCAGCCAGACGGGCAGCCTCGCGGATGCCGCCGGCGATGTCATCGGAAGTGCTGGGAACGAAACCCTCGGTGTTCACGATGGTCAGCACGGGGACGCTGAATGCGTCGCACAGGCGGACGAAGCGGGAAGCCTTAGCCACGCAGTTGTGGCACAGCTCCTTGCCGGTGGCCACGACGCCCACGGCGTTGCCGCCGATGGTAGCGAAGGCGGTGTAGACGTTCTTGCCGAAACCGGCGTACATCTCCACGGCGCTGTCCTTATCGATGAGGGCAGCAGCAGCCTTTGCAGGCTCGGCGTTGGCGCTCAGGACAGCGGTGGGCTGCTCGAACTCGAAGATGGCCGGGCCGGTCAGGTTGTTGGCAGGCAGCAGACCCACGATGTGGGCAGCCTTCTCAGCAGCCTCGGCAGCGTCAGCGGCCACGATGGCAGCCACGCCTGCCTTTGCGGCAGCTGCGGCAGAACCGGCGTCAGCGACCTTGTCGCCCTTGGCAGCGGCGGTGAAGGGAGCGGTGAAGAACAGCTCTGCGCCCTCAGCCATGATGCAGACATCTGCGTTGGCAGCGCTCAGGGCGCTGGTGCCGCCGCAGACGCCCAGAACGACGGCCACCTGAGGCACGACGCCGGACACCTTTGCGATGGTGGCGTTGAGCTTTGCAGCTGCATTCAGCACGTCCAGACCCTCAGCCAGCTTTGCGCCGACGGAGTCGTAGAAGGTGACGACCGGGCAGCCCGTCTGGGCAGCCAGCTCGAGGACCTTGATGTTTTTCTCAACGTCCTTGACGGAAACAGCCTCGCCGTTCTGGAAGACGGCGTAAGCCTGCTGACCGGCAGCATAGCCGCTGGCAGCGCTCACCGCACCGTCCGCAAACAGAGCGGTGTATTCCCCGTCATCAAAAAACTTGGCGAGGATTTCTCCTTTGGTACTCTTTGAAGCCATGGTAAGACCTCCTGCTTATCTGTGTGAGTTTCAAAATTAGGTATATTATACCCGATTTTTCCAAGATTCTCAAGCCTTGTTCCATTCCTTTTTTTCAGAGAATGTTACAAATTTGGCAAAAAGAGCGGAAATTTCGGACACATTGCTCACTTGCGTTTCTTCCCTGCGGCAGCCTTGTTCCCGCCCACAGGGCCGCGGGGACGGCGGGCAGCAGCCTTGGACTGCAAAGCAGCCGAGCGGGTCTGGGCGCGGCCCTTGGCGGCTGCGGCGCGCAGGCCGTTCACCTCTGCCTTGGTCAGCTCGCGGTACTTGCCGGGCTGGAGCATTCCCAGCTTGACGACGCCCTCGGCGTTCCGCTTCAGACGGATGACCTCGAGGCCCACGGCCTCGCACATCCGGCGGATCTCGCGGTTCTTGCCCTCTTTCAGGGTCATCTCCATGACGGTGCGGCCCGGCTCGTCGGTGACGACGTTGATGGCGCAGGGCATGGTCTTGGTGCCGTCGTCCAGCACGACGCCGGAGCTGAGCTTCAGGATCTGTGCCTCATCGGCCCGAGGCTGGACGGTGACGCGGTAGAGCTTGGAGATGCCGCCGGACGGATGGGTGACAGCCTGTGCGAAAGCGCCGTCGTTGGTCATCAGCAGCAGGCCCTCGCTGTCCTTGTCGAGACGGCCCACGGGGTACAGGCGGGCCGGGATGTCGGCCACCAGCTCCATGACCGTCTTGCGGCCCAGCTCGTCGCTGGCGGTGGTGACATAGCCGCGGGGCTTGTACAGAGCCAGATAGTACATCTGCTGGTTCTTCTGGATATAGATGCGCTCGTCGTCCACATGGAGGACGTCGCGGTTGGGGTCCATCTTGTCGCCCACCTTCACGGGGTGGCCGTTGACCTTCACGCGGCCCTCGGCGATGATCTGCTCGGCGGCGCGGCGGGAGCAGAGGCCCTGCTCGCTCATGATTTTCTGAATGCGTTCTTCTGCCATGATAAAATCTCCTTGTGCGCCTCCCGGCGCTCAAATAGGGCTGCGGCAAAACCTCTCCGTCACGCCTGCGGCGTGCCACCTCCCCTATCGAGGGGAGGCCTTGGCATTTCGAAAAGCTTTATCTCTTCACCAGAGGCTCCCCTATTAGGGGAGCTGTCTGCGAAGCAGACTGAGAGGTTAATTACAGCAACCTCAGTATCAAAACTGCGGGTCGGAAGCCCGCAGTTACGGCGTAGGTTAAAGTTTACTCTGCTGCGGGAGCGGCAGGCGCAGCGGCGCCCTTCTTCTCCTCTTTCTTCAGCAGAGCGCTGACCTTGTCCACCAGCTCGGGCAGCATGGTCAGGGCGCGGTCAATGGTGTTGGAGCCGTCGGACAGCTGGATGGTGCGCACGCAGCCGTCCTTCACCACCAGAAAAGCCACCGGCTGGATGTTGACGCCCGCGCCGGAGCCGCCGCCGAACAGGTCCTTGTTGGCGGCGTTCTTGCCGTCGAAGTCGGTGCCTGCGGAAGCAAAGCCGAACGAGATGCGGGACACCGGCAGGATGGTGGTGCCGTCGTCGGTCTTGATGGGCTTGCCGATGATGGTGTTGGAATCTGCCATCTGGCGGATCTTGTCCATCGTGACGTTCATTAAACCTTGAATCGGATGCTCAGCCATAAAATCGGCCTCCTACTATTATTTTCCGGGAAAACTCCCTCTGGATAGGAGTATACACCATACGATATTATTGTAACACACTTTACAGGAAGACGTCCAGCACTTTTTCGCGCCAGAACTCATACAAAACGCGCAGAGCGGCTGCAACGATGAAAAGCAGCCTTGCGCTGAGGTGGAACGACACCCGGTCGGCCACCGTCGGCTCGGCACTGCCGAAGTCCGGCAGGATGCGCAGCTCGTCAAAATCGAGGTAGACGAAGCGGTCGATGACGCCGAGGGACGGGTAGAGCCATGCGTTCAGCCTGCCGTAGGCGCGGGCAGCTTCGGCGGGGTCTTCGCCCCGGACGCCGAGGCAGACCCGAATCTTCGTGACGCGCAGCGAGCCGAAGACGGCTTTCGTCAGCCGCCCGGCACCCCGCAGGATGGTCACGAGGATGTTCAGCGTCAGCTTCGCCTTCCTGCGCGGAGCTGTTTCTTTTTTCGGTCTCTTCGCCTCTTTTGCGGCGGCTTTCTTCCGTTTGCGCTCTTCGCGGCGGGCGCGGAGCTTCGCTTTCAGCTTTCCCCAGAAGCCTTTCGGTTCTTCGGATTCGGCGGGCTTTTCCGGCGCAGGCCACTGGAACACCGGCAGGGTGAGCCCAAGCGCACCGGCCCGGACGGTCAGGACGCCGCCCTCCCAGCAGACGTCCGCGCACAGCGGGCAGAGCAGGACGAAGGCCAGCAGCACCAATAGGATAAGGAGCAGGACGCCTGCGATCTTCAGCAGGGTCAGCAGCAGCCAGCCCAGAGCCATCAGGACTCCCATCATGTCGCCGCCTCCCCTTCCTGTTCTCCGCGCACCGGCGGCAGGTCCGCCAGCGAAGAAAGGCCGAAGCACCGCAGGAAAACATCCGTGGTGCGGAAGCTCACCGGGTGGCCGGGCAAGTCGAGACGGCCCGCCTCCTCGATGAGGCCCTTCTGCAGCAGGCCGCTGACGCTGGACGAGGAGTCCACGCCGCGCACCTGTTCGATGAAGGCGCGGGAGACGGGCTGGTTGTAGGCGATGACCGTCAGCGTCTCCATGGCCGCCGGGCCGAGAGGCACCGAGCGCCGGGCGTCCAGCAGACGGCGGATGCAGTCGGCCCACTCAGTCTTGGTCGCCAGCTGCCAGCGGGTGTCCAGATGGAGCAGGCAGAGGCCGGAGTCCTCCCGGGCGTAACGGACGCGCAGGTCTTCCAGCGCGGTCTCCACCGTGGTCTGGGGCAGCTGGACGGCGGCGGCAAGCTTATCGGCGCTCACCGGGTCGCCCGCCGCAAAAAGCATCGCCTCTACGGCGGCTTTTATCTGTTTCTGGTTCATTCTTCCTCCTTTGCCTTTTCACGGGGCAGGCGTCCGCGCTGCATGGTCAGCTCCCCCTTGGGGCCGAGGGTGACACGTCCGCCGCGCACCAGTTCCAACAGGGCCAGAAAGGTAGCCACGTTGGTGCTTCGGCTCTGGCTGCGGGCGAAAAGCTGGCTCATCCGGGCCGCACCGCCCGCGATGAGGCGGCGCAGGATGTACACCACCCGGCTGCTCACCGACACCTGCGGGGCTGTCACCAGCGGCTCAAAGACGGCCTGGGTCGGCATCCGCCGGACAGGCGCACGGCCCATCAGGCTCTCCCAGCAGTCGGCCAGCACCTGAGGCAGATGGTTGAGGGCGTAAGTCTCGTCCCGTTCCAGCTGCATCGGCTGTCGGACGAAGGTGGGCGTCGCCTCCGCAGCGGCGCGGAGGGCAGAGGCCATCCGGCGGCACTGGTCGTACTCGATGAGCTGGCCGGTGAGCTCCTGCTTCATCCGCTCGCCCTCGGTGCTCCGGGGCAGCAGCAGATAGCTCTTCATCTCCACGAGGTGAGCTGCCATCTCGATGAAGGAGCTGGAAATGTCGGGGTCTACGGCCTGCGCGGCCTCCACGGTGCGGGTGTACTGGTCGATCAGCTCGAGGATGGGGATGTTGTGCAGGTCCATCTTGTGCTTTGACACCAGCGCCAGCAGCAGTTCCAGCGGGCCTTCGAACTCTTCCAGATGGAAGGTAAGCTCCTCCGCCATCAGATCACCGCCCCTGCAGACGCATAGTAGGCCGAGTAGGCGATGGTGTCGATGTACTGAGTGCCATTGTCCAGCAGGTCCCACACCACATTGTTCATCACGCTGAGAGGGCCGTCCAGAAAGCCGCCCCAGACCGCCGCCAGCAGGACGATGAGGATGACCCGCTCATACTTCATCATGCCGAAGTAGATGCGCTCGGGCAGCACAGCCAGCAGGACGCGGCTGCCGTCCAGCGGCGGCACCGGGATGAGGTTGAACACGGCGAGGCTCACATCCAGATACACTAAGTATTGCAGGAAGAGCGCCAGAAAAATCGTCGCATCGTTGACGGGCGCCCAATAATAGAGCAGCTTCCAGACCACCATCGCAAGATAGGCCAAGATGAGGTTCGCCACCGGGCCGGCCAGCGCCGTGAGGGCCATTCCCTGCTTCGGGTTTTTGAAGTTGCGGGGGTCGGTGGAGACAGGCTTTGCCCAGCCCACGCCTGCGAACACCATGCAGAGCGTTCCCAGCAGATCGAAGTGGCGGAAGGGGTTCAGCGACAGTCTCCCCTGCTGCTTGGCTGTGGGGTCGCCCAGCAGCCATGCGGCCAGCGCGTGGCCCGCCTCGTGGAAAGGGATGACGGTCAGGGCGGCCAGCACCCGTGCGAGGGTATAAAACATTCTTGGGGTCATGGTGTTCTCCTGTTTTCTATAAGATATACGCGTTTATTGTACTATTTTTTTCGCCTTTAGACAAGCGTTTGGGCTGTAGACGAAAAAAAGCCGCAAAAAAATCGAAAAGGGACTTGCTTTTTGGCGGCAGTTCTGGTAAAATAGTTAAGCTGATTATTTTGATTCCATACTTCACTGTAGGAGGTGCAAGTACCATGGCTAAGTGTGAATGCTGCGGCAAGGGTGTTACCTTCGGTATCAAGGTCTCCCACTCTCATCGCCGTTCCAACCGTACCTGGAAGCCGAATGTCCGTCGTGTCAAGGCGGTCGTGGAGGGTTCTCCCAAGTATATCTACGCATGCTCCCGTTGCCTGCGCGCTGGCAAAGTCACCCGCGCTGTCTAAGCTGATGCGTATTGCCGGTCACTTTGTCGAGTGGCCGGCTTTTTATTTTATCTCAGAACATGGGAGGAAACAAAAGATGGCTCTGCCGAGCGACCCGATCATGCTTTTAAGCGTGGTCAACCTGAAACTGCGCGATTTTTACCCCAGCCTCGACGCCCTCTGCGACGACATGGACGCCGACAGGGACGCCCTGTGCAAGGCACTTTCCGCCGTGGGCTATGCCTACGACGCGGCACGCAATCAATTCATCTGACAGGAGGAGCATTTTCATGATGGAAGGCACTTATTATAAGGAGTGGAGCGCGGTGCTCGACCGCGAGATGGAGTTCAAGGTCTACGGCCACGGCGGTGTGCCGGTGCTGGCACTGCCCGCCCGGGGCGGCCGCTTCTACGACTGGGAGAACAACGGGATGCCCGACGCAGCGGCCCGTCTGCTGCACGAGGGCAAAATTCAGCTCTTCTGCGCCGACAGCATCGACGGCGAGAGCCTGCTGGCGGGCAATGAGACGCCCCGCCGCCGGGCCGAGATGCAGGAGAAGTATTTCGTCTACCTCACCAGCGAGCTGGCCGCGCGCATCGCGGAGCTGAACGTCCCCGAGAGCAAAGAGAAGCCTCTCATCTGGTGCGTGGGCGTGGACACCGGCGCCTATCAGGCCGTCCAGTGCCGCCTGCGCCGTCCCCGGACCTTTGCGGGTGCAATGGGCCTCTCCGGCCTCTACGATATGGGCCGCTTCCTCGGCAGCGCAGAGGACGACCTCGTCCTCCGCAGCAGCCCCCTCGCCGCTCTGCACAAGAACGGCATCTGCGACAAGAATGTTCTGTCCAAGGCCGAGGAGAACAGTCTGCTGCTCTGCGTGGGTCAGGGCGGCTATGAGGGCGATGCCCTCGCCGACACCCAGGCTCTGGCCGACACCCTGAAGGAGACCGGTCTCCCCTGCCACCTCGAAGTCTGGGGCGGCGACGTCTCCCACGACTGGTACTGGTGGGGCAAGGAGTTCGGGATGTTTGCCGAGCGTCTGTTCGGCTGAGCGTAAGGAGGATGCGGTATGTCTGAATTCATCGTCGGCGCACGCGGCCACGATTTTGGCCGTCACAGCGTGGAAGAACTGCTCAGCTCCATCGGGGACGCAGGGTTCCGCTGCACCCAGCTGGCCTACACCAAGGCCGTGGAGGGCGTCAAAAGCTATGCAGACGTGACCCCTGAGCTGGTGGCCGCCACCAATGCCGCCGTCCAGAAGAGCGGCGTGTCCATCGCCGTGGACGGCACCTACGTTGAGCTGAGCTATGCGGACGAGGACAAGCGCCGCGCTGAGGTAGCGAAGGCCCTGAGTCAGGTGCCGGTGGCAAAGGCCCTCCGGGCCGGCTGCATGGGCAGCGAGACCACCAACATGGCAAAGCAGCCCACCGTCAGCCGCAGGGAAGCGCAGGAAGCACTGCTTCGCAGCCTGGGCGAGATCCTGCCCGTCTGCGAGGAGCAGGGTGTGCTCTTTGCGGTGGAGTGCGTCTACTACCACGCCATGAACACCCCCGAGGCCGTCAAGATGGTGCTGGACACCATCGCCAGCCCTAACCTGCGGGTCATCTGCGATCTGGCGAACTACGTCGGCCCCGAGAACGCCTCGGTGGACGCACAGCGCCGCCTCTGGGACAAAGTCGGCAGCTGGTACGGCGACAAGATCGTGGCCGTCCACTTCAAGGGTCAGAACTTCAAGCCCGACGGCACCCTCTACTCCACCAGCCTCGAGGACTCCTGTGTGGACTACAAGGGCGGCTTCGAGATGCTGCGCACCCTGCCCCAGCCCGTCCTTCCCGTCCTGCGGGAAGAAGCTGTCCCGGCCCGCGCCGCCAGCGATATTGCGTTCATGAAGAGCTTTTTCTGAAGCTTCTGAAATAAAAATAAGAGGCTGTTGGACAACCTCTCAGTCTGCTTCGCAGACAGCTCCCCTACCGAGGGGAGGTGGCACGGCGAAAGCCGTGACGGAGAGGTTGAAGCCAACGGCCTCTTTTTGTTTAATCCGTATCGTATTCCACGCCGCCCTGCGCGGCATCCCCGCCGGCGGGCGTCCCGGTATCCGAAGGCGCTTCCGGTTCCGCCGGGGCATCGGCGGGGACATCGCCTGCGATATAGAGCACGATGGTAGTTCCCACCTCCACCATGCTCCCGGCGTCCTCGCTGGCCGACACGACGCAACCCGCCGCCTCAGAGCCGTCGTTGATCACAGTAAAGCAGGTGGCATTCAGACCCTTGGTGGCCAGCTCCTGCACGGCGCTGTCCTGCGTCTGGCCGATGACGTCGGGCATCTCCATCATCTGGGGGCCTCGGCTGACCACGAGGCTGACGGTGTCCCCCTTCTGGATGACCTCGCCCGCCTCCGGCGACTGCCGGATGATGCGGCCCTTCTCCACCGTGTCGCTGTATTCCAGCGTGACGTAGAAGAGATACTCGTCGATATAGCTGCGGTTGTTGCGCACCTCGGCGTCATAGTCGCGGCCCACGAAATTCGGCGTCAGGGTGACGTTTTCGCTCACCGGCTCACTCGCCGCCTCGCTGACGGACTCCGGAGCGATCACTTCCGGCGGCTTCTCGCTCTGACGGCTCAGCAGGCCCCAGAGGATCAGCAGGATGAGGACGCTGAGCAGAATGACGATGCCCGCCAGCAGATTTCGGACGCTCAGCAGCTCGGTCTTCGCGGGCGCTTTCGGTTCCTGCGGCGCGGGGGCGGGCGGGTCCAGCGCTTCCATGCTGCGGGACAATTCCTCCGCATACTCCCGCTCCGAGAGGGCGCGGAAAAGCTGCTGCACCGTCTGGATGCGCTCCACCGGCTTGAGCCGGAGTCCCAGATACAGCGTTTCGGAGACGTAAGCCGGCACCGACGGCGTCACCGTGCGGGCCTTGGGGTTGGAGTCGGAGACGAGGCGCTGTGCCGCCGGGACGGGGCTCAGCCCGCAGACCATCCGGTAGAACACCGCCGCAAGGCTGTATTCGTCGGTGTAGCGGCCCTCGAACTCGGCGGTGGAATACTGCTCCGGGGCGGAATAGCCCTCGTACAGTTGCTCGTGGAGGCCGCTGCCCGCCGTGCGCAGCCCCACTGTCGCGTAGCCGGTGAGCCGGGCGCGGCCATTGTCCATGATGCGGATGTTGGCCGGGCAGATGCCCCGGTGTACGAGGCCCACCTGATGCATGGCCTCCACCCCGTTGAACACCGGTTCCAGCATGGCGCAGGCCTGCTGGGGCGTCACGGTGCCGTGCTCCTCCAGCCACTTCTGGAGCGGACGGCCGCCGGGGTTCTCCATGACGGCGTAGACCGTGTTGTTCTCTTCGAAGACGTCCAGCACGGCCTCCAGGCCGTTGGCCGGGGTAATGCGCTGGATGAAGCGGTAGAGGTCGGCAAAATCCATCCGGGTGGTCTTGAACAGCACTTCGCTGCCCGGCTTCGGGCGGAGGATGCAGTCCCTCCCCCGCTCTGCCGCCAGCGTCAGGGGTATATACTCCTTGATGGTCACCCGGAAAGGGCCGTTGTTCTCCACGCCCCGGTAGAGGATGCCCTCGCCGTCCACGCTCTGGATGTCGCCCACGGTATACCGGCCTGCCAGCACGGTGCCTGCCGGAAGACTGCCCGACGGGTTGCGCCCTGCAAGTTCCCGGCCGCAGTGGGGACACTGCGCCTCCCCCGCTTCCAGCTCCTGCATACAGTATGGACAAATGCGTCGTTGCTCCATGTCGGCCCCTCCCCGTAATGTTCTGTACTGTTTATTATAGCATAGCCGACGGGAAAATGGTACCCTACCGCCATGAACTTCAGAAGCACGGGATCATTCAGTATATCCACTCTTTTCGTTCATGCACAAGACGATGTATTTTTCAGTTTTCACATTATTTCAAATATTCTTCTGCACTTTTGCAGATCTCTGCTTCGATTTTTTCAGCAGTCTCCTTATTTTCTGCACTAATTGAAATATATGTCTTGAGCTTCGGCTCAGTGCCGGAAGGACGCACCACGATGGAGCAATTATCTTCCAGCAGGAACTTGAGCACATCGGACTTGGGCAGACCATCCAGACCCGGAGCGTAGTCCAGCAGCTTCACGACCTTCTTGCCGCCGAACTCCTTGATGTCGCCCCGGAATGCCTGCATAATGCTCTGCATCTTGGCAAAACCGGCGCTACCGTCGAATTCATAGCTGTGCAGGGTGTTCAGGCAGTAGCCGTAGGTCTTGTACAGCTCATCCAGCTTGTCCAGCAGGCTGATGCCCTTGGTGGCATAGTAGCTGAACATCTCACAGATCATATAGGCACCGTCTACACCGTCCTTGTCGCGGACGTAGGAGCCGGTCAGGTAGCCGTAGCTTTCCTCAAAGCCGAACACATAGCTGTCGGCCTTGCCCTGCTGTTCCAGCTTGCCGATCTGCTCACCGATGAACTTGAAACCGGTCAGCACATTGATGGTGCGCAGGCCATAGTGAGTTGCGATCTGCTCGCCCATATCCATGGTGACAATGGTCTTGACCATGACGGGGTCTGCCGGCATCTTGCCGTGCTTGACGCGCTGGCTGCAGATATAATCCAGCAGCAGCATACCGGTCTGGTTACCGGTCAGAAGCTCATACTCCCCTGCCTTGTTCTTCACTGCAATGCCCACACGGTCGCAGTCGGGGTCGGTCGCCAGCAGCAGGTCGGCGTTGCACTTCTGGGCATACTTTATGCCCAGTGCCATAGCCTCTTTGATTTCCGGGTTGGGATACGGGCAGGTCGGGAAGTTTCCGTCCGGCTGCTCCTGCTCCTTGACCACGGTGATATTGGTGTAGCCCATTTCTTTCAGGGTGCGGGTCACAGGCTTCAGGCCGGTGCCGTTCAGCGGGCTGTACACGATGGCTGCGTTCTTGTTGACCTTCTCGCCAAACAGGACAGACTGAGCCTTGACCTGTTCCACAAAGGCGGTGTAGACCTCGTCCGGGATGTACCGGATGCTGCCGTTTGCCACGCCAGCTTCAAAGCCGCTGGTCCTGACATCTGCAAAGATGTCCAGTTTCTCGATTTCGGTCAGGATCTCTGCAGCAGCCTCGGTGGTGATCTGGCAGCCGTCAGCGCCGTAGACCTTATAGCCGTTGTACTTGCTGGGGTTGTGAGAAGCCGTGACCATGACACCCGCCGAGGTGTGCAGATAGCGGGTCGCAAACGACACAGTCGGCACCGGCATCAGGACGGGCCAGATATTGACCTTGACGCCATTGGCCGCGAACACTCCGGCGGCCACTTTTGCAAACACATCGCTCTTGATGCGGCTGTCGTAGCCGATGGCCACCTTTTTGGGCAGGTCGGAGGCGTTCAGGTAGTTGGCAAGCCCCTGGGTTGCCTTGCGGATGTTGTAGACGTTCATCCGGTTGGTGCCTGCGCCGATGACACCCCGCAGACCGCCGGTGCCGAATTCCAGCTCCCGGTAAAAACGGTCGGTGATGGCATCCTCATCGCCTGCAATGCTGTTCAGTTCATCGGCAAGGTCGGCAGGCATCCCGGACTGGGAAAGCCAGCGGTCATACTGCTGTTTTACTTTTTCTTCCATAGAATCACACTTTCTTCAAATACCATATCTTTGCGGGCATTTGGCCGTAGCCACCGGGCAGTTCCAAGCCGGTGGTCAGCAGCTGTGCCCCTGTGTAAGTGTTGTTTTCTTCGTCCCGGTACTGCGCCGCCGGGTCCAGCCCTGCCAGCACCAGCCGGGGGCGGGCGTTCAGGCTGGAAGTTCCGTGGCTGCCGGTCAAAGCATCTCCCACAGCGAATACCGCCGCCTCGCTGCCGTCCTTGGCGGAAAGCATCCACGCAGCACCCAAACCGTTTGCGTCCGGGTTTACCAGCCGATGCAGTTCACCGCCCCGCAGCAGGGCACCGTGGGCGCGATACCATGCCACAAAGGAACGCAGCTGCGCAAGCTCTTCCTCCGTGTACTTGGTCAGATCCAGCTCAAAGCCGAAGGTGCCAGTAAGTGCTGCCGCCATCCGTGCTTCCACCGTGGAGATGTGGCCGGTGCAGTGGTTGGGCACGGTGGAAAAGTGTGCACCCATCACACAGCCGGGGTAGAACAGGCTGGTGCCATACTGGATGACTAGGCGGCTCCGGGCATCGGTGTTGTCGCTGCACCAGATCTGGGGGCTGTAATAGAGCATTCCGCAGTCGAACCGTGCCCCGCCGCCTGCACAGTTTTCCAGCAGCAAGTAGGGGGATTTCTCGGTCAGGCGGCGCTGCAATTCGTACACCCCCAGCACATACCGGTGGTACACCTCGCCCTGCCGCTTGGCAGGCAGAGCGGCACTGTACACCTGTGCCAGACTGCGGTTCATGTCCCACTTGAGGTATTTCAGCGGGCAGCTTTGCAAGAGGGCATCCAGCTGTTGCCAGATGCCCTCTACCACCTCCGGGCGGCTGAAATCCAGCGTGTACTGCTGCCGGATCTCCAAAGGCTCCCGGCCGGGAATGCCGAACGCCCAGTCTGGGTGGGCACGGTAGAGGTCACTGTCCGGGCTGATGGCCTCCGGTTCCACCCAAAGCCCCATGTCCAGCCCCAGCAGATTGATCTTTTTGCACAGGCCGGGCAGACCCTGCGGCAGTTTGCGGGTGTCCGCTGCCCAGTCGCCCAAACTGGAAGAAGGATCGTTGCGTCCCTTGAACCAGCCATCGTCCAGCACAAACAGGTCGATGTCTGCCTTTTTGGAAGCTTGCGCCAGTGCCAGCAGCTTCTTCTCGTCAAAATCGAAGTAGCAGGCCTCCCAGCTGTTGATGAGCACCGGGCGGGGTGCGGTCATATCCTGCCAGCGGGGCGGCAGCAGCCGGGTGCGGATGGCATTGTGGAACCGGCGGCTCATCTCACCCAGACCTTTATCGGAGTAGACCATGGCAGCTTCCGGGGCGGTGAAGCTCTCACCGGGGGCAAGCGTCCAGTGGAAGTGGTAGGGGTGGATGCCCGTGACCAGACGCTCACCGGCGTCGGAACGCTCGGCCTCAATGAGGTAGTTGCCGCTGTACACAAAGGCAAATCCCCATGCGTCGCCGGTCGTTTCGGTGGTATCGGCATGGCACAGCGCCACCGCCGGGTTGTGGGCGTGGCCGGGGATGCCCCGCATACTGCCAATGCTCTGGATGCCGCAGCGCAGCGCCGCACGTTCCGGGGTGCGCTCCGCTGCCCATGTGCCGTTGAGGGTGATAAGTTCCAGCGCATCCGGCGCAAAGTCTACGGAAAGGGAAGCCGCCTTGTGCAATGTCAGGGGCTGGGTGCCCGCATTGGTGTACACAGCAGTGCGGGTGATGAGATCCTCCGCCTCGCACACGCTGTACCGCAGCTCCACTACCAGCCCGCCTGCGTCCTTCAGAAAGACCGATAATGTTTCTACACCCTCCCCGGTGCGGAACATGGGCAGGCCGGGCAGCTGCGGCTTGCCGAGGGTGACCACAGCGTGGTCAAACACAAAGGCGGCTGCTTCGGTGCCGTCAGCGTATTCCGGAATGACGGCAGGAGTGCGGTTATCAGCGGTGCCGCAGCCGGAAAGCTCCTGCGGCAGCAGGTCCGGCCAGCAGCCGGGGTCGCTGTGGGGCATCCGGGCATCCGCAAGGCTGGGCACATCCTCCGGCAGACGGGTGCCGTAATAAGTGTGCAGCACCATGCCATTGGGGGCAACTGCCAGCTGGTAGCTGGTGTGGGTGGTATGCAGGGTAAAGACAGTTTCGGTGCAGACGATCATTGCACGCTGTCCTCCGTGTCAGATTCTTCTTCCGGTTCCTCTTCCTTGCGCCCGGCTTTTTCCAGCTGAGCAAAGGCGGGGCGCATCAGGCTTGCCATGCCAAGGGCAGAACCTGCGCCGCCGATGAGCAGCCACAGGGGCAGCAGATAGGCGAACCACGCAGGGGCGGCTTTTGCCAGCAGAGGAAACCACGCCAGAAAAGCCAGATTCCCCACAGTGGGCAGCAGGTTTGCAAGGGTCATGCGGCCGCTGTCCGCCAGCACCGGCAGAACGCCGGGATAGGTGAACCGTGCCAGCAGGGCAAAGCCCCAGCTGCCGCAGCAGCCCGCCAGCACCAGCAGCAGAAAGGACGCTGCCGCCAGAATGCCGGTGCTGGGGGTGTCCTGTGCGGTGGCGGTGCGCAGCCCGGTGAGGGCGGCAAAGCCTGCCAGCAAAAGTACCAGCCACAGAGCGGTAGATTGCTTAAAATCCCGCTTGAACGCCTTGAAAAAGTCGGTATGGACGGTGTAGTCCTCCTTTGCCGCCATCTTGTTCACCACCGTGAACAGCCCCAGGGTGGAGGCTCCGGCGGTGACGATGGGCAAACAGCACACCAGCCACAGAAGGTTGGCAAAAAGCAGATCGCCGATCTTCCCCATAGTGCGGTAGAAGGGGCTGTCGATGTTGGTCTTTTTCATGGCGTTTCCTTTCGGGCGGAGGGCTCAGAGGGGCGGTTTACTCGCCGATGCTCTTGAGGTACTCCAGATTTTTGTCGATGAGGGCGCACCGCTGCTTTACGCAGTCCACGCTGCGCAGCGGGTCGGCGGGGGTGTTGAAGGCGAAGTCCAGCAGCTTGTCAATGGTGGTGGAAGCTACATGGAGACGGGTATCGCTGGCTGCATAATAAATATACACGCTGCCGTCATCGTCTGCAATCGCGCCGTTGGTAAAGACCACGTTGGAGACATCGCCCACACGCTCCCAATCCCGGGGAGCGATCAGGAAGCCGGAGGGCTCCGCGATCACCTTGCTGGGGTCGTCCAGTGCGGTGACGAACACATAAATAACGTACCGCAGCCCGGCGGCGGTATTCCGCACGCCGTGGGCAATGTGCAGCCAGCCCTTTTCGGTCTTGATGGGGGTGGCACCCTCGCCGTTCTTTGCCTCAGTGATGGTGTGGTAGCGGCGGGGGCTGGTGATGATCTCTTCGTCAATGACGGCGTGGGTGATGTCCTCGCACAGACCAAAGCCTACGCCGCCGCCGGAACCGGTGTCGATGAAATCATCCATGGGGCGGGTGTAGAAGGCGTACTTGCCGTTGACGAACTCCGGCAGCAGATCCACATTGCGCTGCTGGGGGCTGCGCTTGGTGACAAGGTTCGGCAGACGCTCCCAAGTCTTGAGGTCTTTGGTGCGGACGATGCCTGCGGCAGCCACGGCAGCGGACAGGTCATTCACGCTGTTGTCCTTGCTCTCGGAGCAGAACACGCCGTAGATCCAGCCGTCCTCGTGCTGGGTCAGGCGCATATCGTAGACGTTGGTCTCCTCCGGGCAGGTGTCCGGCAGCAGGATGGGCTTTTCCCAGAAGTGGAAGCCCTCCACCGGGCTGTCGCTCTCTGCCACGCCAAAGAAGCTCTTGCGGTCGTTGCCCTCGATGCGTGCCACAAGGTAGTACTTGCCGTTCAGCTTGATGGCACCGGAGTTGAACACGGCGTTCACGCCCAGACGCTCCATAAAGTGGGGGTTCGTCTCCGGGTTCAGATCGAACCGCCAGCTCAGCGGGATGGATTCACGGGTCAGCACCGGGTTTTCCCACCGGTCGTAGATGCCGTTGTAGAAATCGGTCTTTTTGTTTTTGCGGGCCAGGTAGGCATCCTGCAAAGCCTTCTGGCGCAGGTATTCGGGGTGGAGTTTAGACTGTGACATCGGGGTTCCTCCTTATCAGTTCCATGCACATTCTGCCGTTGTGGTAGGGGCACTTCCACGGCTCAAGGATGGGCTTGCGGCTGGACGGTTTTCCGTCTGCGTCCACCTCCCAGAACCATTCACTGCCGGGGCGTTTGTCCACCATCACGTTGCAGATGTAGTGGTAAATATCGGCGGCGGCATCACGGTATTTTGCATCGCCGCTCTTGTTGTATTCGTTCACGAAGCCCAGCACGGACTCGGCCTGCACCCACCACACACGGGTGGTGTTCACCTTGCCGCGGTCGCACTCGTTGACCACCGAGTGGTCAATGTAAGCTTCCTTGTAGATGTGGGCGGCAAGGTCGGAGTTGATGGCGTGGATGCGCTTGGAAAGCGCAGCATCTCCCAGTAAATCGCAGCCCCAGTCGATGAGCCAGCTGGACTCGATATCGTGGCCGTAGCTGTACAGATCAATGATAGAGTTGTAGTGCTGGTCAAAGAACACCAGCTGCCGGTGCAGCTCCGGGCTGTAAATCTTGTGCTCGTAGATATCAAGGATGCGGCGCAGGGCTTTTTCCACCTCCGGGTCACGGCTTGCCTGATAAAGCCCGGCGTAACCCTCGAACACATGGAGCAGGGTGTTCATGGTCTTTGCCGCCATGACACCGTTTTCCGAGAGCTTTTCGTTGCTCTCCGGCTTCCAGTCGATGGTAAAGGCCTCCAGATAGCCCTCGCTGTCGGTGCAGTGCTGCTCGATGAGATGAAAGATCTTTTTTGCGTAGGTCAGCGCAACGGGGTCTTTGGTCAGCCGGTAGTAAGCGGAAAGGGCATAGATGGCGAAGCCCTGATTGTAGGTGTGCTTGGTGGTGTCCTGCGGCTTGCCGGTGTAATCGCAGCTCCAGTACACGCCGCCGTTTGCCTCGTCGTAGCAGTTTTTCAGGAAGAACTGGTAGGCGTGGCGGGCATCCTCGGCAAGGTCTGCCCGGCCGGTCAGCATGGCAGCCTCGGAGAAGAACCACAGAATGCGGCTGTTCAGGATGCAGCCCTTTTCGGCCTTTTTATCCAGCTTCAGGTCAAAATCCATGTAGCCGTAAAAGCCGCCGTTTTCCTCGTCCCGCAGCCCTTTCCAGAAGGGAATGATGGTTTGCAGCAGCATTTCTTCTGCTGCCTGTTTGATGGAAGACATAATACAGAACTTCCTTTCTGTACAAAGTAAAACCCTCTCGGTCACGGCTTGCGCCGTGCCAGCGCCCGGTAGGGGACGTAAAATCTCTTTTTGCAGAGATGGCGATGCGAAGCATTGACAGAGAGGGTTGCGCTTGACGCTTAGCGGATGCCCACCTCGTGATCGGTGGGGCCTGCGTTATCGTGGGTCTTGATGTAATCCACCACCTCGTCTACGGTGGTGAAGGCCAGGCCGACATAGCTGTCGGCGCAGCCATAGTACAGAGCGATGCGGCCGGTGTCGGCATCCTGCAGGGTGGCGCAGGGGAAGCAGACGTTGGGCACGAAGCCGCGCTCCTCATACCACTTTTCCGGGGTCAGCAGGAAGTTGCCGCAGCGGTACAGCACCTTGCTGGGCTCGTCCTTATCCAGAATGGCGCCGCCGATGGAGTAGACGAAGCCATTGCAGGTGCCGGTAACGCCGTGGTAGAACAGCAGCCAGCCCTCGCTGGTCTCAATGGGGGCAGCACCGCCGCCGATCTTCACGCTCTCCCACCAGTTGGAGCCCTTGCTCATCACATGGCGGTGACGGCCCCAGAACTCCATATCCGGGCTCTGGCTCAGGAAGATGTCACCAAAGGGGGTGTGGCCGCTGTCAGACGGGCGGCTCAGCAGGGTGTACATGCCGTTGATCTTGCGGGGGAACAGCACGGCGTTGCGGTTGAAGGGGATAAAGGGGTTCTCGATGCGGAAAAAGGTCTTGAAGTCGGTGGTCTTGGCGATGCCGATGGACGCACCGTAGAAGTCCTGACACCAGATGATGTAGTAGGTGTCCTCCACCTTCACAAGACGGGGATCGTAGGCGTACACCGGCATAAACGGCTCGCCCTTTTCGTTGACGAAGGGGATCTTGTCCTTGTCAAAGTTCCAGTGGATGCCGTCCTCACTGCGTCCCAGATAGATGTAGGGGATGCCATCGACCTGTTCGCCACGGAACACGCCGATGAACTTGCCCTCGTAGGGCACCACAGCACTGTTGAAGATGCGTGCCACCCCTTCCACAGGGTTGCGGTCGATGATGGGGTTCTCACTGTACCGCCACACCGGGGCGGTAATATCGGCAGGCTTTTCCTGCCAGGGGATGTTGGGCAGTGCGTCGCAGAACATTTTTACGTTGCTCATAAGATAAACTCCTGTAATAGAAGATTGTTTGTTTTCCTTCTGCTGTATTCTCCCGGCTTCTGCACAGAAACCGGGAGAAGCAGCAGATGATGAAGGAAAAATGTGGATGTCTTGAAAAGACTGTACTGGCCGAAAACGGCTTTCCTCTTGCGGTGCCCAGCGTCCACTTCGGCCCTTGGGCGGGCCTCGTGTCCTGCTGACCGCGGCGCCAAAAATTGCTCCCTGTTTCCGCCGCAGGCGGCGGTCGCAATTTTAGCCTTTGACAGCACCGGCAGCCATGCCGCTGTAGATCTGATCCTGACACAGCAGGAACACGATAAGGGCGGGGATGATGGTGATGATGACACCGGCGCAGATGTAGTTGTACTGGTTGCCCATGGGGCCGGAGAACACATACAGCGAGGTAGCAACCACCTGATACTTGGTCTTATCCTGCAGATACAGGTTTGCCATGTAGTATTCGTTGTAGGTGGACACACCCTTCAGGATGGCGCTGGTGACGATGGCGGGCTTCAGCAGGGGCAGCAGGATCTTGAAGAACACACCAAAGTAGGTGCAGCCATCCAGAATGGCGCTTTCGTCCAGCGTGGGGGAAAGGTTCTCGAAGAACTGCAAAAAGATATAGATGGTGATAACGTCCGTGCCCATCATCAGGATGATGTAGCCGGGCAGGGAGTTTACCAGATGCAGAGCAGTCATGATCTGGTACACCGTGACCTGAGAGGCGATGCCGGGGATCAGGGTGGCAATGGTGAACAGGTTGCGGATCAGCTTGTTGCCGGGAAACTTGAACCGGTTCAGCACATAAGCCAGCATGGCGCTGATCATAATGCTGCCTACCAGCACGCAGATCAGGATAATAAAGCTGTTCAGGAACGCCTTACCCATGTTGGCCTTGTTCCATGCGATGATGAAGTTATCGAAGTTCAAAAAGTTCTTGGGCAGGGTGATGACGTTGGTGCTGGCATACTCTTCCTCCGTCTTAAAGGCGGTGAAGATACAGGACACGATGGGCACCAGTGCCACGAAAGCGGCAAAGATCAGCAGCACATACTTGCAGATGTTGATGAGGATGCGCTTCATTTTGATTGCGTTCATACGTTCTGCCTCACTTTCACTTGGTTACGCCGCTGCTGCGGTTTTCCAGCCATTTTTCCACAGCCTTCTGGGCGTAGGTGACGATCACGATGAGCAGCAGCAGAACCACAGCCATGGCGGATGCAAGACCCACCTTCTGGTCGGTATGGGCGATCTTGTCCATGACCACGAAGTAGGTGGAGGTGTTGAAGCCGCCGCCGGTGACAACATAGGGCATCTCGAAGGCGGACAGTGCGCCGGACACCGAGATGATGAGGTTCAGCACCACGATGGTGCTGATGGAGGGCAGGATGATGTCCTTGAAGCGGTGCCATGCGTTGGCACCGTCGATCTCAGCAGCCTCGTACAGAACGGGGTCCACAGAAGCGATAGCACCGATGAACATGACGATGTTCTGGCCGATGTATTTCCAGATAGAGCAGGCCACCAGCACGACGTTGTTGATGGACTCATCCCGGAGCCAGAAGGGCAGCTTATCTACGTTGAAGCCCACCCAGCTCAGCAGGGTATCCAGCACAAAGCCATGGGTGAAGAAAAACTTGAAGATGAAGCCCACCGAGATGCCGCAGATGAGGCAGGGAAAGTACAGTGCACCCCGGAAGAACTTGCTGCCCTTGCACTTGAAGCTCAGGATGGTGGCAAACAGCAGCGCCAGCGCCATCTGCACCACCGAACCTACCATGTAGTAAAGGCTCAGGCTCAGAGCATGGAAGCAGTCTTTGCGGGTAAAGACCGAGATGTAGTTCTGCAGACCCACAAAGGTACGTCTGCCGATGTACTTCATTTTGAAGAAGCTGAACTCCACCATTTTGAAGAAGGGCAGATAGGTAAACATGAACAGCAGCACCAGCGGAACAAACAGGAACACCAGCGTGACGATGAGCTGCTGGCCGCGCATACTGTGAAAGTATTCGCTGAAGCTCTTGCGCTTTTTAGGCGCGGATACGGTTGCGGAAGATGCCATGTAAAAGACCTCCTTTCACCAAAAGCAGAGCGGACACGGGCCCGCCCTGCTGATTTATAACGATAGATCGATTACTGCGGTGCGCAGGCATCCACAGCTGCGTCCCATGCAGCGTTCCAGTCGGCCACGATGTCGTCCAGAGTCTCGTCGCCGTTGATGCCAGCCTCCACCACACGCATGACGTGGGTCTGGTCGGCATTCAGCATCAGCTCAGCCTCCTGCTGCACCTCGGTGGCAAGGTCTGCCAGCTCTGCGGGGGCGGGGGCATCCTCGACCAGGTCGATGCCGTCAAATGCCTTCAGGGTATCGGGGTATTCCTGGCTCTTCAGCACCGGCACACCGCCCTGATCATAAGCAAAGTTGGAGCTTTCGGTCAGCCACTTGATGTAGAGCATGGCAGCCAGCTTTTTGTCATCGGTGGTGTTCTTGTTCACACCGTAGCAGTAGTCTGCACCTGCGCTGGCGTACTGGGTACCCTTGACGGTGATGGGGAACGGCATATAGCCAATGTCGTCGGCGTGGTCACCGGCGGCCTGCATCTGCACGATGGCCCAGCTGCCCAGAACCATGGTACCGATCTGGCCGTTATTGATGCGGGGCTTGGAGCCCTCCCAGTCGGTGGTGGTGGGGTCGGCCTCGGTCAGACCGCGCTTCACTGCTTCGTACAGGATGTAGTACACAGCGTAGGGACCCATATCGTCCGCACCCAGAATGCCCTTCTGGAACGGATCCTTGGTCTGGGGCATGGTAATGTTCATCCAGTTCGGGTCGCCGGTTGCGCCGCCGCTGGTGTAAGCATCCCATGCGGTCATGGTCCAGCCGGCGGCGTAGTTGGTGTACAGGGGATCAATGGAAGGATCGTAGTCCTTGATCTTCTGCAGGTCATCCAGGAACTCGTCCGGGGTCTTGGGCAGGGTGGTGATGCCGGCAGCCTCAAAAACCTTCTTGTTGTAGATGATGCCCTGTGCATTGCCGGTGGAGGGGATGCCGTACACGCTGCCGTTATAAGCGCGGTTGGAAGCGAAGTTGTAATCGTTCTCAATGTCGCTCAGTGCGCACAGAGGCTCAAAGTAGTCGCCCAACTCGGTCAGGGGGATGTTGGTGGGGATCATGCACAGATCACCCCAGTCGTTGGAAGTCAGACGGGTGGTCATGTCGTTGGCATAGTCGGTGATGCCCTCGTACTTGATGGTGATGTTGGGATACAGCTTCTGGAATGCGGCAACGTAGCCGTCAAAGGTGCCGTCCTCGATGAGGTCGGTGCGGTGGCTGACGAACTTCAGATCGGCCTTCAGGTCGGTGTTGTCGGTGCCAACGGTCAGCTCATTGTAAGCCTTTGCACCGTCTGCGCTGGCAGCGGAACCGGCGGTGCTGCCGGTGGAGCCGGCGGTAGAAGTGCTGCTGCCGCCGCAGGCGGCAAGAGCGGAGGCTGCGGCCAACACACCAGTGACCTTCAGGAAATTGCGGCGATTGATCTTACGCATAGGGATGTCCTCCTTCTTTAATGTGGAACCTTTTTCCGGGTTGCGAAAGCTTTTGTTAACTTGATTTAGCTAACTGCTTCCTTTCGCTTTTTGTGATTTAAGTATAGTCTTTTCACGATGCACTGTCAATATCACCAAAAAGATTCGGTGTTTTGGTGGCAATTCGGCGATTTTCTTGTGAAAACTGACCCGCAAATCCGGGATACAACACGAAAATTGAACTTAAAATGTTTTGTTAGCTAACAAAAATAGAGAAAATTAGCCTAAACAATGGTTAGCTTGAAGGCTTTCAAAGGTTTTTGTTGACGAAACTACCGAAAACTGTTATGCTAGTTATAAAGTTAATCAGAATTTTATTTACCTCATAACCAAATCAAGAAGAAAGCTGGTCAGGAACATGGCAAAAGCAGTACGCATGGCGGACATTGCACAGCGGCTGGGCATCAGCACCGTTTCCGTCTCCAAGGGTTTGGCAGGGAAGGAGGGCGTAAGCGCCGAGATGCGTGCCAAGATCCTTGCCACCGCCGAGGAGATGGGCTACCAGCCCCCCGCCCGGACCAACGCCCACCCCGGCGGCGAGAGCATCGGCATTCTGGTGGCAGACCGCTTTTTCAACGAGAATGCCTTTTATTCCAATCTGTACCGTGCCGTGTTGAAAGCTGCCACCGAGCAGGACATCTCGGTTCTGATGGAGATCGTTCTGCCGCAGGCAGAAAAAAGCTGCAATATGCCCACCTTCCTTGTAAACCGGAAAGTGGACGGCCTGATTTTTATGGGCGGGATCAGCCGCCGCTACCTTGCTACGGCGGTGCAGACCGGGGTGCCCTTTATGCTGCTGGACTTCTACGACGATGCCATTGCCGCCGACTGCGTGCTCAGCGACAACACCAGCGGCAGCTACACGATGACCGAGCACCTTATCTCCACCGGGCGGCGGAACATCGGCTTTGTTGGCAGCGTGCTGTCCACCAGTTCCATCATGGACCGGTATCTGGGCTACGTCAAGGCGATGCTCCGTGCCGGTCTGCCCATCCGGGACGACTGGCGGCTGGAGGACCGGGACGATCAGGGTAAGTTCGTGCCGTTCTCTCTGCCTCATGAAATGCCGGACGCCTTTGTCTGCAACTGCGATGCGGTGGCCTATAATCTGGTGGAGATCCTCAAGCGCAACGGCTACCGGGTGCCGCAGGATGTGGCAGTGACCGGCTACGACGACTACCGCTACTCTACCATTTGCAGCCCCCAGCTCACCAGCTACCGGGTGGACTTGGACGGCATGGCAAAAACGGTGGTGGCGCAACTGCGCCGCAAAATGGCGCATAAGCCTGCCATTGCTCCCACCGTCATCGTGCCCGGCGGCTTTGTAAGAAGAGAATCTACCTGATAAAAAGGGGCTGATGCACGAAGGTTTGTGCATCAGCCCCTTTAGCGGAAAATATAGTTTATATTGGGGATGCCGGAGCGTCTGCGGACGCTCCGACATCCCGTTTTCATTTTTTACAGGATCGTTCTCAGAAAGGCGGTCAGAACCTTTGCCGCCTGCCGGTGGTTCTCTGCGCCGGGGTGCTGCCGGGCACCCACGGTTTCCGGCGTGGTGTTGGGCAGTTCCAGCAGATAGACAGAGCTGTCTCCGGTAATGGCCTTGTACTGCTCCATGCCCTGCCGCAATACCGGCAGCAGCTCGCTGCCCAGCATCCCGATGCACCACACCAGCTTTGCCCCGGGGTTCTTTGCCCGGAGCAGCGTCAGGAAATGCTGTACACCATTTGCCACTTTTTGGGCGTCCGCAGGATGGAAGTCTCCGTTGGAGAGCCGCCGCAGCTGGTGGGGCTTGCCGGTGGCAGGGTCTGTCCATGGCGGGTTATCGAATGCGCCGGTGTCGTTGGTGCCTAGATTGACGATGACGGCATCCGGCTGCCATGCGGCAAAATCGTTTTCCTGCTGTGCGCCAAGGGCGGCATTGCGCTGCCCCATCGCTACACCGCACACCTGCGTATAGTAGGGCGGCATCACATGGCGCACATCGTTGTCCCAGCCGGTCACGAGACCCCAACCACTTTGCGAGATGCAGCGGTATTCGGCTCCCAGTGCATCGGCGGTCAGGCGGCCGTAGTGGTTCTCCGCAGAGAAAAAGGCTCCCACCCAGTCCTCCTCCGGCTTGGCTCCGATGGCACCCTCGCCGCTGGTGATGCTGTCGCCCACAAACTCCAGCCGATACTGCGGCTCCGGCAGGGGCAGAAATTCGCCGCCTGCATATTCCAGCCCGGTGATCTGCAACAGATGCGCCGGGTCATCGTGCATGGCCTGCACATCCTTTAGCAGCCGGAGGTGCTTTGCCTTGCCCGGTGTCATGCCCCGGAAAAGACAGACCCGGCTTTTGCCGGGGTTCACGGCAAACCGTGCCACCCATGCGCCGTTCAGCTCCACGCTGACCCACGGCTCTACCACTTCATAATCGGCGAAAAGATCCACCCACAGCTCACTGCCGGTAAATTCCAGCTCCATGCCGCTGGCCGTCCAGAACAGGGTCAGCGGGTCACGCCCGGTGTGCCGCCCCAGTGCCCGCACCTGCGGCAGCTGGGTCAGCGTCGCAGTTGTAAGTTGCTCCATTTTCTGTTCCCTCCCGTTGGTTTTTGCTTGAAGCATAGCAGATTCTACCCAAAATCGCAAGCTAAATCTGTAAGCTAACAAAAACCTAAAATTTAGTTTAGCCTTTGCACCTCCCGGTGCAGGGGCTTTTTTCAGGTCAGGTTGACCAGTGCTTTGCCCCTCTCCTTGTACCATACGCTGAAAATGAAACGGCATATTGACGGGACTTCCAAAACTGTCTTATACTTATTGCGCAATTTGACGTTGATTTTTGAGAAAACGAGGAAGATGTCATGGAGCTGAAACATAACTTTTACGGGGTGAATTTTGCACCCTTTCCCCGGCGGGGCGTGTTGAATAGCGAGACTGCCCACCGCAGCATGACAGCCATGGTGGAAGCCACCGCCGCCAACTGGGTCATCCTGTCGCCCTCTGGAATACAGTCTGGCCCTTATAGTGAGGAGATCGACTGGAACACCGATGCCACCCCCACAGACGAGGAGCTGTGCAGTGCTATCCGCTTTGCCAAGCAGTTGGGCTTGCAGGTGGCACTGAAGCCCACCGTCAACTGTGCCAACGGCGTGTGGCGGGCGCGCATCAGCTTTTTTGACCACGATGTGCCCTGCGAGACCCAGTGGAGCGGATGGTTTGCCAACTACACCGCCTTCCAGACCCACTACGCGGCTCTTGCCGAAGCCGAAGGCTGTGGGCTGTTCCTGACCGGCTGCGAAATGACCATGACCGAGCACCGGGAAACGGAGTGGCGCGCACTCATTGCCGCCGTGCGCCAGCAGTACCACGGCCCGGTGAGCTATAACTGCGATAAATACGGCGAGGACCATGTAAACTGGTGGGATGCCGTGGACTGCATCGCCTCCAGCGGCTACTACCCCCTGAAGGACTGGGAAAACCAGCTGGACCGTATCGAGGCGGTGAGCCAAAAATACAAAAAGCCCGTCCTCTTCAGCGAGGCAGGCTGTATGAATATCACCGGCTCTTCTGCCGTGCCCAACAACTGGGAGCTGAAGGGAACGCGGAACGATCTGGAGCAGGCAGATTGGTATGAGGCAATGTTTTCCGCCTGCGCCAAGCGTCCGTGGGTCATGGGCTTTGGCGTGTGGGACTGGCCTGCCGACACCAGAGCAGTCAGTGCCTACGCCGTGTCCGGCCGTCCGGCGGCAAAAATTATCCATAACGCATATCAGGGAGGAGTTTTAGAATGAATACGTCCAATTTTGCTCGCTTGAAAGAACTGTTCCGCCGTGCCGCGGCAGGGCAGGAACTGACCATCGGCTTTCTGGGAGGTTCCATCACCCAGGGCAGCCTTTCCACCCAGCCCGGCAATGCCTACGCTTTCCGGGTGTATCAGTGGTTCGTGGATACCTTTCCGCAGTCGAAGTTCCACTACGTCAACGGCGGCATCGGCGGCCAGCTCCCACTATGGCGTTGCCCGTGCCGTGACCGATGTGCTGATGTACCAGCCGGATTTTGTGGTAGTGGATTTCAGCGTCAACGATCTGGACGTCCCCTTCCGGCAGGAGACCTACGAGGGTGTTGTCCGTAAGCTGCTCACATGGCCCTCTCACCCGGCGGTGGTGCTGCTGAACAACATTTATTACGATACCGGCGAGACGTCACAGGACGAGCACAACGCCGTGGGCGACCACTACGGTGTGCCCCACGTCAGCATCCGGGACAGCATTTACAAGGATCTGCATGCCGGTAAGTATGCCAGCCGCCCCCTGCTCAGCCCTGATGGGCTGCACCCCAACGATTACGGCCACGGTCTGGTGGCAGGGGAGATCATCAAGCTGCTGGAGGCAGTCAACGCCCACCGGGAAGAACCGGAGCAGGAGCCTGCCTTCCCGGCACCGCTCACCGCCAACGCCTACGAGAACGCCCGGCGGCTGACCATCCGGGAGATCTCCCCCAAGCTGGAGGGTTTCCGGGCAGACCCGGAGGAAAAGCTGGGGCATCTGGACCACTGGAAAAACGGCTGGGTCGGTCAGAAGCCCGGGGATAAGATTACCTTTGAAGTGGATGCCTCCTGCATTGCAGTACAGTACCGCAAGACCATCCGCCGCCCGGCGCTGCGGGCACAGCTGGTGCTGGATGGCGACACCGCCCACGCCGCTGTGCTGGACGGCAACTTCGATGAGGATTGGGGCGACTGCCTGTATCTCCAGCCCATTCTCCACCATGGTGAGCAGAAGACCCATACCGTGGAGATCACCATTCTGCCCACAGAAGATGAAACTCCCACGGAGTTCTACCTCATGGCTCTGATTACGGCGTGATGCTGAATGCCCCTTCTGGATTTGATTTTGGTGTGCGGCCGCTCAAACCAATACCGTCAAGCCGGTGGGGGATAGGGTGATTTTATTTGTCGGGAAGTAAGTGCACGGTTTCTGCACGGATTTTGCACGGTTTCAAAACGTGCAGAGGGTGCTTTTCGCTGCAAAATCCGACAAAGGGTGCAGAAATTGCTGGGTGAAAAATCACGTTGATTTGATTAAAAATAACGATGACTCGAAACTTCCATAAATTGAGACGAACCGGCGGCTTGCTCTCTTAATCAGTGGGCCCAGGGTTCGAGTCCCTGGAGGTGCACCAGATATTGAACGTCAAATCGTAAGATTTGGCGTTCTTTCTTTATGTAGGAAAGCGGCTGCACACTTTCTGCACACCGTTTGCACATTTGCCCGAATCGGGGGCTTTTCTGCGCAAGGCTTGCACAGCTTGCTTTCCTCTGCATACAGCCGATTTCCTGTCAAAACTGCTCAGTCTAACCTTTTTTCTTCTCCTTCCCACCGTTATGAAACGCCCGGAAGTGACCGCGCCGGGTTTCTGGAATGATGCCATTCGATTTCTGTACCGTGTGGACAAGACTTTTAATGAAAAAGGACAACGTTATTTGCAACGAAAAGGACTTGCAACTGGGAACGGAATATTTTTTTTCCGAAATTGGAGTCCGACTCTGGAGAGAGCGAGCATTTCATCCCAAACTGTTGAAAGACCCGCTATACATGGAAGAAATGCAAGCGGTATTAGAAGACGAATATCAGTATCAGTATTTTCAGATGATTACTATAATAGGCTAAACTGCTAACTAAGCAACAGCCCTCTATTTGCAACGACTGCAAGTAGAGGGCTGTTTTGTCTGCTTTGGATATTTTAATTAAAGGTTAGTCTTCCATTCTACCGTGGTCACAACCAAGTGAGAGATAGTGCTCAATCTCACCAATCAGCACAAGCTGGGCGTACTCCAAAGGATTATTATACAGCAGCGCATCCAGTTTTGCCTGCTGTGTGGGGCATGGCATTATTTGGTCACCAAAAGCTAACGCGGCCGTCCACTGTATTTCAATACAGAAACGGACGACCGCGTTAGCTTTTTTTACGAGATGAGGTCTCTTTTTTTTCTCTTAAGTCACCTAACCGCACTACCCTGCATCACAGGCATTGACGATGATATCCACGTCGGAGCGGTTCATCAGGTCTTTCAGGATGCCAAACTGCTTTTTGGTACCAGCAGACACCAGATTTTCATTATCTATCTTTTTGTATTAAGGTCTACAGCAATCTAATCCCACATTAAAACGAGAAAATGCTTAATTGTTCTCCTCAAAGTTCTCTACCTGTTCCATGACCTTTTTGAGAACTTCGGGGCTGTACTGCGGGGGATATCACGCTTTTCAAAGAACGAGCCGGAGTTGCGCGCAGCGCGCAGATAATCCCGGCAGTTAAACAAAATCTAATCAAGGTTGAGAGCTTTTTCTTCAGCCTTCGTCTTTGCCATGGCGTTTTTCTCCAATCTGAAAATTACAAATTGCGGACAAAAAGGACGTATTGTTGTGGCAAGCAGTGCATTCGTGCGCACAAATGCAAATTTTGCGTTGCAAAATGCTTGTTGGGAAATCCCAAACCCTTTCTGATCTGCACCGTTCCGGTGCAGGCTGCGCGTTCTTTCCGAACGCTTTTGAATGTGTCAATGCACACTCTCTCCGAAAATCTGAGTCGCTTTTTGGTGCAAGCGTCAATGGCATAATTCCGATGTTCGTGGTAAAATAGGTGCGTTGTGTGCCTGACGCATGAAAACGGAAAGGTCGATGCAGAAATGGAGCAGCTATATCTGATGCCCGGTGAGGAACGCTACACAAAATTTCAGGATGAGAACGGTGTGCAAAAAGTTCATTACACCTACTGCTCTCTGCACGGCAAGCTGTTCAACTGCACCTGCCGAACGAAAGATGAAGCTCAGCAATTGTGTGAAGATTGGCTCGTAACGCAGGATCGCTGCTACATAAACTAAAAAAGTCGCCGAGGATTCCGCCCCATGAAAGGGTTAGAATCCTCGGCGACTTTCGTTTATCGGGTCTGCTGCTTTTCCTGTGCGTCTTTTTCTTCTGCGAAGAACAATTCAATATTTTTCTGTGCCTTTACCAACTCCTGCATTTCTTCTCGTGCCTTGCGATAGTCCGGGTAGGCTGCTTTCTTTTGGGTCAAAAGATCGGAATACTCTGCATTCAGTGCTTTGACCTTCGGCAGCTTTTTTAAGCCTGTTTCATCGAAAGCGGCCTTGGCTGCTTTGTGCAGTGTGATTTCTTCCCGGTGAGTATCCAGAAACTTTTTGCTATATCCCGCTTTCCGGTAGGCATCGTAGACTGGGTGGGTCTTGGCGTAATTGACGATGTGCGTTTTCAGCACAGCAATTTCCGCCATCCGTGTTTCGGCGGCTTTGATGGAATCTCCCAGCTGGTGGTATTTTTCTGTTGCCGCCGCTGTGCGTTCATTCAGTTCATCTGCGCTGCCAATTTTGTGCTCCTGCAAGAAAATCAGCGTCTTGGACATTTCTTTCAGATTATATTTTTTCGCCCATCGTGCATAGCCTTCGCTTTTGCCCTCGGAGAGCTTTGCCTGAATGTCAACCAGCAATTGGAACGGCTGTGTCTGACGCGGACGGTGTTCGGTTTTTCCCGCAATCACCGCTTGCAGTTCATCCTCACTGTACCCAACCCCCAGCGTTTTGAAGCGGATGAACCGCTTCTGCCGTGCGCCCTTGACGGAAGTGTATTTTCCACGCTTGACCTCATAACCCTGTTGTTCCAGTTTTTGCAGAAAATCTTCGTAATCCTTGGGCTTTTCTGCAAGGATGCTGTCGATGATGCCACACAGCCTATCGCGATTGCTTTCTTTGGGTGGATAGAGGGTACGTTTCTGCCGTTTTCGGTAGGGCTTTATTTCAATGACAGAGAGCTGATGCTCCAGACAGATCAAGTCGCTCAACCGCTGCACTGCCAACGCCGAAAAGAAAAAGTCCCGGAACTTTCTGGTGCCATCCAATGCTGTGGAGTTGAAGATCACATGGTTGTGGATGTGCTGCCGGTCCGTGTGCGTTGCCACCACAAAGGCGTGTTTGCCCTTAGTAAAGCGCATGGCCAGTTCGTAGCCCACCTTGTTAGCCTCCTCTGCGGTGATTTCCCCCGGACAAAAGGACTGCCGAATCTGGTAGGCGATGATGTCGCTTTTCTGTCTGCGCCCGGTAGCAAGTTCATACTGCCGCTTGGTAAGCATAAATTCTTCATCGACTGTCAGAGGACTGCACTCGTGGCAACTCACCAATTCACCTTGCTCGGTCTTATCGGGGTTCTGCACATAGTCTGTGCGGCTTTTCAAACAGGCCGCAACAGTCTTTCCCTTATTCTTGTGCAATGCGATCAATCGTGTCGCAGCCATCCTAAATCACCCCCATAAAAGGAAAATGCCGCCCGAAGGCGGCAAAGGATTAAAACTATTTCTTACAGTTCGGCAAGCCACTCACTGAAACGTCCGATGCCCTCGGTGATGGCTGTTGCACCGAAAAAGAGAACGAAGCAGATGAACTCAGCTACCAGCAGGATAAAGAACTGATCCCAAGTCTGGCGGTAGGCAGTGTAGATGCCGCAGCCGAAGATGTAGAGCATCAGCGGAGCGACCACATAACTGGACAAAGTGAGTAGCCACTTTGCCATCAGAGCCAAAAACGCCACAAAGAGAGAAATCGGGAAAAGAACAATTTTCTTCAGCATAGACATCATATCAAGCACTTCCTTCCTGTTCGCCCTTATTATAAAGGTATCGACTACTGCGTTGCAAGGATGTCAAGCGTTATATGTACACCCGCAGTCCTCCAACTGCGGGAATTTTTATAGTTCTGCCAGCTTGGAAAGAATCTGCTTGCCGATATCAATCAGTTCATCCAGCCGGGTGCGTAGATCGGCAAGGTCGGCAGCATAGATCTTGCCGCTTTCGTTGACGCGTTTTGCTACCTGATTCAAGTTATTGCTGCAATTCTGGAGCAAATAAGCCATGCGCCGCAGCTGCGGAAGGTCGAGATTCAGGCAGTAGCCATCCAATGCCATTTTGCGGATATAGGCACTCAGGCTGTGGATGCCCATGCCATACATCTTATCTAAAATGCAGCTCCGTTCTTCATCAGTCACACGAATAAAGAGACGGTGTTCCCGCTTTTTCAAATTATCGGCCCTCCTTATCCAGATAGCTTTTGAACGGCTTAACAGGCTCTGGCTGATTGGCTTTTTCTTCCAGTGCAGACAGCACAGACGGACGAGTTGCAGGTGTTTCGGTTTCCTCGGTTTCTTCGGGAGCATCCTGCGAGGAACTGCGGTCACGGTCGATGTTCAGCAAGGCGTTCAATTCAGC
>ERZ780177.914-NODE-914-length-30195-cov-4.702455_pt1 | contig 30195 bp, 17 predicted proteins | sample MGYA00510973_ERZ780177 | MGnify/ENA primary metagenome ERZ780177 (study PRJEB29588, sample SAMEA2144396) | human gut metagenome | biome: human gut; feature: human-associated habitat; material: faeces | place: Denmark | collected 2008/2010 ...
GTCCGGGCGTCGCAGCGGGTTCGGGACGGGCAGCGGGTTCGAGCGTCACAGCAGGTTCGGGACGGGCAGCGGGTTCGGGACGCTCCGCCGGCCTTTCCGCCGTTTCGGGCCTTGCGGGCTTTTCGGCGGGCGCAGGCGTATCGTAGAGCGACATGATGACGCGCTGTTTGTGACGGTGGCGGACGGTCTCCTCCTCCAGTCCGAACAGCGTGGGCGCAATGTATTGGGGTTTCTCCGCAGGAGCGGGTTCCGGAGCTGGCGCAGGAGCGGGTTCCGGAACGACGACCGGTTCAGCCGCAGCGGCAGGTCCAGGCGCAGCGACCGGCTTCGCAGACGGTTCGGACACAGCCTCGGATTCAGGCGCAGCGACCGGCCCGGATTCGGCGGCCGGTTCGGATTCTCCGGCGACGAATGCGGCTTCGGACGCCGCTTCAGGATCAGGCTCAAATCCGGATTCCCCCTCAAGTTCCGGCTCGGAATCCGACGCCGCAGGCTCCGCCATTCCGGGCGTCTCCGTATCGGGATTCCCCCCGGCAAACGCCCCGGCAGAATCGGCCGCGACCGTCGTATCGGGTTCGGAAAACGGCTCTGCGGGTTCCGCCTCCGCATCGAACGCGGGTCCGGAAACGGCATCGGGACCGGGTTCGAACACGGCTTCGTCCGTCGGGTCGAGCGAAAGCACCGCCCCGAGGTCGATGGGCACCGGAGCCGCCGCAGGCTCCGTCTCCGCAACCGGGAATTCCGGAAGGGATTCCACCTCCGTAAAGCGCACCGCATCGTAGAGCGTCCGCAGTTTTTCCAGCGCCAGGTCGCGTTCGAGGGCCGGAATCTCCCCGGAAGGCTCCCAGCCGTCGACAATCGCGGTCAGCTTGCGCAGTTCGGCACGTATCGTCTTCAAATCCATCATTGCGTACTGTTTTGACCTCCAAAGGTAGAAAAAATTTGCGAAAGCCCAGCCATTCCCCGGAACCTTTTGTCCGAAACATCTCCGAACGGGTTTTTCCGGGACATCCGGACCGTCCCGCCGGGCACGGAAAAGGGAGCGGCGGCCGAAGCCGCTGCTCCCTTGCAGCTGTCCCGCACCCGCGGCGTCGGCCGCCGTGCCGGAGAGACGAATCATTCGGTGATCCGGAAACTGCCGCCGAGCGTGCAGTCGGAGTCGTGCCCTACCCAGACATGGTAGTCGCCCGGCTCCTGGCCCCACTTTTTGTCGAGACGCCAGAACGAAAGGTCGTCGGGCGTCAGTGTGAAGGTCACCTCGCGGCTCTCCCCGGCGCGAAGCATGACCTTCCGGAAACCTTTCAGTTCACGAACCGGACGCGTCACACCGGACAGCAGATCGCGCACGTAGAGCTGCACGACCTCCTCGCCGTCGCGGCCGCCCGTGTTGGTCACGCGGACCGACACGCGAACCTCGCCGCCGACGGCGGTTTCGGGCGTCAGCACCCGCAGGTCCGAATAACCGAACGTCGTGTAACTCAACCCGTAGCCGAAACAATACTGCGGCGAATTGGGTACGTCGAGATAGCGCGAAGTGTATTTGTTGGGCTTGCCCGACTCGTCGGCCGGACGTCCCGTGCTCTTCATGTCGTAATGGATCGGAATCTGCCCCACCGTGCGGGGAAAGGTCATCGGCAAACGCCCCGAAGGGTTGTAGTCGCCCGACACGACATCGGCCAGCGCCTCGCCCGCCATCGTGCCCGGATACCAGGTCAGCAGCAGGGCGTCGGCAAGTTCCGCTTCACGGGCCAGCTCCATAGGACGACCCGTAACAAGCAGGACGACAATCGGTTTTCCGGTTTGCTTCAAGCTCTCCAGCAGGTCACGCTGCGCGTCGGGCAGCGCAAGCGACGCAAGGCTTGCCGCCTCGCCGCTCTCCCCCGCCTTCAATCCGAGCGCGACCAGCACCACGTCCGACTTCGCGGCTGCGGCCACCGCCTCCGAAATACCGCCTTCGAGGGCCTTGTGCGGGTCGCATCCGCGGGCATAGGTCACACGGTCGGCTCCGAAACGCGCCCGCAGTCCGTCGAGAAAGGTCGAGGTCCGGCCGGCCTCGGCGAAATGAACCCACGAGCCGATCAGGTCCCACCGGGAATCGGCGAAAGGTCCCACCAGCGCGATCCGGCTCCCCTTTTTCAGGGGCAGCACGCCGCCGCGGTTCTCCAGCAGCACCATCGAACTGCGGGCCACGCGGCGCGCGGCATCGAGATGTTCCGGGGCGTAATAGCACTTCTCGCGCTCCTTCGCCTGGTAGCGGAAAGGATCGTCGAACAGCCCCAGGCGGAACTTCACGGCCAGCACCTCACGGCAAAGGCTGTCGATCAGCGACTCCGGGATACGCCCCTCCCGCACCAGTTCGGCGGCATGGAACAGGTAGGCGGCGCTCATCATGTCCATGTTGACCCCGGCGCGCAGGGCCAGTTCGGCAGCCTGCGCATCGTCGCCCGCCACGCCGTGAGCTTTCAGTTCGCCGATCGTGCCGTAGTCGGTCACCACGAATCCGCCGAAGCCCAGTTCGTCGCGCAGCAGGTCGCGCATCAGCCAGCGGTTGGCCGTGGCCGGAACGCCGTCGAGGTCGTTGAACGAGGTCATCACCGTCGCGGCCCCGGCATCGAGCGCCGCCCGGTAAGGCGGCAGGTAGCTGTCGCGGAAAACCCGCTCGGACATATCGACCGCATGGTATTCGCGCCCGGCCTGCGGAGCGCCGTAGGCGGCGAAATGCTTCACGCAGGCAAGAACCGACGAAGGGTCGGACAAGTCGCCCTGATAGCCCCGCACCATCGCTTCGGCGACACGCGCGCCCAGATAGGGGTCTTCGCCCGCGCCCTCGGAGACACGGCCCCACCGGGGGTCGCGCGAAACGTCGCACATCGGCGAAAAGGTCCAATGGATGCCCATGGCCGAGGCTTCGCGGGCCGAAACGCGGGCCAGCGACTCCGCGGCGGCAGGGTCCCACGAGGCGGCGACGGCGAGGTTGATCGGGAAGATCGTCCGGAAACCGTGGATCACATCGGCGCCGATCAACAGCGGGATGCCCAGCCGGCTCTCCTCGACGGCGATCCGCTGCAACCGCTCGGTCTCCTCGAAGGACTTGATGTTGAATACGCTGCCGCAGCGCCCTTCGCGGACCAGCCGTTCGACGGAAAGTTCCGTCTTGTCGGGTCCCGTGACGGCGCCGCCTCCGCGCTGCTGGACCAGCTGGCCGATCTTTTCGTCGAGCGTCATGCGTTCGACCAGTTCCGCGGCGCGCCGCCGGTCCTGCGGGGTGACGGGCTGCGCCCCGGCGGGATACAGCACGAGGGCCGCCAATACGGTAAAGATGCTATTTTTCATCGGTAAAAGTTTGAAAAGACATGCGAAGGTAATGAAAATACCGCAAAAAAAGGGCTTCGGAACGGAATAAACTCACTCCCGCCCGAAGCCCCCGCGATCGCAGCGGCGTCACTCCTTCACGCAGCGCATGCCGTAGGCTGTGGTCATCTTCCGTTCGTAATAGGTCCCCTCGCCCGTGGCGTCGCCCGCCTTCCAGTCGTACATCGGGAGCGGCTTGCCGCCGGCGAGCGTCGACGAACAATAGGCTGCCGAACGCCCCGGATAGTGGATGCGGCCGTTATCGCCCTTGCGGAACATCGTCGACGGGCCGATGAGGGTTCCGCCCGAATTGAGCGCATACCAGCGGCTGTACGTGTCGCCCGAGTCCTGGTTCTTGGCGGCGTTGCCGTCCACGTAGGCAAGCAGCGACTGCCATTCGGCCGCCGTCGGCACCCGGTATCCCACCGGGCAGGGATCGTTCAGCCCTTTGCCGCCCTCGGTCCAGCCTTCGGACATCGCTGCGGACGACCGGGTATAGAACGTCGTCGGATTGCCGTTTGCCGTTGCGGCGGTCATCTCCTCGCCGCTGATCTGCCAGCCGGCGGTGCGGGAGGCGTTGAAAACCACCTCGCGCGTCATCGCGCCGAAAGCATCGGGATACTCCGCATGCCCCTCGTAATATTTGTTCTTCGAGAGGATCTTCGCGCCGATGAACGGCTCCTTGCGGCCCCACTGATAGAACAGTCCGTAGGAGCGGAAATCCTGCACACAGGCCTTCGGATCGGTCGAATGGTATTCGGCCCCGACATTGCGGTCCTGCCAGGCGATACCGCCGACGGTCACGTCCGAAGGCATCTTGTCCACGACCCAGACCAGCCACGACCAGACAACCGCGCCTCCGGCGTCGAACAGCGCAACCAGCCCGCTGCCCTGCTTCGACTTGGCCGCAGTGCAGATGATTTCATTCCGGGAAGCGTCGTAGTCAAGCCCCGAAAGCAACTCTGCGTCGGTGGTCCAGACCCAGTCCGCCGCAACGCCCTTCACATACGCGCCGTCGGTGCGCCGCGCCGGAAACGCACGGGTTTCACCCGCCCGGACCACGACCGTATTCGCTCCGGTCGACCGCTGCACGACGGTCACCTGCTGCGGTTCGACGCCCTCCATCTCGGAGGAGACGGTCAGCGTCGCGCTGCGCGGACGCACGCCCTCGCCGTCGTCGGTCAGCAACAGTTTCACGACCGAACTTTTCGTCCCTTCGGACTGCGACACGGCGCACCAGTCGGTCGCGCCCTCGATTTTCCATGCCACGGATGCACGCAAGTTCAGGGCCGGTTCGCTCCCGGCGCCGTAGACGGTTATATCGGCGCCGTTCTCCGCCAGCACGAGGATCGGCTCGAACTTCTCCTGCGTCACGGTCACGGTGTGCTTCTCTTCGCCCGCGGCGTAAAAACGCACCGCGGTCGTACGCTCCTCGGGCAGGAAACTCTGGTCGACCGTCAGAACGATCTTCTTCGTGTGCGAACCTTCGGCGACGTTGGTGCGGCACCAATCGTCGTCGCAGGAGACCGTCCACGGCGAATCGGCCGTGATTTCAAGGACGCTGCGCCCTCCGAACATATCGAACGTCACGTTATCCTCGAGCAGTGAAAGGTTGGATTCGGCGACCTCGGGATCGTCGCTGCACGCCGCACAGCAAACGGCTGCCGCGACGGTCAGAAAAAGAAAAAGTCTCTTCATCGTTGAAGTTGTATTTAAGGTTTTGTTCGAATGTCGTATTTACCAGGACACGGACGATTCGTAGGTATGCCCGAAACTGTCGGTGACCCGCACCATGCCGCCCCGTTCGCTGCCCGGATCGACCCGGAACATATGCCACGTATTGGTCGGCGTCCCTCCGCGCACACCCGTCGCCAGCACCTCCTCGTAATAGGGATCGGTGCGCTGCGTCCGCTCCATCGCCACCGCCTGCCCGCCCGAAGCGGGAATCCACTCCACGGCGCTCCAGGCCGTGTCATAACCCCAGACATTGGCATAGACACAGGCCGAATTGGTGCGTCCGGGTGCATAGAGGCGCATCTGCATATCGCGCTTCCCGCCCGCCGGCTTGTAATACCACGAGAGCCGTTCGCCATCGACCTCGACCACGGCATAGCCGCGCGGCGTGCCGTCGCAGTTGACGTCGCCGTTGATGAACAGGTCGCCCGGCGTGCGGGCGATGCAGTGCATGACCTTGCGTCCGTCGTCGTAACGGTAAATGTCATGGTAGTGCTTGTGCCCCCCGAAGGCATGGACCTTATAGGGGCTTATCGCATCGAGGAAACGCTGGAAATTGCGGTGGTTGCGCGCTGCGGTGTTCTTCGTGTGATAGAGAATCGGGCAATGGGACGAGACGACGAGCGTGCTGCCCGCCGGAACGTAGCGCAAATCGGCTTCGATCCAACGGCAAATTTCGTCCGTAAGACCGATCGTATACTCCTCCCCGGCGGTCGGCGCATGGTCGAAAAGGATGTTGTCGAGGAACAGATAATGGATTTTCCCGATGTTCACCGAGTAGTTCGCCGGACCGAAATAACGTTCGTAGCTCTGCAAGGCGAGCGAATCGGTCAACTCGGCCGGATCGTGATCGTGGTTGCCCGGCAGGCTGAAGGTCGTGAAGCCAAGCGTCTCCAGCCCCTGACGGTACTTCGGGAAAAGCGACATATCGTTCCAGACCAGATCGCCCAGGCTGACTCCGTAAACCTCCGTCGGAAGCCCCTGCACGGTTTTCAGCACATCGGGAACGACATGACCGAGATAGGAATCCACCGACGTGTTATCGGCAGCCAGCTGAATGTCGGCCATAACGATCAGCGAATGGCGGTCGGACGGAGTCTTGCGTCGTGTCAGCGTAAAATCGGCCCGGTTGACGGCCTGTTTGCGGTCGATTTTGCGGTAGAACCGCGGACAGCCCTGCGTGGCGGGAATCTCGCAGTCGGCAGGCACGGAGACAAAGACGAAATTGCGCCGCGCGAGGTCGGAGGCCAGATAGTAAATCCCCCGTTCGTCGGTCGCCGTCACCTCCAGGCCGTCGCTCACCACCACCCCGGCAATGCCATTGCCGGCGCTGTCCTTCACGATTCCCTTCACCGTCATTCCGGCCTTATCGGGGATCTGTCCGGCGGTCGGGCCGTCGTCACCGCCGCCCTCCGAGGAGGAGCAGGCCGCCAGGACAAGGGCGGCGAGGCACACCGACAGAAGCCGCATGTAGAATTTTGACATATTTTTTTGCATTGAGGATGCGGAGGAGGCTGAACCTCCTCCGCATCACGGTTATTTCATCTCGACCCGGATGATTACGCTGTTCTTTTCGGGACGCACCTTGCCCTGATCATCGGCCCTGACGGAAAGCGGCAGCACATAGGAGGAATCAATGCCGTCGGCAAGCATCGAAGCGGCATCGAAGCGGATTTCGGCGCGGTCCATGACCCTGTCCCCCGACAAGCGCACTTCGGGGTCGAAGGCGAAATACCTGTCGGGCATCACCTTCAGTTCGAGTCTGTTTTCCACGTTATAGACATCGAGCACGGAGGGGTCGACCACCAGTTTCACGGTGATTCCGTCGTCATTGTAACCGCCCTTGTAAAGATAGAGATCGTAAACGCACGCCTGGCCCGAAGCGGCATCGTATTCGAGGACCTGGAAATCGTTCTTCGGGATGCAGACCATAGTGTCCACCGTCTCGTAGACGACGTAATCGTCGCCGCACCCTACGGCTCCCAGCAGAAGCAGGAGGCATATCGCAAGATTCTTCATCGCAATCGGATTATTAAGGTTAGTAACCGGGATTCTGCACGAGGTTGTAGTTGATATTGATTTCGCTCAACGGAATGGCCATCCAGTAGGTCTTGGGGGATTCGAACGTGCGGACGCCGCTCTCCTTCATCGTGGAGACCCGGTAGAAATCGGCCGCCGTCCTGCCGTCGAGGTTCCACGCCTTGGGACGCCGGGACATCGCTTCGCCCGCCTCTTTCCAACGGCGCAGGTCGTGGTAGCGCATGCCCTCCATCAGCAGTTCGATCGAACGCTCCCGGTGCAGCACCTTGCGCAGTTCGTCGCCGGTGGGAATGCCCCCGGCCAAGGCCCACGAATCCTTGAAATCGGGCAGCCCCGAGCGGCGGCGGACCAGATTCAGATAATTGAGGCTCGCGTCGCTCAACGACCCGTTGTATTCGAAATCGGCCTCGGCATAGCTCAGGTAGAGTTCCGCAAGGCGGATGTAAGGATAGGCGTACTTGCGGTAGGTCCACGACTTGGTGTCGTAGTTGAAGGCCGACTGGCGGTGAATCCACTTCTTGAGAATGTAGCCCGTACAGCTCTGGTACTCCTTCGAGGCGTCGAGCACGCTGCCCTGCATCTCGCCGGCGCGGCATTTGAGAATGAACTCCTCGCCGTTGATGGCGTACTTGCCGCGGTCGTAGCCCACCGACGCATAGAAGCGCGGCTCCTTGTAGACATGGAGGTTGGCAGTCTCCTTTTCGGCATTATAGGCATAGGGGTCGATATGCATGGTCTCGGGGTCTCGGTCCCACGGCAGGCCGTTGTGCGTGTAGTACATCTCCACGCACTCGAACGTCGGAACGATGTTGATGCAGAAGCCGTCGGTACTGTACGGCAGCTTCAGGCGCGCGCCTCCGTAACGCTGCAAGTGCCCGATGCCGGTCTGGTCGCCCATTGCCCAAAGGTACTCGGTCGTGTTCCAGAGCGGTTCGACGAAGCAGTCGTGGTAGTTGATCTCGCCGCGCTCGGCAGCGGTTGCAGCCGCAGTCGCGTTCGGGCTTTCGTAGAGCCTGTGCCCGTTGTCCTCGGCCAGCGTGATCGCTTCCTGGCAGGCGTCGAGCGCCCACTTCCACTTTTCGGGATTGTAGGTCTGGCTCATCAGCGGCGTGCCGTCGTTGTTGCGGAAACGCGCGTAGAACTCCGTGTTGCCGTTGCAGAGCGGACTGGCGGCATAGAGCAGCAGCCGGGCCTTCATCGCCTTGGCCGCCACCGAGGTGGCGCGCCCCAGGTCGGCATCGGGACGCGTCGGATACCCGTGCAGCAAATCGGCCGCGCGGTCGTAGGTCTCGGCGATGAACGTCACGCATTCGTCGAACGGACTGCGGGCCACATAGACCTGCTCCTCGGGAAGCCCCATGTCCAGCTGCCCCCTGACGAGGATGACCGGGCCGTAGTGAGTCAGCAGCACCCAGTGGTAATAGGCGATCAGAAAATAGGCTTCGCCCTTGAACTCGTCGGCCACGGACGGCGAGATGCCCGGGACTGCGTCGATATTGTCGATCATAATGTAACAGTAGCGGATGCCCTTGTACATGTCGTAGTTCGTGCGCCCGGACGGGGAAGAGGTCGTCGCGTCCCACAGACCGTAGTAGGTCTGGCTGGCGTTCTCCTCGTTGTAGAGCATGCTCTTGTAGGGAAAATAACGGGTCTGGCCGTTGGTGGCGGTGATAATGTCGTCGCCGGCGCAGAAGTCGGGCATGTAGCGGTAGGCCGCGATGTTGGGGGCGTAGGTGTAGAGCGTATTGAGGTACTTGCGGGCCTCCTTGGAGGTTTTGAAGATGTCCTCCTGCGTCGCCTGCCCCTCGGGAACCACGTCGAGGAAATCGCACGCGGCAAGCGCTCCGGCGCACGCAAACAGCAAAATGGATATGATTTTTTTCATGTCGCTCGAATTTTAGAAGTTATACTGAAGGCCGAGTTTCACCACGCGCTGCAACGGGTATTTCAAGCCGTTGCCGCTTCCCATTTCGGGGTCCCAGTATTTGAAGGGCGAAATGATGAACAGATTCGTGCCGGCCAGATAGGCGCGCAGGCTTTTGTACGTGAAACCCAGTTCGACGCTCTTCAGGCGCAGGTAGCTGCCGTTCTTGATCCAGAACGACGAGGTCTGCGTGTTGTTGGCGTTGTAGCGGTAATCCAGGCGCGGATAGGCGGCATTGGGATTGGGATCGGCTTCCGACCAGTGGTCGTCGGCAACGTACTGCGTCATGTTGAAGCCCGAATACTGATTGTCGCGGAACGGGTGCATGTCGTACATGCGCAGCGAGACGCGCGCCGTGCCCTGGAAGAAGAACGAGAAGTCCCAGCGTTTGTAGTTGACCGAGGCGCCGAAGCCGTACAAGATCTCGGGCACGGTGGGATAACCCAGCGACGTGCGGTCGTTGGCGTCGATCACGCCGTCGCCGTTCAGGTCGCGGTATTTGATGTCGCCAGGCAGATAATCGGGCATGAAGGTCTGCCGGGGCGAGTTGTCGATCTCCTCCTGCGAGGCGAAAAGGCCGTCGGCGACCAGTCCGTAAACCGAATTGACGGGTTTGCCCAGCACGGAGTTGTATTTGTTGGGCAGGTATTTCGCCTCGTCGCGGGCCTTCACCTCGTTGTGCGCATAGGTGAACGTTCCGCGCACGGAGACCAGCAGGTCCTTGTTGAACGCCTTGTTGTATTCGAGCGAAACATCGACGCCGCGGTTCTCCACCTCACCCAGATTGCCGTAGGGCGTGACGCCCGAAAGGCCCATCGTCGAGGGCAGCGAACGCCGCTGCATGAAGATGCCGGTACGATTTTCCTTGTAAACGTCGACGTTCAGCGTCAGGGCGTCGAACAGTCCCAGTTCAAGTCCTACGTTAAGTTTGGTGCTCTCCTCCCACGTGGCCAGGGGATTGCCCACGGTCTTGATCTCGTGTCCGGTCTGCTTGACGAAGTTGGGCGAAAACCACACGTAGAGCGCCTTGTTCATGTTGACCGTCGTGAGATAGGGGAAACGGACGATATTGTTGCTGCTGTCGGCCAGATAGTCGTTGCCCGAAAGACCGTACGAAGCACGGATTTTCAGCAGGTTCACCTTGCTGCGGATACCTTCCCAGAACGGTTCGCCCGACACGACCCACGCTCCGGCGATCGAGGGGAAAAACCCGAAACGACGACCCGATATGAAGTTCTCCGAGCCGTTGTAGCCGAAGTTGAACTCCATCAGGTAGCGGTTGTCATACCCATAGGTAAAACGTCCGGCGAGACCCTGCTCGCGGTAAGGAAGCACCTTGTACTCATCATTGGCGGGCTGATTGTCGACCTTCTCCTTCTGGTGGTAGACGAACAGGGCGTTGACGTCGTGTTTGCCGAACGTGCGCGAATATTCGATCTGCCCCTGCAACGAGATCTCACGGTAACCGTTCCGCCCCGTGGAGGTTCCCAGATAGGACGATCCGGGCGTGCCGATGCTTTGCAGGTTGTAGTCGAAAGTCCCGTCGCCGTTGTCGGTATAGTCGGTCATTTCGTAATAATAGGGAGAAAAAGAACGGTAAGTCGCCGCATAGGTCTTGTTGTAGAACGAGACCATGCCCCGAACCTTCAGTCCCTTGGTGACGAAATCGAGGTCCTGGTCCACCGAGAAGGTCGTGGTGATGTACTGCGTATGGCGCTGTCCGTATCCGCGGCTCAACAGGGCATAAGGATTGATGTCCGTAGAACCACCGTCCCACGAAGGGGCATTTCCGAAAATCGGGTCGTCGAGATCCTCCACGGAGCCTTTGGGATAGATGGCCGGGAAAGCGACCGGATTGGCGCGCATCGTATAGTAGAACAGATCTTTCACCTCTTCGACGGGACGGTGCCAGAAAAGCAGTTGCGTGTTCATCTTCAGACTCACGCGGGTCGTTCGGGTGAGCTGCGCGCCGACGTTGGCCTGGAAAAGGTATTTCTGCGAATTGATGTTGGTGTTGAATTTCGACTCCGCGGGCTTCTTCAGGATACCGTTTTCGTTGAAGATCGAAGCATTGAGGAAATAGTCGACCACCTTGCCGCCGCCCCGCACATTGAGATTCATGTTCTCGTTGACCGTAAAATCCTTGAAAAGCATCGAATACCAGTCATTGTCGGGATAGACGTAGGGATTGAGCCGGTTGCGCGTGCCCGTGATCTTCTCGTCCGAAAAGTGCTGCACATAAGTTTCGCCCGCCGGGGTGCGGGTGCGCAGCGCCTCGTTGTAGTTCTCCATGTAAGTCACGCCGTCGGCGATGTCCTGCACGCGCGTCGGCATCGAAATGCCCGATTCGAGACGAACGTTGATCGCCATCTTCTCCGACTGACGGCCGTTTTTGGTGGTAATGATCATTACGCCGTTGGCGCCGCGCGAACCGTAGAGCGCCGTGGCCGTGGCGTCGCGCAGGATCGAAAACGACTCGATCGCCTCGGGCGGAATGTTGTTGAGCATCTCCGAGACGATCTCCACGCCGTCGAGAATCAGCAGCGGCGATTTGTTGGCCCCGAAGGTCGAGATGCCGCGAATCCAGAAATTCGCACCGTCGGCGCCGGGTTCGCCCGACGACTGGGTCGAGATGACGCCGGCGATCTTGCCCGCGAACGAGGTCGAGAGGTTGCTCGACGTCACCTTGAGCGTACTGGGACGCACGACCTGCACGGCTCCCACCAAACTCTCCTTCTTCTGCGTGCCGAAGGCCACGACCACCACGTCGTCCATGACGTTCGACGCCTCGATCAGCGTCACGAGCTTGAACAGTTCGACATCGGCGACGGCGATCTTCTTGGTGTCGTAGCCCAGAAAAGCGAAGGTGACGTGTTTCGTTCCCGCCGGCACCTTGAGGGTGTAGTTGCCGTTGATGTCCGAGGTGGCGCCGACGGTCGTCCCCTCGACATAGACCGAAACACCGACGATGGGCTTGTTGTCGGCCGAAGAGATCACCGTCCCCTGCAAGACGATTTCCCTACCGGAATTCGCAGCCGGGAGGGGGGGGGTGACGGCGGCGTTTTTCCGAGCGGGCGCTTTCGAGATGATCACTTGGTTTTCGCGCACCCGTCCGGTCAGCTCCGTTCCCTTGAGGACCGCGGACAGCAGTTCGTCGATGGTCGCAGACCTGACCGAAACCGAAACCCGGCGGTCGAGCAGCGGCCGCACGTCGTCGGTGTAAATGAAGGCGTAGCGGCTGGTCCGCTCGACCTCGGCAAAGACGCTCGACAGCGTTGCGTCCTTCATCTTCACGGTCAGCGACGATTTGGCCCCGGCGTCCTGCCGGGAGGCCCGGACGGGCTGGAGATTCACCGGAAGCAACAGCATCGCCGCCGCAAGAATCCGCAGCATACGGCATGTCGAGCCACTCCTCACAAAGAAAAGTTTCTTCATAAGTAACAGTATTAAGGTTAGTATTTAAGACTGGAATTGGTTGTCAGCGATATACGGCGTCGGCGCAATCGTCGGGGGCAGGCCTCACCGCCACCGAGCCGTCGGGCCCCCGGACGTAGGCGATCCGGAAAATGTCGGAGAGCACGTCGAGCGTGCCGTCCAGGTCGTCGAACAGGATCAGCTTGCCGGTACACTTCCGGCTCCCGATCTCCCCGGAGCAGGTTATTTCGATCTTGTAGAACGCAGCCACCTTTTGCAGGACTTCGAACAGCGTGTTCGAGGTGAAGAACAACAGTCCGTCCTTCCAACTGATGTATTTATAGGGATCGACCTCGTAGACCGAATAGCTGCCGTCCTTCATCGAGAAGCGTTCCGAAGGATTCAGCGTCACCGATTCGCCGTTGGCCACGTCGATGGCCACGGAGCCTTCGACCAGCACCACGGCCGACGAACCGTCGGCCCGGGGCGCGGTCGTCACGTCGAACGACGTGCCCAGCACGCGGGTCGCAAAATGGTCGGTGTGCACGATGAAGGGACGGTTCGCATCCTTCGCCACCTCGAAATAGGCTTCGCCCTCGACGAAGACGTCGCGCGTGTCACCGAACGCCGACGGGAAACGGAGCACCGACGCCGAATTGATCCACACCCGCGTCCCGTCGGAGAGTTGCAGATGTGCGCGCTTGCCCTTGGGGACCACCAGTTCGCTCGTATGCACGCGCACCTCCTGCCGGGGCGTCCTGCGATCGGTCTCCGCCCCTTCGTTCTCCTTGCCGTCGATCAGGATTTCGCCCTTGGGCGTAAGGCTGATACGGGCGATGTCGTCATACACCTCGCGGCTGCCTTCGCGGGTCACGAGCGTGATGTTCTCATAGGCCTCGGCCGAAGGCAGCCCGGAACCCGTGAAATCCGCACTCCAGAACAGGGCCGCCACGACGCCGGCGACCAGCAGGGAAGCGGCGGCGAAGAGCGCCGTCCGGTTGCGGCGGCGGGGAGGGGCTGCAAAACGGCGCCGGGCGTAATGGTCGGTCAGGATGCGGTCGAGCAGCAACTGTTTCTCCACGGACGGCAGCGCGGGATGGGTCTTGCCCACACGGCGCACCAGGCTCACGGCGCGCTCGAATTCGACCAGGCCCTGCGGATGGCGTTCGGTGTAACCGCACCAATAGCCGTCCTGCGCCCGCTCGGGATCGAGACACCACAAAACGAAGTCCGGGTCGGAGGTGAAGAACTCCGCCGTGTGCTTCTTAATATCGTCCGGTTTTATCATTGATTCCAACGTAATCTTCAAACTGCATGCTGCGGCTGCGGCGCCGCGCTCTCCCCTATGACGGCGAATCCGCCGTTTTGTCCCCCTCGAACCGCAAAAAACAGCGTCCGCCGTGTCAAGTGGCTATTTTCATCGTTTTGCCGCACTCCCTGCCCTTCCGAAGTTTGCCCAGCCCCTTCGACACGAACTTGCGGACGGCGTGGGGCGTGGCGTCGAGTATGACGGCGATGTCGTCATACTCCATCTCGTAGACGAAGCGCAGCAGCAGCGCCTCGCGCTGCTTGGGCGAGAGCTGGTTGAGCAGCGACTCGATCGTTTGGCGGATGCGCAGCACGTGCTCCGATTCGATCATCGCGTCGAGCGAGGTCAGCGACACCCGCAATCCCGGCTCCCGGTCCGAAAGGTCGCATTTGTCCACCCGCGAACGGTGCAGATCGACCAGGCGGTTGTGAACGATCCGGAAAAGGTAGGCCTTGATGTTGACGATGCGGCCCAGGTCGACCTGGCGGGTCATAATGTCGAGGAATATGTCGTGGATGACATCCTTGACCGTTTCGTTGTCGAAACCGAACCCCATGCCGTAGGCATAGAGCGCATCGGCGTAACTGTTATACAACATAACATATACGTCGGTCTCTTCGGCATACTGCCGGTCGATTCGTCGGGTGTCGTACTTGCGTTGCCGAAACATTCGGTTCATTGGTTTGGTCGGTCATTCGATATAACGGAAAACCGTCCGGTTTGTCCCCCTGCAAGCGGTAAAAATCGAATAAAAAATGCGAAATAGCAAATTTTCGCCCCCCCCCGGGGACAAAACCGGAAACAGTTCGTCTTAAATTCGAAACCAATCTCTTTCGGAAAAATGATACGAAAACCGTATTTCAGTCTGTTCCTGCTCTGCCTGCCGCTCTTCTCGCTGTGCAGTTCGGGAAACGACGATCCCGCACCCGCCCCTGCACCTGGAAAAGAGTGGCTCGATCCGATTCGCATCGCCACCTACAACATCCAGTACGACAACTCTTCCGATCAAGACAACAAATGGACGACCCGCCGGGATTTGCTTCGCCAACTACTCCAGAGCGAGAAGTTCGACATCTTCGGAGCGCAGGAGCCTTATCTGACCCAGATCAAGGACATCGAGCCGTTCCTCGACGGATACACCTGGGTCGGAGAAAACGTCATCGGTGACAAAACGGCCCAACGACGCCACTACAACCCCGTTTTCTACCGCAAGGACAAATTCGAAGTATTGGATATGGGATCGTTCTGGTACTCCGAAACGCCTTCCGCCCCCGGGTCCAAAGGCTGGGACTCCTATTCGCCCCGCATGTGCAACTGGGTGCATTTCCGCATCCGCGCGAACGGACGGGAATTCTACCATTTCAATTCGCACTTCGACCACATAGGGACCACGGCCCGCGCCGAGAGCGCCAAACTGCTGGTGGCCAAGGTCCGGGAGATCGCAGGCGGCAAACCGGCCTTTTGCACGGGTGACTTCAATTCGAACCAAAACACCGAAGCCTACAAAACGATCGCCGGATCAGGCATCCTTGCCGACAGCTACGTCCGCTGTCCGTCCAAGACCAACGGAGACTGGCCCACCTACAACGGCTACAAATACATCTCGACGCCTCCCGCCGCTGCGTCGCGCATCGACCACGTCTTCGTCACGCCGAAGGACACGAAGGTCGTTTCGTGGCGCATCGTCAACAACAGTTACAACCGGAAATACCCCTCGGACCACTTCCCGGTCGTGATCGAATGGTCGCTGGCCGAATAGCCAGCCTTGCTGCCGGCAAATAAAACCTCTTCGCCAGTTGGCGAAGAGGTTTTATTTGCCAAGGGATAAACGGAACGGACAGAAGCGCTTTTTTCCGCGCCCAGAGCCGGAAACCATCCCCCTTTCCGCTTTTACCCGCGAGTGTCTCCGATTATTGAAAAGAAATTCGTATCTTTGTGGGCTTGTTTCACGATAAGCGCAATTTGTCTGACAGCAACATAAACGAAACGAATAAATGGCGTTACAATGCGGCATCGTCGGCTTGCCGAACGTGGGTAAATCGACCCTTTTCAACTGTCTGTCCAATGCAAAGGCACAGGCGGCAAACTTTCCTTTCTGCACCATCGAGCCTAATGTGGGCGTGATCACGGTCCCCGACCGGCGGCTGATCCGCCTCGCGGAGATCGACAACCCCAAGCGCGTGGTCCCGACGACGATCGAAATCGTCGACATCGCGGGCCTCGTGAAGGGCGCCTCGAAGGGCGAAGGTCTGGGCAACAAATTTCTGGGCAACATCCGCAACACGAATGCGATCATCCACGTCCTGCGGTGCTTCGACAACGGCAACATCACCCACGTCGACGGCTCGATAGACCCCGTGCGCGACAAGGGCATCATCGACACCGAATTGCAGCTGAAGGATCTCGAAACCGTCGAGAACCGGCTCTCCAAGACCCAGAAGCAGGCCACCTCGGGCGGCGACAAGCAGGCCAAGCGCGCCGTGGAGCTGCTCTTGCAGTACAAGGCGGTGCTGGAACAGGGGCTTTCGGCCCGCACCGTGGAACTCGACAAGGAGGACCGCAAACTGGTCGCCGACCTCAACCTGCTGACCGACAAGCCCGTGTTGTACGTCTGCAACGTCGACGAAAAGAGCGCCGCGACGGGCAACGCCTACACCGAGGCCGTCCGGGAGGCCATCGCCGGCGAGCGGGCCGAAATGCTCGTCATCGCCGCCGCCACGGAGGCCGACATCGCCGAACTGGAAGACTTCGACGAGCGGCAGATGTTCCTCGAAGACCTGGGACTGGAGGAGTCGGGCGTGGCGCGCCTGATCAAATCGGCCTACAAATTGCTCAACCTCGAAACGTTCTTCACCACCGGGGCCGACGAGACCCGCGCCTGGACCTACCTGCGCGGCATGAAAGCCCCGCAGACGGCCGGCATCATCCACACCGATTTCGAAAAGGGGTTCATCCGCGCCGAGGTGATCAAGTACGACGACTACACCGCCCTGGGTTCGGAGAAGGCGTGCCGCGATGCGGGCAAACTGTCGATCGAAGGCAAGGAGTATGTCGTCGAGGACGGCGACATCATGCACTTCCTGTTCAACGTCTGACGCCGCAAACCGGGATCGTAAAAAAATTAAAGAATACAGCTATGGAAAGACCAGTTCGGGTGCGCTTCGCGCCCAGCCCCACCGGGCCGCTGCACATCGGCGGCGTCCGTACGGCACTGTACAACTACCTGTTCGCCCGCCGGCACAAGGGAACGATGATCCTGCGCATCGAGGACACCGATTCGCAGCGGTTCGTCCCTGGAGCGGAGGATTACATTCTGGAATCGCTCAAATGGTGCGGCATCGAGATCGACGAAGGTGTGGGCGTCGGAGGGCCTCACGCCCCCTACCGCCAGAGCGAGCGGCGCGAAATCTACCTCAAATACGCCCTGCAACTCGTCGAGGCGGGCTGGGCCTACTACGCCTTCGACACGGCCGAGGAATTGGACGCCCTGCGCAGGGAGGCCGAGGCGCGCGGCGAGGCGTTCGCCTATAATTATGCGGTGCGCGAAAAGCTGGCCACGTCGCTGGCGCTGCCCGCCGAGGAGGTGAAGGCGCGCCTCGACCGCGGCGACCAGTGGGTGATCCGCTTCCGGATGCCCGAAAACGAAACGGTCGCGATGGACGACCTGATCCGCGGACACGTGGAGGTCAACACCTCGACGCTGGACGACAAGGTGCTCTACAAATCGGCCGACGCGCTGCCCACCTACCACCTGGCAAACATCGTCGACGACCGGCTGATGGAGGTGTCGCACGTCATCCGCGGCGAAGAGTGGCTGCCGTCGCTGCCGCTGCACTACCTCCTGTACAAAGCCTTCGGGTGGACGGACGTGCAGCCCCGGTTCGCCCACCTGCCCCTGCTGCTCAAACCCACGGGCGGCGGCAAGCTCTCGAAGCGCGACGGCGACAAGATGGGATTCCCGGTATTTCCACTCTTCTGGACCTCTCCGACGGGTGAGACCGCCCACGGCTACCGCGAGGACGGCTATTTCCCCGAGGCGTTCATCAACATGCTGGCGCTGCTGGGCTGGAACCCCGGCACGGAGCAGGAGATCTTCTCGATGCAGGAGCTGATCGACAGCTTCTCGCTCGACCGCGTCTCGAAATCGGGCGCCCGATTCCAGCCCGACAAGGCCCGGTGGTTCAACGCCCAGTACATGCACCACAAGACCGACGCCGAACTGGCGGCCCTCTACCAGCCCGTCCTGCGCAGCCACGGCATCGAGGTTTCGGACGCCGTGGCCGGCAAAGCCGCGGGCATTATGAAGGAGCGCGCGACGTTCACGACCGATCTGTGGGACCTCACGTCGTTCTTCTTCGAGGCTCCCCGGGAGTATGAGGAAAAGCAGGTGCGCAAGTACTGGAAGGGGCAGAATCCCGCCATTCTGCGGGAGTTGCGCGACGTGCTGGCGGGAATCGACGACTTCTCGCTGGAGAACACCGAACGCATCGTCCACGCCTGGATCGAGGAGAAGGGCTACAGCATGGGCCAGGTGATGAACACCCTGCGGCTGGCCCTCGTGGGCGCCGGAAAAGGCCCGGGCATGTACGACGTAACGTCGTTCATCGGCAAAGAGGAGACCCTGCGCCGCATCGACAATCTGCTGACCAATCTAAAACCCGCAATAGAGTAAAGTCGCCCTTTTCAAAGGGAGATTCAGAGGGATTTTCAACATGAGCCCCGGCGTTAAAAACGCCGTAATATAAGTTCGATGGGGGTTCATAGACAAAATCGCTCCGATCTAAAAACAACCTAACCCCGTCGAACTTATATTAAACTATGGTACAAATCGAACAACACGTCTGGGGCATGACCCCGGAGGGCGAGGCAATCATTCGCTACACGCTGCGCAACGACTCGGGAGCCGAAGTGCAGCTCACGAACTACGGCGCGGCGATCGTCTCGGTGAAGATGCCTGACCGCGAGGGCCGCATGGCCGACGTGGTGCTGGGATACAAACACCCCGAAGGCTACTTCTTCGACGGAGCCGCCTCGGGAAAGAGCGTGGGACGCTGCGCCAACCGCATCGCCTTCGGGCAGATGACCGTCGAGGGCAAGGAGTACCGGCTGGAGGTCAACAACAGCGTGAACCACCTGCACGGCGGAACGAAGAACTTCGCCAACCGCATCTGGGAGAGCCGCGTGGAGACCAACCGCGTGGTGATGTCGCTCGTCTCGGAGGACGGCGACCAGGGCTATCCCGGCGAGCTGTGCGTCGAGGCCGTATTCGATTTCGACGACGACAACGCGCTGGAGATCACCTACCTCGCACGGACCGACAAGACGACCGTGGTGAACCTCACCAACCATGTCTATTTCAACCTCGCGGGCGAAGGCAGCGGGTCGGTGCTCGACCACGAACTGCGCCTGAACAGCTCGAAGATTCTGGAAATGAACGAACGCCAGATCCCCACGGGCAAGCTCCTGGACGCAGCCGGAACCCCGCAGGATTTTCGGGAATTCCGCTCTTTCCGCCCCGGCATCTCGTCGGAGTTCAACCACATCCGCGACTTCAAGGGCTATGACCATCCCTTCGTCGTCGACGGCTGGAAGCCCAACATCCTGGGCGAGGTCGGCACCCTGCGCGAACCCCGGTCGGGCCGTTCGGTGACGGTGCTCTCGTCGCAGCCCAGCGTGATGATCTACACGGGCAACTGGCTCGCGGGCGGATGCCCCGAAACCAAGTCGGGCGGCCGCTATGCCGACTACGACGGCGTGGCGATGGAGTGCCAGAACTACCCCGACGCCGTGAACCATCCCGAATTCCCCTCGCCGCTGCTCCGCCCCGGCGAAACCTACTGCCAGAAGATCGTTTTCCGCTTCGGAACGTTCTAAGGAATTAAAAATGAAAAATTAAGAATTAAAAATTACCTGCGGAAAATCGCACTGTGCGTTTCGACAAATTGAAGGACCGAACTTATTTTCGGCACCAGATACATCGAAATTTACGGGTATCCTTTCCGACAATTTTTAATTCTTAATTTTTAATTTTTAATTTTTATTACTTACCTTTGCACCCGATATTTCAAAGGGGTGCCTTACTGTCAGGCTGAGATTATACCCATTGAACCGGAGACGGGTAATGCCGAGACCGGGACGAAGCGTAATCAACAACACATACCCCTTTTCAGTCCATTAACTCAAAAAGTTTAACGATGAAAAGGATTTTTCTTTCACTTGCGGCCGCCGCGCTCTGCTCGGCCGCACAGCTGCGGGCTGAAGAGAAGCAGCCCGCCAACCAAAACGCCGGCGATTCGGTCAGAATGTACCGCTTGCAGGAGGTCGAGGTGACCACCACGCGCGCAACCCCGACCACCCCCGTGGCCTACTCCGACATCCGGCGCGAAGAGATCGCCCGCAACAGCTACGGAACCGACATCCCCACGCTGCTGGCCCTGACCCCCTCGATGATCGCCACCAACGAAACGGGCATCGGCATCGGCGGCACGGCCGTGCGCCTGCGCGGCACGGACCCGACGCGTCTCAACGTCACGATCAACGGCGTGGCGATGAACAACCCCGACTCGCACTCGATGTACTGGTACGACACCCCCGACCTCGTCTCGGCCGTGGGAAGCATTCAGGTGCAGCGCGGCGCCGGCATCTCGACCAACGGCACGGGAGCCTTCGGCGGAGCGGTCAACATGTCGACCGACGCCCTGCAAACCGAATTCGGCGGCGACGCGTCGCTCTCCTACGGCTCGTACAACACCAACAAGCAGGCCGTGCACATCTCCTCGGGCCTGATGGGCGGCCACTGGACCCTCGACGCGCGGCTGACGCACATCGGCTCGGAAGGCTACATCGACCGCGGAGCCACGGACCTCAAATCCTACATGTTCCAGGCCGGCTACTACAACGGCAACACGATGCTCAAGCTGATTTCGTTCGGCGGCAAGGCCAAAACGGGACTCACCTACACGGGCGCGACGAAAGAGGAGATGCGTCTCAACGGCCGGAGGTTCCACACCGAGGGCATGTACTACACCTCGAACGGGCCGCACTCCTATTATTATATGAAGGACGGCGAGCGGCAGCGCGCCACGGTAGACTATTACGACGATCAGACGGACAACTACCTGCAAATCAACAACCAGCTGGTGCTCTCCCACCGTTTCAACGAGAAGTGGACCCTCAACGCCACGGGATTCTACACCTACGGCTACGGCTTCTACAAGCAGTACAAGGACGCACGCACGCTCTCCGAATACCTCAATATCCCGACCGACGTCGCTGCCGGAAAGGAGGCCGACCTCGTCCGCGAGAAGATCATGCGCAACCACCTCGGAGGTCTGAACGCCTCGGCGGCCTACTCGGTGCGGAAGCTCGACCTCGCCTTCGGCGGTTCGTACAGCTACTACTCCTGCCCCCACTGGGGCGTACTCGACTGGGTGGACGGACTGGAAGGCAGCCAGATCGGCGGCCGCTGGTACGACAACGACGTGGACAAGCACGACGCCAACCTCTTCGCTCGCGCCAACTGGTCCGTGGCCAAAGGGTTGAGGCTCTTTGCGGACCTCCAGTACCGCTATGTCAGCTATCAGGCCTGGGGCGTCAACGACAACTACGTTTCGGAGGAGGTCGGGATGCAGCCCATCGACGTGGACAAACAGTACCACTTCTTCAATCCCCGCGCCGGCGTGAGCTACACGCTCGCCGAGCGCAACAACTTCTACCTCTCGTTCGCCGTGGCCCAGAAGGAACCCACGCGCAGCGACTTCACCGACCGCTATATGTTCGCCGAGGCGAACACCTACCCCTCGTCGGAAAAGCTCTACGACTGGGAGCTGGGCTACCAGTACACGGCGCCGCGCCTCTCGCTGGGGGTGAATCTCTACTACATGAAGTACAAGGACCAGCTCGTGCCGACGGGCATGGTGAACGACGACAGCAACGCCCTCAACACCAACGTCCCGGACAGCTACCGCCGGGGCGTGGAGCTGTCGGCCTCGTGGCGCGCAACCGGGTGGTTCACCGTGGGGGCCAACGCCACCTTCTCGCAGAACCGCATCGAGAGCTACGTCGACGCACTGAAGGATAGCCCCACCTACGGCAAGGAGCTGGGCGACATGACCATCGCCTATTCGCCCGACGTCATCGCCAACGCCTTCCTGAATTTCCACCACCGCGGATTCGAAGCCGTGTTCCACACCCAGCACGTCGGCAAGCAGTATTTCACCAACAACGAGAACGACGCCCTGTCGCTGGACGCCTACTGCGTGACCAACCTCAACCTCGCCTATACGTTCCGCACCCGTTCGGCGCGCAGCGTTCGGCTGGGCCTGCTGATCAACAACCTGTTCAATGCGGAATACGAGAGCAACGGCTACGGGTATTCGTACATGGACACGTGGAGCGGCCCCGCGCCCGTACGCATCGACGAGGCCTACTACTTCCCGCAGGCGCCGCTGAACGTGCTGGCGAACGTCACGGTGAAATTTTAAAACGCGCGATTTCAACGCCGCTGAAACCGAATTTCAGCTCTGAAAACTAAATAATTGTACTTCGTGCATTGCGAGGCGTCGCAGATGCCGTGGCAATCCGGGCGAAAGTCGTGACCTTACAACGCTTCCAGCAGATTCCCACGTCGGACCTTCGGTCCTCTTCGGAATGACAATACGAATGTTGAAACAATGGACATAAAACTCCTCCTGCAAATCGCCGGCGTCCTGTTGGGATTGCTCTACCTCTGGCTCGAATACCGCGCCGACATCCGGCTGTGGATCGTGGGGCTTGTCATGCCTCTGATCCACGGGGCGCTCTACTACAAATCGGGGCTGTATGCCGACTGCTCGATGCAGGCTTACTACGTGCTGGCGGGGCTGTACGGGTGGCTCGTGTGGCGCAGGAGGGGCCGAAAAACGGACGCCGGGCTGACCGGCCCTGAAGATGCGGAGGGCGCAAAGCGGGCCGCCGCGCTACGCATCGGCCACACGCCCCTGCGGACGGTCCCGGCGCTCGCAGGGGTCTACGCCGCGGCGCACATCGGGCTGTACCTGCTGCTGACCCGCTTCACGGACAGCACCGTACCCTTCTGGGACGCGGGGACCACGGCGCTGTCGGTCGTGGCGATGTGGATGCTGTCGCGCAAGCTGGTGGAGCAATGGCTCGTGTGGCTGGTCGTGGATCTGGTGACCGTCGGGCTTTACCTCTATAAGGACCTGCCCTACACCGCGGGGCTTTACGCCCTCTACTCGGCGCTGGCCGTGGCGGGTTACCTCCGATGGCGGCGGCAGGCCCGGGCTTAAAAATCCGTTTTACCTGCGAACGCGCGAACATGCGAACAAGGGGTGTTCGCCCCTGTTCGCGCGTTCGCCCGGTTAAGAACCGGGATTTGCATTGCGACTGGCAGCTTCGGCCCGCTCTCCGCCCGGTTCTGCGCCCGGTTAAGAACCGGGGTTTCAGGTTGCGAAAGGGGCCATTTTGCACCTCCTCCCGCCGCGTTCTGCGGCGAACGATTCCGGCCCGATGCCGGAGCCGTGAAACGAAGGCCCGGCTAAAAGTGGCAAGAAACGGGCGTCACAGCAGCTCCAGCAACTCGCCGGGCCGGTCGACCAGATGCCGCGCCCCGGCGGCGATCAGCTCCGCACGGTCGCGGAAACCCCACGTCACACCCGCCGAGCGCACCCCGGCAGCCGCCGCGGTCTCGATGTCCACCCCCGAATCGCCGACATACAACACCTCCTCACGCGCCGTGCCCGTCCGTGCGAGAATCTCCTCGACGACCGCCGGCGAAGGTTTCAGCGGCACGCCGGGACGCTGGCCCAGCACCGCGGCGAACGTCCCCCCGGGGAAGAACAGCCCGACGAGCTTCTCGGTCCCGGCCTGGAACTTGTTCGACGCCACGGCCAGCGCGACGCCCCGCCGCGCCAGTTCGGCGATCAGCTCCGGAATTCCGTCGTAGGACCGCGTATGGGCGTCGATGTGTTCGGTGTAGTATTTCACGAAGTCGGCGCGCACCGCGGCGACGGTTTCGGGCGTGCGCAGCGGCTCGGGCAGGGCGCGTTCCACGAGCCGCAGGATGCCGTTGCCGACGAAATGACAGTATTCCTCATAGGTGTGTTGCGGCAGTCCCCGCACACCCAGCACGGCGTTGCACGCCACGGCCAGATCGCCGATCGTGTCGAGCAGCGTGCCGTCGAGGTCGAGAGCCAGGATCTTGTACTGATTACCGGGAAATGCCATCCATGATCTCCATTCTGTTTATACTCCAGAGCTGTGCCGTACCGCCGTCCAGAACGACGCCGCGCGCGGCCGGGTCGGGATAATAGCGCGTCGTGAGCACAGTCTCGCCGTGATTGATAAAGATTTCGAGCGACGAGGCATCCGCGAGGATGCGCATGGTCTGCGCCTGCGTCCGGGCATAGCGTACCGTGCGGCCTGCGCCGCTCACGGCGCCGAGCGACAGGATGACCTCGTCATCGCTCCATTCTACCACAGCGGCTCCGCGTATGACAAGCCTTCCGGGGCAAAAAATTCGCAGTTCCATGTCGAAAATATGCGCGTTTTCAGGAGAAACCGGCTTTTCGCGCAGCTGCTCCAGCTCCTTCACAGGATAGCGGTGCAGTCTGCCGCCGCGCTGCGTCAGCTCGCACGGCACGGTCAGGCAGTGCTGCCAGCCATACTCAACGGTGGGGTTGGTGTAATCGGCATCCGGCATGCCCATCCAGCCAAACTGGATGCGGCGGCCATCCGCGGCGGCAAAGCTTTGGGGCGCGTAATAGTCAAAGCCATCGTCCAGGGCGTGGAATTCGCTCAATGTGCAATCGGTGCGCCAGTCACCCTGCAGGGCAAAGTAACCGCAGCCGTACACGTTCTGGCAGGCAATGCCCTGGGGCGATACCGCCAAAAACCACTGGCCGTCCAGCTCAAACAGGTCGGGGCATTCCCACATATAGCCAAAGGCTTTGGGGGTGGTGATGGTGTTGATGTGGTTCCAGTGCAGCTTGTCGGCGCTTTCAAACACCAGCACTTCGCCGTGGTCGTCCAGTGTTCGGGCACCCAGCACCATATAGTAGCGCCCATCCAGTGCAAACACTTTGGGATCGCGCACATGGCAGGTCAGCCCGGCGGGATAATCCTGGTTGTACATCAGGCAGCGCTTGTTGTCCAGATGGATGGCATCGCGGCTGGTGGCAAGGCAGACATTGTGCCCGCGCCCCTGCTTGATGTAGTCATATTCGCCGGGGTGCTTGACATTGCCGGTATAGTACAGGTACAGCATGCCGTCCTCCACCAGAGCGGAGCCGGAATAAACGCCGTGGCAGTCAAACGGTTCGTCCGGGTACAGCATTACGGGCAGGCGTTCCCAGTGGAACAAATCGCGGCTGCGCACGTGCCCCCAGTGCTTGACCCCTCCCGTGGGGTCAAACGGGCCGTACTGATAAAACACATGGTATTCATCGCCGATCTGGCACAGCCCATTGGGGTCGTTCAGCCAGCCAACCGGGGGCTGAACATGCAGCTTCTGCCGGTGGGGATCCGCCGCCGCGCGGGCGGCCCCGGCGGCTTCCACCATGGGGACAAGACGCTTCAAATCACGCTGCAAGGCATTCATAACAGGTAGCTCCTTATTGATTGAGAGGGGAAAACATCAGGCTTTGGCTTCCTCGGCTTCGGGGGTCCAGATCACCCAGGTCACAGCGAAGGAAACGCCGAAGGAAATTGCCATCATGATGAGGTACTGCAGCGGCATGTGCAGATGCAGCAGGATGCCGAAGATGCCGGTCACGCCGGTGCCGGTGGCACCCAGGCCGGTCACGCTGGCATACAAAGCGCCGCAGGCACCGCCGACCAGACCGCCGATAAAGGGCTTAAAGTAGCGCAGGTTGACACCGAAGATGGCGGGCTCGGTAATGCCCATGCAGGCAGAAAGGGCGGAGGGCAGGGCCATAGACTTAACTTTGGCGTTCTTGCTCTTGAGGGCAACGGCAAAAGCGGCACCGCCCTGGGCAACGTTGGCGGCACTGGCCAGGGGCAGCCAGTAGGTGAAGCCAAACTTGGCCAGCTGGCCAAGGTCGATCAGGGTGTACATATGGTGGATACCGGCCACAACGGTGACGGCGTACAAACCGCCCATGATGAAGGAACCGATGCCGAACGGCAGCTGGATCAGGGTCTGAACGCCGTTGATGATGCCGTCCTCCAGCGTGGTGAAGATTGGGCCGATGACAGCGAGGGTGAGATAACCGGTAACAAAAACGGAGACCAGCGGGGTAACAAACAGGTCGATCATGGCAGGCACAACTTTGTGCAGCCGCTTTTCAATCTGGCACATCAGCCACACGGCAATGATAACGGGGATAACGTGGCCCTGGTAGCCGACCAGCGGAATTTTGTACAGCCCGCCAAACACCGACTGGTAGGTCTGCACGCCCTCAGAAGCAACGGTCCAGGCGTTCTGCAGGTTGGGGTGAATCATGATCATGCCGATGACAGCACCCAGGAACTGGTTGCCACCAAACACCTTTGCGGCGGAGAAGGCGATCAGGATAGGCAGGAAGGTGTACGCCGTGTTGGAGAACAGCTGGGCAAACACATAGATGGAACCGCTGGTATCAATGTTCAGGAAGCCGTTGTTGACCATAAAGTTCAGCGCTTCCATAATGCCCATCAAAAAGCCGGAAGCCACGATGGCTGGGATGATGGGAACAAAGATATCGCCCAGCGTCTTGATGGCCCGTTGGTACCACGGCGCTTTGGAAGCGGCAGCCTGTTTGACTTCCTCCTTGCTGGCACCGGTGATTCCAGCCAGGGCGGTGAACTCGTCATACACCTTGTTCACAATGCCGGTGCCGAAGATGATCTGCAGCTGGCCCTGGGCTTCAAATACGCCCTTGGCGCCCTCAGCATTTTCAAGCTCTTTTTTGTTCACCTTGGAATTATCCGCAATCACCAGGCGCAGGCGGGTTGCGCAGTGTGCGGCCGATACAATGTTGGAAGCACCGCCGATGTTGTCCAGTACCTGCTGGGCTGCTTTCTTGTAATCCATGTTGCACGCTCCTTCTTTTATCTGTTGGCCCGGTAGGAGGTTCCGGGGCCTGTTTCATTTGACAGCTTTATTATATACGAAGGTGAGTGCTTTTTCTATTGACCAAACGACCCAACTTGCAAAGATTCTGTTATCGATTTCACACAGTTTCACACCGTTCTTTGGTAAAATGCACAAAAAACAGGGGACTGCATGGAAAGGGTGCACAAAACAAAAACTTCCCCGCAGTGATGCAGGGAAGTGTGGCGCAAAGGATGCCTGTTATAGCGACCAGACATTTTCATCTGAGTTGTCATCCCCGGTGGAGGCCCGGCATTTTAACTCATAATCCAGCTTGATCATCTGCGGCTCGGCATGGGGGTCCGCCAGCATGTCCAGCAGCAGGCGGGCGGCTTTGTCCCCGGCGGTGCGGTAATGCAGATGGGCGCTGGTCAGCGGCACATAGGCAACGCGGCCAATGCGGTTGTCGCCCACAGCGGCAATCATGATGTCTTCCGGCACCTGCAGACTGTGGCTGCGGCAGTATTGCAGCGCACCCAGGGCGATGGAGTCGGTCGCGCAGAACAGGCAGTCCAGCCCCGGCGCACGGCCAAACAGCTGCTCCGCCTGGTGGTAGCCGGATTCCATGTTGAACTTGGCAATGCTCATTCGCTGCGGCTGGGGCACGAGACCTGCATCCCGCAGCGCACTGTCAAAGCCTTCGCGCCGGGCAAGGCCGACGGCTTTGTCCAGCAGGGTCACGCCCAGGTAGCCCGGCTTGCGCCGCCCCTTTTGCAGCATGTGGGCGGTGGCGGCCTGCGCCGCGCCGAAATCATCGTGGAACACACAGCTGAACCCGGGATACTGCTGCCCCACGATTACCACCGGCACATGCAGGCTTTGCAGCACCGCGTGGTGTTCCGGGGTAAACATGGTGGCAATCAGGATAATGCCGTCCACCGTATCATGCCGCAGGGTATCCAGCGCGCGCACTTCGCGGGTGTTGTCGTTGGCGGTGTTGATCAGCAGCAGCTGGTAGTTCTGGTCGTCCAGTACCCGGCTGATGCCCTCCACCATGCGGGCGCAGCTTTCGCTGCTCAGCCGCGGCATGATCACCCCAATCTGCCGCGTGCGGCGGGTGCGCAGCATCTGGGCCTGCATACTGGGGCGGTAGCCGGTGGCTTCCACCGCAGCGGCAATCTGGGCGCGCTTTTCGGCGCTTAAGTACCCACCATTAAAATAGCGGCTGACCGCTGCCTTGGATACCCCGGCATATTGGGCAAACGCGGTAATGTTCATAGGCCGCACTCCTGTCCGGCTGCCGGCGGGGGAAAACTTGCCGGCGCACTTTTTTATCAGTATAATGCAGAAACTGGCAGGGTGCAACGGGAAAGAGCAGAGAAAAGAAAAATAAGAATGAATGGCATGAGGCAAAGAACAAAATAGACAAAAAACGGGGATTGAATTTGTGCTTTTGACGGAGAAAAAAGAATGAAAGCTGAATACAAAAAAGCACACAGCTAAAAAGATTTACCAGAATGAATTTGGTGTAAAAGTTATCTTCCGCGCTGGCACAGGATGAAAAGGTATGCTATAATATAATATTAGTTACACGATGAAAAAGTAAGATGCCCCTGATGCCGATGCGGATGTGCGCAGGGCAATGATATGTGTTTAGTGAGGAAAAAGAATGGGACTGCTGCAAAAAATTCAGGCAAAAACCGAGGAAGCCCGCGCGAAGGAAAAGATCCGCCCGCTGCTGGAAAGCCGCATGATGCGGGACATCCTGCTGGAGATCGGCCAGCGCGGCAACGAAGCGCTGGACCCGCAGTCCGTTCCATTGGCTATGCGCCGCCGCGCCACCCAACTTGCCAGCGAAAGCGGCCTGAGCGGCCTGAAGCAGTGCGCTGTGGATGAACTGCATCTGAACGAAGCGGGAATCACGCTGGTCTGCAAGGGGGAGCACACGGCATTTTTGTACGCAGACTATAACTATGAAAACATTGAGGATACCGACTGCCTGCCCGCTGTGGCCGAATACCTGGTGCAGCACATGCGCGGCTATTATAACATTACCCGCAGCTTTTACAGTGTGCCCAAAGCCAACGGCCATGTGGAGGAAAAGACCCGCGAGGTGACCGTGGTGCGCCACCACGAGGATACCCCCTTTGCCCCCGGCCCGGTGCAGAAACAGCATTTGTTCTGATGCACATGAGATATCCCCCAGTATACAGGAATTATGCCGCCCCGCATCTTGACGCGGGACGGCATTTTTGCTATACTAATTTAGTATCCGGCAGCAACCCAGAACATGGAGCATTCCCTAAGAGGTCGTAAGAGGGAGCACTCGAAATCAAGCCTTGCGGGAAGCTCCTTGCAACAAAATTAAATAAGCAGATGTACTCAAGAGGTCGTAAGAGGGAGCACTCGAAATGCTTTAGGACAGGAGACTGTCGCGTGGGTTCGACTCCCACCATCTGCGCCAAAAGCAGCACCTTGCGGGGTGCTGCTTATTATTTTTGCGGCAAACTATGCAAGGGCTGCAAGGTGGGATTCGAACAGCCCGTGCCCGGCGCTTTGCGTCCCGCCGGGCAAAAATGCCCCGGTGGGGCATTTTTAGGGCGCGGGAGAATCCCACCGTCTGCGCCAAGTATCACTACTCAATTCTACATTGGGTAGTGATTTTTTATTGCTTTGCAAAATTCCGAAGCTATTTTTATAGGCATCTCCCCTTTATTTTCAAGTAGTGATTTTCGGGTTCGGTACAAATCATACCAGCAATCGCGGCAAATAGCTATTCACAGAACTACACAAGATTCTTCCCGCAGCTTGGGTACAAATTGACAGCAAAAAAGTCGGCACTCGATTTTTCAGGTGCCGCCGCTGTTCAAATTACCACTTCTTTATGGACTGCGCTTCGAGCAATGTCAGCGTGTTAGCCATTGTCCGGGCGCTCAGGTTCTTGGATTGTGAATCCAGATGCGCGTAGATATTCGCCGTGGTGGAAATATCCCTGTGACCTAACCACTCTTGAATCTGCTTCATCGGTACGCCCTCTTTCAGCAACAGGCTGGCGCAGGAGTGCCCTTACGGTATAATTACGACAAACCGGAAAATCCCCGTATATCAAGGGTTTTCGGTTATCTGGCAAGGTTTTTCATCCTTTTCCAAACCGAAAAATCGAGCCGCAAAGTAGTTATATCGTAGAGGGTGTTATAGTAACGACAAAAATAAAATACCGTTTGGGCAGGCTATCAGCCCGTCCAAGAAATCAGGACATTTCCTCTGAAAAGAAGAAATGGCCTTTTTTGTACCCAAAATCAGATGCCGACAGGAGGAACACAATGCCTGAAAAAACAGTGCAGAAGGAACCGGGCAAAAAGCCCGCGCCATCCAAAAAGCCGAAACCGCAGC
>ERZ780177.921-NODE-921-length-30067-cov-3.742436_pt1 | contig 30067 bp, 26 predicted proteins | sample MGYA00510973_ERZ780177 | MGnify/ENA primary metagenome ERZ780177 (study PRJEB29588, sample SAMEA2144396) | human gut metagenome | biome: human gut; feature: human-associated habitat; material: faeces | place: Denmark | collected 2008/2010 ...
GCTGCCCACGGATTCCGTCGGTCAGAAGCGCCGACATACGTTCTTTCAGAAGGCCGTACTGTAAAATCGGCGACAGAAGGTCGTTCTGAATCTGCTTGTTAATCTCATGCTGACAGCATGGAACGGAAAGAATGACTTTTGCGCCCTATTTGACCGCTTTTGCCAGCGCATAATCGGTCGCTGTATCACAGGCGTGCAGCGTCACGACCATATCGACCTGATCGACGCCCTCATATCCGGCGATGTCGCCGTGCAGGAAGGTCAGGTTCTCAAATCCAAACTTCTTGCTCAGGCGGTTGCAGAGCGCAATGACATCTTTTTTCAGATCCAGACCGATGACACGGATCGGATATTTCTTCAAAACATGAAGATAATAATACATCGCAAACGTCAGATACGATTTTCCACATCCAAAATCAATGATCGTATTCGTCCGGTTCGGATCGAGATTCGGAAGTACATCCTCAATAAATTCCAGGAAACGGTTGATCTGGCGAAATTTGTCGTAGCGGGATTTCACAACTTTGCCTTCTGCCGTCATGACACCGAGATCTACCAGAAATGGGACTGGGACGCCTTCCTGAAGGACGTATTTTTTAGTACGGTTATGGGATAACGAAGCCAGACGTTCTGAAAACGCTGCGGCATCCATGCCAGCCGACAGTCCTGTTCCTGCATTTTTCTGCTGTTTCGCATTGCTCTGCAGTTTACCATTTCCCTGTATTTTAGCACCCGTATGTCAAGCCCACGACAAAAAATTTATAACTTTTTTTGCAGTTTTTCGGGCAGCTTCATAGCTGCCCATAGCTGTTTCAAATGGGTGTTCACGGTTATACTTCCTTTTCGGATTCCTTAGTTTCTAAGAAATCCTGTGTTGCATATTCAATCTCAATCCGATCTCCTGGAAAGACGTAAACTTTATTGATAAGCCGGTCAATCAGAGCTTTTGTCAGCATGTTGGCGTTTCCGACTTTCTGCACAATTTCCTGTTGTTTCAGCTTAATCTCATAATCACTTTTTATCTGCTTTGTCTGTGCAGTGATGACAGCATGAACATTTTTGGCTTGTACCAGTTCCGTGTCATAAACCGCTTTTCGTGTCCGATAGGTTTCCAAATCAATCTCTCCGAGTGCATACTGCTCATAAAGATACCGCTTGCTATCTTGAATAGAACGGAGTTTTTCTTCATGTTCGGTCTGCTGGACTGTCTGCAAATCCAATTTATCCTTATTGCTATCAATTCCCAATGCCGGACACATTTGAGCCCGAATTGTTTCAAATACAACCTGCTCCAGATCTGCCATCTTTATGCGCACACCATGACAAGGAAGCGTTTCAGCCACCTCGGAATGACGGCAATAAAACCACGCACCATTTCGTAGAGACATTGCATGATCGCAGCATCCGCAGAATACCTTACCACGGAGCAGATAATCACGCGGCTTTTTATTTGACAGAGAGAAACGCTTAATTGAAGCATTGGCTCTCTCAAATAGATCCACACTTACAATACGGATTTTTTCAGCCTCGGATCGTTCCGTCATTTTTTCGCCGGAAGCAGTAAAACCTCCGCAGGTGATTTCCGGCACATAAAAAGGCTTACTGATGAAGGATTCAATATCCGACTCACGCTGTACCAAAAGTGCCAGTGTCGGTGACATAACACGGCCGACATTTAGGGTGACACCATACAGGACAGAAAAAAGCCGGGTGGCATTGATCCCGATCAGCCAGTCGGCTCCTGCCCGGCAGACCGCCGCATCATAGAGCTTATCGTAATCACTGCCGGGGTGGAGATGGTCAAAGCCCTCACGGATCGCCGCATCCTCCATACTGGAAATCCAAAGGCGCTCCATAGGCTTTTTACATCCGGCATATTCATAGACCAGACGGAAGATCAGTTCTCCTTCTCGTCCGGCATCCGTAGCGCATACCACGGAATCCACCCGTTTGTCCTTCATCAATCGGCACAAAAGGGCAAGCTGCGTTTTCTTATCCTTTGGCACTTCATATTTCCAGTTTTCCGGTAGGATCGGAAGATCCTCATACCGCCATTTGGCGTACTGTTCTTTGTAAGCCTCCGGCTGTGCCAGTTCCAAAAGATGTCCCACGCACCAGCTCACCAGATAGCCGGAACCTTCGAGATAACCGTCTTTTCTTTCCGTTGCGCCTAATACTGCTGCCAGTGACATAGCAACAGAGGGCTTTTCTGCAATCACAAGTTTCAATTTTTATTCCTCCTTCATAGTTTCAAATTCTTTATCCGCAAGTTTTCCGGTTTGCATAAGACACATCAACATAACGCCGGAAGCCATTCCTCCGGCAAAGGTAAGGAAATGTGAAATCAGGTTCCACATAAGCATTCCTCCTAAAAATGGGTAAAGAAAAACGCCCACTTCAAAGTGAGCGCATCAACAGGTATCTATTTTGTTTTTGGTTTCAAGTGATCCGGCAGGACGATCTCTCCAACCGGGATTTCCCGCAGTTCCTTTTTCATCCGATGGGTGAAGCGGATCGTCTTTGCCGTACCGCCGGTTTCCCGTCCGTCATATACAGCGATCACTCGGTCGGAGTGCTCCACCATATAGCGGTTTCTGTGGGAGTAGACGCTTGGGAGATATTTTTCCTGTATGACAACAACATCCGCACAAGCCTCCAGCAGTTCACGGGTTCTTGTTTTCTTATTCAGGCTGTCCAGACGTTTGCGGTAAGGGATCACTGCGATCAGCTCCAGCGCCGGATTGGTCTGCTTTCTTTCCAACACCAGCTCTGCAAAATACTGATCCACGCCATCTGCAAAGCTACTCATAAAACAGGTAAATCCATCTGTAACGGCAGCATCGATCTCATGTTCCAAAGCGGCTTTTATTTTGTTGATCTCATTCTGCGGTAAATCCCTGTGTCCGGTAACACAGCAGGTCTTTCCTTTCATCGGTCATCCCTCCATCTGATAGGTAAAATTCTTCACTTTTCATATAGTAATAGATTTAATTTAGCAAGTCAACGATAATACCCTTTTTCCTTTTGCGGATAATAAAGGGGCGTGAGGTACAATCTATTACAGAATGGGAGGTGAAGGCGATGTATGAAGATTTTGTCCCGGAACGATTAGCGAAGCTGCGGACACAAAAAGGAGTTTCCGCACGCGATATGTCTTTATCGTTAGGTCAGGCAAACAACTACATCAATAATATTGAGAATAAAAAGTCACTTCCCGCTATGCAGTCTTTTTTCTACATCTGCGAATATCTGGGTGTGACACCGCAGGAATTCTTTGATGAAGGAAATACCTACCCGGAAACCTTAAAGGAATTCATTGCAGAGGCAAGACAGCTTGATCCTCAATCCATGCAATATATCCTCGGTATTATGAAAGAACTCAATAGCAGAAAGTAAGCGGTCACGGTAATGGCCGCTTTTTTCGTGACTTTCTTTATTATATTTTATAATGTTCTCGAAATGTCCGCTCCCTATACCGATAAGTATTCAAAAACTGTTCCCCAAACAGCCTTTTTCTATTCGCCGGTACTGCCAAAGCTGCCGGTTCCTCGTTCTGTTCCCAGATCGGTTACAAAATCCGCAATGACGATCGGCGTGATCACAAGCTGCCCGATACGGGCTCCCTTAAAAAGAGACTGCGCCTGATTGCTTACATTGCTGATGATCGCATGGATCTCTCCACGATAGCCGGAATCCACAGGCGGCAGTTCACAGACCAGACCTTTTACCGCCATGCTGGTACGGGGAAAGATATATCCCGCATATCCATCCGGTATTTCCAGTCCAAAACCAAGAGGAATTTTGGCGATTTCTCCGGGCTGTAAGGTGCAGTCATAGGGCAGATAAACATCTGCTCCGGCATCATTGCCATGCGGACGGTAAGGACGCTGGTGCTCCGGTACGCCAAAGTCAATCAGTTTTATTTTCATCGGCAGCCTCCTTCCCAAAGAGCGGGATAGTCTTTTTCTAAAATATCCTCTGGCGTCATATTTGCCTGCAGTTTTCGTCCGCAGGTCATTTTCCCTTCCAGACATCGATCCATCTGACAAAAAGGCCCGGTCAGTGATGGGGCAAACAAAGCAGGGCTTAGTTCATAAAGTTCTTTCCAGACCTTTAGCAGCACAATCCTTGTTTCATCAGTATTTCTCCGGCATACCCGCTGGCTGATGATATGTTTCCACTGATAAGGGGTGGCGCTGATGAGCAGTACATTCCGTAATCCCTGGGGCGTGGCATAGCCGGCCGCATCGTGCCCGCTTCCGGCAGTGCACAGGGCTTCATAACATTTCATGCTTTCATTACAACTTTTTAAGTACAGCTCCTGTACCACAGCCGGAGCCGTCATAATAGAATACGGGACAGCGAAATCCGCCTGTCCCGTATAGTTGCTGTACTGCAGCGATGCACTCATAAATTTTACTTCGTTCTGGTGGCGGGTGATCTGCGCCAGAAAACGCCTGCTGGCGCCGACAATGGCTACCGTGATCACCGCAAATTTCTGGATGGTAGGATGGGGAAGCGCCCCCATAGCTGCTACTGTCTGAACGCTGAATGATTTTTCGTAGAGCTCCATCAGGTCGTCCATTGAGGCAATCTTATGTCCCTGCTGGGTAAGTCTTGCCGCAAAGACCATGTTTTTTTCTGCTTCCGCTACCGCCTGGCAGTTCAAAATTTTTACTTCAATCTGTTTAATTGGTATGTCCCTCCTTTACAATCGCTTTCAGTAAGAACAGATAGTTAAGACTGTCTGTGATCTTTTCGTCCCATGTGTCCATCGGATAAACTGTTTCCTCGGCAAAGCACATATCGTATAGAGAAACAATATGCTTTGCCAGCATACCGGCAAGGGCACGCTGGGGCGTTGTGTGCTGTAAAGCTGCCGCTGCCTTAAATGCTCCCAGCCGGTCCGGGTCATCCCCGGTGTATTCTTTGGTTTTCCGTTTCAAGGTATCAGCACAGAGCCGCACCTGTTCGTCAAAAACGGCATTGACTTCATTTTGCGTAATATAGCATCCCTCCTTTGAAAACAAGAAACCGGCTATTCTAAAGCATCTTAGAATAGCCGGCAAATAAATGGATATGTAATTGTTTATAGTGTATTGATCTCTTTTTCCAGTTCCCGGACCGCTGCTATGACTGTCTCAAATGTCGGAATATCCCCATACAACATATCCTGCATAGAGTTATAGTCCGTTTCCAATGCTGCGAACCGATATTCCGGCGGGAGTAATTTTAATGTGCCCGGCACAGCCTCCGGGTACTTCGCCCATGCTCTGGGATAGAATTTCATTTTGAAATCTACAACTTTCTTCAGGAGATCCAGCCTGGAAAAAGCAGCTTCTTTGACCGGTGTTGCAGCCATGCGGTAGAGATCATAATAATGTCTGGAATACCGCTGCGGCATTTCCAAATGTTCCGGTCTGTTCGCTTCATGGTGCAGGATTGTGGCTTTTTCCCAGAAGGTCCGTTCCGGGGCAACGGTAAGGATTGCGGTTTCTTTTTGCTCAAAAATCTTCGGATAATATTTTGCCGCGTATGGTTCGATCAGCGCTGTTTTTGCAGGAGTCCACGCTGCCAGCGCACCAATCTCTAAACGGATCACCTGTAAAGTCGCCGTATTCGTAAAAAGGTGCGGATAGGCGAAAATGACCGTCTGTTTATCCTTTTCATCTATGTAGACATTTGCTTCACAACCGATTTCCTGGGATAAGCCGGCTTTGACTGCCGGGCAGAATGTTTCGGACAGAAATACCTCTGCACGCACATTGGCTTCTTTGTTAAAAGCATCCTGTTTTGTATTGGAACGTTTCTCCCATGGTTCATCTTTGCCATATCCCAATACACGCCAGTCCAGAATCAAATCAATATCTTCTGAAAACCGGCTGATCAGGTGAAAGGCTTTTGAAAGGCTGGTACCTCCCTTAAAGGTGATGGACTCTTTCCATGGTGAGCGGTGAAATAAATAATCCAGCGTAAAACATACCCAAAAGTCTTTTTCCACGATGGCATCATTCAGCCCCATTTTATCTGCTGTATTTCTGAACAGCTCCCTGCGGTCGTTATCTGAAAGTCTTGCTATATTTCTCATTGTACCTTTTCACCTCCACAAATCTGCCGTATCGTATCGTAAACCCAATCCGTAGACTCGGTTGCTTCCTTCAAACAAGCCTGTTTATCCTTGTCTGTCAGTTTTTCGGAAAGCATCTGTATGACTTCTGGCGTAACATTCGATCTGCCAAGCGTTTTTAATGCCTGTATAACCAAACTTGTCATATAGGACAATCCGGTAATCTCCTTATTGGTCCGGTGCTTAAATTCCAGCTTTGTAGAGTTCCACTCGTAGGTCTTATATGGACCATCGCTGATATAGGACCATACTGCTGTTACCTGTGTTGAAAGACCTAACAGGTTCAATGCTGTATTCCCACATGGGGCAATCGTCCAGTGATAACTTCGTGCCAATGCGTTCGCCACCGCTTCCGGGTCTGCCGCCACATATTCATCCAGAAGTTTGCTATATTTTGGTTTTTCATAAACTCCTTTCAAAATACGGCGCAATGTTCCTGATTGCACTAAACGGCTTAAACTTTGACGAATAGTGGATGTATCTGCAATATCCGCAAAATCAGACATCACAAAAACAGTTCCATCTTCAAGAGAAAGAACACGCTCTCGTATTCGTTTTGTATATCCGTTGTCCACAATACCGCCTCCCTTCATGTCACGAATATTATATATTATTCGTGACATGATTGCAATAGGTCCTATTCCTCTTATTTTGAGTGTTCCCATTAAAAATCTGATTTATACATCAAAAATCAAAAATTTTGCAAGGCAGTACAGTTTTCATATATGTCACATATTTTATATATTATTCGTGACATCAGGCAGTTGGCAGGTAGATCCAGTCGTGCATCAGGCACACGCTGGGTTCATCCTCCCTGGGAACCAGACGGTAGGTACATTCCCCATAGACCGTGCGTTTGTCCTCGATCTCCATGCCATAGGCTTTATAAAAGCGGTATTCCAGATTGGAGATAATACAGCGCAGGGTTTGCAGAGCCTCCCTCTGAGCTGATACGATCAGGTCACGGTCAATGCTGCGCTTCAAAAACAGCAGCGATTTGTAAAGCTGTACCTCTGTGCGGTAAGGGCGGCAGTCTTTCGTTTCCAGCCATCCGCAAAAAGCGACCGGTCCGCTCTGGATCACACTGCGGTCCGGGTGATAATACTCATAGCAGTCCAGGTTTGCCGTATTCAGAAGATAGAGCATTTCCCGGACTTCATTTTCCGGCATGTCGTAAAACCGCAAAAGTGAGCGGTAAAGATGGACATAGCCGGGAATGGAAATCATGGTATTTACCATAAAATAAAATCCTCCTTGTAAACAGCAGGTGCGGGAGCTTTTGCCCCCGCACCGTCTAAAATCTATATTTCGTTATCTACTTTCACGAGTTTTCCCATGACAAGAAAGCGTCCTGTGCCGCCCGGCGTACAGGTAGAAAGGGTCAGTACCTTATCGCTGCAGGTCACAGTCACATCACTTTCCACCGCAGAACGTTCCTTCATAGCTGTAAGCCAGGTAGTATAAGCACCGTCATCCTTCCAGGAAAGCTGCCAGGGAGAAGTTTTACTGCCGGATTCTTCCGGTTTTGCTGCAAATGCCGTAAAGATCTCCATGACATAACCCCCCTTCGGAGTAACGAGATACATCTGCCTGTGAGTATCAAAGTAACTTTGTTCATCGTACCGGTTCAGCAAGGCAAACATGGAACCATCCCGCATATTATGACCGTAAATGATCGTATTGCGGTCTGAAAAATCTGCCCGGTTTTCATAGTCGGCAAACAGGCAGCCAACCTTGTTATAGGTCCCGTCATAAAGATGGTTCAGGTAATACTCGTTGTTGTCGGTATGCGTCACCGGATAATTGAGCACCGTATCAGGAAGAGAAAGCCATCCGATGATGTCCGGTCCATTTTCACGGAGCGTTTCAAAGTCTACCGAAGGCAGGACAATATCGGCATCGTCCCGTTTTGGTTCTGTCGGATCGGGTGCCGACTCCGGGGAAGCTGTCTGCTCCGGTACTTCCACATATCCGGCAAGATCTCGATAGGCATCTTTACTCTCAGCATACTGGTTCAAGTCACGGAACACCAAAAAACCGCTGCCAAGAGCCACCAGAACGCAGAGTGAAAGGACAGAAACCCCGACAGCCGTTCTTTTCAGGGAAGTCCTGCTGTATTTTCCCTTTTTGAAATAATACACAGCAAATACGCTGCCACCGATCAGTACGGCTGCCAGCAGTCCGCCATACAGGAAAATATACGGATCATCCCCGGTCTGCGGTACCGGCTTTTGAGGGGTGGAAGGATTGGAGGGAACAGAAGGCTTTTCCGGGTTCTTTGGGTTATCCGGCTTTTCCGGTTTTTCATTAAAGAACTGGACTGTAGATGTCTGATCTGCCTTGATCTCCACCGTAGCGGCATCAGGAATGATGTAATCCTTGCTTGCCCGGTTTGCAACTTCTGTTACGGTATAAATACCGACACGAAGGCCCTTAACTTCAATCACGCCGGATTTTGGAGTGGTGAATGTCTCGCAGTAGGAGCCGTCCGCACTCTTAACCTCGATGGCAAAACCATCTTTGCGCCCGTCGCTGGAATCCTTTGTGATCTTTAAGTTGCCGCGGTAAGCCTCATTGGTAAACCCGTGCCCGGCTTCTCCATTTTCCACAACTGCGACCTGTCCATCTTCTGTGATGGAAAAATAGTAAGCGTTTGAGTCAGGCTGATAGCCCTCCGGCGCTTTGCTTTCTTTGATAAAGTAGCCGCCAGCCAGAAGGTTTTCCGCCGTATGATAGCCTGCATCGGTTTCTTTCAGCGTACCGATCTTTTGATCGTCAGGATCATATTCCTGGTTGGCGTTGGAATCCGCATACAGGTCGAACACTGCACCGGGCAGGAAGCGCAGGAAAGAATTCTTGTCTTTCTTATCCTCCTTTTCCACAGGGGACGGTTCCTCCACAGCTTCGGTTTTAGTTACCTGCACACTGCCGCGGATCAGGGTGTTTTCCACACGGATCTCGATATGCTGTCCGTCTGCACCGATATATACATGGTGCTGCTGCGGGCTTACCGTATAAAGGTCAGGGGCAGAGATCTCCTTGACGATCCAGTGTCCGTAAGGAATGTTCTCAAAGGAAAAACTGCCGTCTTTTCCGGTAATAGCAGTAAGCAGCGCATTTTCTTCAGTAAATTCTTCGGTATCAGGTCTAAACAGACCCATGAGCGCACCGGCAAGCGTGACATCCTCGCCGCCTTCCGGGTTTTCCCCGACTTTTACACCGTCTACACGCCCACGGAGAAGTTCATTGGAAACAGCCTCGCCTTCATTGACAAGGATCTGTACCAGGGCGGTTTCCTGACCAGCATACTCAAAGACAACCGGATATTCCTGATCCGAAAGGATATAGGCGCCGTTGGTTGTGCGTTCCTTGACATAATAGCTGCCAAAAGGCAGGTCGGAAGCGAAGGAAGCGCTGTAACCGCCGGATTCCACAGACGAAACAGAGACCACTTCCAGAAGTCCACCTGCCGGGATTACGCTGCCATCTGCCGCCGTCAGGTCTGCGGAAGCATAAAGTCCAAAGGAAATATCCTTATATTCCTCGTTCATGCCAAGACCGAACAGGTCATCGGTCTCCATTGCCTTGAAAAGTGTGACATCCACTTTCTGGCGTTCGTCATAAAGACCGGCCGCTGTCTGTGTAACCTCTACGGTCTCACCCGCATAGGTCAGTTCCACATATTCCGGTTGAGGATTCAACACACAGCCGGAAGGCGCCTGACGTTCCTCCAGACGATAACGGCCAAGATAGAGAGACCCGCTTTTCGCTGTGCCGTCCTCGCCGGTCGTAAGTGTTTCCACAACCGTATCTTTTTCTGCCCGCAAGGTACCGTCACCGGTATAAATATCTTCATCTGCGATCACATCATAGACCGCTCCAGGAAGTCCGGCAACCTCATATACCGGTTGGTACAGTCCGTCGTTTTCCTGGACAGAAGCAAATACTTCTCCGGTCTTTGTGATGGTAAGCTGGCCTTTCTGCGGCATATTGTACTGAGTGACCGTCACAACCGCCTCGCTGCCGTCAATGGTAAACGGTACCGGCTGATCGGAAAGCACATAGCCATAAGGGGCAGCCACCTCATAAAGTTCATAATCCCCGGCGGCCAAAGGCTCCGGCAGCATCAGCCAGCCCTCGTCAGAAACATAGAAGGTATCCAGTGTTTCCGGGTTCGGATAGTAGACGGTCTGGGTGATAAATTCCCCGGTGGAAAGATCCTTGATCTGAAAACCGGTTCCGGTCACAGGGATAATCTTTCCGGTCTCTGCGTCACATTTTTCAACTTTCAGACGGGCTGTGATGGTGCGGTTGTTCAGAATATAGCTATAAGTCTTTCCGTCAGAGGAAATGAATACCGTAAAGTCCGGGACAAAGGCTTTGCCTTCCTCGCCTGCGATTTGATGGACCGTATAATGCCCATACGGAAGCGGTTTACTGGAAGCAAAACCATCCGCATCCGTGGTAAGAAGGTCGCGTTCACTTTCCTTTGCCGCGTCATAGCTTCCGGCTGCCTTTAAGTAAACTTCAAAGACTGCGCCTGCTTCCGGGCGTTCGATGATACCGGCATTGGGATCGTCGGTATTTTCGCCCTCAGGCACATCCGGGTCCAGGTCATCGGTGTGCTTGACAAGCTGGATATTTCCGTAAATAACCGTTTCCGTCACCTGATTTTCTGTGGTATTGAGTTCCACTTCATACAGGGAAGGGGATGCACCCACTTCATAAACGGTTTCATTCAGAAGATACCCGGTGCTCGGTTCGATCTCCCGGATCGTCCAGCCATCCCCGCATACATAATAGCGGGTCATAAAGCTGCCATCCGGCCCGGTAGTATAAGTGTCGATCAGTTCGCCATCACGGAAGATCCCATAGGTCGCCCCTGCAAGCGTGGCGTCCCCCTGGGCATTTCCGGTATCAGCGTCGCTCTTTACCACATGGACGCGGAACTTCTTCAGGATATTGCTGAAATGTACCGAAGAAGTCTGCCCGCTTTCAATGGTCACGTACTGTGCGGAAGGGGTCACATAGCGGTCCACCGGCAGCTCTTTCACCAGATAGGTGCCGGGCAGCAGCTTTTCCTTAATCTGCCCGTTTTCTCCGGTAGTGACAGTTTCATCTACTTTATTTCCCAGAATGTCCGTGCCGGAAATGTTGAAAGGAATCCCGGACACAATGCCGTCCTCACTGGTCTTGACAAGTTTTGCGGTACCGTAAGTTTCCGTTTTGATCTTTACAAAGAAGGAAACCGGATCGCTGGCGCCGGTCATCATGGTCTGGTAGCCGGGTCTGCCCCAGATCAGCATGTCATTGGCAACCGGGATGTCCTTTCGGAATTCAAAGGTGACAGGATCCATAATCATGTTCTTGCTGGTGAATGTGTACTTGTTCCCGTTTCTTGTGACAGAAACGCCGCTGCCTTTCAAAGTCTCCAGGTCGATTTTCAGGTTATTGGTGTCCGTGACAGTCAGGGTATAAATCTTCTTTTCCGTGTCCCATTTCAGTTCCAGCTCCGGGGCTCCGCTTTTCTTCGTGGAAGTAAAAGAGGGAACCGTGGAATGAGAGGCAACCTGTGACAAAATCCAGTTGTAGGCTTTTTCCGCAGGACGTCCGGCAATCACACTGAAATACTGGTTGGCATCTGCATGGCCGTTCCCGTGCCGGCTGTATGGGTCGCTGCGAAGCTGCTGCTGGTATTCCCAAAGGATGATCTGCGTCGCCATTTTGTAATCGTCCTCGTTAATGCCGGACACAGGGAGGGAGGCGCCGGGTTTCCAGCCGTAGATCGCCGTGAGGGTGATCCCCCGTCTTGCCTCGGAAGGGAGCAGGTTTAAGTAATTACTGTTTGTGCCGCTTTCCGATGTATAGGTATTGTCAGAAGTGTTATAGGCAATGCCGCTTTCCACACAATATACCTGCTGGCTGCTCCCGTCCGAAGCTGTCAGCATATAGTGCCGATAAGCGTTGCCCCCGGAACTGCTGCGCACATCCATCGTTCCATCAGAATTGTAAACAAGGTAGGTGTAAGGCGCCGGCGCATAATAATGCTGTCCGTCAGACCCTACATATTGATCGCCCAGCCAGGAGCTTGCTTTCTGTCCCGGCGAAAATGCGAACGCCTGGGTAGGGATCATCCCAAAGACGCATACTGCGCAAAGTAGAAATGCCAGCAGCCGCTTTACACCGCTACGGTAATGGATTGTTATTTTCTCCATGAAATATCCTCGCTTTCTTAAAATAGTAAAGGACAGCTTTACTCGCTGTCCTCATGTTCCTTATTGATCCTGTCGTCAAAATCATCTTCGGAGAGATATTCCGGCTCTCCATAGGCTTCATCCGGGTCAAAGCCTTCGCCGTAGCCGTCATCCTCGAAATCCCCGTCATCCTCTGCCTGCTGCTTCGGACGGACGATCTTTACATAATAACCAACGCCGCCTACCGCAAGCAGGGCAACGATAATAAAGATAATCGTGCCGACGCTGCCATTGTCCTTTTTCGGCGGTTCGGTCTGTGCGAGTTCCTCTGTTTCCGCAGGTTTTTCCTTTCCGGTGCAGCCTTTCAGATCGTTCTTGCAGACCGGGCAGGCGGTATTGACTTCGCCGGCTTCGCATTTATCCGTACAGGTGCAGACGTCCTCTGCCGGGATCACGCTCATGGTGCCCTCGTTCTTTTCCGCCAGGGCCATCAGGTCAGCCTCGGTAACACCGTTCAGGAAGTAGACGTTGTTGTCGTCACGCTTGCCGTCAATGATAAGATAGAACACATTCCCGGTCTCGGTGGTAATGGTATAAAACTGCTTATCATCACCCTCGCCGGTAGCTTCATCCAGCACTGTGCCGGTTCCCTCCGGGGTAAACGCGCCATCCGGAATAGAGGAAGTGATTCCTGTTTCCTCCTGGGAATTGGAGCTGCCGTTATTTGTGCCGGAGGCTGTATTGCTGCCGCCATTGGCGCCCGTATTCGTACCCGCATTAGAGCCATTCCCGGAAGAATGACTGCCTGAATTGCTGCTTTGGGCGTTATGATTGGTACTGCCGGAAGAAGCGGACGGTTTCTGTGTCGGTTTTACGGCCGCCGTGCCGCTCTGGTTCTGTCCTGTTTGGGAAGGATTTTGGGGTTCTTTCGGTTCCTCATAATAGGGATTCTCAAACTTCACGGTCTTTGAGCGGTTCCCGGCATAATCCTGGGCGTACACGCTTACCTGTTTTCCTGTGCCGGCATAATCCTTTAAGGTGACGGAAGCCGCCCCATTGGTTAGGGAATTGATACGGTTCCCGTCCACAAAGACCGCCTCCACGCCGGAATTGTCGTCGCTGCTTTCTATTTTCAGCGTATCGCCGTCCAGGGAAGCCGTAAGCTCCGGCGGTGTGGTATCTTTGTCCCCGGCGGCATAAGCCGTCAGGGGCAAAGCGATGGCGCTTATGACAAGCACAAGCGCCAGTAGCAGAGAGATTTTTTTAGTCCTCATTCATGTCCTCCTGTTTCTTAAGCGGGCCATCCCCGGACGGAGCGGCCTGCTGCGATTTCAGAAATTCGGCCAACTGCTGGGGCGTCAGATGAAAGCTGCGGGCAATCGCCACATAGTCGGTGTTCTCCAGCTCCGTTTTCTGTTTTTCCAGGTCGCGGAGCCTGGCCTGCATCTCCGCAATCTTGTTTTTCGTCTTGTCAATCTCTTTCTCCAGTTTTTCAATCTTAGGGTTCAAGTTTCATTACCTCCAATCTGTCAGGGCAGACGCCCAAATGTATAAAAGTGCTGCTGCCAGTAGCTTGTGTTGATGTTCGCGTAGGAGATCGGGTCCCCGCAATGGATCATCATCCCGTTACCCACATAGATTCCCACATGGCTTGCGCCGCTGGTGTTGTAGGTCCCCTGGAAGAAGATCAGGTCGCCAGGCCTTGCATCGGCGCTTGATACAGGCGTACACACGCCTAAAAGCCCGTCTGCGGTCAGGCGTCCGAAATTCCAGCCCACGCCGCAATGATTGACTACCCAGGAAACATAGCCGGAACAGTCAAAGGAAGTGGAAGGGCTTGCGCCGCCCCATACATACGGATAGCCTAAATACTTTTCAGCCTCCGCAAGCATAGCCGCAAATTTTTCATCCGCAAGGGCCTCCGGTGGAACATCATAGTCAAAATAATTCCCTCCGCCTCCTGCGCCTGCTGCCGGCAGATGCCGCTCGCTGGTATCGCCGGTATCGGCAAAATACAGGGGATTCAAATACTGGCCGTCAACCAGGACTTCTAAGTGCAGGTGGGCCCCGGTAGAATTTCCGGTATTCCCGACCTTTGCAATCACATCCCCGGCTTTGACCTCCTGCCCGGCAGAAACAAGGATCTGGGAACAGTGCCCGTATTTGGTCGTCAGGGTATGTCCTTCGTATGCCTCGCCTTCAATAGCGACACACAAGCCATAACCGCCGGCATTTCCCGCAAGGGTGACCGTTCCGTCATGCCCGGCAAGGATCTCTGTGCCCTCCGGCATCCCGATGTCCACACCGGTGTGATAGTTCTTTTCCCCACTGATGGGATGTACCCGGTAGCCGTAATAACTGGTCACATAAGGGAGCCAGTTGGTGCCAAAGACATTTTTGACATACTGGCGGTTTCCTTTTGTCTGCAGCAGGATCTCGCAGATCTCTTTCTGGTCTGCGTTCATCCGGGAAACGACCAGGTTTTCTAGAGGTGTGACTGTGAGCTTGACATTTAAGATGCGCCATTCATAAGGCACTTCCTCCTGGGTTTCTTCCCCGGTTTCCGGATCAACGGAAGTTTCGGTGCGGTAACGGATCTCGGTTTCTTCTGAAAAGGACAGGGTATATTGTTCCTGGAAAAGCTGCCGCAGCACGCTTTCCACTTCATCGTAAGTAAATCCCTGATAAGCAGAAGTCAGATACCCCATCAGCACATACGGGTCATGCTCGATTGCGCCCAGGTTATACCGGTATTCGTCATAGCCGGGGCGGTCTGATTCCACCCGGTCTATTTCCATTTGCAGATCCGTTTCCCATTCGGTATAGGTAAGCTCCGCCTGGTTGATGTCCTGATCATCTGCAAGATAGGTAGAAGCAGCCAGACTTCCCAAACCGCCGGTCCCGATATTGGAGAACGTGGAAAACAGGGATGTGATCAGGAAAATTACCAAAAGGAGAAGCAGGAGGACAAGGCAGATTACAGGGTGCCGTTTGACCGCATGGACAATACCGACGCTGACCCTCTCTGTTGCGACTGCGGCATTTTTTGCCTGTTTCCCGGCTTCACGGGCAGCCTTGGCATACTGCCTTTTCAGTTTTTGTTTCTGCCATATCCGGGCAATCGCATGTTTCTTCAGCTCCGGGTGGTCGCTAAGAGCCTGCCGGTAAGCAAGTCTTGCGTTTGCTTTTGCTGATTTTTGCTGTAATTTCGCTGCCTTTCGGTAGGGGGCAGTTTTATGCCGGTGATATGCCGTGCGAAGCCCTGCCTCGCCCACAAGTTCAGAGCGGTGGGCTGCCTTGATGCCCACATTTTCATCCTCTGCCTCATAAATCTTTTTATGAGCGTAACCAATGGCAGTATTGGCGCCCGCCTTGACCGGACGCAGGGGTACAGGTCCTTTTACATGGACCTTTTGGGATTTGACCTCCTTTTCAAATTTTAAGTGTTTTTTGGCTTTTCCGGTCTCCGGGTCGGAAACCGTCTCCATGCGCAGTTTCTTCCGGGCAGGTAGACGATTTTGCGCCTGCTCTGCTTTTTGTGCAGTCCGTTCCGCCTTCCGTCTTGCATGGGTGAGCTTTTTATCCTTTGTCTCCGGCGGTAGTTCATCCGCAGTAAATTCCAGCTTGGATGTTTTTGGCGGTTCGCTATCCACACCCTTTTCCTTCTGCGCTGCCTGTTCCTCCGCCTGTGCCGCTTCCTGAAAACGCTGCTGATATTTGTTCCCATGCTGGTGTGTTCGGTAACGGTGTTCCTGACCGGATCTGTCTGTGCCGTTCGGTGGGGCTGAGCCTTCGGAAGAAGGAGCATATTTTCCGGTATCATGGTCTGTCACATCCTCTGTTACAAAAGAACGCCTGGAAGCCTCCTGCCGGAAATTGCTTCGCACGTTGTCCTGTATCGGGGGCGCTGTCCTGGTAGCATCCGGTGTCTCAAAGTGTTCCGAAAAACCATCCAAAGCGGTTGCATACGCTTCGCCCTGTTCCAGCAAGGACGCCGGTGTTTCCGGTGACAGATGGGAAAATTCCGTCTGTACAGGGATGTCCTGCCTGTGTGTCTTGCCGTTGACAGAAGAAGGGGTGTCCCGTGCCCTGCGCAGGTCAAAATCCTGTTCGGTCTGCCTGGCTGCCGGTTGATCCTCCCCGTGGGAATCACGCACCGGCATCCGGGTATCTTTGCGCTTCCTTTGAAATTCCCTGTCGTGTGCCATTGTTCTCACCTCCGATCCATTTTAATTTTTGTCTCACGCTTTGGTCCCCGCTACTTCATCCGGTCTTGTGGTAAGCACGCTGTACAAGAGTGTGTCCTTCGGGAAGTGGTCCACAAAGGGGATGATCACATTTCCAAAGAACAAAAGCCCCTCGCCGGGACCGGAATGGGTCACATACGAAAGTTGGTGCGGGGAGATCCCCAACTGCTTTGCCAAAATCTGACGGTCTCCCTGGGCCTGGTTGAGCATATAGATAAAGTCCGAGTTCTCAAAAATATTTTCGATCTCACGGGAAGCCAGAAGGTCCTTGACATTCTGCGTTAAACCTGATGGGATTCCGCCCCATTTACGGAAGCGTTTCCAGATCTCCACGCTGAAACTTCCTGTCTGCCCTTTCAAAAGAAGATGGAATTCGTCGATATAGAACCAGGTTGTTTTATGTTTGGAGCGATTGGCCGTGACACGGTTCCACACCGCATCCTGCATGATCAAAAGCCCGATTTCCTTTAAGGCTTTTCCCAGTGACTTAAGCTGGAAACACAGTACCCGGTGTTTATCCATCTGGATATTGGAACGGTGGTTGAACACGTTAAGGGAACCATTGACATAGATTTCCAGCGCCGTTGCGATATTCTGTGCCTCCGGTTCAGACTGTTTCAAAAGCAGCTCGTAAAGATCACCTAAGATCGGCATATTTTCCGGGCACGGGTCCTGCAGGTATTCCCGGTACACCAGTCTGGTACAACGGTCGATGATCGTCCTTTCAATGGGGGAAAGTCCTTCTTTGCCGCCGATGATAAGGTCACACAGCGACAGGATAAAATCACTTTTCAAAGTGATCGGGTTTTCATCATCGGAATAGTCCAGATTGATGTCCATCGGGTTGATGTAGTTCGTGGAAGTAGGGGAAATATCAATGCCCTGCCCCTGGGAACCGAACTGCTGTACCAGCGGCCCATACTCATTTTCCGGGTCGGCGATAATGATGTCGTCCTCCGTCAGAAGGAACACATTGACGATCTCACGCTTGGCAGAGAAAGATTTGCCGCTTCCTGGGGTACCGAGAAACAGCCCATTGGGGTTTTTCAGCGTTTTTCTGTTCGCCATGATCAGGTTATTGGAAAGGGCGTTCAGGCCGTAATACAACGCCTCGCCCTCCTGGAACAATTCACAGGTGGTAAACGGTACAAAGATCGCTGTGCTGCTGGTCGTAAGCCCGCGCTCAATTTCAATCTGGTTCGTACCAAGAGCAAGCGAGGACATAAGCCCCTGTTCCTGCTGGTAATCCAGCCGTTTTAAGGCACAGTTGTATTTCTGTGCCACACCCGAAGCGGCAAAAATATCATTGAACAGCTTCTGACGTTTGGCAGCGATATTTTCCACCAGTACCGTCACAAGGAACATGCGCTCATTGCGGCTCTGTAAATCCTGCAAAAGATTTTTGGCTTCCTCTCCATAGGTGGCAAGGTCGGTGGGAATGATGTCCATGTCATACCCGGATCGGACCGCTTTCTTTTGTTCCTCAATGGTCATTTTCTGCAGGTCCGACATTTTACGCTTGATGTTTCGGATCGCCTGCGCCTGGTCGATAGACTGGATATGCAGGTTGACGGTCACGGCGTCGTTTAAGTCAAGAAGATCCGCTAAAAGCCGGTCGGTAAGCTCCGGCGCCAAAATCTGCAAAAAGGAGACAGCACCGGAATGGTCGCCTACCCGGAATGTCTTTCCATCCTTTGAAAAAGACAGCCCGGATGGGGAAACGAAGTCTTTGGTAGAAAGACCGGTCTTAGGCAGATCCGACCACTGGAAATGAAACTTTTCCTGGCCGTCCGGGTGAAGCTGGCTGTGAAGAAGTTCCAGACGTTCCAGTCCGTTTAAGGATCTCGCCTGAACTCCCAGGGTCTTGAAATTTGCCAGCACATCCGTTTCAATGCGTTCCAGACGCATTTTCGCAGTACGCAGGTCATCTGCCTCGATCCCAAAGGTAATGTATTTGCGTTTGGTGAGACCGTTATTTCCTTTCTGCAACTGGTTCTTTAACATATCCCCGTATTCCCTGCGGATTCCGTCATACTCGTCGCCGCGGGGAGGGATGTCAATGCTTCTGGTAAAATCCTGCATATTGGCCCGCTGGTTGATAAAGGTAAGCTGCACATGGATCGAGGCGTCGAAGTAATTTAAGAAATCGCAGTAACCCTCGAAGATCTGTGCTTTATCATCTGCCTGTGCAAGCTGATAGTTAATATCAAAAAACTGCACCGTTTTGGTGTAAAGGGTATCAGTCAGCCGGCAGATCCCATCCCGGTACATTTCACGGTAGGGAATGCTCTGCTGGACCGTCTGCGGGGCATCTGCTTTCAGCCCGGCAAAAAAGCCGCCTTTTTTAGACGGCTTGGAACGGGCAGACTTAGTTTTGCCCTGCTTTGCATCGGCTCTGGTCTTTTTGGCCTGCCTGATGTTTTTTTGCAGACGCTTTTCCTGAGCTTCCTGCTGCTTGTTTTTTGGCAATCTTTGTAACCTCCTTCTTTGACATAGATTTATACAGGTTATCCGTCCTGTATGGACGGTCCTTCGGCCAGAGCTTATAACGGAGCCGGTTCTTCAAGATCTTTTCTGCCGGCTGCCCGTCACGCTCATACATGGCGAAGAAGAAAAAGGGCATCATCAGCCCGATCATCAAAAGTACAGCCGCCGAGTTCCCGATCGCCCCGCGGGTAAAGAAATACACCGGAAGGCCGACAAGCCCGGCAAGGCTGAAACAAATAAGCTGGCGCTTCGTCAGATTGAAGGCCAGCTTGGTCTTAACTTTGGTTAAATCCTTTGGTACAGGTACATAAGGCATCTATACACCTCCCATCGTAATATAGTTTCCGGTCCATTAGCGTGCACCAAAATCGCGTACCGCTTTCTCCGCAGCCGGACATTCCCGCACTTCCTGAGCCGCATTTTGCAGCCGTGCCAGGACAGAAACAGCCGGTCCTCTCTGACACAGGTATTCCTGGCTGTCTCGGATTCCGGCAATATTTTCCCGAATATCCATATCCACGTCGAACACATCCGAAACTGGCAAAAGCCAACGGTCTGCAAAGTATTTCAAAGGATTCTCAAGCGCCAGCACATCATCCAGCATTTCATCCCCGAACTCAAACTTTGTTGTCAGATAGGAATACGCCTCCTGCATGGCTGTAATTTCAGCAGCTTTTTCAATTAAGGATTCCTTATCCTTTGACATAAGGCTTTCCCGGTAGGCAAAGTAATTCTGTCCCAGTCGTTTCATCAGGAGCGTATATTTGTCCTGTGCGGAAGGCTCGCTTGTGAAATGTTCAAATTTTTGCTCTGCATCAATTTCTTTGAGAAGATCGCAGATCGGGAAACTGTGTTCATGGTTATTTTCTTCCCAGCACCATCGGGCTACATCCAACGGGTCCTGAAAAGAAAGAAGTGCCTCTACTTCCGCCGGAGTAAATACATGCTCAACCTTCAGATAATAGTGGAGTTCCGAAAGTCCCTGTAACTCGTAAATACTGCCGATGTTCTGTGCATCCAGCATATCCGCATGAACCTTCAAACACTCGTCCAGCCGTTCCATAAGCAGCCGCTTTGCATCTTGTTCTATCAAAATCACCCCTTTCGCTCCGGCATAGTCAGCGTACAGTTCACTTCATTGCCCCATACATCCCAGCCGGGTGTCTTTTGTCTTGCAAACAGTTCCACTCTGGGCTGATCGCCCATGAGTTTTACGATCTTATCCCGCACCTCGTCCGGTTTCTTGCTGTGCTGCTCAATATGGGAGATCACAAACTGATGGATTCCCGCACATTGGCGTTTCGGACGGCCTCTGGTTGCCAGCAGGCAGACCTCCGCGTTTGAGCGGGTCCAAAAGCCCATGCCATAAAACCAGCTATCCGCTTTCCGGTTCTGTTTGAGCCATAGAAAAGCCAGCGTTTTATATTTGAATCCACAGGCATCGATCACCCGGAAGGCTTCATTGAGCTGCGGGAAGGTCGCCCACAGAAAAAGGGCACTGTCTTTTGCGGCAAGTTCCGATACCGGCAGGGCACAGATTTCTTCAATGCTCATTGTGGGGTAATGGTTTTCCGCAACGCCGCTTCCATGTTTCCTGTCATAATGCCAGGGCGGATCGGCATAGATAATGCCGTACTGTTTCGTTTCCGGCATTAGCGAGCCTGCTCATTCTTAGATGTGGCCGGTTTGGCCGGCTGTTCTTTGACCTTACCGGCATTTTCTTTCAATGCACCGGTCAGGGAAGGTTTTTCCGCTGCTCCCTTTGTCGCTTCAAGAGTTGCCTGCAAATTTTCAATAGCCTGCCCGTACCCATCGATTAAGGCATCGTTGAGCTGCTTGCGGAACTCTGCCGTAACCGGCCAGCAGACATCTTTCCAGTTGCCTCCCTTATCCTGGGTTGCGGGCATATTGACATACAGCCCCTTTTCACTGGAACAGATACGGAAGCCGTCAATCTTAAAGCATCCGCCAATCGTAACATTGGCAAACGCCAGCAGGTTTCCCATTGGGGCGATCGGACGCACGCGGACATCCAGCTTCATGCCGTTTGCCATTTCCGGCGTCTGTGTCTCCGGCGCCATTTTTTCTGTATTGGTTTTACTCATATATAAAATCCTCCTTTTTAGAATTGGTTTTGTTCATGCTATCTTGCATTAAATATGGATTTGGATAACGAACCTGTCTTAAACAGGGCAAAAGCCAGCAGTACCGTATAACCCGCCGTTCCCCAGATCGCGCCGTGCACGTCGCCGGACGATGGGATAGACTGGACCAGCACTGCATAAATGGCAACACAGATCAGGATCAAAAACCCCTGAAAGCCCAGGGCAAAAAGGGAACGCAGATACCCGGTTCCCATTTGTCCCCATTCCCGGTTTGCCATTGTGGAAAACGGGATCGGTGCAAGGCTCACGGTTAAATAAATCTCGATCATACGGCCATATACAATGACAAAGATCACGATGGACAGTACCCACATACACAGATTGATGATGTTGGTTTCCAGCCACAGTCCAATCAGTTCCCACATTCCCATTGCTTCAAGCTGGGTTTTCAGATCAGACAACGCCGCCTGCACATCCAGGTTCCCGTTTATGACACCGGCACTTTGCGACACCACATTTTGGGCCACATCAAAGACCGCCATCACAATCGTAAAACAGTTGGTGAGCAGGTAAGTGGCAACAAAAGTCTTGAAAATCCACTTGAAGATGTTGAATGTATCGAATTCGTGCATGTTGTTCTTTTCGAGAATCATCTGGATCAGTTCATACACCAGAACAAAGGTCAGGATCATGCCCGCAATGGGAATGACGACGGTTTCTGAAAGATTCTGAATCATGGAAAACACGCCGCCATTCCAGCCCTGCGGGGTCTGTCCTACCTGATTTGCCACATCCGCAACCTGATTGTTGACGGAGTTGAAAATACTGGTGTACTGTCCGGTGATCGCATCGATCAGGCCCTCTTTAATCCAGTCTGTTATCCATTCAAACAGACTGCCCATAAGTCAGCCCTTAACCGAACAGGCCGGAAAGCAGCGGAATCAGCGTTGCACCAACCAGAGCGATACCTCCGCCTGCCATAAGCTGCTTGATCCCCTGGGATTTTGCACCTGGGTTATCATTTCCGTAACCTTCGAGAAGGTTTACAACACCCCATGCGCCCAGACCTGCGCCCAGGGCGATCACAAGGATCTTCAAAGTATCAATCGCGCTTGCAAAAAATGCCATAATGTTCCTCCTTTAATTTCAGAAATTTTAATTTGTGATATGGCCGTATCAGGCCGGAAACAAAAAAAGCCGCCGCACTGTTTTTAGAAAAAAATCTGTTTCAAACAGCACGGCGGCATGGGGCAGGAAAAATCCTGCGGTTATTTACTTTTCAGGGAGAATCACGAATCCTCAAAAAATCCTCCTTTCATCGTGACAAAAACAAAGCCTGCCAGGGCGTCATGCTTTGACAGGCAGGAACAACTCTATAAAGTCTGGGAAGCCAGATCTTCGGCTGTGACTTCATAATTGCGGTATCGTTCACCGGGACGCATCGGCATCCGGGTAGAAAGAAACTTTTCGATATTAAAAGCGTTCTTCTCATTAAAATCGGAAAGCAGTTTGTAATTTGGGTGTTTGGTTATATCGTATTTCCGGGAGAGGAACGGCCGCACACCCCTGATCTGCAGCAGACATTTGCCCCCGTCCATAACTGCCAGTTCATCCACCGACATCAGATCCTTTCCCAGCTTTTGAAAATTTTGTCCGTGGGATTCCTGATTGCCCTTTGTGACACTGGTGTTATACAGGTCGATGGTCTCTTTCCCCAATAGGGAGTTCCAGCTTTTTAAGGTGGTTTCTTCTTTGCCTCCTAAGAAAAGAGAGGCGTCACAGTTACCGATGACGGTGTCCATGTTGTCTTTATACAGGGCTTTGAGCTGGCTTTGCGCCTGCAGCACCAGGCAGGCAGAGATCTCACGGCTTCGGATGGTCGCCATAAGACGCTCCAGGTTCGGGATCTGCCCGATATTTGCCGCCTCGTCGATCAGGCAGCGCACATGGATGGGAAGCCTTCCACCATATACATCATCCGCCCGCTCACACAAGCGGTTAAACAAAATGGAATAGATCAGACTGATCAAAAATGCAAAGGTCCCGTCCGTATCACTCATAATAAGGAAAAGAGCAGTCCGTTCATCTCCCAGCATATCCAGATCCAGTTCGTCATACATGGTAATTTCCCTGACTTCTTTAATGTCAAAAGGAGCCAGTCTGGAAGCACAGGAAATAAGGATCGACTTCGCTGTTTTTCCGGCAGCGAGCTTATATTTTTTATATTGACGCAGGGCAAAATGATCCGGGTCTTTCTGTTCCAGAGCGTCAAAGAGAAGGTCAACGGCATTTTTGAATGACTCGTCATCCTCACGGACCTCCATTGCGTTCAGCATTTCTACCAGTGTGGCAAAATTCTGTTCGTTTGCCGGAGCCTCATAATAGATATATCCGATCAGTGCCGTATAGAGCAGGGTTTCTGCCTTGACCCAGAAATCGTCTCCGGCTTTTCCTTCGCCTTTGGTATTGGCGATCAGGGTAGTGACGATCTTCAGAATATCTTTCTCGGAATGAATGTAGGCGAACGGGTTAAAGTGCATACTTTTCTGGAAATTGATCGTATTGAATACCCGTATTTTATAGGGCTCATAGATGATCTTTCCTTTTTCATTACGCACAGGCTTTCCGTCCTTGTCCAGCTTTGGTGTGCCTCGCTGCAACATCTTTCCGCATTCCACAAGGACTGTACCTTTCGGATCGGTGACGACGTAGGAACTGTGCATTTGCATCAGATTGGGCTTGATGAAAAAGCGCGTTTTTCCCGAACCTGATCCTCCGACTACCAGTACATTTTTATTTCTTGCATTGGCCGGATTTTTGGGCCTTCCGTTTAACATCAGTCCTTCACTTTGGGTAAGAATGATATTGTTTTCCGGCTTTGGGTCCATAAATGGGGCAATATCGGCTTTATTTCCCCATCTTGCAGAACCATATTCCACATTTTTGCGGTATTTCTTAGCGTCTTTCCCTCTAAGATAGACTGCCAGCCGCATAATGGCTGCACCGCATAAACCGATCAGCCAGTCCATTGCCGCCCCCGGCCACATACTCTGAAACGCAAGGGCAAAGCCTTCGGACAGTCCTAACAGCTTTTGGGAAGCGTCCGCTCCGGGAGCCAGACGCACCGCCTCGCCCAGCTTGGCAAATACCAGAAGGAACAGAACATAAGGCAGATGGAGAATGACCTGTTTTTTCAGTGTTTCTGCATCAATCTTCATCGTTCCGGTCCTCCGTGTTCTTTGTTCTTTACACGGTCACGGCCAAGCGACTGTGCCAGTTCTTTGAACTTATGAAGCTGTGTAAGCAGCGACGGTCTGCTGCTGCGTGTAAGGTCTTTCTTTGTATATTCCTTAAAAGCTGCCGTCAGTGCATCCGCCTGGTTTGCCTTGAAATATACCGTCCATTTTGGGGGATCGGTCCCAAGTTCCTTTTCTATATGGTAGCGTACCTGATGTTTTCTGGCATACCGTTCAAAAGAGCGGATTCGCCCTGAAACTTCAATGGTATTGGCTCCGGGGTCTTTATAAGTCAGCCGCTTCATGCTGTTGCGCCCGACTTTTGGCATTGTGCGTTCCTGTTCCATCTTTTGGAGTACCGCAGCAATAGCCGCACGCAGTACCCGCCCTGACAGTTTTGCTGCCTGTATAGAAACAGAAACCGTTCGTTGTTCGAGTTCTTCCTGCAAGAGCATCCTCCTTTCTGATAAAATCGGTATTTATAATATGGAAATAACTTTTTACCGGCTTTCCCCAAGAACCTGCTGTCGGGAAGCGTGTTCAAAGGCTTTTGCTGCCTGATCGACCTGAATTTTAGCATGTTTCAAAAGCGTCTTGATGATCGTAGCCGGGCGTTCCTGTTCCTCCAGATGATCGACCATCCCTTTGCACTCATCCGGGAGGTATTCCGCCATATCTTTCAACACATCGGAAAAGTTACCCATAAAGCCCCAGCAGCTATCCGACAGCTCCCCGTTTTTATAAAGCTCAAACCCATAACATTCGCCACGCAGATAGGAATCATAAGCGGCGACTTCGCTGCGCATCAGTGCGTCCGCTTTCTGCCGGATGGCGCCGGTCATCTTGTCAGCGTCAAATTCCTTTAGGGCATCTTCTTTGGAAACATAGATCCAGCCGACCTGTCCGCTGTCCCATTCTGCATGAGGAGCCCTGCCTGAGAAACTTTCTGTACTCATGGCAAGACCTGAGTGGTCGTAGAGATAGAGGGGGAGCATCAGATACTTTTCCGAAATTACTTTCTGCATTGCTTCATCGATCGCCCGTTCCTCTGTCTTTGGTCCATGCCGGAAACGGCTGCTTACAATGTTTACCATCCGTTCATAGCGTTTCATGCCGGCTTCATCATGTCCTACGGTATCTAAATACATTTCCCGCAGGAAGTCATCTTTGTCCATATGGTTGTGATGGTCGCCCAGCGCATAGCGGGGATGAAAGCATACCATCGTCCCAAAATGTTCATCTACCTCACGGGGAGAGATCAGAATATCGTCCGGCTGCACCATAAGGGCATAAGGTTCATTTACTGCCATTAACATAATTGGCTCCTTTCTTTCTACAAATCCGGGCCGGAATGGTGCATCATCGGTTTTTCCCGGTGCTCATTGGTTGCAGGCTGCTTGACTGCAATGATCTCGCCGGCAAGCCTTGCAAATTTTTCAGGGTACTTAAACTGCTCCCCATATTTCTCCATCAGATCCGGGGAAAGGTCTGTAAAATCTTCCTCGCCAAGACCAACGATCAGAAAATTCCCGGACACAATATCATAAACGTGGCCGTCATCATCAAAGAGAGCCCGGTTCAGAGGCAGTCCCATCAGCTTGCCTTCATCATTGCAGATCAGAGCCACCGGGTCCTCATACGGATAGACCGCCTGAATATCTCCGCCCACTGCCGCCTGCAAGGATTTCAGACCACTTTCGATCTCCGCAGCATAAGGGGACTTGCCCGGCTCTACCATTAACACTTTCATAATTGTATATCCTCCTTCTTTTTCATTGCCGTACCGGGAGTGGTTGGCGTTTTTTCCTGAGTTTTTGCCACAGAGAGCTTCCCCAGGACGGAAGGCTTCTCCTGGTTTTCGGGTGTAAAAATACCGCCCTCCGAAACCTCGGCGGCGGCATGTTCCGTTTTGGCCTGTTCCAGTCCTTCAACCGTATAGCCAGGTAAAAGAGTACCGTGAACCATAAAATGGTGCTCATATTCTTTCGGGATCGGCGGGGAAATTTCCGTGAATAAATGGGAATAGGCTTTCTTTCGCCCGTCCAGGTATTTTATGGCTGCGTTCTTATCTGTATATCGTTTCTGGTTTTGTCCGGCAATCTTTTCTCCATATCCCTGCTTCGGGGAATGAATACGGACTTCCCATGTCACATACCAGGCAATCGGAACACTCTGTTTGGTTTCTCTGTCATATTTCGTATCTTCCCAAATACTGCAGGTCATCTGATAGACCCGGTTGCTGATTTTCTGATCCGCCCTCCAGTTATCGGTGTCTTTCCACTGGTTGCCGGTATGTTCAATCTCCGGTGTACGAAGATATTCCAAAGCCCGGTTGATCGTCTGTGTTGCCGCTGCCTGCTGTTCCCATTGTTTTGCAGCAGCCACCACGATTTCATAGGCTTTCTGCTCCCCGTCGATACTTCCCTGGCGCATGGCTTCCAGGCTATCTGTTCCCATTGTGATCAGTGTAGAAATATCCACATTTTCACAAACTACGCTGTGCTCAATTTTAAGCTCTGATCCCGGCGTCAAGTGGTCGCCATACCGGTAGGCATGGTAATCCCTGTTTTCTTCCAAAATGCTGTTCACCTCCTGCTATATTTCCGGCTCATGGTTTTTTCTGGAAACCGTCTGTGCCGGTGATTTTTTATCTGCCGGTCTGTTTGCCGCAAGCTGATCCATCACGGAAGGACGGCCGACGCCGAACATGGATAGCTGCCCGTCCGCCGCCTCACGAAGTTCAGAAACAGAGAGGGGAAGCGTTACATCGGCATGGGTCAATAGCTGTTCCCGTTTCAAATCCTGAATGATCTCGTCAAAAACAGCGTTGATTGCACGGCGTTCTTCCCCCACAGGGAAGGCTTTCAATACCTCCATTTCTCCGTCTTTACCGGAAACCAGGGTAAGGGCACAGTCGGCATGGCCTGCCAGATAATCCGATGTGTAGGGCAGTTTGTCCTTGATATAACAGGCAAAGGCTCTGGCTGTCATTTCCACATTGCTGTCCCAATAACCGCCGTCTTTTTCACATTCTTTTCCCATGCGTACCGAATTACGGTAAAAATCAGTTTCCGTCCGTCCAATCTGCGGAGCTTCCTGCGCCTGCATCCCGGAAAGCATACGCTCAAAAATTTCCAGCCGTTCCCGTTCACTTTTGGGAATTACCCGGCCGGTAACATTCTTCTTAAATGCGCTGATCTGTTCCACAGAGCCGGGTTCGCCGGACAAAAATGCTTCCCGCAAGACTGCGTAGGTTTCCATCTGTTCCTCATTGCCATACCGTTTCAGGGAGGCAAGAACCGAGGAATCCAGCCAGCTTGCCGCATTTTTCCGGGTGCGTTCTGTTTGTGCTTCCGTGCGCTTTGCTGCCTGTTCCGGTGTTTCCGGTTTATACTTCATGGTGTCAATGAGTTTTTGGAACGGCGCATAGAGGTGGGGCTGTTCTGACAGCATCCCTTTTGCTCTCATCTTTGTACCAAGATAATCGTCAAGTCCATGCCACCATTCATGTGCCAGGGAACCGGCCCCGTGCATTTTCGTAAGATTGATGACTGTACGCAAAGGTTCATAATGAGCCGCAGCATTGCCGCTGCCTCTTGCACCAAAAGCGATAGCAAGTGTTCCCTGATAAGCAATATCTTTATCGCTGATCTTAAGGGCTGACGCCAGATCCTTTAGTGCTTCAAATCCCATGTTAAGGGAGGTCTGACGGTCGTTCTGGTTCATCCAGTTTCCAAACTCGCCGCCGCGGAATCCAAATGTATCAAGATAATGCTGTCCGGTGATCTCCACGCCATTCCGATAATCCGGGCCGGTACGTTTGACATGGGCGAGCTGGGGAGGGACAAACCGGATCTTCCCATTTTTGTTCCTGCCTTTGGCAAGTTCCTGCACCCATTTCAGGGCAGCTTCTTTGGTCTCAAAATTGGTCCGCAGGATCGAATAGCCTTTTGTCACATAGTAGGTACCGGGTTTCCAGTCCTCATTTTTAGAATAGGTATGTTTCCCGTCGTTGAAGTGGATCGCATAACCTTTCGGTATTTTCTGCTCTTTGGAAACACAAAACTGTTCCTTTTTTGCTTTCTGAGTAAAGTTGCGCTCAAAATATTCAGCCGAGCGGATCAGCATGGTATTGGACAATTTGTTTGTGATCACGGGATTGTCCTGTCCCTTTTTCGTTGCCCGGTAATGGATTCCGCTTCCCCAGCCCTGTACCTTTTCTAAATATCCATTGTCAACGAAAAAGCGGTCATAGGCTCTCACAGCATCCTCCACAGTACGGACATCTGAAAGCACTGTCTGCAATTCCCGGACTGTTTTTATATATTCCTTTTGTCTCGCGGTCCGTTTTTCCGGGGTGTCATCCGTGCGGTAATACTGAGGGGAAGCGTTTAAGCCGTCCCTCGCTTTTTTGATAAAATAGACCACGCCAAGAGGAATCCCTTCCTCCAGCATGGCTGCATAGTCCGGCTTTTTCCAGACATTATCCTTTTTCACAAATTTTTCGGCTTCGCGCTCATTCATGGCTTCCAGATCATCCGCATACAGCCCGCGGTCTTTCCACAGGTCTTTTTTCGCACCGCCGATCTTTTCACCGAAATCTTCATGCACTCCTGCCAATCTTCATCACCTCCAGTCAGTGTAAAATTCTTATCGCTCCGGGGCAGGGCGACGTTCTTCGTTTTTGTGAAGTTGTGGGAGGTTTCCTGTGAGCCGGTCAGTTTCCCTGCGGATCAGTTTGTCCAGAGCGCCTAAATCCTCCGGTGCAATGGCAAACTCCCGGTAATTTTCATACCACAGGCCCGTAGAGATTGCCGCGATGGGCGCAATTTTCTCCGAACCGGATGGAAGAAGGCGATACACAGGGGCTTCGTCATAAAGAAGCATCTGCTTTGCCGTTCCCTGTGGTATGCGGTACTTATCCATATCCGGGTTCTGGGCTGCCTCCATATATTGCATATTCAGGCGTTCTTCTAAATCCTGGGGCATATAACGAAATGCCTGATCCATCCACTGTCTGAACATCGTGGAATAGTGGTACTGCCATTCCGTAACTTGATTCGGGGCATAAGAAAATCCCCAGCTTTTCAGAGCATCTTTTTCGTAAAGCTCCATTTCAGTCCATTCTTTCAGGCTGACCGTGGCCGCTGAACCATCTTTGCGTTCGATATTGACGCCGCAAGGATAGAGGATATTTCTTTTTATATCCTGCCGCAGCGTGTCTAAATCCATCATCAGGACATCTCCGTACAAGTGACCGCCCTCGCTGCGATCCGTATGAAACAGGAAAGCCCTCGCTCCGATGAACTCCGTTGTTGAGATCATTTGATGAAGGTCCGCCGTAGAACAATAAGCAAACAAAGCGTCGGAAAGCCACATGTGATTTTTCCCCATGATGGCAATGGAATCAGCCCCGGTATTTGTCACCAGAGAACGCATATTAAATTCGCATTCCCTAAGAAAATCTCCGGCAAAAATATGGAGCTCATACGCAAAGACGGATAAGTCTGTATCACGGATCAAATGAATCTGCGGTAGTGGTTCCTGATTCAATCAAATTCCTCCTTTCATGTGAAGCAGCTCTTTGACCTGCTCATTTTCCGCAAACGGCTGGCTATCTGTCTCCGCCATTTAATCAATCCCTCCCATCTGCCGGTAGCTGCCCGCCGGC
>ERZ780177.935-NODE-935-length-29805-cov-4.202689_pt1 | contig 29805 bp, 19 predicted proteins | sample MGYA00510973_ERZ780177 | MGnify/ENA primary metagenome ERZ780177 (study PRJEB29588, sample SAMEA2144396) | human gut metagenome | biome: human gut; feature: human-associated habitat; material: faeces | place: Denmark | collected 2008/2010 ...
GAGACCAACAATCTGGACATCCCGGACGGCGTGCGGTTCATTGCGTTCCGGCTCTCCCAAACACCGATACAGATGTATAGGAGGCATACGGTCACGATCCCGGGCAGTGTCCGTGCCATCGGCGAGGACGCGTTTTCCAATGTGCGCATTGAGAAGCTGACCATCAGCGACGGCCTGCAGGAGATCGGGGACCGTGCGTTCTATTGTTCGCTCGAAACCGACCATATTACGCTGCCGAACAGCGTGACGCACATCGGCGACGAAGCGTTTGCGCTCCTCGGCCTCCTCGCGGCGGCCCTGGCCCATCAGTGCGCCGATCTCCTTGGCGGCCTTGTTCTGGGCGGCCAGCGTGTTGTCGAGTTCCAGCTGGAGGGCTTTGCGCCGGTCGTCGAAGCTGATGATCTTTTCGATGACAGGCGTGGCGTCCACGCCCTTCTTGGCCAGCTTGCGTGCAGCGGCCTCTTTGTCATCGCGGATTTGCTTTATCGTAAGCATAATATCGTGAGTTTTTTTGTGTTTTCGCCTTACAACCTGCAAAATTAGTAAATTCGCGCCAAACTGTCACGCCGAGACGCCGTTTTTTGCGATTTTATGAAAAAACCGGACTTCCGCCCAAAGCGGAAATCCGGTTTTCGGTTGTGCGGGCTGCGGATCAGCGGGTGTGGAGCACGAGGTCCGTGCGCAGACGCTTGCCTTCGGCCGGGACTTTCGCTGCCGTGTTTCCGGAGGCTTTCGCCGGAACGGCGACGCGTTCGCCCGTCAGGTAGGTCGTGAAGCGCTGTCCGCCGGTCTCGATGCTTCCGGTCCGCGATTCCGCGGCGCGGGCCGCGGTCTGTGCGGACGCCTGCTGGAGGGGCTTCATCTTGAGGGACGAGTAGGTTTTCGAACCGGCGTACTGGCGCAGGTAGCTCGAACTCGACGCCTGCGGCGTGCTGAAGAGCAGGAACATGTAGCTGTTGACCTCTTCGGGTGAGTAGGGGCTTGAAGCCCAGTAGAGCGTGTCGCCGATGTAGCCGACGGCCATTCCGGCGTCGCCCCAGAAGATCGACAGTCCGTTCGAGAAGCCGAGCGTCGCATAGGCGCCGTTGTACATCCCCGCGTACTGGGGTTCGACGATCAGCATGTGCAGCTCCTTGTCGTAGTAGCCTTTCAGCTGGGGTGCGAAGTCGCGCATGTCGGTCATGCCGCTGATGAGCACGTCGCGGTCGTTGATGCGCGCGATGTCCATGCGGAAGGTCTTTTCGGACGACTGCGAATCGACGTCGACGGTCGCCGTGACGCCGAATGCGCCGATGAAGTCCTCCAGGGTCTTCGTCCGGTCGAAATCCTTGGCGAAGTAACCGAACGTCGACGCGCTCTTCGAAACGAAAGCCGTGTCGCCGAACGAGTTGTACATCAGCAGGGCGAGTGTGTACGTGCTGCCTTCGTCGAGCGGGCTGAACGACGTGCCGCGGCCTTCGGGGGAGTTGAGCTGCGCGATCATCTCCTCGGGAACGTCGTAGCCCCGGGATGCGGTCACCTCCTCCAGTGTCATGCCGAGCGCTTCGCACAGGTAGTCGGCGACGGCGGTTTTGACGCAGAGATATTTCATCGCCGCCACATTCGCGGTCTGCATCTGCCAGATGAGCGTGTTGTAGGGCGAGTAGTTGAGGTTGTTCTTCGGAGCGTAGAACTCGAATTCGAGCGATCGGGGAGCATATTCGTCGTTCGGATCGTTCGTGAACCGCTGCGTGTAGAGCTTGCAGGGGTTCTCGATCGAGTCGTAGGCCAGCGCCACGGCGGTGTAGTTGCCCGAGGGAACGTTCCAGACCGAGGCGTCGTCCGCGAGGAGCGTCACCACGGGGGTCACGGCCTCCAGTTTGTCGTCGATCAGCTGCCGGCGCACCTCTTGCTGCCGTTCGGCGTCGGCGGTGATGTCTCCGGCGACGACCGCGGCCTTGTAGTACTTCGTGTATTCGTTGGGCGAGAAGTGGAGTTTCGGAGCCTTGAATCCGGTGCTCGTGGTCTCGATGCCCTCGAAAGCGATCTCCACGACGGGCGTGGTGTCGATGTCGGTGTCGAAGACCAGTTTCTCGGTCCCCTGGGCGAAATAGCCCGACGACACGTAGTAGATCAGGTAGAACGAGAAGGTGCTCTCGCCGTCGAACGTGCAGGGATAGCTGGCGTACGCCGAGTCGTTGCCGGTGTAAACGGCCATGTCGGCGACGTAGACGTACTCGTTGTAGTTCGAGTTGTAGTAGCCGATCGACTGCGCCGGCACGGTGCAGGTGTTGTCGTCGTGGAGGACGAACTTGAACGTCACGCCGCTGGCCCAGTCCTTCAGCCGGAAGATATTGGCTCCCACGGCTTTCTCGACCTCCAGGCCCGAATCGCGGCCCGAATAGTACCCGTTGTAGTGGTAGGTTGCCAGCTGGGGGATCTCTTCGCCCTCTCCGGTGGTGCGGTAGAGCGTCTCCCACTCCAGTTCGTAGGTGGCCGAAAGGGTCACCTTGTCGGAGTACTGCGCCACCTGCGCGGCGTTGTCGCCCGGACGCGCCTCCCGGCTGCTGATGTAGAGCGTGGTCTTGTAGTTCGAACCCATGACGAAGTTCGAAAGGTCGACCTCGACGGGAACCGTCACGGAGTGGCTGCCGTCGGGAATGGTCGCCTCGGCCGGAACCGAGAACAGCTCGTAGTCGTCGTCCTTGGTCGCCAGATAGACCTTGTAGGCGCCTTTGTTGCCCGGACGCGCGATTTCGACGTTGATCACGCCCTGCACGGCGTCCTGCGGAAACTCCTTCTGGATGGACGACTGGATGAAGTGGATGGCCTTCGCATCGTCCTTGTTGGGGGTGTATTGGTCGCCCTCCTGCGTCTGGCTGCAGGCCGCGGTGAAGAGCAGCAGTCCCGCACCCAGATATTTCGATATGTTTTTCATAGTGTACTTGATTTTCAACGGTTCAAAGGCTCGTTAGGGATTCTGGTCCTCCTCGTTGATGTTCGGATTGGCATCCAGTTCGGCTTTGGGAATGGTCAGCACCCAGTCGTAAGTGTCGGCTTTGGTGATGTTGACGTTCCGGCGGTTCATCATCGAAATGCACTCCTCGGAGAAGCCGTCGTCGGTCCGGCGGTCGATGCCCTGGCCCAGGCGGCGGACGTCGAACAGCCGGCCGTACTCACCCCACAGTTCGATGCGGCGGTGGGTGAGGATGTTTTCGAGGAACGATCCGGTCCAGGTCGTGGTCGTCGCGCCGAGCAGCGTGCCGCTGCGGTTGTTGGCGCTGTAACCCGGGTCGCGTTCGGCCATGACGGTGTTCATCAGTTCGCGTGCGCTCTTGAGGTCGTCCAGCCGCAGGGCCGCTTCGGCGGCCGTGAAGTACATCTCCTCGACGCGCATGTAGATGTAGTCGCCCAGGAAGGAGGCCACGTTGGCGAACGAGAATTTTTTGCTGACGTAGGGCGACTCCTTGTCCGAGGGGTCCCACCAGTCGCGGCGGATGTCTGTCGCGCTGATGCGGTTGTAGAGCTGTTTGCTGATCAGCTTCGGCGCCGATTTGGCATAGGCGCCCTCCTTGTTGTCCATGTGGGTGAAGAACCCGGCGTAGCCGCCCGCCTGGTCGGCCACCTGAATGCCTGCGCCCCACATGACGTTCTGCTTGTCGAGCGAGTTCATGCCGCCCGTCAGGTCGCTCTTCGTGCCGACGGCGTAGCCGCCTTCGTCGATCACGCGCTTGGCCGCCTTGAATGCCCCGTCCCAGTCGCCTTCCGCCAGACAGGCGCGCGACTTGATGCCCAGGGCCACGTAGAGGTTGATGTGCGATTTGTTATTCTCGGCCAGCGTGGTTTCCCTGGCCTTTTCGAGCAGTTCGATGGCACGGTCGATGTCCTGGTCGATGCGGCCGTAGACCGTGCGCAGCGATTCGCGGGGCTGTCCGCCCGTGTCGATCGACGTGCCGGTGGTGTAAACCGGTACGCAGGGCTCGTTCCAGCGCGAAGCGCCCGTCAGGGAGTTGTAGGGGGCGCGGGAGAACCACGTCGCCAGGTTCAGGTAGCAGAGCGCCCGGATGGCGTAGGCCTGTCCTGCGACGTAGGCCACGTCGGCCTCCGTTCCGGCCATTTCCGGCTCGGCGTCGATGATGTAGTTTACATTGGCGATCCATTTGTAGTTGGCGTACCAGACGTCGTACGACCGGAAGGCCGACGAAGTGTAGTTGCTCTTGACGTTGTAGCAGTGGTCGCCCCAGAACCAGCCGTTGCCCTGCGACTGCATGATCAGGTCGTCGGCCATGCAGTCGAGCGCCAGATTGTAGGCCGCGATGCCGAAGCACTGGTGGGTGTTTGCGGTCGTGGACCATCCGGCCGTCCACATCGAGCGGTAGACGCCGTTGACCGAAGTGATGGCCGTGGATGCCGATTTGAGCAGTTCCTTGCCCGAACCCGAGTCGGTCGGGGAGAAATCGAGCATCGAGTCGCTGCACGAGGGGGCTGATAAGCCGATCAGTGCGATGATAAGATATATTGCTTTTTTCATAGTTGTTTTCTCCCGTGGTTAAAAGTTCAGGTCGATACCGAATGCGATCACGCGCGACGGGGTGTAGCTGTAAGCCACCGATCCCGTGAAGTTATACTGCGGGTCCATGCCGTCCATGTGGTTGAACATGGCGATGTTGTCCAGCGTGGCGTAGATGCGCAGCGACTCGATGTCGATCTTCTTGAGCCAGCGCTTGGGAAGCGTGTAGCCGACGGTGATGTTCTTGATGGCGAAGTACGAGGCGTCGATCAGCGAGTTGCTGGTCGTGGCGTACGAGCCGCCCACTTCGAGCATCGGCACGTCGGTCTTGTCGCCCGGCTTCTGCCAGCGGCGTTTGGCGTTTTTGTGCCAGTTGTTGCCGGCGTACTGCACGTACATCGAGCCGTTGTAGAGTCCGTCGTAAACCCATCCGCCGATCGAATAGGTCGTCAGGAACGAGACGTCGATGTTCTTCAGGATCGTGAACGTCGAACCGATGCTGCCGAAGAGTTTCGGCTCGCGGCTTTCGTGGTAGTATTTGCTCAAGGTGGCCATCGCCACGTTGTCGGTGATGTACTCGTCGCAGCGCGTGTTCACCAGCGTCCCCTCGTCGTTGACCGTCTGGGTCCAGTAGGCGTAGTAGAGCTGCTTGCCCGTGGCGGGGTCCACGCCGGCCGTTTTCGGCAGGTAGAAGGTGTAGATCGGCCGCCCCACCTCGATGACGCGGATGCCCGACGTGATGACATCCTGGCCGCCCGTGAGCGAGAGCACCTTGTTGCGGTTGAACGAACCCATCAGCGTCGCGTCCCAGCGGAAGTCGCGCTTGTCGAGGATCGTTCCGCGCAGCGAGACCTCGAGCCCCTGGTTGCGCAGCGAGCCGACGTTGTCGTTGAAGCCCGTGAATCCGGTCGAGATCGGCAGCGGACTGTTGAGCAGCATGTCGCGCGTTTTGCGGTTGTAGTACTCGACCGAAACGCCCAGTCGGCCGCCGAACATCGTGGCTTCGATGCCGGCGTTGAGGTTGCCGTTCTTCTCCCAGGTCACCTTCCTGTTTTCGAGCTTGTCGACGAAGGCGCCCGCATCGGTGGCGTTGGGCCACGTGTAGTCGTAGAGACCCTGCCATGCGTAATAGGTTCCCAGGTTGTCGTTGCCCTGTACGCCGTATGAAACCTTCAGCGTGAGGTTGTCGAGCCACTGGCGGGTGTTCTCCATGAACTGCTCTTCGGAGATGCGCCACGAGGCGCCCACCGACCAGAAATGGCCCCAGCGGTCGCTGGGATGGAAGCGCGACGAACCGTCCGTTCGCCAGCTGGCGTCGATGTAGTAACGGCTCTTGAAGCCGTAGTTGATGCGCGCGAGGTAGGACTCCACGCCGTAGTTGTGCGAATAGCTGTTGTTGTCGGTGGTCGTCACGGCGGGTCCCAACTCGTCGATCCCGCCGACGATGCCGGTTTTTTCGCCGAGGGCGTAGTTGTACTTGTAGCGGTAGTACTCATGGCCGGCCAGCAGGTTGAGGGAGTGGTCGCCGAACGTGCGGTCGTAGGTCAGCAGCTGGTTGAACGTGTAGCTCAGCGTGCGGGTGTTGGTCTTGCTGAGGCGTCCGCCCTGCTGGGCCGCGTTGCCGTGCTCCTTGTCGTAGACCAGCGTGCGCTGGTAGTCGGTGTAGTCCGTACCGAAGTTCATCGTGAGTTTCAGTCCGTAGAGCCGGGCCTCCTCCCTGACCGTCCCGAAGGTGATGTAGCTGCGCGCCGAAAGCGAGTTGCGGGTGTAGTAGGCCTTGTTGTTGTAAAGTTCGGCCTTCGAGTTGAAGCCCTGGGCCGAGGGGCGGTTGGCGTAGCCGTTGTCATCCTCCGATCCGTATTCGTATTGCAGCCGCCCGTCGGCGTCGCGCACGTTGTTGCCGGCCATGTCCTTCAGGTAGACGGGATAGACCGGGGCCATGAACTGCGCCGTGTACCAGACGTTCGCCGTGCTTGCGTCCTCGAAACTCTGGTAGCTCGATTCGCTGTGGGCGAAGTTGGCGTTCATGCCGATCTTGAGCCAGCTCTTGGCCTGCGAATCGGCGCCCACGCGGCCCGTGTAGCGGGAGAAGTCGGTGTTCTGGAGAATGCCGTCTTCCATGTAGTATCCCAGCGATGCGACGTAGTTGGCGCGTTCCGAACCGCCGTTCACCGAGACGATGTGTTCGGTGCGTATGGCCGAATTGTCGCTGATTTCGTCCAGCCAGTTCTCGTTCCATGCAGCTTTGGCATCCGAACGGATCTTGCCCGTCGACTGGTCGATCAGCGTCTCCCACGTGTAGTTCTTGTACGGGTTGTAGTATTCGGGATTCTTCAGTCCGCCGATCTGCTGGCCGAGGTTGGCGGCGGCGTAGCGGCTCGCGCCCTCGAAATCCATGCCCGTGCCGTATTGGGCGCTGTTGCGCAGCGCTTCGTAGCTCATCTCGACGTAATCTTTCATGTCGACCAGGTCGTAGCGGGGGATGGCGCGCGAGGCGATTCCGACGTTGCCCTTGTACGAAATGCGGATTTTGTCCTTCTTGCCCTTCTTGGTCGTGATGACGATGACGCCGTTGGCTCCGCGGGCGCCGTAGAGCGCACCTGCCGATGCGTCCTTGAGCACGGTCATCGTCTCGATGTCCGCGGGGTTGATCGCGCTGAGCGACCCGTCGAAGGGGATGCCGTCGACCACGTATAGCGGTGTCGCCGAGGCGTTCACCGACCCGATGCCGCGGATGATGACCGATGCCGCTTCGCCCGGCTGGCCGCCGCCGGAGGCGACCTGCACGCCGGCTACGGTTCCTTCGAACGATTTGGTGACGTTGCCCACGACGCGCTTCTGGAGTTCGCCGCCTTTGACGACGGCGGCCGAACCGGTGAACGACTCCTTCTTGGCCGTACCGTAGGCCACGACCATCACGCCTTCGATCTCGGCGGTGTCCTCCCGGAGCGTGACGTCGATGCGGGTCTTGTTGCCGACAGGGATTTTCTCGGTCTTGTAGCCCAGGTAGGAGACGACGAGCGTGGCGTTGGCCGGGACGTTCGTCAGGGTGTAGTCTCCGTCGACGTTCGTCGTGATGCCCTGCGTAGTGCCCTCCACGAGAACGTTCGCGCCGATGATGGCTTCGCCGTTGGCTCCGGTGACTTTGCCGCTGACGGCGACGTTCTGCGCCCAGGAGGCCGTCGTCCATGCCAGCGACAGGATGCACCAGAGAATTGCTGCTATCTTGTTCATAGATGTACTCTTATTTGATGTTGTGCGTGTTGTGAATGATGGTCCAGAGGTCGCCTTCGGGTTTCGCTCCGGCGGGCAGCTGGACGCTCTCCATCGGGTAGATGAACTTCTCGGGGTTGGCGATGGGTTTCCCGGCGGGCGACCGGAGCGGTTCGTCCGTTCGGGTTGCGGCCTGCGCCTTCGCCCGGGCGGCGTCCGGAGCCGCGCTGGTGGTCGCCGAACCCCATTTGGTGACTTTGTCGCCGACCGTGTTGGTCGCCGTCGCCATGAAGACGTACGTGGTTTCGGGCGTTACGCCGCTCTCCCCGGTGAAGAGGATGGCAAAGCCGTTTCCGTTGATGTAGGGGAGGTACTCCTCCTTGAGGTCGTGTCCGAACTCTTCGATCACGGCCGGATAGTTGTCCGTGCTGACGTTCGCCAGGGCGCTCTGTTTGAAAATCGCGTAACGCACCGTTGCGATGTCGATGCCCTTCATGACGCCGGCCACGGTGTTGTGCGTCGGGCCGTAGTTGGCGTTGGTCGAGGCTGCGGCTGCGAACCACGCGGCTGCGGCCGTGCTGGTCTTCGTGGTGACGGAGTTGACGCAGACCGTTTCGGCGCCGCTCGACGAGGTGGCCAGCGTGAGCAGCGTGTAGGACGTGCCGGCGCTGACTCCTTCCGTAAGTCCGTTGTAACCGTCGGCGCTGTTTACCGTCGCCGAGAGCAGCTCGGGGTTGAACTGGACTCCGTAATTGGGGTCTTTCAGGAATGCGGCGATGGCCTGTCGGTCGTAGGGATCGGAGAAGACCTGATTGAAGAGCTTGGTCGTCAGCGTACGGTAACGGACGTCCGTCACGTCGTCTCCCTTCCAGTGGGTCCACACGGAGTTGGTCCAGCCGTAACCCGTCAGGGCGAGGTAGGCGTTGGTGATGTAGAACCGCTGCGTGAACCAGTCGCTGCCGCCGTAGTTCGGACCGGCGGAGTAGCCGTCGGCCGTGGTCTTGAACTGCGTGGAGGAGAGGTTCGAGGTGATGTTGCCCCGCAGGTCCATGCCGAAGGCGAAGATCACGTAGCTCAACTCGGGGGTGAGTCCCGTCATCTGGAGGCTCTGGGTTCCCGACTTGAGCATCGAGGCCATGGCCAGCTGGAGGCTGATGCCCTGCTTTTTGGCGTATTCGACGATATAGGTCTGGAAGGCGGTCATCAGCTCTTCGGGCGAATACTTGGCGAAGGTCGTGGCCGGGAGAATTTCATAATAGTAGGTTTCGTCGCTGGAGGCGTAGATGTCGAACGCCACGGCGTCGGAGATGATCGTCGTCGGGGCGATGACCAGCGGCGGAACGTCGGCGTCCGAGGTGACGAACGAGAGCTGTGCGGCTTCCGAGTTGGTGAAGCGCGTGGCGTCGGACGTCATGGCGCGCACCGAGAAGGAGTAGGTGCGGCCCTTGTCGAGTTTCGACAGGATGACCGTACGGTTTCGGGTGGTCGACACCTCCCCGCCGTCGACCGAGAACTCGTAGAGTTCCGCTTCGGGCACTTCGGTCCAGGAGATGACGGTTTTCGACGCATAGGCGCTGCCGAGCGTGATCTTCGGCTGGGGAAGCTGCTCCAGGTCGTCGGTCAGCACGTGGATGTAGGTGAAGGGGGATTCGGTGTATTCGGCCGGGTCCCGGGGGCAGGCCTTGACCGCCACGACATACTCTTTCTGCCGTTCCAGACTGTTGAATTCCAGCCGGCAGTCGGTCGTCGAGGTCTCGCTCCCGCCGTCGAACGTGTAGACGTAGGACCCTGCGTCGTCGACGGCTTCCCAGCGGAGGGTGAATCCGGTGGTCGTCAGGTCGCTGACGATGATCTGCGGCTGTGCGACGGGCTGCAGGCCGGAGCCGGTCTCCGCCGCGTCGTCGTCCGACGAGCAGGCGCACAGTCCCGCGAGGGCCGCCGCCGCGAATGCCGCGTATTTATAAAAGGTTTTCATAGGTTTGATTCTCTTTTGCGTTAGTGAATGTGTCATTCGACGGTTACCTCGATCGGTTTGCGAATGGCCGCGCCGTCCGAGACGATGATCGTCGTCCGGCCTTTCTTGAGGCCGGTGAGCTTCATCACTCCGCCCCGAAGTTCGATCTTCACGAGGTCGGGAACGGAAACGGTGTACCCCAGGACATTGGTGGCGGTGAAGTGGTTGCCCAGGTCGATGCTGACGGTGTCGCCCACGCCGACCCGCTGCGCCGGGATGCCGTCGATCTTGGCGATGTTCCGCAGCAGCTTGTAGGTGTCGAGGCTGCCGATGCCCATGTTGCCCAGATACTGCTGGTATTTGCCGGTGCAGTAGCGGTCGACGGACTGGGTGCTGCTCAACAGCGCCTGCCGGAGCATTTCGCCCGTAAGGCCCTTGCGTTTTTCAGCACCGTAGTAATAGCTGACGGCCAGCGCGCAGGCTCCCGACACGTGGGGGCAGGCCATCGAGGTCCCCTGGCTGCCTTCGTAGCCCGAAGAGCCGTCGGCGGCCACGCTCGTGCTGTAAACGCCGCCGTAGGCGTTGCTCAGCATCTGGTCGCCGCCCGGGGCCGAGATCTGGACCCATGTGCCGTAGTTGGTGTAGTAGGCCGGGGCGCCCGTGAACGCGGTTGCGCCCACGCTGATCGCGTTGGCGTCGGCGGCGGGATAGCAGACCTCGCTCGAAGCGTCGTTGCCCGCGGCGAAGAGGACGATGCCGCCGGCCATCGGGCCTGTCTGGTTGCCGTTTTCGTCCAGTCCCGCATATTTGTTGAAGTACTCCATGGCACGCGAGAGCGCCGAGTAGGAACCGCGTGTCCAGTCGGTCACGGAGATGGTTCCGGCGGTGTATCCCCAGCTGTTCTGGCAGATCACGGCGCCGTTGTCGGCGGCGTACTTGATGGCGCGGATCTGTCCGGCCAGTCCGGCGCCCGACGATCCGGACTCCGACTTGCCGAGAATCTCGCACGACATGATCTTCACGCCGTCGCCCCTGCCCGAGCCGCCTGCGATGCCGCAGACGCCCACGCCGTTGTTGTTCACGGCGGCGATCGTGCCGGCGACGTGCGTGCCGTGCATCAGTTCGGCCGAGAAATCCAGTTCGCCGGTCTCCTTGGTGAAGTTGTAGCCGTAAATGTCGTCCACATAGCCGTTGCCGTCGTCGTCGACGCCCGGCGTGCCGTTCAGTTCGGCCTCGTTGACCCACATGTTGGCGGCCAGGTCTTCGTGGTCGTACTTGACGCCCTGGTCCACGACGGCGACGATCACGTCGGGATTGCCCGTCGAGAGCTGCCAGGCGGCGTATACGTTGGCGTCGGCGCCCAGCTGGCTCGTCTGCGCGAAGATGTTTCCCGTGTTGTTGTAGTGCCATTGCATCTGCTGCGAGCGTTCGCTCTCGTTGAACGGGAAGGGGACGTTGCGCACCTCATCTGCGATGGCGCGGGTGACGCTCTGCGCCCCGGCGGCGGGAGATGCCGCGCGGCGGTGGTCCGAAGTTTCGGCGGCCAGCGAGTATTCGATGATTTCGATGTCCTTGCACGAAGAGAGCAGGCTGGCCATCTCGCTCGTCGGGACCGACGGGTCGTATTTGGCGTAATACCAGAGGTGCAGGCCTTCCCTGCGGGTGCGTTCTTCGAAACGCCCGCCGTCCGGGAAGAGCCGTTCGAAACGTACGGTGTTCACCGTGTTGAGGATGCGGTCGATCTCGTCGATGCCGCTGCCTTTCGAAACGCCCTGCGCGCGGCTCTTTTCCACGATGCCGGAGGCCTCGGTCTTCAGTTTGAGGATGATCTCGCCGCCGATGGCCGCCGGGGAGGCGTTGACGATGACGGGACCCGCGGTCTCTTCGCCGCCGCTCTGCGTGTCGTCCTTGGCGCACGATGCCGCCGCGAGGACGGTTGCCGCCAGGAGAAGCGATTTGAATGGATATTTCATAGACGATCAGTTTTTAGTGTTATTCCCGGATGCAGCGTATCTGTGCGGAACAGTCGTGCGCGCCGAGCCTGTAATTGCACCAGTTGGGGTTGAAGTTCACGAAGTAGGCCGATGACTTCGTCGCGTCGGGAGTCGCCTGGGCGGTCCAGTAGAATGCCATGCCGCCCGTGTAGTTGCAGATGCTCTCCGAGATGTAGTCCGTGTAGTAGATGTTGCCGGCCATCGGGTAGTAGTCGCCGGTGTTTTTCCAGCGGCGCCCGCAGTCTTCGTAGGCGTTCCAGTCCCATTTGGCGCTGACGCCGGTTTCGTCGTAATCCGCCGCTGCGCCGCCGTTGGTGATCGAGTTGTTTCCGGCGGGAATGCCCCAGAGATCGGGTCCCGGGACCTTGTAGCCCGGAGGGCAGGGGTCGAAAATGGTCTTCTCGGGACCCCACAGTCCCGGATGCGTGGCCTTCGGGTCTGTTCCCGTGCAGTACCAGTCGGCGTGGCCGTTGTACGGCGATTGCAGGTAGGTCATCGGGTTCAGGATCGAATTGGGAATGTTGGCCGGCGGCGTGGCGAGCACGGCGGCCTGCGCGTTGTAGACCCATGTTCCCGTTCCGTCGCCGATCGCGGTGTTCGGTTCGTTGTAGGCCGGGACGTTGTTGCCGTCGGTATCCGCGTGGTAGGGCGATCGCGAAGGCGTGAAGGGGTCCTTGCGGCCCCATTCGTAGAACATGCCTCGGTTGCCCACGTCCATCGGGGTGTTGTTCAGCGCTCCGAGGTTGCGGTCCATGATCACGGCGGCGACTTTGCCTTCCGAGTCGATGTGGTCGTGCGCCGTGATTTCGTCGTTGCAGACCCAGATGTGCCAGCTCCAGACGATGTTGCCCTTGATGTCCTTCACGGCGATCACGGCGTTGCCCTCCGAACGCCCCGTCGAGAAGGTCACGTAGCCGCCCCGGTAGATCGGCGCGCCGTCGATGATTTCGCGCGACATGGTCTTGTCGCCGTCGTGGCGCGATTCCCAGAGCAGTTCGGCGAAGGCGCCGTCCTCGATGGCGAGTCCGTAGTTGGCGATGTAGTCGCTGACTCCGTCGCCGCCGCCGTTGCCCTTGACCGATGCGTCGAATTTGTAGACGCCGCCGGTCCGGGCGATGTAGCAGTTGGCCGTGCCTTCGGCGCTCAGGTTGACGCTCCGTTCGGCGCGCTGTACGAGTGCGACCTCCTGCGAAACGGTCTCCCCGTTCTTCTCGGCGCTGACCGTGAGTTTGCCCGTCAGGGTTTCGGCTCCGGCGTTGATCAGGGTCTCGACCAGCAGGGCGTTGCCGTCCTGCCGGGCGACGGTGAACCAGTCGCCTTCGGCGGCGTAGTCCCAGCCGTCGGCGTTCGTCGCCACGGTGATCACGGCGTTGCCTCCGTCGGCGTCGAAGATCACTTTTTGGCTCGACACCTCCACGTAGGCCTTGCTTTCGCCCTCCTCCGGCCATATCCGGGTGGTTTCGGTGCAGGCTGCCAGCAGTGCGGCCGACAGCACTGCGATGCTGCATATTATCGTATTTTTCATGTTCGGGATCGTTTTGTGTTCGTCTATTCCTTCCATGTGGTGGGGATCTTGTCGTAGTCCGAGAGTTTCGTACATCCCGCGAAACTGCTCTTGGCGGCGGTGATCGCGGTGAGTCCCGAGGCGGCGGCATTCTCCGCCGTGCGGTCGTACAGGTGGTATTTCACGCCGTCGACGACCGTGTAGGGCGATTCGCCTTCGAGCGACGCGCAGCCCTGGAAGGTCGAAGTCAGCGTCTTGAGCTTCACGGCTTCGTCGAACAGGCTCACCGGAACGCTCCTGAGCGTCCCGCAATCGCGGAAGAGATTCGCGACGCTGGTCAGTTTGACGGGGCTGACCAGCATGTTCTTGCCGACCTCTTCGAGCGACGTACAACCGTCGAAGACCGAATTGAACATGGTGGCCGAAGCGCAGTTGAACACCTCCGACCCGACGCGGACCAGTCCCGTGCAGTCGGCGAACAGGCTGGTGTAGGTTGAAATCTGCGTGGTTTTCAGCAGCCCGTCGGGGATCTCCCGGAGTGAGGTACAGTTGAGGAATGCCTTCTGGAAATTGAGCGACGTGCCGTTCAGTCCCGTGAAGGCGTCCGGCGCGATGCTTTCGATTCCCGAGCAGCCGGAGAACATCTCCGTCAGGGTCTTCGTCTTGGTGTTGGCTTCGAACAGGCGCGAGGGAACCATCGTGAGGCGGGTGCAGTTCAGGAAGCACTGGGCCACGGTGGTCGCGTTGACGTTCTTGGCGAAGAGCCCTGCCGGAATCGTCTCCAGGGCGGAGCATTCGGAGAACGTGTTGTTGAAGGCCGTCGCCCCGGTCAGTCCGTCGAAGATTCCGGCGGGCACGCTCTTCAGCGCCGTGGCCCCTGCGAAGAGGCGGTCGCATTTGGCCGAGGCCGTGCTCTTCCCGAAGAGGAGGCCGACCGATTCGAGGGCCGTGCAGTTCTCCAGGGCGTTGGAATAGGTCGTCACTTTCGGGTTGCCGGCGAACAGTCCGTCGGGCAGCGTCGTCAGTGCGGCGCAGTTCTGGAACACCTTGCCGAAGGTCGTGACGGAGGGATTGCGGCTGAACAGACCGGGGGGAGCCGTTTTCAGTCCCGACGCCGCGAATACGCTGGTGGCGGTCGCCAGATTCGGCATCCCGGCGAAAATATCCTCCGGAACGCTTTCGAGCAGCGTGCAGTTTTCGAACAGGCTGCCGATGCTGGTGATCGCGGGTGCGCCGGCGAAAGCCTCCGCGGAAACGGTTTTCAGGTTGTCGCAGTCCTTGAACATCGAGGAGATATTCTTGCAGGCGGCGCAGCCGGAGATGATGTTGGCGCCGATCTCTTCAAGCCCCGTACAGCCTGCGAACAGGCCCGAGAACGAGGTGACTTTGGAAAGTCCGCCGAGGACGCCTTCGGGGATGCTTTTGAGCGAGGTGCAGCCTTTGAAGACATTGGTGAACGAGGTGACCGCCGTATTGGTGGCGAACAGCCCTGCGGGGAGCGTCGTGAGCGACGCGCAGCCGTTGAAGGCGTCGTTGAAGGCGGTGACCAGGGTAAAGCCGTCGAACAGCCCTGCGGGCACTTCGGTCAGCGAGGTGCAGTCCTTGAAGATGTTGTTGAAGGCGGTCTTCGTCACGGTCGTGAAGGCTCCGCTGCTTTTGAACAGCTCGGCCGGGACGCTTTGCAGTTCGCTGCATCCGGTGAAACAGCTCATGAAGGTCGTCACCTTGTCGCAGCCTGCGAACAGGTCGGCGGGAACGCTCTGGATGGCCGTTTTGCTGAATGCGCTCTGGAAATTGGTGACCTTGTGGTTGTTGGCGAACAAGCCGGCCGGGACGGATTTCAGGCTTGTTCCCGAGAAGAGCATGCGGAACGAGTCGACCTCGGGGTTGTTGGCGAACAGGCCGGCCGGGACGGATTCGAACGACTCGGTGTTGGCGAACAGCGAGTTGAAGGTTGTCACCTTCTTGTTGTTGGCGAAGAGTTTTTCGGGAACCGTCTTCAGTTTGCCGTTCGAGAAGATGATCGAACAGTCGGTCAGCTCCGTGTTGCGAGAGAAGAAATCCTCGTCGATCTGGGTGATCGCCGTGCCGGAGAAGAGCGAACCTACCGAGGTGATCTTCGTGCAGTTGTAAAGCAGGTCGGCGGGCACTTCGGTGACCATGTTGCAGTTCTGGAAGCAGTAGGCGAAGGTTTCCGCCTCGGTTGCATGGTCGAACAGCCCGTCGGGAACGGCTTCGAGGACGCGGCAGTCGGTGAATGCATAGTGGAAGGTGGTGACCTTGGCGAAGGCTTCGGTGTTGTCGGAGGGAATCCGTTTCAGCTCGCGGCAGTTCTGGAATGCGCGCGCCATCGAGGTCAGCCCCGTGCGGCCCCAGTTGTAAACCTCCCTGAACTGGTTGCCCAGTCCGTAGTCGGGGATGTCGTAGGAGTTGAGCGACGTCACACTGCCCTTGACCGAGACGATGTAGTAGCCCGGGTCGGTGTAGGTGTGCGAGGGGTAGGCGGAGGTGACGTTCTCCTCGATGCTGCCGTCGCCCCAGTCGATGGTGGCGTCGATGGCCTTGTCGAACGGCAGATAGGTCTTCAGGCTCGACGAGGTGATGTCGATTCCGAGGATGAAGGCGTCGAGGTCCAGACCGGTCTGGGAGACGGTGACGACCTGTTCGGTCTGGTTCTGTTTGCCGTCGCCGGCCGATACGGTGATGGTTGCGGTGCGGGACGATCCGCTCGAATTGGTCTCGGCGGTGATTGTAAGTCCCTGCTCGGTTTTCGTGGCGGAGAGCCAGTCGGAATTTTCGGAAAGCGTGTACTCCCAGTCGTAGTTGGATCTGATTCCCAACTCTTTTTTGTCGGATTCGGTGGGAGTGGGCGAGAGGGGAATGGTTTTTAGCGAAACGTTGACGTAGACGGCGCGGTCCTGCGTGACGCGGATCGTTTCAGAGACGGGATTACCCCCCCCCTCGCCGGCAATCAGCACGAAGGTCGTTTCGCGGTCCTCGATCTCCTCGTTGGGGTCGAGCGTCATCGTGACTTTGTCGCCCTGCTGTTCGAGAAGCAGCCACGGGCAGTCTTTGGTTTCGAAGATCCAGTCTTCGTCGGTCGACTGCACTTCGAATTCGGCGGTCAGTTCGCCGATGGCGGGAATCTGGAAGTTGTTTTTCGATGCGGCGATTTCGAGCGTGCCGTACGCGTTCTGCGTGGCGGAGATGGTCGCGGTCTTGTCGCCGGCGGTAATGGTGATCGTAGCCTGCTGCTGCTCCTCGACCTTGTTGCCCTCGCAGTTCAGGACGAGCTGGTCGGCGACGTCGTCTTTCTCGATGGTCAGCCAGCCGGCGTTGACGGCGTCGTATTTCCACGTCGTGTTGGTCTGGATGTCCACGACGACCTCTCCGCCCAGGCTCTTGAAGCCGATCGAGGCGTTGCGTTCGTCTTCAGCGGCGAACCATGTGTTTTTCGACGAGATGCCCAGTTCGGCCGCAATGCCGGACGGTTCGTCGCCCGGGACGGGGTTGGTGTAGGTGATCGTCTCTTCGGAGCACCCCATCATGCCGAGCAGTAAAGCTGTCAGTGCATATAATTTTTTCATGTGTGCTGCGGTTTAATGTTTCGATACGGGAAAGGTGCTGCCCGAGGGTGCGATGCCGTCGGCGGCCCGGGTGACGGAGGTCGGGGCCGTGCCGGTGTCGGCCGGAATGTCCCAGTCCACGAGATACATCGTGCCGGTGGCGTAGTAGAGGTCGCCGAACGACAGCCACTGCTGCTCCTGGTATCCGATGATGCCCAGCGTGGTGTACGGCGATTCGAAACCGTTCAGGAGGATCGCCTTGCGGGTTTCGTCCGCGTCGTCGTTGTAGCCCTCTCCCAGGCTGCCGGTCAGCATGCCGTTGTGGAAACCTCCGCCCTGCATGTTGATCGAGTACAGGTAGTGGAAGCGGGAGACCGTCGGGGAGATCTCGCGGGTGTAGCAGAGCCTGCCCAGTTCGATCGACATGGTTTGGGTGTTTTTGTCGTAGGTGGCTTCCACGACCGTGCCCGTCAGGAACAGGTTCTTGATGTAGAAACTCTTGCGGTACTCTTTCTCTTCGACGGTGCAGAACGTACCCGTGCCGCTCACGCCGATCGGTTCACGGCCGTAATACCAGTTTTCCGCATGAAGTCCGTAATATCCCAGCATTTGGTAGTAAGGGTTTTCCTCGCGTGAGATTTGCGAAACGGTCACTTTGCAGGATTCCGTAGCGGAGCCTTTGGTCGCCCGGACGGTGAGCGTCGCATTGCGGTGGGCGTCGGGATTGCGCGGAGCGCCGACGCGTACCGTTCCGCTGACCGGGTCGCTTTCGACCGAAACCCAGTCGGCGTCGCTCGTGACGCTCCACTGGCCGTTGGAGACCACGGTGAAGAGAACGCTCTCACCTTCGGAATCCAGCGAAATTTCCTCCGAAGCGGTGGTGGACAGCAGGACCGTTTCCCACGAGAATGCCTGGTGAACGGCGATTTCCTGTTTGTCGCCGGCCGTTTCCACGGTGATTTTCGAGTTGCGGACATTGTCGGTCGTATTGCTTGCCGCGGAGATGGTCAGCAGGCCCTCTTCGGAGGCCAGCGTCACCCAATCGTCCGGACAGCTCACCTTCCAGTCGGAGGGCGTGGCTACCGCGACGGTGGTCGTTCCGCCTTTCTGGGCGAACGCGACACTACTTCGCGAGAGGACGATCACATCCGCGACCTCCTCTTTGTTCTTGTCGTCGCAGCCGCTTGAGGCGCAGAGGACGAGAACCGTCAATAGCGTAAAGCATCTTCTCATAAAAATTGGATTAGGAATAAAAAATGAATGGGTACGGTATCCCGTTTCCGGAGAACCGTATTTGCTGAAAATTGCATCGTGTGAAATTTTTGGACTTGTTTATTTGCGGCACAATATACGAAAATTTGCCCGAATGCTTTCTGGAAATCCTGAAAATATTGTCGTAAAAGTCTTTTCTTATTGTTTGTTTTTCGGTGTTATGCGTGTGTATAAGGTTGATTTTTAATGATTTTGAAGAATGACAGCCGTTTTGCGGCTGCAACTGTTTTGTTTGTCGGATATTGTCATCGCAGGGATATTTCCGGTCCGGTGAAAAAGAAGTGTATTTGTTATATATTGACCATTTGGGGCGTAAGCTGTTGAATGATAATTGATAATGTCCGTCCCGGCGGCGGTTCCCGCGATTTTCCGTCCGCGACGTCCCGATATTGACCGCTTTTTGTTACTTTTGCAAAAAGAAAAAAATGAAACTCGTCGAACTGTTAGCTCCTGCCAAAGATTACGCTGCGGCCGCGGCCGCCGTGGACTACGGCGCCGATGCGGTCTATATCGGCGGCGCGCGGTTCGGCGCGCGGCAGGCCGCGGGGAACTCCGCGGAGGAGATCGCCCGGGTCGTGGAGTATGCCCACCGCTTCGGAGTGCGGGTCCACGCCACGCTCAACACGCTCGTGTGGGACGACGAACTGGAGGCCGCCGAACGGCAGGCCCGCAGCCTGATCGACGCGGGCGTTGATGCGCTGATCGTGCAGGACATGGCTCTGCGGCGGATGGACCTTCCGGTGGAGCTGCACGCCTCGACGCAGGTTTCGAACCGCACGCCCGAGGGGGCGCGGTTCTTGGGCGAGGCGGGGTTTGCGCGGGTGATTCTCGAACGCAACCTCACGCTGGAGGAGATCCGGGCCATCTGCGCCGCCACCGCGGCCGAGGTCGAATGCTTCGTCCACGGGGCGGTCTGCGTGGGGTACAGCGGCCGCTGTTTCCTCTCGCGGTCGATGTCCGCGCGCAGCGGCAATCGCGGGGCGTGCAGCCAGCCCTGCCGCCTGACGTGGGACCTCACCGACGGAAAGGGCCGGACCTGGATTGCCGGGAAGCATCTGCTGTCGGTACGCGACATGAATCTTTCGCAACGCATTGGCGATCTGCTGGATGCGGGCGTCACTTCATTCAAGATAGAAGGTCGGCTCAAGTATCTCGCTTATATCCGGAACGTTGTGGCCCACTACCGCCGGGCGGTGGACGAGGCGCTGGCCCTGCGGCCGGGGCTGGTGCGGTCGTCCGTCGGCGAGAGCGTCCCGGATTTCACGCCCGATCCGTCGAAGAGTTTTACACGCGGGGAGTCCGACTATTTTCTGGACGGAAAGCGCGCCGGAGTGGCGTCGTTCGACACCCCGAAGGCGGTCGGCGAACGGGTGGGCCGCGTGGCGGGCGTTTCGGGCGGCACGTTCACGCTCGACGGTGCGCACGATCTTGCGCCGGGCGACGGCATCTGTTTCCTGACGCCGCGCGGCGTGACCGGGACCAACGTCAACGCCGTGGAGGGTCGCCGCATCACGCCCAATCGCATGGAGGGGATCACGCCCGGGGCGGAGGTCCGCCGCAATTTCGACCGCCGTTTCACGCTGGCCGTGGAGCGCAGCCGCACGCGGCGGGTGATTCCGGCGAAGGCCGCGGCGGAGGCGACGGCCGAAGGGCTGAAACTCACTTATACGGATTGCGAGGGCGTTGCGTCCTCGGTCGTGCGGGCCGTGCGGCTCGACCCGGCGAAGAATCCCGACGCCAATGCCGCCGCACTGCGTGCGCAGGCGATGAAGTCGGGCGACACGATCTTCGCGGTCCGCGAAGCCGAAGTGCGGGGCGCGGAGTGGTTCGTGCCGGCGTCGCTGGCTGCGGAACTGCGCCGCGAAGCGTTGGCGGCACTTGCCGGAGCGCGCCGCGAACGGCGGCCGGAACACCGCATTCTGCCCGAGAATCCCGCCGCGAAATATCCGTCGGAACGGCTTGCGGCCGAGGAGAACGTCACCAACCGGCTGGCCGAGGCGTTCTACCGCGACCACGGGGTGCGGCAGATCGAACGGGGGCTGGACCTCGCGTCGACGACCGCCGGGCATGTGGTCTTGCGTTCGGCCTACTGTATCCGCCGCGAGATCGGCGAATGCCTTCGGGAGCATCCGCGGCTGCGCGGCGACCTGTTTCTGGAACGCGGCGCGAAGCGCTACCGGCTGGCGTTCGACTGCGAGGCCTGCGAAATGTCGCTGGTCGATCCGCTTGAAAAGCGGGAGCCGGAAGGTGTGTAACTATTTATAAAATAATGTATGCAGGAACAGCTGACGCCCGATTTCGGGGATTATGAACTCCTCGACACGGGGGATTTCGAGAAACTGGAACGCTTCGGGCGTTATGTGACGCGCCGTCCCGAGCCGCAGGCCATCTGGAGGCGCTCGCTCGCCGAAGAGGAGTGGCGGCGCATGGCCGACGCTTCGTTTCGGCGCGATGCGCGCAGCGACGAGCGGGGCGAATGGCGTCTCGCGCCCGGAATGCCCGACCGCTGGGTGGTGGAGTATGCCTATAAGCGGATGCGGCTGCGGATGCGGCTGGGGCTTACGTCGTTCAAGCATGTGGGCATCTTCCCCGAGCAGGCCGCCAACTGGAATTTCATCTACGACAACTGCCGGGCTTTGGCCGGAGACGGACCTACTGATGGCGAGCGTGTTGCGGCTGTCGGTTCGGGCGTTGCGCGAGGTGGCGCCCCCAAGGTGCTGAACCTCTTCGCCTATACGGGCGGGGCGACGCTCGCGGCGCGGGCCGCCGGAGCCGAGGTGACGCACGTCGATTCGGTCAGGCAGGTGGTGACCTGGTCGCGCGAGAACATGGAGTTGAGCGGCCTGGAGGGCGTGCGGTGGATCGTCGAGGATGCGCTGAAATTCGTCCGGCGCGAAGTGCGCCGCGGGAGCCTTTACCGCGGGATCATCCTCGATCCCCCGGCTTACGGGCGCGGGGCCGGCGGCGAGCGGTGGATTCTGGAGGACAACATCGGCGAGATGCTGGAGTGCTGCGCGCAGCTGCTCGAACCCCGGGGGGCGTTTCTGGTGCTGAACCTCTACTCGATGGGCCTCTCGTCGACGCTGGCACGCACGGCTGTGAGGCAGGCGTTCGGCGCGCCGCGCGAGGAGCAGTGGGGCGAGCTGTGTTTCACCGACCGGGCCGGCAAGCAGCTGCCGTTGGGAACCTATTACCGGTTTACGCGGTAGGGTTTGCGGGGGGGGCGCGGGGGATGCGCTGTGTTTTTGGCAGCCGTCCTCAAGTCGGAATCCCGTGTCGCGTTCCGCGGCGCAGGCGTAAGACGCCGGTTCTATGAATACGAGCGCAGAACGGCAGTTGCAGACTGCGAAATTGCAGCGGCCGAAAAGGGCATAAGAAATCGGTTTCAACTTGCCGGGGCAAGTTGGCAGGCCGCAGCTCCGCCCTGCGGAGGCCCGCCGGTTTTAGGAGCTCCCGGAGGCTTCGTTCCTTTTTCCTTTCGGTTCTGCGCCCGTGAGTTTAGACGGATTCTATCAACCTTAAAACACGTGATATGAGTATTCTTGCAGTGATATTCGGAATTTTGAGCGGCTGTTTCCTCGCCGTGCTGGTGGGCATCATCGGGAGTTTTTGCGTATCCCCGCCATCACCGGCAGCAGCCGGCGCATCGGCTTCGGGCTGGCATTCCTCGTGAGCCTGATCTTCACGCCGCTCGTCGGGCTGATCGTCGCCCTGCTGACCGATCCGCTGCCCGGCGGAGGGCAGCGATGGGGTTGTGTCGGAACCGTCGTCGCCATTCTGGGGCTGTTGTTCTTCGCCGCGTTCCTGCTGCTGGCGCTGACGGGCGGGGCCATGCTGCTGGCCCTGTGAAAACCGGAACGGAGATGTCCATACCCCTGCATCAGGCCGCCCGGCGCTTCGATTCCGGGATATTCCTCAAAGAAGGTTCTTCCACCGAAGTGGAAGAACCGGTCGGGTATGCCCACCGGGACGACTACGGCGATTGAGCACTCCTCGTCGGCGTGATCTTTACACCGCCGGTAGGACTGATCGCGGGGCTTTTGACCGATCCGCGGACACTTGATCTACTGGTAGCGTTTTTCCAGCTCGGCAATCATTGTTTCGAGCTTTTCTTCATTCGTCTCGAAGTAGCGTGAGTCGAAAGCCCTCGGAATCATACCGAGCCAGTTCCGCACCTTTTTGCTGGCGAGCATTTTGCCGAATACCTTGTCGATATTCGTATCCGCAGACCACAAGGTTTCCCCCATCTGTTCGGGCAGGATGGCTTTCATGCGCTGGTCGTAGTAGATATTCATCGAGTTGTCGAATGCCCCGAGTTCGTTGTAGCAGCGCAGAAGGTCGATGACGACCTGTTTGTCGGCGATGTCGGACGCGATGCCCGTCGTCTTGAACATCTCCAGCGCGTCGGTCAGGAAGCGGTAGGGTTTTCCCATGCTGCCGGTGATCCGCCGGGTATAGTAAGCTACCGTATCGGCGGGAAGGCCGTCGAGCGAGAAATCATGCTCCTTCAGGCGGTATGCGACCCGTTTCTCGTCGTTGTACATCCATTTGTAATCCTGTATAACTTGCAGGTTGTCGCGCAGTTCGAGCGCAACGAGCTGCATGGCCTGCCGCACCTCCCTCTGTTTTGCCGAGTCGGCGATTTTGGCCGTCAGCCACAGCGTCAGCAGCACGCCGCCCGTAACGATCGAGAATTGGCGGACATAGTCGCCGATATTCCACTTTTTAAACCGGTTTTTTAAGGATTTCTTCATGGTGTGTCGGATTAGAATACGTAATAAATCAAGATTCCCGCCCCGGCCGAGAGGACGATCAGCAGGATGGGGTTGACCTTGCGCCACGAACCCACGAAAACACCGCCGAAGAGCGCCCAGCTCCAGGCGTCGATGAAGTTCCGGTCGTCGGGGTTGTCGCCGTGGGGGAAAATCAGCAGCAGAGCCGCGGCGGCGATCATGCCGATCACCACGGGCCGCATGCCCCGCATGGCCCCTTCGACCAGCCGGTTCCCTTTGAGTTTCATAAAAAAACGCGCCACGAGGATCATCAGCGTCAGCGACGGCATGCAGACGGCGAAAGTGGCGATTGCCGAACCCAGGATGCCGCACCAGGTGTGTCCGGTCTGGACGCCGACGCTGTAACCCACGTAGGTCGCCGAGTTGATGGCGATGGGACCGGGCGTGATCTGCGACACGGCGACGATGTCGGCGAATTCGGCGGCGGTCATCCACTGGTGCTGCACGACCACTTCGTTCTGGATCAGCGACAGCATGGCGTAGCCGCCGCCGAATCCGAAGAATCCGATCTTGAGGTAGGATATGAAGAGTTGCCAGAGGATCATAGCTGCGCTAATTAAGAATTAAGAATTAAAAATTGGGAGTCGGCATGTCCCGCAGGCGGTCTCTGCCCTCGCTCAACCGCAAAACTCACTTTTCACCTTTCACCTTTCACCTTTTTTGCCATTGTCAACTCCCAGGCGATGCCCAGCGCGGCGGCCGCGGCGAGTATCCAGATCGGCGACCAGTCGAGCCACCAGATGGCCAGGGCCGAGGCGGCGATGACGACCAGCATCGTCCAGTGCATGCCGCGGGAGAGCGTGAGCACCGGGCCGATGATCAGCGCCACGACCGCCGGGCGCATGCCCTTGAAGGCCGCGTCGACGACGGGGTTCTGGCGGATGCCGGCGAAGAAGATGGCGATCACGAGGATGATGACGAACGACGGCGTCACCGTGCCCAGCAGGGCCGCCGCCGCGCCGCGCAGTCCGCGGACCTTGTAGCCTACGAATACCGCGGTGTTGACGGCGATCGGGCCGGGGACCGACTGCGCGAGGGTCAGCAGGTCCAAAAACTCCTTCTGCTCGATCCACTTGCGTTTGGTGATCAGCTCGCGTTCGATCAGAGGCAGCATGGCGTAGCCGCCTCCGAAGGTGAACATCCCGATTTTCAGGAACGAGACGAATATGGTTGTCAGCCGTTGCATCGTCATTGGCGGGTTTTGCGGCCCAGCAGGTTCATCATCCCGTCGATGTAGGTCATCGGGTGGGTCGGTGCGCCGGGCAGCCAGAGGTCCGGGGTGTGGGTGTCGAAGAACGTGCGGTCGACGGCGCGGCTGTCGGCGAAAAGTCCGCCCGAGCAGGCCTCCGAACCGCAGGCGACGAGGATTTTGGGTTCCGCGACGGCGTCGTAGCAGATTTCCAGCGCCTCGGCCATGTTGGCCGTGACGGGGCCGGAGACTACCACGCCGTCGGCATGGCGCGGCGAGGCCGTGAAGCCGATGCCGAAGCGGCCGAGGTCGAAATTGACGTTGCCCGTGGCCCCCAGCTCCATTTCGACCGACGCGTCGCCCCCGGCCGAGACTTCGCGCAGCTGCAATGCGCGGGAGAAGCAGCGGCGGATTTCGGGACGCACCTTTCCGGCGTCGAACGCTATGCGGGGGTCGCCCGGACGGACGACAAGTCCTTCGCGCGTGGGCGAGCCGATGCGGTAGTCGTTGGTGAAACGGACGTTGCGGGGCGCGATGCGCGCGCATTCGCCGCAGAAGAGGCAGCGGCCCAGGTCGAGCGCAAGGGGCGCGGCCGTGAAGGCTCCCGTGGGGCAGACGGCCGCGGCGCGCTCGGCGTCGTCGGCGTCCCGGGTCTCGGTCAGGCAGGGACGGCCCCGGAATTCGGGGGTCAGCTCCACGGCGTCGAGGTCGGGGATCGCCTGCCGTCCGTGGCTGTGCAGTACGCGTATTTTTGGGAGGATCATTTTTGAATAAATAATTGAACAAAATTAACGAAAAGCCTCGTGACGGCCAATTCTTTTCCGGGCATTAAGTCCCCGCCGGGGCGGGGTGGAGTTGGGTCCGGTTTGTAAACGCGGCGGTACGCAGCGAACGGAGTGTATGAGGGTTGCCAAACGGTGCGATTACAGATCATGGCCGCAGTACGAGAGGTTGAAACTCTTGTTGCAGATCGGGAAGTCGGAGATCCCTTCGCCGCGCACGGCGAGCGCCAGCGCCAGCCAGTTGTGGAGGCTCGGGTCCTTGATGCGGGCGGCGGCGATGCGGCCCTCGGCGTCGGTCAGGAGAACGTGGCAGGTCTCGCCGCGCCATCCCTCAACCAGTCCGAACGCGAGCGACGAGGGGGCCAGCGGCGCCGCATAGTCCGGGCGCGGGTGTCCGGCGTTCCCGCATTCCTGTCCGTGAAGGTCGAGCAGGCGGTCGATGTATTCGGCCGATTGCAGCACCTCGCGGCAGCGCACCATCAGCCGGGCCATCACGTCGCCATGCGTTTTGACGATGCTTTCGTGGCGCAACGCCCCGGCGAAGACGCCCCAGGGGTGCGACGTGCGGATGTCGCGGGCCAGACCGCTCGCGCGGGCCGCCTGACCCACGCCGCCGATGCGCTGCATCTCGTCGCGCGGGACGATGCCGCACTGTTCGAAGCGGGCCAGCAGCGAGGGCGACGACTTGATGTCGCGGCGCACCTGGTCGTAGCGGCGGGCGATTTCGCGCACGTTCGCACGGATCATCGCCGCCTTTTCGGCCGTCAGCGGGTGGTCGGTGCCGAGGGGCCGGATCAGCCCCTTGCCGAAGCGGTTGCCGCACCACGCCTGCGTGGTGTTGATAGTCATGGTGCGCAGGGCCTCCGAAGCCACCTGCCCCAGCTGGTAGCCCACGTCCATGCAGAGGGCGCCCGTGTCGGCGATCTGCATGGCCATGCGTTCGAGTTCGAGGGCCGCGGCGCGTTCGCACTCCAGCGCGGCCGGGATTTCGCGGCGGGGGAGTTTCCCGCCGGCCCGGGCGAAGGCCGTGGCGTGCGCCACGGCGCTGTCTCCGGCGACGGACTCCGCAAGGCACATCTGCCGCAGGCGGTTCGCGGTCGTTTCGAAGGCCGTCTCGACGTCCCGGTGCTGGTAGCCCAGCGCGATTTCGAGGTGCAGGACCTGCTCGCCGTTGCAGATGAAGCGGAAGGCCCCCGGTTCGATGACGCCTGCGTGGATCGGCCCGACGTTGACCTCGTGCAGCGAGCGTCCCTCCATCGTGTAGAAGGGGTAGTTCTCGATCGAACTGCGGCGGTCGTAACGCCCGGCGGGGAACCGCAGCGGCTTGGGCCACGGCATGCCGTCGAAACGGATGCCGTAGCGTTCCGAGATGTCGCGCTCGAAGGGGTGCATCTGCGGGTGCAGGGCTGTGAGCGAGGGGAGCGCCGTCTCGTCGTAGTAGTCCGTGGCGTGCGAAGTGATCAGCACGCGGCGCTCGGCGTCGTCGAGCAGCAGCAAGAAGAAACGCATGCGGTCGCCCGACGGGAGGGCGAAATAGTGGGCCGCATGGTAGCGTGCGTCGGAGAGTTTTACGCGAAGGTCCTCGTAGAAGGCGGCGTAGGAGACTTCGGGGATGTCGTTCAGCGCGACGGAGGCGCCGGTATTGTCGGTTACGTAGTAATTCATAGCGATGCGATTCGGTCGATCAGTTCCCGGAAAAATGCGGGCTGCCAAAGCCCCAGCCCGATGGCGGCGGCGAGCAGCGACAGCGCCGACCACGACAGTGCGCGGTCGGTCGCCGAGGGGTGCAGTTCGTCCTGCCGGGGCTGGTAGCAGAGGCGCAGCAGGCGCGAGCAGAAGAAGTAGATGACCAGGCACAGCAGCAACATGATGCCCGTGACGAGCCACCAGCGGCCGTCGGCGATGGTTTGCTTGAGGATCATCAGCTCGGAGAGGAACAGCGGCGAGGGCGGGAAGGCCACCAGCACGACCATCCCCGTGAGCAGTCCCACGGCCCCCACGCGGTTGATGTGGATGTAGTCGCCGATGCGGTTGATGCGGTAGTTGCCGTAGACCTGCCGCACGACGGCGATCTGGAGGAACAGGCTGCTCTTGATGAGCGTATGGCAGACGACGTGGAACACGGCGGCCCAGACCCCGATGCCCCCGATGCCCAGCCCGATGGCCGCGATGCCCATGTTCTCGACCGTGGAGTAGGAGAGGAAGCGTTTGTAGTTGTTGGTGCGGCGCAGGAACAGCGCGCCGACCACCAGCGACAGTACGCCGACGAGCAGCAGCACGGATTTCACCCATGGGAAGACTTCGGTCTCGGCGAGCAGTTTGTAGACCCGCAGCAACGCCAGGAACCCGGCGTTGACCAGTCCCGTGGAGATCAGCGCCGAGGCCGGGGCCGGGGCGGCGAAGTTGGCGTCGACGCCCACGGTGTAGAGCGGGAACAGCTCGGCCTTGCAGCTGTAACCGCAGAGGATCAGCAGAAAGGCCGTCTTCAGGTAGAGGGCGCTGCCGCCCGGGGCCGCGGCGGCGACGGTGGCGTAGTCGAGCGACTCGCAGTCGGTGGCGGCGGCCAGCAGCAGGATGCCCAGGTAGGCCATGGCGATGCCCGTCGAGCAGACGAAGACGTATTTCCACGCCGCTTCCAGCGCCTGCGCCGTGCGGCGGTGGTAGACGATGCCCGCCGAGCAGAGCGTGGTGGCTTCGAGGAAGATCCACGTCACGGCGAGGTCCGAGGCGAAATAGGCTCCCGCGATGGCTGTGGTCAGGAGCATCAGCAGGCCCGCGTAGGTGCGGGTCTGGCGCAGGTCGCAGTCGTGGAGGCTGGCCTTCGAGTGGAAAAAGGCGAAGGCGGAGACGATGCAGAGCAGGCAGTAGAAGAGCGTGCCCGCGGCGTCGAAGGCGAACCACACGGCCGAGGTCTCGCCGTAAAGCCCTCCGGCGACGATCCGAACGGCGAAGGCCGCCTGCACGGCGTAGAAGGCCGCGCCCGTGAGGCGCAGCAGGCTCCGGCGGCGGACCGTGAAGGCCGCTGCCGCGATGAGGACGCTGAAAATGAGGTAGCAGATCATGGCGTCAGTCCTTTACGTTGGTGAGTGAATCGGCGTCGTCGGCATGGAGCTTGCCGTCGATTTTGGTGAAGAAGATGCCCAGCATCAGCACCGAGATGAGGATGTCGAGCAGGATGGCGAAGTTGATCAGCAGCGGCATCTCGACGCCGATGGCCGTCGAAAAGAGGAACACGCCGTTTTCGATGACCAGAAAGCCGACCATGTGGGAGAAGATCCGGCGGCGCATGACGATCAGGATCAGTCCGCTCAACAGCGAGTAGAAGGCCACGCCGAAGAACACCAGGTCGATGGTCGTGTCGGCGATGTAATAGGTGACCGAGGCGCTCACGGCCAGCGCCACGAGCGACAGCAGCAGCGAGCCGGACTGCGTGGAGCCGGAGCGCGAGACGCGGTTGATCTTCGTGCGGCGGATGACGGCGAAAAGCAGTCCCGGGACGAGGATGCCCTTGAAAAGCAGGGTTTCGAGGCAGATGAAGGCCAGTTCGGCGGGGTTGATGGCGTGCAGCCGCACCAGGGCGACGGCGAACAGCAGCCATCCCTGAAGGCCGATCAGCGAGGCGAAATTGCGGAAACGCTCGGTGATCGCCAGATAGACGAGCGTCACGACGTAGAGGATGATCAGCGGAAGTATCATTGCAGACCGATGTTAAGTTGCAGCAGGTAGCCCGTGAAGAACACGAGGACGGCCAGCGCCGCGACGGTGAGGATGAAGGTGGTGTTGCGGGCGAGTTTGTTGCGGGCCTGGGTCGATTCGACGATGCCCACCGAAAGCCCCGTGACGAGCACCGCGAGCGGGGCCGCCGCCCACCAGCGGGGGCAGCAGGTCGCGGCGACGGCGTCGGCGGCGAGCACCGACAGCGCGGCGGTCTTGAGCCATCCGGCCATCTTGATATAGGCCAGGTCGACGCCGCAGTAGTCGAGGCACATCACTTCGTGGATCATCGTCAGTTCGAGGTGCGTGCGGGGGTCGTCGACCGGGACGCGCCCGGCCTCGGTGAAGACGATCTTCACGAGCACGTAGGCCGCCAGCAGCAGCACCACGACCAGCTGCACGCCGTTCACGGCGTCGCCCGAGAAGATCGCGTCGAAAGAGGTGTAGCCCGACAGCAGGGCCAGCGTGCCGAAGACGAGCATCAGCGCCGGTTCGACCAGCGCGCCGTACAGGGCTTCGCGGCTGGCGCCCATGCCCTCGAACGAGCTTCCGGTGTCCATCGCCGCGAGGATGAGGGCCTCGCGGCCCAGAGCCAGGAGGTAGGCGAAGGCGATCAGGTCGCCTTCGAACGACAGCGCGGACGGCAGGTCGCCTACGGGGACGAACAGCGCGGCGACGAGGGCCGTGCCGAGCGTGACGGACGGGGCCGCGCGGAACACGGCGGTCGTCGTGGGGGAGTAGACGGCGCCCTTGCGCAGCAGCAGGCGCACGTCGTAAAGGTGCTGGGCGAAGCGGATGCCCTTGCGGCCCGCGAGCAGCGCGCGGGTGCGGTTGATCAGTCCCGGAATCGCCAGGGCCGCCAACAGAAAAAGGAGTGTGTTGAGTGCTGCCATCTTAAATCGCGTTAAATACCGACAACAGGAACACCAGCCCCAGGAAAGCCAGTGCGAAAAGGATGTAATGGTTGATCTTGCCCGTGCGCAGGCGCATCACGCGCTGGTTGATCACGCGCAGCAGTTCGACCCACCAGGCGGCGAACAGCCGGCCGATGCGGTCGCGGTGGCCGATGTCGAACGAGTGGGCCGCGGGGAAGATTTCGCCTTTGCCCACGGGGGAGCCTTGGCCGCTGTTCTGGGTCAGCGACGTGGCGATGGATTGAAGCCCTTCGGAGAAGGATTCGCCCGTGTACTGCATCCGGACGTTCGGCGCCGTGAAGCCGCAGCCCCATGTAGGACCCTTGGCGACGGTGCGCGTGCGCAGCGTCCGGCGGCGGAGCCACAGCAGCAGGCACACCACGGCGATGCTGGCGATATACACCAGCGGGCGCAGCTGGGC
>ERZ780177.955-NODE-955-length-29237-cov-5.324412_pt1 | contig 29237 bp, 22 predicted proteins | sample MGYA00510973_ERZ780177 | MGnify/ENA primary metagenome ERZ780177 (study PRJEB29588, sample SAMEA2144396) | human gut metagenome | biome: human gut; feature: human-associated habitat; material: faeces | place: Denmark | collected 2008/2010 ...
ACAGAAAGGCTAAGTTTGACATACAGGTGTCAACACTTTGCGCACATGCTCGACGGCTTGCAAAGTATTTTGTTCAAGAGACTGGCGTAAAAGGCAGTCGATGTGTCAATGATGATATCGGACGAGGCAATGATTGAAAATAAGGTATATTTATGATATTGACAAATACTGTCAACGAGCTTTATAATGAATACACAATCGAAACGCAAACGGCGTTGACCTACGACCATCCCGAGCAGAATAAGTGGCAAAGCGTTTTGGCGAAGCAAATTGGGCCAATTGTTGGCAATAGGGATAATAGTAGCGGCAACGATTTTGGCAATAATGTATCCGGCATTTGTGCCGTATTATCTGTCTGCGGCAATCGGAGCGAGTATATCGTTGTTGTCAGGCGGTATATGGTTATGTTCAGTTCTACGCAAATTCAACAAAAAACGGCGTGGCTAAATTTGCATTTGTAGGAATGAATAATTCACACATAGACACTTTTCATGTCAAAAACGCAAAAGAATTATGGCGTTTATTAGGTAGAATAGGGGTTTAATAAACTATGGAGAATGTTTTTAAAGCTAAAATTATAAAAAAATTTGTCGATATAGAAGAAGCTATTGAACTGGAAATAGCGGGAATAAGAATGGTGGCTTTTACTATGAGTCAAAATAGATTTATTGTCAATGAAGGCGAATCCTATTTGGTTGAATTGACTCTTAATGAATATTGCAATATGGAAATAAAAGCAGCCCGGCATAGTATTAAGGAAGTGCTCCAACTTGATGGTTTTTTATATCGATTGACCGGGTTGTATGATGCAGATAAACATACCATAGACGTAGGATTTATGATTGATTTAAATGAATGGGATATGTTTGATTATGGCTATTTGCATAATCAATACATTCAAATGGAAATTGGTAGATTCGATGTGGATATTTTACAAAAACTGTAAAAGAGATTTGCTAAGCAAATCTCTTTTTGCTTTAATTTCATTGACAAACGATTATTAAAGTTCTATATTGATTACGTTAGCTTCGAAGTTTTTCTAAACTAAACAAGTAGCAGTATTTGGGCGAAGCAAATGGGGCAAATTGGTGGCAATAGGTTAAGACATATAAAAAAATTAGAGAAAGTACCTCGGATAAAATTGTAAGGAGGAAAGTAATGTATATAAAATCTTATTCATTTGATGGTGAAAATGAAGCGAGTGTAGTAGTAACTGACGGAAAGTTTGAACTTATATGTTATGCATATCCTTTTAATAAAAAAATAAAAAAGTTTTGGTTAAGTACTTTTTTAGCTAAAAATATAATGATTGCATATGAACCTAAATATGAGGTAATAAAACTTGCGGGTTTTTATTCATATAAACTACAAGGAAAAATAATTGATATAGAAAAACAAATCGTAACTGTCGGGGATATTCCCATGGAAATAGACGGATATATACCGAAAGACATTGTTAATGGCGATTATGTTGAATTTGAATGTGTCCATATTGATTTAATGCAAGAGGAATAATTAATATAGGTAAATTAATTATTGCTATATTAAACCTTAAATTAAACAAAAAGAGATTTGCGTTAGCAAATCTCTTTTTAATTAAGTTGACAAACTAAGACTATAAAGAAATATTTTATGATTCTAACGGCAATGCATTGGGCAACTATGAAAATTTATCTATAAATTATTATGGATATTACAATGGCTATTTTGCTGTTGAATTAGATTGTTCATTTATCTCGTATGGAACTAGTATAGAATACTTAATTTTAGATGAAATAATAATACAATATACCGGGCCCTATTTATTATTATTTAAATATGAATAAAAAATTAAAGGAGTACTAGATATGAATAAGACGGCTTTTAGAGGTAGGTTTGTTTCAATTTTGATAATACTGTTATTTGCGTTTATTATTGCAGTATTTATCTATAACAAGAATCCTTTGATGGCAGAAGCAAATGTAATAACTACTGATAATTATAAAATTCGCAGTTCGACATCTATAGAAGATGAATATTCAGAAGATAATGTTATTATTGTTTTACAGGAAACCCATAGTCAATATTCTGGCATATCTTCAGACCTTTTGACTAAATTGGAAAATGTTGGTATTGCCGCGGTAAGCGAGTTAACTGCTCTTCCATATGAATACATCACTGGAAACGGATTAATTGATGAAAATGCTGCTCCAAGTCTTGCGCAATACTATAATGAAAATCCATTTCATCAAATATTAAAAGCAACTCTTAAGGAAAGCGGAAAAGAAAAAGTTTTAAATATTATTTCTGTTATCGATAATTTTCCGGAAGTTCTTTATGTTGGACCGGATATGATAGTGAATAGTGATGCTCTTAGTAATGATGCGTATTTAGCACTTCAATGGTCAGTTACAGGAACAAATAATATTGATTTAATTAATGCTTGGAATTTAACGACTGGAAATAGTGATATCAGAGTTGGCGTTATTGATAGTGGGATTGCTAATCATAGCGACCTGAATGTTAATGTTGTTGAAGGATATGATTTTTATAATAATAACAGTATCACTTCTGATGTGGACGGTGGACATGGAACTCACGTTGCGGGAATAATAGGTGCTGTTGCTAACAACGGAATTGGTGTAACTGGAGTCTCTCCGAATGTATCATTAGTTCCTTTGCAAACGGCATATGACACATCAGGAAGTGGCACTCACCATATTTCTGAATTAATCGAGGCGATTAACTACGCAACAAATAAATGGGGTACTCAGGAGCAGATTTCAGTATTGAATTATAGCATTTCAGGATTTGGTACAAGTCTAAGTATTGCTTTAGCTGCACGTAATTTTCCTGGTTTATTTGTGTGGTCTGCAGGCAATAACAATCAGAATGTTGATATGCTTGCAGATATAGAACAGTTCAAAGCTGATAATATTATTTCCGTTGGTAATTTACTTAGTAATGATACACGGGCTAGTTCGTCTTCTTATGGTAAATACGTTAGTATTTACGCGCCAGGTGGAAACATATTAAGTACCTATCCTTCCGAATTGTGTGCTTTAGGAAATTGTAACAGTAATCATTATTCTAACGGTTATCATTACATGTCAGGCACGTCGATGGCTGCTCCCCATGTGACGGGTGTTGCTGCGCTATTGTTATCACTTGACCCTACTTTAACGGGCAGTGAGCTGAAATCAATAATAATCAATAGCGCCGACAATATAAAAATAGACAAAGGCGTTGTAAAAAAGTTAAATGCGTATGAAGCTGTAAAACAAGTTGGATATACTACAGACATATTTAATACGACTATTTTATCGGACGATGAAATTAAAATTGACGGTTTAAATGTTAATTATGAAGGTGTTTTGAGGATACCGACAATAATTGCCAACAGAAAAGTGACTCAAATTAATTCTGAAGCTTTTTCTCAACAAGAGCGGATTACTGAGATTGTAATTCCGTCTACTGTTGAATCTATTGGAAATGCAGCGTTTTTTAATTGTTCAGGATTGAAAAAAGTCACTTTTGAGGGTTATAGCAATTTAAATTATATTAACGGCTATGCTTTTCAACAATGCTATAATTTGGAAAGTTTAACGATTCCAAGCACTGTAACCAACGTTTCATCCGGGATACTTTCATTTGGGGAGAGATTAACAGTATACACCGATTTAGACAGAGACCCGTCTACTTGGGACAATTATTGGAATTATTCGGATTGGATTAGTATCGAACGTCCTGTAATATGGGGTTGCGAATTATCGGCAGATAAATCATATGTCGTTTCGTTCACTAAAACATCAGCGAGTATTACCAAACCTAATGCCGTAAACGGTATATCTGCCCCTTCCCGTGAAGGATATGTTTTTGGCGGCTGGTATAAAAACGATGATTTTACAGGAACTGCAATTGCGGCCGAAAATATTGCAACAGCAGAGAATAATGTCACCTATTATGCTAAATGGATACCGGATTGCGATGTTGTTTTTGATTTTGACGGCGGAGCAAGTACGAATTATGTAATAAGTATTCCTAATGGCGTTAAGATTGACGAACCTATTGAACAGCCGAATAAGGCAGGATATGTTTTTAAGTATTGGGCTTTGTCTACGAATTTAAATCAAGAGTACAATTGGAACACCGAAATTACAAATAATATTGTGATTGAAGCCGTATGGCAGGAAATCGGAAACAATTATGTTGTAACGTTTGATTTAAACGGAGGGGTCGGGGCGTTTAATACTCAAGTGTTGGTTGCAAACGGTTCGACGGTAAGCAGACCTACTTCCCCGAGCAAGGTTGGATATACGTTTGCAGGGTGGGCGCCGGAAGGACAAGCTTCTTATTATAATTTCAGCACTCCGGTGACGTCAGATATAACGTTAGTGGCTGTTTGGCGGACGACGCAAATATGTACAATTACATTTAATTTAAATGGAGGTTACGGAGATTTCCCTGACATAACGATTAATCGGCTTGAAAAAATAGAAGAACCGTCAGCAAAGCCTGCTAAGGCAGGAAATCATTTCAAATATTGGGCCTTATCGACTGATTTGACTAAAGAGTATAATTGGAATAACCTTGTCAGCGAAAATATAACTCTGATTGCTGTTTGGGAAAATTTTAATCGAGTTGTAAGTTTCAATTCTAATGGGGGAACTGCGGCTCCTGGAACTATTATTCTCAATGTGGGTGATTGTGTAAGTGATTTTGAAAAAATGTTAAACGAAAATCAGCCCGAGAGAACAGGTTATACGTTTGAGTTTTGGGCGACTTCTCCTACTTCAAACGTGGCATATAATTTGGATTTGCCCGTTACAAACAATTTGACGCTGTATGCAATTTGGAGAATCAACACTTATACTGTATCTTTCAATCTTGACGGAGGTTCAGGTTCGTTTCCCAATAAAACAATCAATTACGGTTCAACTGTAAGTAAACCTGCCGCTACTCCGACAAAAGACGGATTCACCTTCAAGTATTGGGCTTTATCGGGACAAACAACGGAATATAATTTCAGCACTCCGGTGACGTCCGATATTACGCTTGTGGCGATTTGGGAACAGGATAGTTGTGTGGCGGAGGGAACCTTAATCACTCTTGCCGACGGAAGTCAAGTGCCTGTCGAAAATCTAACAGGCGGAGAAATGTTGCTTGTTTGGAATCTTTATACAGGCTCGTTTGATATTGCGCCCATATTGGTAATAGACAGCGATGCGTTGAAACAGTATGAAGTAATAAAGCTGACTTTTTCGGACGGAACAACAGTTGATGTTATATCCGAACACGGCTTTTTTGACGTTGATTTAAACAAATATGTATATTTGGATAAGTATGCGGAGGAATATATAGGGCATAGGTTTCTTAAACAAAATGAAAACGGAATGGTGCAAGTAACTCTTGTGGATGTTGCCATAACTTTGGAAAATGTCGCAGCATATAGTCCTGTAACATACGGTCATCTCTGTTATTATGTCAATGGAATGCTTTCAATTCCCGGCGGAATAAACGGATTGTTTAATATTTTTGAAGTGGACGCCGAAACGATGAAGTTTGATGCCGAGGCAATGGAAGCAGACGTTGAAATATACGGGCTGTATACATATGAAGAACTTAATTCTATCGTACCCATGCAGGAGATAATGTTTGACGCGGTAAACGGACAGTATCTCAAGGTCGCGATAGGAAAGGGTATTATCACGATTGAGCAAATAAGTGAACTTGTTGAAAGGTACGGTAGGTTGTTCGAGCAAGTCGCTGCCTGACAAAAGTATATAAAAAACATCGCAGTGGTTCTGTGACGATTTGGCAGGTTCAAACAAAAAATTTGTATTTATGTCAATCAAAGAGATTTGCTTTGCAAATCTCTTTTGTTTTGTGCCGGAGAATTTTTTTGAAAATTGACTTGCAATTTATCGGTTCACAGTTTAACAAAAAAGCCAAACAAACCTTTAAGGCAGTTTGGCGGTGGTGTACCCGACAGGAGTCGAACCTGCAACCGATGGCGTCGGAGGCCATTACTCTATCCGATTGAGCTACGGGTACGTATTTTCGGTCGGCTGTTTCCTTGTTTTAACTCGGATTGCGGACACGTTACATTATAGCAAAGCTCGGTCAAATTGTAAAACGATTGAAACCGTTGCGGCGGGCAAAATAATCTTAAAATCGAGAGACGGCGATGCCGCTTTGTCTTTGAGCTCAAATTTTCTTCAATTTTATCCGGGTATGCTTGTCCGACGGTTTGACAAGAAAGAGCTTTTGCATTAAAATAAACCCTATGGCGAAAACGGTTGTCGTCGGAATGAGCGGAGGCGTCGACAGCTCTGTGGCGGCTCTTTTGCTCAAACGGCAGGGCTACAATACAATAGGGCTTTTCATGAAAAACTGGGAGGAAACCGATATGAACGGCTGCTGCACGGCGGAGAGTGATTTCGAGGACGTGCGGCGGGTGTGCGACAGAATCGGCATTCCTTACTTTACCGTCAATTTTTCGCGTCAGTATTACGACAGGGTTTTCGCTTATTTTCTCGACGAATATTCACGCGGACGCACACCCAATCCCGACGTATTGTGCAACAGGGAAATCAAATTCGGTCCCTTTCTCGACAAGGCGAAGGAAATCGGGGCTGATTTTATCGCTACCGGACATTACTGCGGCATTTCCCACGTGGACGGCGTTCACAGGCTGCTCAAAGCTGCCGACTCGGGCAAGGACCAGACCTATTTCCTCAACAATCTTTCGCAGAAACAGCTTGCGGACGTTTTGTTTCCGTTAGGCAGTCTCGATAAAAAAGAAGTGAGGCAAATTGCCCAAACCGAAGGGCTGTCAACGGCGGAAAAAAAGGATTCGACGGGCATTTGTTTTATCGGAGAACGAAATTTCCGCAGCTTTTTGGCGGAATACCTGCCGGGCAAAGCGGGAGATATCGTGGATTTGAGCGGCAGAGTCGTGGGACGCCACGACGGTCTTATGTACTACACGCTTGGACAGCGTCGCGGGCTGGGGCTCGGCGGCACGAGGGAAAGTCAAAACAGGTGGTTTGTAGCGGACAAGGACTTAAAAAACAACAGACTTGTGGTAAGTCACGGCGACGAAAGCGTGCTCATGAGCGACGCTCTCGAATCTGACGAAATAAACTGGATTCCTTTTTCGCCGAAAGAAGAAAAATTCGAGTGCGCGGCAAAATTCCGTTACCGTCAGCCCGAGCAGCGCGTAACGGTGGAAAGGACGGGGTCGGGCGCGCGCGTGCTTTTTCATTCTCCGCAGCGGGCGGTCACGCCGGGGCAGTACGTCGTGTTCTACAATGAAAAGGAGTGTCTCGGAGGCGGAGTTATCGAGCGCGTATACAAAAGAAAAGACGGTATTTTAACGCCGATGTAGGCAACAATAAAACAAAGGGGAGCAGTTGAACGGTTTGATTTCGCAAAAGAAAGGATACGGGAACAGAGTGTGGGAGGTGGACCTCCTGCGCGGTATTCTCATACTTTTCGTCGTTTTCGACCACGTTATGTTCGATATCGGAGCCATGTTTGCCGACAGCTTTTCCACGCCGCTCGGCATACGTATTTCCGATTGGGCGGCGGGTTACGTATTCGAATCAAGCGCCTTCGGGCGCTGGCGCAGCGTGACTCACGACTTTTTCATCGGCTCTTTTGTCATTTTGTCGGGAGTATCCGTTTCCTTTTCCAAAAACAATGCGCTGCGCGGGCTTAAAATGTCCGTATGGGCGGTGGGATTGTCGGTAGCCATGCTGTTTTACGGCGAAATTACGCAGGACAACAGCGTTTGGATGAATTTCAACGTGCTTCACGTGCTGGCTTTGAGCATTTTGCTATGGTCGCTTCTCGATTGGTTAAAAACAGACGGAGACTGGATTTTTCTGATTGCGGTTTTAGCCATAGCCGTCGGCAGCTATTTCAATTTGGAAAACGAAATTAACCTTGTCGCTTCGCAGGGGCAAAAGCAATGGACGCGCGACCTTGTTTTCTGGCTGGTCAACAACAACCGCGTATCCAAGCTGTCTCCCGGCGATTATCTGCCCTTTCTGCCTTATTTCGGTTGGTTTCTGGCGGGCGCTCTCGCGGGACGCGCGATATACAAGTCTCCGCGCAGTATTATGGGCTATGAGGCGACGCCGTGCGTCAGACCCTTCTGCTTTTGCGGAAGGCATTCGCTGTTTATTTATTTTGCGAGTCAGGTTCTGGCAGTGGGACTGCTTTATCTTATTGTAGAGGTATGGGGCTGGCTTTAACGCTTGCCGCCCTCAGTTAAAGGAAAAATGTACAGGCATCTTTTTGAAAGCCAAAAAAACAACAGAAAAAAACCCGCCCTGCATTTTGTCGGGCGCGATATAACCTACGGTCAGCTTTTCAACGAAGTGGAGGCGCTGTGCTGCGCGTTCAGAAAATACGGCTGCAAAAAGGGCGACATCGTGACCATCGCGTTGCCCAACATTCCTTCCGCGGTGACTTTGTTTTACGCGGTGAACAAGCTGGGCATGACCGCAAATCTCGTCCACCCGCTTCTGCCTGCGGAGCAGATTATACGTTACGCTACGGAAACAAAGAGCAAGTTTCTTTTCGTGTTCGACAAGCTGGCGGACGGATACATTTCCAAACTGCTGGATTGTCCCGTGCCCATTAGGATTTGTCAGGCACAGGATTACATCACGTCGTTTGAAAGAGTGTTTTACAATCTCTTTACCTGGCGGGACAGAAGAAATTTGAGAAAAAACCGCACCGATTATCTCAAATTCAAATATTTCCGACACGAGGGCGCGCGGCTGTCAAAGTACATGATAAACAGATTCGCGGGCGGGGACGACGATGTAGCCGCTATTATGCACAGCGGCGGCACAAGCGCGGAGCCGAAAAGCATAATGCTTACCAACGCCAATTTCAACTCGGTCGCCGTCAACACCAAACGCGCAATCGTGGGAGAAAAGGCGCGGGAGAAAGACGCTATGGCTATGGTGCTGCCCATGTTTCACGCATTCGGGCTGGGCGTGTGCGTGCACACCGTGCTTAGCGGGGGCGTCAAAAGCACGCTTATTCCGCGTTACGCACCGGAAAGAATCGTGCACTATCTCAAACAGGGGCACATTACCATGATTTCGGGCGTCCCTACCATGTACCGCGGGCTTGTGGACAAAAAGGAATTCAATTGCCGCAGTCTCAAAAATCTGCGATTCGCTTTCTGCGGCGGCGATATGCTGACCGACGAGCTGAAAAGGGATTTCGATTCCGTCATGGCAAAGAGGGGAAGCAGCTGTGTTTTGGACAACGGGTTCGGACTAACTGAGGTTACGGGCGTGTTTTCCGTCAACAAAGCGGGCGCCCGCAGAGAAGGCTCCTGCGGCAAGCCCATAGGAGAGGATTATCTCATAGAAGCCTTCGACGACGACGGCAACATGCTTGAAAGGGGCGGCAGCGGCGAGCTGTGCATAAGTTCTCCCACGGTCATGAAGGGGTATCTTAACGATACGGAGGCTACGGAAAAAACTTTTCTTGATTACGACGGCAAAAGATGGCTGAAAACGGGAGATTTGGGTTTTGTCGATAAGGACGGATTTATTTTTATTCAGCAAAGACTCAAACGCATAATCAAGGTTTCGGGCGTGCCCGTGTTTCCCGCCGAGATTGAACGGCTTGTCAATACGCTAAAAGACGTGGACGAGTGCTGTGCCGTAGGAATAGAGCACAAGCTCAAAGGCAAAGTAATCAAGCTGTACGTAAAGTCGTCCGCCGAGCCGACAAAGCTTAAAAAGACGGTCAAGGAGTTTTGCCGTCAGAAGCTTGACAAATGGTCCTGCCCGAAAGCCGTAGAGGTGCTGCCGGAGCTGCCCAAAACTCTTATGGCAAAGACAGATTATCGCCTGTTGGAGCGCAACGGCATGAAAAAATTCGTGCAGGAAGAAACGGACAATGATGTAAAAACGAAAAAATAATGTAAAATTTTTTCAATAAAGCGTTTACTTTCATTAAAATTTGTTGTATACTGCAAATACAGCGGCGGAACGTCGTCGCGGCGGATAAATGCTTTTTTGTCTTTGGGTGTTCTTAAAAACATAAATGTGGTATCCGAAAATATTTAAAGGAGGTCCATGTTTATGCAAGATATAGAACTCAAATGCAGAGACTGCGGCGAAACGTTTACTTTTACTGCCGGAGAGCAGGAGTTTTATCAGCAGAAAGGCTTTACAAATCAACCCACAAGATGTCCCGAATGCCGCAAAGCCAGAAAAGCTCAAAGAAACAATTTCAATTCAGACAGTCATTGAAAAAAAGCGTCCCTTTCGGGACGCTTTTAAAATTACTTTTATTCCACGACTACGATGATTTCGGTGGAAATATTGGCGTACAGCCTGACTGAAAGGGGATACTCTCCCGTTTCCTTTATCGGAGCTTTCAGCTCGATGTCCTTTTTGTCGATTTTTTCGCCCGCCGAAAGCAACGCTTCCGCAATTTCCTTTGCGGTTATGCTGCCGAAAATCTTGCCCTGCTCGCCGTGTCTTGCCTTCAAAACTATTTTTCTACCTTTGAGCTGCGCGGCTTTTTCAATCGCGGCAAGACGCTCCTGCTCCTTGTGGTAAGCAAGGGTTTTGTTTTTGATTTCCACGCTGTTTATTACGTCCGCGGTGGCGGGGCTTGCAAGATTTTTCTTAAAAAGAAAATTCTGCGCGTAACCGTCGCTTACGTTTATTATTTCGCCTTTTTTGCCCTGTCCCTTGACGTCTTCAAGCAAATAAACCTTCATGCCGCTTGTCTCCTTTTATTTTTCTCAAATTATTTTAACTCAAACCGAATAAAAAGTAAAGCGTTGACCAACACTAAAAGAGGTAAAAGAAAGGAGGATTTTGATTATGAACGATCAAAAAATCAAGTGCAAGGTCAAGGCTTGCAAGTACAATTCTCAAGGCTGCAACTGCGATTTGGAATCAATCACCGTTGTACCCGAAAGCGATTGCCCTACGGCTCATTTCTGCGGCGATTACTGCAAAAAAGAGAATTACTGAAATTTTACCTGAAAGGGCGGAGATACTCCGCCCTTTTTACTTGACAAAAAGCTTGCGCGGCTTTAAGATAGAGTTACAAAAAACCAATACAAAAGTTGAGGTGTGACAATGATAAATATGACGCACGGCACGGTCAAGATTTTCGCGGGAAACGGATGTCCCGACCTTGCCAAAGCTATTGCCGACAGGCTGGAATTGCCCTTGGGACAGCTTGAAGCCACTCGCTTTTCCGACGGAGAAATTTGCGTAAACATTAAGGAAACGGTGCGCGGCTGCGACGTTTTCGTGGTTCAGTCCACAAGCACTCCCGTAAACGACAATCTTATGGAGCTGCTCGTTATGATTGACGCTTTCAAACGCGCGTCCTGCAACAAGCTGACGGTGGTTATGCCTTATTTCGGCTATGCGAGACAGGACAGGAAAGCGCGCGCGAGAGACCCGATAACCGCCAAGCTGGTCGCCAACCTTCTTGAAAAGGCGGGAGCCGACAGAGTGCTCACCATGGATTTGCACAGCACTCAGCTTCAAGGCTTTTTCGATATACCAGTCGACAATCTGCTGGGTATGCCCGTTCTTGCGAAATATTTTCTTAAAAACGGCTTCAAAAACGACGATTTGGTGATTGTATCTCCCGATGTGGGCAGCGTGACGCGCAGCCGTTCCATGGCGGCGAAATTCAACGCTCCTTTGGCAATCATCGACAAGCGTCGTCCCAAAGCAAACGTCATGGAGGTCATGAACATCATCGGCGACGTAAAGGACAAGGTGTGCCTTATGCTTGACGACATGATAGACACGGCGGGCACAATCACGCAGGGGGCAAAGGCTCTTTCGGACGCGGGCGCAAGAGAGGTTTACGCCTGCTGTTCCCACGGAGTTTTCAGCGGTCCGGCAATGCAGCGCATACAGGACAGCCCCTTGAAAAAGGTGGTCATACTCAACACTATTCAGCAGCCTCAGGACAAGCTCATCGACAAAATCGAAGAGGTTTCCGTTGCGGAAATTTTTGCCGAGGCAATCGAAAGGATTTATTCCTACATATCCGTTTCTACTTTGTTTGAATGATTTCAGGCTTTTTGCGGCGCCCCTCAAAAGAGGGGCGTTTTTTTGTTTTTCCGAAATTTTAACCTTGTCAAAAATGTAATTTAAGTAGCCGCCTGTTCATAAAATTCATTATGAACAAAAAAAATATCGCAAAGAGGGCAGCAGTAATTTTGCTGTGCGCGTTTATGCTTGCCGCGCCCTTTGTCGTGCTCGGCAACCTGCCGCGCTCCGACCTGTTTGTAGCCGGCGCAAGATTCGAGGGCATACTGGAATTGTGGCATATCGAAAGCTTCGAGGGAGGAGTTGGCAGCAGAGCGGGATGGCTTAAAAAACGCAGCACGGCTTTTGAAAAACAGAACAAGGGCTGCCTAGTCAACGTCACCGTCCTGACTCCGGAGCAGGCGCAGGAAAAGCTTAACAACGGGGAGAGATTCGATTTGGCGAGTTTTTCCGCAGGAGCGGGCTTTGAGCTGCTGCCTTATCTGTCGCCGTACGGCGGAGACGTCTCCTGCGTGCGCGGAGATTATCTGAGGGGCGGTCAACTCAACGGCAAGGTTTACGCGCTGCCGTATATGGCGGGAGGATACGCGTTGGCGGCTATGAGCAAAAATCTTGCGGGTTTTGAAAACAAAAATCTTGCGGAAAATATATTCGGCATGGGATTTGAAAAAAAGGTGGGGAAAAAGACGGTAAGCCTCGCTTCCGTAGCCTGCGGCTACGGCGGCTTCAATCAGCCCTGCATGGCGCTTGCGCTCAACGCAACTCAGAGCAGGCGGAACGACCTGCTTGACGAGGGCTTGACGCAGTACGAGGCTTACGAAAAATTTCTTACCGGCAACAACCACACCGTACTTCTGGGCACGCAGCGCGACATTTACAGACTGACGAACAGAATAGAGCAAGGGCGGCTGGGAGAATGCGTTTTTGAGCCTCTCGGCGGTTTCACCGACTTAGTTCAGTATATCGCCGTGGGCGACACCGAAGCGAAAAAAGCCGTGTTCGCCGAAAAATTCGCCTGTTTTCTGACGCAGGAGCAGTCGCAGCAAAAGTTGACGGAGGTGAGAATGTTTACCGTCAACGCGCAGAGCATATATTCGGACGGAGCCATGTCTGCGTTGGAGCAGGCGCTTTCTTCCGTCAGGACGATAAACGCCTTCACCGACCCGTCCATTCTGTCCGCTCTGCGTTCCGAAACGCTCAAATCGCTTGAAACGGGGGAGAAAAAAAACCTTGAAAGGTATCTGTGCTGAATTTGTCAATAAATTTCACTTTAAAAATTACCGACCTCAATCGTTTGTAAATCTATCGGTTTTGGTGTAAAATAAGGAGAACCTTAAATGCGCGAATTTTTCCTGAATTCGGGAATTTATTTTGAAGAAAACGTACCGCTCAAAAAACTCACAACCTTCGGAACGGGAGGCCCCGCGAGGTACGTTGTTCAGCCCAAGGACGAGCGCGAAATAAGCGCCGTTCTGACTTACTTGAAGCAAAACGACGTTCCTTATTTCTGTCTGGGGGGAGGCAGCAACGTGCTGGCGTCGGACGACGGTTTTTCGGGCGTGGTGATTGTTGTCGGGCGTTTTATGTCTCAGATATTTTTTGAAAACGGTTTGCTTGTTGCGCAGGCGGGAGCCAAGGCGTGTCAGGTGGCGCATTTCGCCTGCATCAACGGACTTTCGGGGGCGGAGTTTCTTGCGGGAATCCCCGCGTGCATGGGCGGAGCGGCGTATATGAACGCCGGCTGCTTTGACAAAGAGATGTCCGACGTCGTTGCGGGAGTTAAGGCTGCGGACGAAAACGGAGAAAAGGAATTCGGTCACGCGAGGTGCGGCTTTGCGTACAGAAAATCCGCCTTTCAGTCAAACGGAATGATTGTCACCCGCGTTTTGTTGGCTCTCAAACCGGAAAAACCGGAAAAAATAAGGGCGGCGATGAAGGAGATTTTGGAAAAAAAGAAGCTAACCCAACCATTGGAATATCCGAGCGCGGGCAGCGTATTCCGCGCCGAGGGCGGCGCGCCCGCGGGACTATTAATCGACAGGGCGGGTTTAAAGGGGCTGCGCGCGGGAGGAGCGGAAATTTCTCTCAAGCATGCAAACTTCATTGTGAACAAGGGCGGAGCAACCGCAAAAGACATACTCGAGCTTATGGACGCGGCGGGCAACGCGGTCAAGCGCAAGTTCGGCGTTGTGCTGAGGCCTGAAATAAAATATCTTGGAGACACCGATGATATCGGGAGATTATCATATTCATTCACGTTATAGCGGACTATGCCACGGAAAGAACACTTTAAGCGAGCTGCGCGACGCCGCGACGCGAAAGGGGCTTAAAGAAATAGGAATAGCCGACCACGGCTTGAAGCATCTCTTTTTCGGCACTGACGCCAAAAGGCTTTTGAAGGCGCGCCGAGAGGCGGACGCTTTGAATGCGGAGCAGGGCGCGCGCGTTCTGCTCGGATTGGAGGCAAATCTGATTTCGGAGGACGGCTTGATTGACTGCGGCGACCTTTCAACGTTGGATTTTGTCGCAATGGGCTATCACAAGCTGGTTGCGGCGCCCTCCGCGGAGCAGGCGAGGCGTTTTACGCTTCCCGCGCTGTTTCGCTCCGAGTCCAAAAAAGACGCGTTTACTCGGGCTTATATAAAGGCGATTAAGCGTTATCCGTTGAGCTTTGTCACACATCCGGGCAGGGACATTTGCCTGAATGTGTTAGAGATTGCAAAAGCCATGTCCGACTACGGAGTTCTGTTCGAGTTAAACGGCAAAAGGGTGGACGTGTCGGACGGGGAGCTGTGCGACGTCGTTGCAAAAACCGAGGTGAAATTTATCGTCAACAGCGACGCGCACCGCGCCGAAAAGGTAGGCGAGGTTTCCGTCCCGCTGGAAACGGCGGAGAGAGTAGGCTTGCCCTTGGAGCGCATCGTGAATCTGGACAAGCCCGCAATTTTAAGAAAACCGTTTGAAGAGGAGACAAAAGAGTGACTTTTTCTCAGAACGTAAAGGAAGAAATCCTCGGCAGGCTTTCAGATTCTTTGCCGTGCTGCCGTCTTGCCTGTCTTTCGGCGCTGCTGCGCGGGGCGGGCAGCCTTGAAATCAGGTCGGGCAGTCTGGGCTGTTCGCTTACGTCGGAAAACAAAAGACTGCTTGAATTTGCCGGAGAAATCGTATATTCGCTTTACGGACTCAAAACCGAAATAAGGCGCGAGGAAACTAAAATCAAGGGCAACAGCCTGTGGTCGGTTTTCATTGCGGAGGAAAAGACGCTTTCCGACTGCGGACTTGCGTCGCTGTCAATGGAGGGCTATCTCAAAATCAACGAGGGTATAGACAAATACATCGTAGAGCAGGACTGCTGCAAAAACAGCTACGTCGCCGCGCTGTTTGCCGCCTGCGGCTCCGTAGCGTTCAGTCCCTTGAAGACTCTCGACCAAAAGGCGGGCAACAGATTCGGCTATCATTTGGAGTTTTCGCTTACCTCCCGCCGTGCCGCAGACGACCTCGTGTGTCTTTTGGAGGAAAAGGGCTTCCGTTTTAAAATAGCGGAGCGGAAAAACGTCTGGGCGGTTTACATCAAGGACAGCGCGTCAATATGCGATATGCTTGCCTATATGGGGGCGGACAAAGCCGTGCTGACGCTCAACAATCTGCTTATCGAGCGGGAAATCAGAAACAACGCCAACCGTCAGAAAAACTGCATTACCGCCAACATAGACAAATCGGTAGACGCGAGCGAAAAGCACATTGCCGCGATAAACAAAATCCGCGCCCGCGAGGGAATGTTCGACAGGCTTGCGCCGCATCTGAAAGAAATAGCGGCGGCGCGGGTGGAAAATCCGTTTTCCACGCTTGACGAGCTTGCGGACAAGCTCGGGCTTACAAAAAGCTGCGTAAACCACAGACTGCGCAAGATAACCGAAATAGCTTCGCGTCTGCCTTGACGGCAGGACTAAACTTATTTTATACAGAAGGTAAAAAATGTCGGAAAAACCGTTTGTACATTTGCATCTGCACACAGAATACAGTCTTTTGGACGGCGCGACGCGTATAGACACGCTGTTCGACGCCTGCAAGGAAAAAAATATGCCCGCCGTAGCCATAACCGACCACGGGAATATGTACGGCGCCTATCACTTTTATTGTCTGGCAAAGAAAAAGGGAATAAAGCCCATTATCGGCTGCGAGTTTTATATGGCGGACGACCTGACCGTCAAAAGCGGAGACGTAAAGCGGGAGTTTAACCACCTCGTGCTTATTGCCAAAAACAATACGGGCTACAAAAATCTCGTCAAGCTCAATTCCATAGGCTTTGTCGACGGTTATTATTACAAGCCGCGCATAGACTTCAAGACTCTGAGCCAACACAGCGAGGGGCTTATCTGTCTGTCCGCCTGCATTGCGGGGCAGCTTCCCCGTCTGCTGCGCGACGGCATGTGGGAGGAAGCGAGGAAGCTTGTCAAGCAGTACAAGGAGCTGTTCGGGGAAGATTATTACATAGAATTGCAGGACCACGGAATAGCGGACGAAATTTACGTCATGCCGAAGCTGATTAAGATAGCCGAAGAGTTCGGCGTGGAGCTTGTGGCTACAAACGACGTGCATTATCTTAAAGAGTCCGACGCCGAAATGCAGGATATTCTGCTTTGCGTACAGACGGGCAAGTTTTTCGACGACCCCGGTCGGATGCGCTTTGAAGGCACGCAGTTTTATCTCAAAGATTACGACGAAATGGCGGAAAAATTTTCCTATGTGCCGCAGGCTTTGGAAAACACGCTTAAAATCGCCGAAAAGTGCAACGTGAGCATAGAGAAAAAGCCCTTGCTGCCTCCTTACAAGCCGGACAACGGCATGACGCCTTACGAATTTTTGAAGGACCTTTTGGAAAAGGGGCTGAAAAGACGCTACAAAGAAATTACGCCGGAAATAAGGCAGAGAGCCGACTATGAGCTGGAAGTCGTGTCGAAAATGGGATTTGTGGAGTATTACCTCATTGTGTGGGACTTCATAAACTACGCGCACGAGCACGGAATACCCGTCGGTCCCGGACGGGGCAGCGGAGCCGGCAGCATAATTGCTTACGCCATAGGTATAACTCAGGTGGAGCCGCTGCGTTACGGACTCATTTTCGAGCGGTTTTTAAATCCCGAAAGAGTCAGCATGCCGGACTTCGACATAGATTTTTGCATGGACAGGCGCGGAGAGGTTATCGACTACGTCATAGAAAAGTACACAAAGCCCCGCGTGGCTCAGATTGTCACGTTCGGCAGGATGAAAGCCAAAAACGCCGTCAAGGACGTATGCCGCGTGCTGCGCGTGCCATACGCCGAGGGAGACAAAATAACCAAGCTTATTCCGCTCAACGCAACGCTCAAAAACGCTTTCGGTCTGGACGGCAAAAACGAGGGCGTGCCTGAGCTCATGGAAATTTACAAGGATTATTCCATGAAAAGGGTGATTGATTTGGCAATCGCATTGGAAGATATGCCGCGTCAGACGGGAATGCACGCCGCAGGCGTGGTTATATGCCGCGAGGATTTAAGCGACAACGTGCCCTTGCAGCGCAGCGGCGACGACATCACCACTCAGTACAACATGAAGGAGGTGGAGGAGCTCGGTCTGCTCAAAATGGACTTTTTGGGACTGAGAACTCTCACCGATATCGACAAGACGATAAAAATAGTCAAGGAAACCACGGGAGAGGAATTCGATTTCGAGGATTGCCAATATGACGACCCCAACGTGTTCGAGCTTATTGCTTCGGGAAACACCGACGCAGTGTTTCAGCTGGAAAGCGGGGGAATGAAGCGGGTGATGAAAGACCTCAAACCGGACTGTCTTGAAGACATAATAGCGGGAATTTCCCTCTATCGTCCCGGGCCCATGCAGTTTATTCCCGACTATATCAAGGGCAAACGCGATCCCAAATCGGTGCATTACGCGCACCCTATGCTGGAACCGATACTCGGCGTAACAAACGGCTGCATGGTCTATCAGGAGCAGGTCATGCAAATCTGCCGTTCTCTTGCGGGCTATTCCTACGGACAGGCGGACGAGGTCAGGCGCGCGATGGGCAAAAAGAAAATGGACGTCATGGCTTTGCACCGCAACTATTTCATCAACGGAAAGGTCAACGACAACGGCGAGGTCGAAATAGAAGGCGCCGTCAGGCGCGGCGTGCCCAAGGAAACGGCAGAGCTGCTTTTCGACCAAATGTACGCTTTCGCCCAATATGCGTTCAACAAAAGCCACGCCGCGGCTTACGCTTACGTATCCTATCAGACGGCTTATTGCAAGCGTTATCATCCCGTGGAGTATCTTGCGGCAGTGCTGAACAACCGCATAACCAACATAGACGACATAAAAAAATATATCGCTTACGGAAAGGAGAACAACATAGATTTTCTGCCTCCGGACATCAACAAGTCGGGAGTGAGCTTCACCGTGGAAAACGGGAAAATACGTTTCGCGCTTGCCGCAATCAAAAATATCGGCTCCGGCAGCATGGAAAAAATCGTTGAGGAAAGAAAAACCCACGGAGATTTCGTAAGTTTGGAGGACTTTCTGAAAAGAGTGGAAAGTCAGTATCTCAACAAGCGGCTTGTGGAAAATCTGATTAAATCGGGTGCATTCGATTGCTTCAAAGTTTCGCGCGCGCAGATGGTTTCCGTTTTCGAGCCGTTGATGGAAATGGTTTACGCCGACAAAAAGAAGAAGGAAAGCGGACAGTTCAGTATGTTCGACCTTGTGGAAAACGCCGCGCCCGCAGTCGTCGCGCTGCCCAAAAGCAATATAAAGGAGTTTCCCAACAAGCTGAAACTTTCCTATGAAAAAGAAGTGCTGGGGCTTTACGTTTCGGGCAACCCTCTGGACGAATACAGAGAAAAACTCAAAGCGTTTACTTTCAACACGGGTATGGTGACGTTTTCCGAGGACGACGACGATTTTGAAAGCAGTCAGAAGCAGAGCGACTGGGAAGGTAAGGAGGTCAGCCTTGCGGGCGTGCTGGAGGAGCTGAAAAAAATCGCCACGCGAAGCGGCAAAACCATGGCGGTCGGCAGGCTTGAGGATTTGCACGGCAGCATCGAGCTTACTTTTTCGCCCTGGTATTACGAAAAAATCATCAAGGACAAGGTGGAGCAGGACAGCGTTGTGACCGTGACGGGAAAAATCAGTTTTCGTCAGGACAAGGCTTCGCTCCTTGTGGACAAGCTTGAAGTGTGGAGCGAGCAGAAAATGGCGGAAACGGATAAAAACGCCGTTTCGGAAAAGCTTTATCTTAAAATGCCCTTTAAGGACAACGAGCTTTACGCCAAGCTGTCGGCTGTTCTAAAGGAATACGCGGGAGACATACCGGTAATTCTGGTTATTGACGGCGACAGGCTGGGTATGCCTTACAAGGTGCGGAAAAACAACGGGTTGATTTACGAGCTGTCCGACGTGCTGGGAGAAGATAACGTCAGATTCGTTGACGTAAAGCCGAAATGAAGCAGGGCGACACAATAGAAATCGTGATTGAGAGCATAGGCGGCGGAGGAGAAGGTCTGGCGCGCTGCGGCGGACATACCGTCGTCGTGCCCTTTGCCCTGACGGGAGAAAAGGCTGCCGCAAAGGTCGTTCACGTAAAACGGGACGGCACGGTGTTCGCTTCCCTAAAAAACATAGAAAAACCGTCGGCAGACAGGGTGAACCCTCCATGTCCCTTTTTCGGAGAGTGCGGCGGGTGTCACCTCATGCACATGAGCTACCCCGCTCAGCTGAATTTCAAACGCCGTCTTGTCGCCGAAAATCTGAAAAAAATAGGCGGCTTGGACGTCGAGGTTATGGAAACGGAGCCGTCGGAAAACGTCACGGGCTATCGCAACAAGGTTCAGCAACCGCTGGGCTTTGACGGCAAAGAGGCGTTTACGGGATTTTTCAGAACGGGTACGCACGACATAGTGCGTGTTAAGCGCTGTCTATTGCAGCGGCGGGAGGCACGGCAGGCGGCGGAAATTTTCTGCGATTTCGCAAACCGCCGCAAAATATCGGTTTACGACGAAAAAACGGGCAAGGGGCTTTTGAGGCATTTTCTCGCGCGTTACGAAAACGGACAGCTGCTTGCAACAGTCGTTGTGAACGGAAGCTCGCTGCCCCGCTGGGAGGAGCTTTACCGCGCGTTGACGGAGGTTTATCCAAAGACGGGGCTTTTTCTCAACGAAAACCGCAAAAGAAGCAATGTCATTCTCGGCGAAAAAACCGTTTTTTTGAAGGGCATAAGTCAAATAGATTCAGTCATGTGCGGAGTAAAATTCTGTTTGCAGCCCGACAGCTTTTTTCAGGTCAATACGTCCGTTGCGGAAAAAATCTACCGCAAGGTAAAGGAGCTTGCCGTTTGCCGCGAAACGGACGCGCTGATAGAGTGTTTTTCGGGCGTGGGAGTGCTCTCCGCAATGCTTGCGGATGATTCTTACGACAGCTACGGCATAGAAATCGTGCGTTCCGCCTGGCAGGACGCGGAAAAAATCAGGCGAATAAACAATCTTGAAAGACTTACAAACATCTGCGGAGACGTGAACAGGGAGCTGCCCTTGCTTGCGGAGCGTTACGCGGGAAAAAACGTGACCGTGGTGGCAGACCCTCCGCGAAAGGGATTGGATGAAAAAACACGGCGTACCTTGATTGAATTAAATCCCCGCACGCTGATTTACGTTTCCTGCGACAGCGCGACCTTGGCACGCGACGCGGCTCATTTCGTTTCCGCGGGTTTTTCTCTCGACCTTGTCCGCCCTTACGATATGTTCCCCAACACCAAACACGTCGAGACGGTTGTCTTGCTTTCCAAGGGGGAAATCGACTCGAAGAAAGTGCGTGTGGAGTTCTCATTGGAGGGCATGGATATGTCCGGTTTCCAGAAAGGCACAACCTATGAGCAGATCAAGGCGTATGTGCTGAAGCATACTGGCTTGAAGGTATCGTCCCTGTATATCTCTCAAGTCAAGCGGAAGTGTGGACTGGATGTAGGGCAGAATTATAACTTGTCAAAGAAAGAAAACGCCAAAGTGCCAAAATGCCCGCCGGAAAAGGAAGCGGCGATTATGGAGGCACTGAAGTATTTTCGCATGATCTAAGGAATTCTGGAGTATTAGCTAAACGATTAATGGAATCTGTGGAAGCGACCACCGATTGTTTAATAGTCGGTAGCCGCTTCTTTTTCTATCAGGAAAACAAAATACGATTTTTATTTTCTCTATCTGATTAAGTTTATCACTGTTTAATTGTCTAGCAAAAAGAACAGATATTTGGTTTCTGAATGCAAAATAAAATCTGCTTTTACAAATATTTAATTTGCTAATCGGGTAGAGAATTTTGCAGACTTGTGTTATAATATAAGAAATATTATCGAACTCAGCTGGGAGGGACTTTCGATGATGCGTATCAGTTACAATAAGCTCTGGAAGATGCTTATAGATAAAGAGATGAAAAAAAGCGATTTGAAGGAAAAAGCCGGCATTAGCTCTGCTTCCCTTGCAAAGCTCGGCAAAGGGGACAACATTACCACAGATGTTCTACTTCGTATCTGCGAGGTAATGGACTGCCGTATAGAAGATATTCTCGAAACTATCAGAGAATAGCCAACACGAAGAATGAACTGGGAGGTTTTGATATGACGATATTAGGCAAAAAACAGATGTCTGAAGAAGACATCAAGTTAAACTTCATAACTCCGGTCATTCAGAGAGGTTGGAAAGGTCATATCACGATGGAGACCAGAATCACAGACGGTCGCATCAACATTAGGGGTAATATCGTGGCCCGTAGTAAACCCAAGTTTGCCGATTATTTGCTTTACTTAAACGATGGCAAGCCGATTGCCGTTGTGGAAGCAAAGGACAACAACCACTCTGTATCCCACGGATTGCAGCAAGCGATGACATACGCTCAGATGATGGACTTGCCGTTTGCGTATTCGTCAAACGGCGACGCTTTCTATGAGCATGATTTCCTGACCGGGCAGGAACAGCAGATTGAATTGGAAAAATTTCCGACGCAGGACGAGCTGATTGCGCGCTACTATGCGGAGCTGAATGATGGTATGGGCATTTCCGCCTTGGAAAAGAAAATTGTTTCCCAGCCGTATTATTCATCTCAAAGCACTTATCCACCAAGATATTATCAGCGAAATGCTGTGAACAGAACGGTGGAAGCAATCGCAAGAGGACAGCAGAGATTACTGCTTGTTATGGCTACCGGAACCGGCAAGACATATACAGCTTTTCAGATTGTCTATCGACTGCTCCGTTCTGACCTAAAAAAGAGAATTTTATATCTGGCAGACCGAAATATTCTGGTTGACCAAAGCATTATGCAGGACTTTGCACCCCTTGAAAAGACCATCTATAAGGTGGATTTCTCCGATAAGGAATGCCTGAGCAAGATTGCTTCCCATGAAGTGAATTTTGCCCTCTACCATCAGATGGTAGGTCAGAATGACGAAGAACATTTCAGGCAGATACCGGCAGAATATTTCGACCTTATTATTGTAGATGAGTGTCACCGTGGCAGTGCCAAAGAGGACAGCAATTGGCGTAAGGTTTTGGAATATTTTTCTTCCGCAACGCAGATCGGAATGACCGCTACCCCGAAGGAGAGTGAAAAGGTATCCAATATCGACTACTTTGGAGAGCCGGTTTATATTTACAGCTTAAAACAGGGCATTGAGGATGGCTTCCTTGCTCCATTTAAGGTCATCAATATCACAACCAACATCGGAGACGGCTGGAGACCATACCAGGGCCAGACCGATATTTTTGGCAACGTTGTTGAAGACCGAATTTACAACAACCGGGACTATGATTATACCATCATTCTTCAAGACCGTATTGATGAGGTCGCCAGAGAGATCACGGAATATCTGAAAAGCACCGACAGAATGCAGAAAACTATCGTGTTCTGCGCTTCCGAAGACCATGCAGAGCGCATGAGAATTGCTCTTGTCAACTACAATCAGGATATGGTGAAGGAGAACCCGGACTATTGCGTGAGAATTACTGGCTCAGACGTGTACGGGAAATCCAAACTTGATTATTTCATCTCTGTATCCGAACCATATCCCGTTATTGCAACAACATCAGAACTACTTTCCACCGGTGCAGACTGCAAGATGACCAAACTGATTGTTCTCGACAAGACCGTTGAGAGTATGACTACTTTCAAGCAAATTATCGGACGAGGAACCCGTATCAGAGAAAAGGATGGCAAGACCCATTTTGTCGTGATGGATTTCCGGAATGTGACAAGGCTGTTTACTGACCCTGACTGGGACGGCCCGGTTGAGCAGGATGAGGGCTTCCAGCATGGCGGTTCCAAGCCAAAGGGTAGCGGTCATGGCGGTGGTGGTAAGAATCCTCCCGATGACCCTGTGGAAACACCTATCGTTGACAAAGACGGCTGCAAGGTAAAGATTATCAATAAGACCGTTTCAGTTTATGATGCGAATGGAAAGCTGCTCAGGCAGGAGGATATTATCGATTACACCAGAACCAACATCAAGGGGGAATATGCTTCTCTGTCCGATTTTATCCGTAAGTGGAAATCATCGGACAAAAAGAAAACTATTGAGGAATCTTTCACGGCGATGGGCATTGACCTAAAAGCATTAAAGGTAGACCAAGGTATGGAAGATGTGGACGATTTCGATTTTATCTGCTATGTGGCATACGGCAAAAAGCCGCTAACCCGCAAAGAGCGAGCCAGCAACGTTAAGAAAAAAGATTTCTTCAGCAAGTATTCTGCCGATGCGCAGGCGGTTTTGGGGATTCTTCTGGATAAATACATGAATCAGGGCATAACCGAGGTCGAGGACATCAAGGTTCTGTCTCTTGCCGATTTTGCGGACTTTGGGAAGCCCGCAAAAATCGTCAAGCTATTTGGTGGCAAGGCGCAGTATGAGGCGGCCATCAAGGAGCTGGAAGAAAACATATATGAATTTGAGGTAGGTTAATATGGCGATGCAGTCAGGATTTATAAAACGAATCAGAGATATTATGCGTATGGACGCAGGTATCAATGGCGATGCCCAGAGAATTGAGCAGATGGTATGGATGCTCTTTCTGAAAGTCTATGACGCAAAAGAAGATGATTGGGAACTGAACGAGGATGACTACGAATCCATCATTCCCGAAGAACTCAGATGGAGAAAATGGGCAAAAGCCGACGAAAACGGTCACGCTATGACTGGGGACAAGCTGCTCAACTTCGTCAACAACATTCTGTTCCCGGTGCTGAAGGGCAACGATGTAAAAGATGGTGATACGGTTCTCTACGAAGGAATCAAGGTGACCCCTGATACCCCCATTAAGAAAGCCATTGTCAAGTCCACCTTCGAGGACGCCAACAACTATATGAAGGACGGCGTTTATCTTCGTCAGGTCATTGATGTCATTGACGAAATTGAATTTGATGATGTAAAGGAAAGTCATGCTTTTGGCTTTGTCTATGAGGAAATTTTGCGGGAGCTGCAATCTGCTGGTTCTTCCGGTGAGTTTTATACGCCGAGAGCAGTCACCGAGTTTATGGCATTGATGATAAAGCCGCAGCTGGGCGAAAAGATGGCAGACTTCGCCTGTGGCACCGGTGGATTCATCACTTCTTGGCTGGGACAGCTCTCCAAGCAAGTAAGGGACACCACAGATCAAAAGCAGCTTGATGACAGCATTTATGGAGTTGAGAAAAAGCCTTTTCCTTATCTGCTGTGCGTGACCAATATGTTGCTGCATGACATTGAGGTTCCGAATATCTATCATATGAACTCGCTGAAACACAATCTGCTGGATTACACAGACGATGACAAGTTTGATGTGATCCTGATGAATCCACCCTACGGCGGGCATGAGGATAAGTCCATTCAGGGCTTCTTCCCTGACGATTTGGCAAGCTCCGAAACCGCAGACCTCTTTATGTCGGTCATCATGTACCGCTTGAAGAAAAACGGCAGGGCTGCTGTTGTCGTGCCGGACGGCTTCCTGTTCGGTCTGGACAACGCCAAGGTGAACATCAAAAAGAAGCTCATTTCCCAGTTCAATCTGCACACAGTTGTCCGGCTGCCCGGCTCTGTGTTCAGCCCTTATACCTCAATCACCACCAATCTGCTGTTTTTTGACAACACCAAGCCGACCACAGAGACATGGTTTTATCGGGTGGATATTCCGTCTGACAGAAAGCACTTCTCCAAGACGAAGCCCATGGAGCTGAAGCACTTTGACGATTGCATTGCCTGGTGGAATGACCGAAAGGAAATTCCGGACGGCGAAAACTTCAAGGCACAGAAGTTTACCGCAGAGTATCTGCTGAACGAACAGGGCTGCAACATCGACCTGTGCGGCTATCCCCATGAGGAAGAAGAAATCCTTGACCCGATCGACACCATCCGGGAATATCAGGAAAGACGAACCACCCTCAATGCGGAAATCGACAAGGTGCTGGCAGAGCTGGAAGCTTTGTTGCCGGGAGGTGTGAGTGAATGACACCGGAACAGTTGAAAGCGAGCATTTTGCAGTATGCCATACAAGGCAAGCTGGTGGAGCAAAGGCCGGAAGAAGGCACCGGCGAGGAACTCTACCAGCAGATTCAGGCAGAGAAGCAACGGCTGATACAGGAAAAGAAAATCAAAAAGGAAAAAACGTTGGCGGAGGTTTCCGAAGATGAAATTCCTTTTGATATTCCGGAAAGCTGGAAGTGGGCGAGGTTTTCTTCCGTAATAGAATTACAATCTGGACAAGATATGACACCGGACAAATATAACGCTGATCATGTAGGTATTCCTTATATTACAGGGGCTTCAAATATTACAAACGGCGATGTACTGATAAATCGGTGGACAGAATGTGGAAAAGCATTTGCATATAAAGGTGATGTTTTATTTACCTGCAAAGGCACAGTTGGAACCATGGCTGTTTTGCAAGAAGCAAAGGTTCATATAGCAAGACAAATCATGGCTATTCGTCCGATTGGTTCAATAAGTGTTTATTATATTCAGGTTGTACTTGATACTTTGATATCTTCCTTAAAAGCCGCAGCCAAGAGTATAATTCCAGGTATTGCAAGAGAAGATATCTTAACCTCGTTAATTCCACTTCCACCTCTCGCTGAGCAAAAGCGCATCGTTGCCAAGATCGAGAAACTCTTTCCTCTGGTTGACCGCTATGCTGTCGCCTATGAGAAGCTGGAGCAATTTAACGCCAAGTTCCCGGAGGACATGAAGAAGTCCATTCTGCAATATGCCATACAGGGCCAACTGGTGGAGCAGCGACCGGAAGAAGGCACCGGCGAGGAACTCTATCAGCAGATTCAGGCGGAGAAGCAACGGCTGATACAGGAAAAGAAAATCAAAAAGGAAAAACCGTTGGCGGAGATTTCCGAAGACGAAATTCCTTTTGATATTCCGGAAAGCTGGAAGTGGGTACGACTATCAGACATTATTGATGTTCGTGATGGTACACATGATAGTCCGAAGTATGTTCCTATGGGTATTCCACTGGTCACAAGTAAGAATTTAAGCAACGGCACCATTGATTATGGCAATGTGAAATACATCACGCAAGAAGATGCTGATAAAATAAATGCAAGGTCTATGGTTGACGATGACGATATCCTTTTTGCTATGATTGGTTCAATAGGGAATCCTGTTTTAGTGAAAAAGGACAGAGAGTTCTGCATCAAGAATATGGCTTTGTTTAAGAAGCACGCCAACACTGACATTTCAATGAGGTATATGTATTGGTTCTTTTTCTTTATTCAGTACAAACTGAAAAAAGAAGCATCTGGCGGGGTGCAGTCATTTATCTCTTTGACCAGATTCAGAGAATATTTAGTTCCGCTCCCCCCCTTTGCCGAGCAAAAGCGCATCGTTGCTAAAATTGAAGAACTGCTGCCGTTGTGTGAGCGGCTGAAATGAGGCAAAAAGAATGAAAACGCAACAAACGAATACAACGTCAATTATGGCATCGTTTGCAACAATAAAAAGTCTATCAGATGCAAAACAATACCAAAGTCCATATCAGATTCTTAGAGAGTTTATCAGTTATATCATTCTGAAGGATTCATTGTATTCATTTTCAGCCATTGAAATGAAGAATCGCCTGAGCAGTCATTTCTGTTTTTCTATTCCAGAGGCTATCATTAAGACTGCCCTCAAAAACTTGCCCGGTGCGACCTTAGCAAATGGTATATATAATATCTCGCAGGACGAAGTATGTACAGATTCGTTATTTGGGAGAACGAAAACAGAATCAGACGAATATGAATCACGCATAATCGAACTGCTATCTGAATACATATCTTTTAGAACAGGTAATAATATGATTAGTGTGGATACACTTTCACAAGAACTTACTAATTTTTTGGTGGAAGATGCGCCTTCACAGTCAACTAAATATTCTGAGCTGATCGGAGAGTTCATTCTAAAAAATGAGCAGAACAGAGAAATACAAGATGGGCTTGATAAAATACGTGAAGGCAGTATCCTTTATATAGGTTTAAGTCATAGTATTGGAGAAACCGGAAGTATTACAAAGCCACTAACGCTTTACTTGGGAACAGAGATTTTATTTAGTCTTGTCGGATATAACGGAGAAATATTTCAGCAGTTTGCTGACGATTTTTGGGCTCAAGTCCGCACAGCCAACTCTGGTAAAACTCCAAAGATACATCTTCGTTATTTCTCGGAGATCAAGAAAGAAATTGATGAATTCTTTGATACAGCAAGTGAAATAGTGGAAGGAAAACGGCGTCGCCTTCTTGATAAGCCTGCTATGAAGGCGATAACAGACGGCTGTAGCACGGCAGCTGATGTGGATGTAAAGAAATCCGACTTTTACCACAAAATACGGTATTCCTTTGGCATTGCAGAAGATTCCACAAGTAATTATTACAGCGAAGAATGTTTCACTAGTAATTTGGAGAGCTTTGATTACGATGATGAGAACGATAAAAGAAAGAAAAAGGAAACAGCAATTAAGTTAATTAGCAATATTAACAAGCTTCGTAATGCATGCCGCTTCCACAATGATATCGAATCTGAACATCTCATTGTAACAAATACCAAGGCTACCCTACTTATATCTAAAGATGTATCGGATAACATCAAAGAAACAGAAGGGTTAGGTAGTATCTGCAATTTTGCTGTTTCTCTTGATAGAATAACCAGTCTGCTTTGGTATAAACTTGGAAATGGTTTTTCAAAAGCTAAGTTCCCTTCTAGTGTAAGTGCTGTATTAAAGGCTCGAATTGTATTGTCGGCCAGCATTGCTAAAAATGCAGAAAGGGAATTTGCGAAGGTTAAAAAGGAATATGCAGACGGTTTAATTGATAACGACCAGGTTGCTGCTCGCATTATTACGCTTAGAAACAAACCCGTTCTTCCGGAAGATCTGCAAGGAGATGATATTGATGAAATGATGGATTTCACTCCTGAATACTTGAGCAGATATGAAGAACAGGTCAAAAATGATAAGAAAGCACTTAGAGAAAAGGAAACTGTCATTGAAACGCTAAAAGCTGATGCTGAAAGAAGATTGACCGAAAAAGATGAAACAATTGTAGCACAAGCGAATGCAATTAAAAATTCATCTGAAGAAAATGCTTTACTCCGCAATGAACTTAATAAATATTACCAGCAAGAAGAAGCAGCTTTGCGGAAAAAGAACCGTCGCCGAAATGTACTTCGGTTTATTTGGAGTATTGTTTGGAAGTTAGTAGTTCTTGCAGGATTAACAGCATTGGCTATTTATTTAGAAAGCAAATGCAACTCGAAAATTCCGGCATATATTTCCATGGGTGTAAATGCAGTGGGCGTCATATACACTCTCTGGTCTGCATTAAAAAAAGATAAGGAAAAGTACCTTAAAAATACCGAGGAGAGCACATCAGGCAACAACCAGTAAGCAAAGGCGACCAGCTATAAAAGTTGGTCGCCTTTGTTACGTTCGTTTTTGAGTACAATATATCTCTAATACATTGCTACCCCTGCCGCAGCAGTGTTGCGAGGGAATTTTCATGTGAGAGAATACAGGATTTTTACTCGTCACATCTTCGAAAAATGGTCAGACATAGGAAAACGCAGCTTTTCTGTGTGAGCATCATTTGAGAGAAAATGGCGGGGGGTTCAGAGGGGGAATACCCCCTTTGGCTCTGGGTTTCCAATAGGGGCGAGCAGCA
>ERZ780177.977-NODE-977-length-28560-cov-10.961130_pt1 | contig 28560 bp, 28 predicted proteins | sample MGYA00510973_ERZ780177 | MGnify/ENA primary metagenome ERZ780177 (study PRJEB29588, sample SAMEA2144396) | human gut metagenome | biome: human gut; feature: human-associated habitat; material: faeces | place: Denmark | collected 2008/2010 ...
CATGCGTATTCACCTCTACTCTGGTTGACCGTATCATTACCGGTTATCCCCGTGCCACGGAACAGGAAGAGTGGGAGAAGCTGGGCTATGAAGATCACATCATGGTAACCGGTGAGCCGTTCGCTCTGTGGGTTATCGAGTCTGCTAAGGATATCAGCAAGGAGTTCCCTCTTCCCGATGCAGGACTTCCTGTTATCTTCACTGACAACCAGAAACCTTACAAACAGAGAAAGGTTCGTATCTTAAACGGCGCACATACTTCCTTTGTACTGGCTTCCTATCTGTGCGGCAACGACATCGTAAGACAGTCCATGCAGGATGACGATATCCGTAACTTCATGCTGAAGACCATTTATGACGAAGTGATCCCTACCCTGTCTCTGCCGGAGGAGGAGCTGAAGCAGTTCGCAGGTGAGGTTGTAAACCGTTTCAATAACCCTTACGTAGACCATGCACTGCTTGCAATCTCCTTAAATTCCGTATCCAAGTGGAGAGCAAGATGTATGCCCAGCCTGTTAGGCTATGTTGAGAAGACCGGTAAGCTTCCCGCTCATCTGACCTTCTCCATCGCAGCACTGATGGCTTTTTATACCGGTACCGAGATCCGCGATAAGGCTCTGATCGGTCACAGAGACGGTCAGGAATACAACATCATGGATGACAAGGCAGTTCTGGAGTTCTTCGCAGCGAACTGTGAGAAGGATACGCAGACGTTCGTAACTTCCTTCCTGGGGAATGAAGACTTCTTCGGTCAGGATCTGAACAAGGTTCCCGGACTTACCGATGCAGTCGTAGCATACCTGGATGATATTAAGGCAAATGGCATGAGGGCAGCATTATGCAAGATTTCTTAAAGATTAATGACAATGATAATGTAGTCGTAGCATTAAATACGATTCCTGCCGGTGAGAAGATCACAGTCTCTGTCGGTGACGGTTCTAAGACCGTTACCGCCAGAGAGGAGATCCCCGCAGGACATAAGATGGCAATCTGTGACATTCCCGAGGGCGGTGAGGTCATCAAATATGGTTACCGTATCGGTAATGCCAAGGAGAACATCGCAGAGGGCAGCTGGATCCATACTCATAATGTTAAGACCGCTTTGGGCGATCTGTTGGAGTACACCTACAATCCCACTCCCGTAGAGGAGAAGAAGACGGAAGATGTGACCTTCATGGGTTTCAACCGTCCCGACGGTAAAGTAGGCGTTCGTAACGAGATCTGGGTCATCCCCACCGTTGGCTGTGTCAACAACGTGGCAACAGCCATCGCAAAGCAGGCCAATGCATTCGTTAAAGGCAGTGTGGAAGAGGTTATCGCATTCCCTCATCCTTACGGTTGTTCTCAGATGGGCGACGATCAGGAGCATACCCGTAAGATTCTGGCAGACCTGATCAATCATCCCAATGCAGGCGGTGTTCTGGTATTGGGACTGGGCTGTGAGAACAGCAACATTGATGTGTTGAAGCCTTATATCGGTGATTATGATGAGAACCGTGTAAAATTCCTGGTATGCCAGGAGCACGAGGATGAGATCGCAGACTCCGTAGAGATCATCAAGGGTCTGATCGATTACGCATCCAAATTCGAGAGAGAGCCCATCAGCGTCAGCAAGCTGGTCATCGGCATGAAGTGCGGCGGCAGCGACGGACTGTCCGGCATTACCGCGAACCCCTTAGTAGGACGTTTCTCCGATCTGCTGATCTCCAAGGGTGGCACCACCATCCTGACCGAGGTTCCCGAGATGTTCGGAGCAGAGACCATTCTGATGAACCGTTGTGCCAACGAGGAACTGTTCCACCAGACCGTAGATCTGATCAACGACTTCAAGAACTACTTCAAGAGCCACAATCAGACCATCTACGAGAATCCTTCCCCGGGTAACAAAAAGGGTGGCATCTCCACTCTGGAGGATAAGTCTTTAGGCTGTACGCAGAAGTCCGGTAGTGCTCTGGTCAAGGGCGTACTGCAGTATGGCGATACCGTGAAGACTCCGGGACTGAACCTTCTGTCCGCACCGGGCAATGATCTGGTAGCAGCTACCGCACTGGCAGCCGCAGGAGCACATATCGTACTGTTTACCACAGGACGCGGAACTCCTTTCGCATCTCCGGTTCCTACCATGAAGATCGCGACCAACTCCCGCCTGGCAGGCAAAAAGTCCAACTGGATCGATTTCAATGCCGGCGTACTGGTAGAGGATAAGACCATGGAAGAGGAGACTAAGGCTTTGTTTGATCTGGTAGTGGAGACCGCTTCCGGCAGGCAGGTATGCAGCGAGGCAGCAGGCTTCCATGATATGGCTATTTTCAAGCAGGGTGTAACTCTGTAAAAGATCATACACAAAACGGCGTTCTTTTGTTACAATAAACGTGCAGGAGAACGCCTTTGTTATATAGGAGGAACTATGACAATTCAGGAAATCAAGGCACTTCCCCGTACGGAGGAAGACATCTTTGACTTAAAAAAGGTGCAGGCAGATGCAGGACGAAGGAACATCTATCAGGCTGCGGATCTGGTATATCCAACATATGCGGCATATGAGACCACCGAGAATAAAAAGGAAGGATATCCGGATATCATGGCGCAGATGCGTGTGCTGAAAAAGCATGCGGAGAGCGAATTCACCGCGGAAAACGGCGCGGATTACACTGCAGCACTGCTTCATACCGTAGAGCAGATCAGTCCGGAGATCTATGAGAATTACAGAGAGCTTTTAGATAATTTCCGTGGTGCCGTGAAGCGTATGCTGGAGCAGTATTATGATGTAAAGTCGAAAACTTTTGCTATGGATGAAACCTCGGAAAAAGTATTCTGCGGTGCCGTACAGAAGGCATGCGGGGAATATTTACTTTTAGCGGAAAAATATCAGGAGTGCATGAGGTAGAAACGAGAGGAAACAGCGCATGGAAATCAGACATATTATGCATACTGCCCGTAGTGTGACTATAGAGATCGCAGACGGCGGCAGGTATTTTACAAAACAGCCCATAGAATTACGATTAAACGGTGAGCCCACCCTCACTACAGAGAAGACCATCACTTCCTTGTTTGATTTAAAGCCGGATCAGAAATATGTGGTGGAAGCTTACGTGAATGGTGAAAAGCAGGGTGAAGTATCTTTCAAGACAGATTATGAGTATGTGACCCTGGATGTGACCAGATTCGGTGCCAAAGGTGACGGTGAGCACGACGATACCCACTTTATCCAGGCTGCCATCATGGCATGCCCGGTGAACAGCAGAGTGTATTTCCCCGCAGGAACCTACCGTATTACCAGCCTGTTCTTAAAAAGCCACATCCGTATCGAACTGGCAGAGGGTGCGGAGCTTAAGGCATTTACCGACAGAGAGAAATTCCCCACATTCCCCGGCATGCTACAAAGCTATGATGAGACCGACGAGTACAATCTCGGCACCTGGGAGGGGAATCCCTTACCTATGTTCTCCGGCATCATCTGCGGTATCGGTGCAGAAGACGTGGTGATCTACGGACAGGGTAAGATCAACGGCAACGCTTCTAAGGAAAACTGGTGGAAGGATCCCAAGGTCATGAACATTGCGTTCCGCCCCAGACTGTTTTTCATCAGCGGATGTAAAAATGTGACTTTACAGGGAGTGACCTTCTGCAATTCACCTTCCTGGACATTGCATCCCTATTTCAGCAACGATCTGAAATTCATCGGTGTGACCGTGCAGAATCCCAGCGATTCTCCCAACACCGACGGACTGGATCCCGAGTCCTGCAAAAATGTGGAGATCCTGGGCGTGCGTTTCTCCCTGGGAGATGACTGTATCGCAGTCAAGAGCGGCAAAATCTACATGGGCAAAAAGCACAAGACTCCTTCCGAGAACATCCACATCCGCCAGTGCCTGATGGAGAACGGTCACGGTGCTGTAACTCTGGGCAGCGAGATGGCAGGCGGCGTGGTGAATCTGACGGTGGAGGACTGCATTTTCCGTCATACGGACAGAGGCCTGCGTATCAAGACCCGCCGCGGCAGAGGAAAAGATGCGATTCTAAGCAACATTATTTTCCGGAATCTGACCCTGGATCATGTGATGACACCGCTCGTGGTCAACTGCTTCTATTTCTGCGATCCCGACGGCAAGACCACCTATGTCCAGTCCAGAGATGTCTACCCTGTGGATGACAGAACACCGCAGGTGAAAAAGATGGTATTTGAAAATATGGATTGCACCAACTGCCATGTGGCAGCAGCTTATTTTGACGGACTTCCGGAGCAGAAGATCGAGGAGATCTACATGAAGGACATCTCCATCAGCTATGCCGAGGATGCAAAATGTGATGTACCTGCCATGTCGGATGGTGTAGAAAAAAGCAGTAAGAGAGGACTTTTTGCAAGAAATGTTGCAAAATTGACCCTGGATAACGTGAGAATCGAAGGACAGGTTGGAGAGGCTTACGAGCTGGAAGGCGTGGATGAGCTGATCCGGCGTTGATATAATGAGCCTCAAGGAAAAACAAGTGGCTGCAAAGCAGACATTTGTTTTTCTGGGCTCATTAGCGAACGAATATCCTGCGAAGCAGGATGTAGAGTGCGATAGCACGAATTCGTGAGCTTATGATATAACGAGCGCACGCTACAGTACGACAAACATAAGAGAATACGGTCCAAGAGCCGTGATCGGAATGGAGGAAATTATGCAGTTAGGAATCCGTTTACATGATACGAAAAAGCTTCCTTTTGAGGAACGTATTGCCAATGTCCATGAGCTTGGCTTTGCCTGCGGACATCTGGCACCCGGTAAGGTGATCACCGAGTTTCCCACTACCGATGAGGCACTGACCCCGGGACTTGCCATGTATATGAAAAATGTTTTTGCAAAGAATAACGTCGATATCGCCGTGCTCGGCTGCTATCTCAACCTTGCAAATCCCAATCCAGAACAGCTGGCGAAGATCACACATCGCTATATGGCGCACATCCGCTTTGCCTCCTGGCTCGGCTGCGGTGTCGTCGGAACCGAGACCGGTGCCCCGAATGAGACTTATACCGCGGTACCTGAATGTCACGGCGAGGAAGCATTACAGACCTTTATCACAAACCTCCGTCCCGTTGTAAAATACGCCGAGGAGATGGGAGTTGTCATGGCCATCGAGCCCGTATGGAAGCACATTGTCTACAACCCGGCAAGAGCCAGAAGAGTACTCGATGAGATCGCATCCCCCAACCTCCAGATCATCCTCGATCCTGTCAATCTTCTCGACTACTGCAACTACAAAGACCAGGTGGCAATCGTCGATGAGGCAATCGATGTCTTAGGACCCGATGTGGCAATGGTACACCTGAAAGACTTTATTCCCGAGGACGGAAAGCTCAAATCCGTAGGCTGCGGTCTCGGACAGATGGACTACACCTCCATCCTTAAGTTCATGAAAGAGCGCAAACCCTACATCCATGCTACCCTCGAAGATACCACGCCTGAGAACAACCTCCAGGTGAAAAATTTTATTCAGGGACTCTATGACAATCTCTAAAGATGTGATATACTCTTACGAGAGTATTCCCAGTATACTAGTAGGAACAATAAAAATAAGCTAAAGCATGGGAACCTTTAAGTTCCCATGTTTTTTTATACTTGGAATTTTCACGATCCGGTTCCCTGACCGTGCGGTGTTTGCTGTGCTGGATGAAAGGGGGACAGCACAGCTGCGTGCAATATAGTTAAATATAGTTATAAGAAAAGGAATCTACATCTATGTTAAACGAATTTTCCAGAACCGAATTACTCCTCGGCAAAGATGCCATGCAGCGTCTTTACCACGCCCGTGTCGCCGTCTTCGGGATCGGCGGAGTCGGCGGCTATGTCGTCGAAGCCCTTGCCCGCAGCGGAGTCGGCGCCTTTGATCTCATTGACGATGACAAGGTCTGTCTGACAAATATCAACCGCCAGATCATCGCTACCCGTCAGACGATCGGCAAATACAAAGTAGATGTCATGGAGGAGCGGATTCATCTGATCAATCCTGAGGCACAGGTGGTAGGACATAAATGCTTCTATCTCCCGGAGACTGCCGATCAGTTTGATTTTTCCCAGTACGATTACGTCGTGGATGCCGTGGACACTGTGACTGCAAAAATCGAGATCATCCTGCGCGCAAAGGAGGCCGGAGTCCCTGTCATCAGCTGTATGGGTGCCGGCAATAAGCTTGACCCCACACAGTTCCGTGTGGCGGACATCTATAAGACTACCATGTGCCCGCTGGCAAAGGTCATGCGCAGAGAGCTGAAAAAACGCGGTGTGAAAAAACTGAAGGTTGTCTACTCTACCGAAGCTTCCCTGAAGCCTCTCGAAACTATGGAAACCAGCTGCCGGACGGGCTGCGTCTGTCCTCCCGGCACCGTCCATAAATGCACCGACCGGAGAGCAATTCCGGGCAGTATTTCCTTTGTCCCTTCCGTGGCGGGGCTGATCATCGGTGGAGAGGTGATCAAAGACCTCATTCAGGAGGGAAAAGCACAAAAAGAATAGCTTTTTCAACCGGAGTGCGTTATAATCTTTTTATCTATTAAGCTGTCAGGGGCTGTTCCCGGCAGTCCATTTTAGAAAGAATATACAAAGGTCATAAGGGTACAAAGGAGGTTATTTTATCTATGGCAGAAGCGGTAAAACAGGAACAGACAGAAGGGGAAACTGTCTCACTGGACAACATGAAAGATCTCAAGGGGAAAAAGGGAGCAAATCTGATCGTCAAGATCCTCGCGATGGTACTGATGCCGATGCTGGTCATCATATTTTTTGCGATGCTGGCATTGAAGGCAGTCGGCAACAACACCGCGGAAACGCTTGTGAAGGAAGAGCTGGCTGCTACGGAATATGCGATGCAGCTGAATCTGGACAGCGCTTCTGGGGAGGGCTTCCGTTATGAGAACGGCAGTCTCTGCAAGGGCGAGATCAATTTTACAGAGAATCAGAGCTTTTTCCAGAATTTCACGAGCAATACCAACGTAGATGTGGTACTGTTCTGGGACAAGGAAGCGGCAGCAGCAAGCTTTGACTATTCCGGCATCGTACTGAGTGATTCTGTGGCATCCAAAGTACTGGCAGGATCGGAATATTTTGACACTTCCCTGAAGCTGGGGGATACCAGATATTATGCATATCTGACACCGATTACCGGAACCGACGGCAAGACAGCGGGGGCTCTGGCAGTGGCGATCCCGGTGGAGCACGTGAAAGAACTGTATTCCGGCATTGTGAGATCCAATACGATCTTTATGTATGTGCTGGCACTGATCTTCTGTATCAGTACGATTTTAGTCGTACGTCTGATTTCCAGAGCACTGCTTGGTGTGGTCAGCAATCTGGATCAGGTGGCTGAAGGCAGGCTGAATTTTGATATCTCCACGAAGCTGGTAAACAGAACCGATGAAGTCGGCAAAATTGCCAGAGCGGTGCATTCCGTTGTGGTAGGCTTCTCCCGGATCATTACCAATATCCACAGTTCCATGCAAGAGATGGATGAATTCACCGGAACTTTTTCGAGCAATTTTGACAGTATCGGACAGTCTATTTCCGCAGTCAATACCGCGGTCAACGAGATTGCGCAGGGCGCTACCACTCAGGCGGCAGACACCCAGAAGGTCAGCGAGAGCATGAACGATATGAGCAATGCGCTGAACCGCACAGCAGACAGTGTGAACGTACTGAGTAGCAGCGCAGCCAACATGAAGGAAAGCAATGCCACCGTGGACAGCACCCTGAAGGAACTGTTGAAGATCAGCTCTCATACACAGCAGTCGGTGGATCAGGTGCAGGAGCAGACCAATATCACCAACGAGTCCGCACAGGCGATTCAGGCAGCTACCGATATCATCGCAGGTATTGCGAACCAGACCAACCTGCTGTCATTAAATGCCAGTATTGAGGCAGCGAGAGCCGGTGAGATGGGCAGAGGCTTTGCAGTCGTAGCGGAAGAGATCCGTGGTCTGGCAGACCAGTCCAAGGAATCCGCAGACAAGATCCGCGGCATCGTGGAGAACCTGATCAGCAATTCCAACCAGAGCGTAGAGATTATGAATGGCGTAGTCGGCGAGATCCACCAGCAGAATGAGAAGCTGGGCAATACACTGGAGGTATTCGACACCCTGAATCAGGAGGTTCAGAATGTCGTCGGTGAGATTAACGTGATCTCCGAAGAGCTGGATCATATCGAAGCATACCGGACAGATGTAGCGGACAAGATCGACAGTCTGACCGAGATCTCCCAGAATAATGCAGCCAGCACCGAGGAGACGGCGGCGACGATGGATCAGCTGTCAGAGATCGTGGAGGATTGCCGGAAGGCCACCGTACAGCTGAATGTGATCGCAGACGAGCTCAATGCGAATGCAAAGAAGTTCCAGATCTAGGAAGCCGGGGACATTACGGGATACACGAAGAATATGGGGGCACTGCTGCAGATATTTGCGGCAGTGCCTTTTCTGGAAAGGAGAGACCTGTGGAAGATACAGCCATACTGGATCTCTACTGGGCGCGGGACGAGCGCGCTATTACAGAGACACAGAAATCCTATGGAAAATACTGTTACAGCATCGCTTACCATATTTTACATGACAGGGAAGACACGGAGGAGTGCTTAAACGATACGTGGATGCGGGCGTGGAATGCCATTCCACCGAAAAAACCGAACCGTCTGGAGCTTTTTCTGGGAACAATTACCCGCAATCTGTCGTTTGATAGATGGAAGGGGCGTCATGCACAGAAGCGGGGAAACGGCACGATGGATATGGCACTGGATGAACTGGCGGAATGCATTCCCGCAGCTCACGATACGGAAAGTATTGTGGAAGCAGCGGAGTTAGAGCGGAGCATCAATGCTTTCCTGCATACGCTCTCCGAACAGGAATGTAATGTTTTTTTACGAAGGTACTGGTTCGTGGAGGAGTATGTCCAGATCGCAGAGCGTTATGGCATGAATCTGAATACGGTGAAGACATCCCTGTTCCGCACGAGAAAAAAGCTACAGAAATATCTGGAGCAGCAGGGAATTGTCTTGTAAGAGGAAGAGAAGATGAGCGAGCAAAACAGAGAAAAAGAAGAAAGATTGTTCCGTGCCCTGTCCGGTGTGGAGGAGGAATTACTGCATCGGAGTGAACAGAATGAAGGAGTGGAAAAGCGGAAAGCAAATGGGAAAATACGCAGATTTCCGCTATACTATGTGTCCCGCATTGCGGCAGCCTGTCTTTGCTTCGTGGTGGCGGGAGTGCTGTATATGACCATGAGCGGCACCAAAATGGCAGACAGCACCGGTGCGGATACAGCGGCACCACAGTCAGCATACAGCACAGGCGCAGAAAGTGCGGCACCGGCGGAAAATTTTGCAATGGCGCAGGCAGAGAATGCCGCAATAGAAGCGGAAATGGCAGAAACTGCCGCAGATATGCCGGAAGGTGCCGTGGCAGAGGTGACGGCAGGCACGGATGGCGCTGTTACAGGGAATCTGCAGGCGGCACAAAACAATGACAGCATGGATGAGAAGCAGAGAAGCCAGCCCGCTGTAAGCGGCAATGAGGCGTCCGGTGCAGAGGACAGCATGGAAGAAGCAGAACAAGATCAGGAAGAGACACTTATAGAAAAACAGAAGAGCCCCTCCTTAGAGAAAATGAAAACGAAAGGACAACCATAAGCAATGAGTACGATAGAGAAACATGATATGACCCAGGGAAAGATACTGTTGCCTTTAGTATCGTTTACGATTCCGCTGGTACTGGGCAATCTGTTTCAGCTGACCTACAACGCTGCGGACTCCGTAATCGTAGGAAAATACGTGGGAGAGCAGGCACTGGCAGCAGTGGGAACTTCCACACCGATTATGAATATAGCGATCCTACTGATCAGTGGAATGTGCATGGGAGCCAGCGTCTTAATGAGCTCCCAGTATGGTGCCAAGGATTATGATACTCTGTCGAAGCAGATCAGCACCACCATGCTGGCAGGTTGCGGATTCTCTGTGGTATTTTCATTGCTCATGCTGCTGCTTGCGACACCGGTGCTTCGGCTGATCCGGGTGCCAGAGACTGCGATTCCGGAAGCTGCGGTATATCTTCGGATCATTTTCCTGGGACTGATATTTACATTTATCTATAATTTCCTGGCGAACACTATGCGGGCGCTGGGAGACAGTAAGACACCGTTGTATTTTCTGGTAACCAGTGCTTTTTTAAACATTTTCGGAGATCTGTTCTTCGTGGTGGTATTACGATGGGGCGTGGCGGGAAGTGCCATTGCCACAGTGTGCAGCGAGGGCCTGTGCTGCCTGCTATGCGGCATTTATATCAAGAAAAAGATTCCACTGTTATGCCTTGGGAAAAAGTGGTGGGTCTTTGATAAGAGCCTGCTTGGTAAGACTGTCAGCTACGGCAGCACCAGTGCCATGCAACAGGTATGCTTACAGCTGGGCAAGCTCATCATTCAGTCAGTAGTCAATACTCAGGGTGTGGCGGTTATGGCAGCATTTACCGCAGTGAACCGCGTGGATGATTTCGCTTATACGCCGCAGCAGAACATCGGACATGCCATGACGACTTTCCTGGCGCAGAACAAGGGCGCCGGACACAAAGAGCGCATGAAGAAAGGTTTTCAGACAGGATTGTTGATCGAGCTGGTCTATTCCATCGGTTTGTTTGCGGTGATCTGGGGCCTGGCTTGGCAGATCATGACTTTGTTCGCCGAGGATGGGGATGCGCAGGTGGTATCTCTCGGAATCAGTTATCTGCACCTGATCTCCTGGATGTATATCCTGCCGGGAATGACCAACGGAATCCAGGGATTCTTCCGTGGCATCGGCGATCTGAAGGTGACACTGTACAGCACCTTTATGAATATGTTGGGCAGAGTTGTGGCGGTATTCGTGATGCTGCGTCTGCTGCATATGGACTTCGCCAGTCTGGCGTGGGCCAACATGATCGGCTGGATCGTGATGCTGTTGTTCGAGATACCGTTATTGGTGAAATCCCTGCGCAGCGGCGAGTGCAGGTAGAGTGAAAGGTAGGAAAAAGTTTTTCGGACCCGTTGTACTACTGTGGAAAAAATGGTATGATAAATTTAATGATGTATAGCTGCTTTGGCGGCGGATTGAGAGGATGAAATGGACAAGATTATTTTAACGGGCGACAGACCCACCGGCAGACTACATGTAGGACATTATGTTGGATCTCTCAGGAGACGTGTGGAGCTGCAGAATTCCGGCGAATATAAGAAGACCTTTATCATGATCGCAGATGCACAGGCTCTGACGGATAATATCGAGAATCCCGAGAAGGTGCGCCAGAATATAATCGAAGTGGCACTGGATTACATGTCTTGTGGACTGGATCCTGCTAAGGCTACGATTTTCATTCAGTCTCAGATCTCCGAATTGTGTGAGCTGACTTTCTATTATATGGATCTGGTGACCGTAGCCAGATTACAGAGAAACCCGACTGTTAAGAGCGAGATACAGATGCGTAACTTCGAAGCGAGCATTCCGGTAGGCTTCTTTACTTATCCGATCAGCCAGGCTTCTGATATTACTGCATTTAAGGCAACGACTGTTCCGGTAGGTGGTGACCAGCTGCCGATGATCGAGCAGACCAGAGAGATCGTGCACAAGTTCAATACCGTATATGCACCGGTACTGGTAGAGCCTAAGGCACTTTTACCTGAGAACGAAGCATGCCAGAGACTGCCCGGCATCGATGGTAAAGCAAAAATGAGCAAATCCCTGGGTAACTGCATCTACCTGTCAGACAGTGCAGATGATGTGCGCACCAAGATCATGAGTATGTACACCGATCCGGAGCATCTGTTAGTCAGCGACCCCGGACACCTGGAAGGCAACACCGTATTCACTTATCTGGATGCTTTCTGCCGGCAGGAACATTTTGAGAGATATCTGCCGGATTATGCAGATCTGGACGAACTGAAAGCACACTATACCAGAGGCGGTCTGGGAGATGTGAAGGTGAAGAAGTTCCTGAATAATGTTATGCAGGAGACTTTGGAACCGATCCGTAACCGCAGAAAAGAACTGGAGAAGGATATTCCCGCAGTTTATGATATCCTGAAAAAAGGCAGTGATGAGGCACGTGAAGTGGCAGCGCAGACTCTGGCTGAGGTGAAGAGTGCAATGCGTATCAACTACTTTGAGGATGCAGAGCTGATCCGGATGCAGAGCGAGAAATACGAAGGACAATAAAGACGAATTATTAAGAAAAAGGACATTTCCGGAGATCGGAGACGTCCTTTTTTGTATACACTGAATACGCAGGCCATTTATTATCAGTTGTTGCCGTAATTGACATACAGCGATGTCTTTTGGAAATACTGAGCGACCTTCCTGCTGGTGGGATCTTCCGGGTCACCGGGGAGATCACCGGTATAGATCAACGCCGGCTGATGCGTAAACGGTGTCAGTACCACATCCGTAACCTTCGGATCATTCAGGAGAAGCAGACGGTCTTCGTATTCCGCGGCGTAGGCAGCGGCTTCCCCATCTGTCAGTACCCGGATGGCTTTCATGGCGGAAGTTTCCTGCCACAATCCGGTACAGAGGATGCTGAATAACAGAACTGCCATAGCAAGATAACGAGAGGTGTTAAGCTTTCCTGAGACTTCTATTCTCTCCGGGGGGTTCGGTCGTGCCTGCATTTTCAGAAGCACAAAGCCGATCCAATAGAAGAATACGGTAAAACTGATCAGTAGGAACATATAATAGACGATGGCAACCGCCCGGCCCGGTCCCGTGGAGTTCATGGTATAGAACAGGGGACAGGACATGGAGCAGAACAGTCCGTAAGCATAACCGGTAAACAGAATAGGGTGGGAGAAAAATGCTCCGTTTTTCTTCTGCAGGATCCGCAGGAAGACCGGCAGCAGAAGCAGCGCGGCAAGCACCCACCACAATCCCGTCCAGGCAAGGGTATAACGGATGCCCTGTAACAGACATTTTGCAATCGCTTTCCAGGCAGGAATCTTCCACATGCCGCTTTGACGTACGTGATTGCCGGGAGCTATGGCGCTTACGGCGAAGGACAACAGGAGAACGACAGAAGTAATCCCGCAGATATATGCTTTTTTATTTTTCTGTAACAGTAACAGAAGTGTTATGGTTACTGACAGAAGCATACAGGGAAGAAGAGAAACATAGTTGCCGCCGCCCAAAAAGACAGCGAACAGGAGTAGTGGAAGCAACAGGATCCGCTTTCCATTGTCCAGGTAGCGAAACAGTGTGCCGAGGAAAAACAGTGTCACGGCAAAGAAACCGGTGTAATACATGGAGCCATTGTACCAGTAGAAGCTGTCACATTGAAATTCCACTGTCTGAATACACAGAAAGCTGAGAATGGAAGAAACGGTGATCCATTCTCCGCAAGTTCCCGGCAGAAAACGGCGGAACAGAGGACACAGCAGATAAAAAATACCTCCGCACAATAAAAGCAGGATCACGAAAGTCACCAGATGATAGGCGGTATTGGAAAATACATTGGGTGCCAGATACATCAGGAAAAGCGCTGAATAGGTTCCCTGCCAGATCTGATAGCTGTCTGCGACACCTGCGCAGGCAGCGTCAAGCGTTTGTATGATGCTCCCTGTCTGCTGCCAGACCAGATGAGTCTCCGCACCGTAATAATAATCGTCGCCGGTGGGATAATTGTAGCGTCCCAGCCAGATCAGAGGGATCAGACTGAGTAGCAGGATCGCAAGGAAAATATATGGTTTCCATTTCGCAAAATTATTTTTCATAAGGGGAATGACTCCTGAGCAGATTTTGTAATACTATGATCAGTATAACATACCTGCAAAGACAGGAAAAGAGACTTGTTTTGCAAAAGATGAGAGTATATAATCAGCTTAATGACGGCGGAAGGAGGATGCACCATGGATAAGAAAGATAACAGAAGTTCGGAAAGAGAGCCGGAAGGAAATAGCTTTGATTATGAAGAACTTGTAAATGAGCCTGCGGAGGATCAGGACTATGAAGAGTACCGGGAAGAGGATGATTTTGATGAGGATGAAGAGGTGGTATTCCGCTTCAGACCATGGATGATCCCGGTGTTTGCGGGAATGATGATCCTGGCGATCCTGATCTGCATTCCACTATGGAAATTAAGCAGCCATAGCGGGGGAGCGGGAGACAGCGACGCATTGGTGACAGCAACGGAAGCACAGACGACAGAGGCTGCAGGTATCCAGGAGACGGTAATGGCACCTGAGGTGTCCACAGAACCGATTTCCACACCGGAGCCTACGGCAACGCCGACAGAGACTCCACAGGCAACCCCGGCAGCAACGCCGGAAGCAACAATACAGCCGACAGAGGAACCGGCGGCTACGGAGATCCCCAATGCCAATAGTGCCGGAAATGCTCTTGCGGAAGGAAACGCCATGACATTCGGAGATGTGAACGAGACCGTCACCGCCAAAGATGTAATTAACCTTCGCAGTACTCCCTATACCGGAGACGAAGGAAATGTGGTGGGACAGCTGAAAAACGGAGAGACGCTGGTCCGTACCGGCAGAAACGATTCCACCGGCTGGTCCAGACTGGATTATAACGGGCAGACCGTCTATGCGGTGTCCGCATACCTGACGACCGACCTGACTTACACGAAACCGACAGCGCCGGTGAATTCCAACCGCGTCAGCACCCAGGACGGCAGAGTGATCGTATTCACGGATTGTGATGATTATATTACGCCGAAGGAGCTCATCAATCTGCGTACAGAACCCAGTACCAGTGAAGGGGAGAGTACTGTGCGTACCCAGGTGAAAAACGGAACGAATCTGCATCGTACCGGATACAGTGAAGGCTCCGGCTGGTCGAGAGTGGAATATAACGGAGAAATTTTGTATGCCGTGACTAATTATGTGATCTCGGGAAGTGCACCGGAGTAACAGAAGCAAATCAAATTTTCTATAAACCAGTAGCCCCGAGCGGACAGCCGGGGCTACTGCAATATTAGAGAAAAGTATAAGGGATAGGCGAATTTATTTCGGTCTGACGGTCAGTCTCTGGATCCGACCGTTTTCATCGGTCTCACGGACCGTGGCGATAGCCATGATGTTGTAGCCACCAAAATTGGCAATGAATTCTGCCTGCTCGTCATTAACGACCTCAGCATCTAAAATGGAGTAACGGCGGAAGCCGAATTTATTACGGAAGAACATATTAATGGCTTCTTTTCCGTAGATATGATACTCCTGCTGGGAAGCGGAGGTGGTACAATAGTCACACAGAATGCCGTCGGGAGTGAACAACTCTGCAAGTCCGGCAAAATCTTTATTTTCCATAGCTTCTACATATTTTTCAATGGGTCTCATAGTGTGTTCCTCCTTAATATACCTTTTCAGAATTTAACAGTGCATCGGTACCGCCGTCTACGAACATGATGTTGCCGTTGACGCCTCTGGCGGAATCGGAAGCTAAAAATACCATAACTTCCGCAATCTCTTCCGGTGCCATCAGACATTCCTGACCGTACTTGGTGGGAATAGGGAGAGCGTTCAGCGCCATTTTTGCGGTGGTACTCATGGTAGCGGTCATGGCAGTATGTACGTTGCCGGGAGCTACCGCATTGATGCGGACACCGTTGGCAGCCCAGGTAGCAGAGACTCTGCGGACCCATCTGGCCAGAGCATATTTGGTGGATACATAGAGACTGTTGCCCACGGAGAGGTTAGTGGAATCCATGGAGGATACCAGGCTTAATACTCGCTTTTCATCACCGATGTTATTCAACAGATCTACGATATCTTTCCGTCCGGCACCCTGAGAAATGGTGTTGGATACAGTGACTACGCAGCTGCCATGCTTTTTCTGAAGGAGGTCATAGACGCCCTTTGCAACGGCTACGGTCCCGAAATAGTTCAGGGAAATGATCAGCTCCAGATTGCCGCAGGCACCGGAGACACCGGCATTACAGATCATGCCGTCGAGACCTTCGGGATGCAGCTCGTGCAGTTTGTCTACTGCAGTCTGTCTTCCCTCCGGAGTGGCCAGGTTCACACAGATGTCGCCGTCTTTTAAGTCGATATTGATGACCTCATGTCCTCTTTGCTGTAACAGTTCTTTTGTCTTGGCGCCGATCCCGCTGGATGCGCCGGTGATTGCATATACGCCCATATTAATCCTCCTTGTTTTCCTTCCTGCTTGCTTTTGCTTTATGAGTTCATTATAATAAAATCTGATATCTTTTAAATAACCAAAATGAGAAAAAATGAGGATACCAGATGCTGACCTATGACCTGACTGCCCGTGGCAGAAAAACCATGTATGAATACTTATATGAAGCAATGAAAGCAGATATTTTGAGCGGACGGCTGGCGGCGGGAGAGAAGCTTCCTTCGAAGCGGGCGTTTGCCGAGCACTTACAGGTCAGTGTCAAGACGGTGGAAAATACCTACGAGCAGCTGCTGTTGGAAGGCTATATCCGGTCGGAGGAGAAGAGAGGATATTTTGTCAATCGTCTGGAGGTGAAGAACACAGCTGCTCCGGCGTATGCTTCCTTTGTGACCCGCTTCCGTGAGGAGGAATATCTGGCGGATCTGACGGCGAATAATATTCAATACGATAAGTTCCCCTTTGCCACCTGGGCGAAGATCATGCGTCAGACCCTGACGGATTACGATACGTCTCTGCTTAAGACAGTTCCTTTTAATGGGGTGGAAAAATTAAGAGTGGCGATCGCCGAGCATCTGTACAGGTACCGCGGCATGCAGGTATCGCCGGATCATATTATCGTGGGTGCCGGAACGGAATACCTCTACAGCCGTCTGTTACAGCTCCTTGGAAATAATGCAAAATTCGGTGTGGAGAATCCGGGCTACCGTAAGATCACGAAATTATATGAAGTGGGCGGCGTGGCATGGGACTATGTGGACATCGACGGTCAGGGAATGAAGGTGGAACAGCTGGAGCAAAAGGGCATTACAGTGGCTCACGTGTCGCCGGAACACCATTTCCCCATCGGACTGGTCATGCCGGTGGGAAGACGGCAGGAGCTGCTTCGCTGGGCGGCGGAGGAGCCGGAGCGTTATATCGTGGAGGATGATTTCGACTGTGAGTTCCGCATGGTGGGCAGACCCATCCCTTCCATGCAGTCCATGGATCGGAATCACAGAGTTATCTACATCAATACTTTTTCCAAGACTATGGTACCGTCCTTACGTATCGGCTATATGGTGCTGCCGGAGAAGCTGATGGAACGGTATATTTCCACCATGAATTTCTATTCCTGCACGGTATCCGGTTTTGAACAATATGCCATGGCGGCATTTCTGGAGCAGGGATATTTTGAACGGCATATCCGGAGACTGATCAACGATTACAGAGGGCAGCGGGAGCGAATCTGCCGTTTGTTTCGGGAGTCACCCTTAAGTCAGATCAGCCATATATACCAGGATGATGCGGGGACGCACTTTCTACTGCACATAAGAACTGATTTAAGTGATGTGGAGATCAAGTGGGCTGCCAGACAGCGGGGAATTCTGGTGAATTGTCTGTCGGAGTACTGTTTTGCGGATGCACAGAGATATCGGGGGATCCTGGTCATCCACTATTCGGATATGGAGGATGAGGTGTTGCAGAAGGTGATCGGGGCGCTGGAGGAGATTTTTTTATAATTTATATAATTATAGTTCAGACCGCGCAGGGCTGATAATTTTTCCACAATGCGGGAACACTGACAAAAAAGAATGCAGTGTTATCGCATGGAAGGAGAAATTATGAATCAGAGAGTGGGAAGAAGCAGTATCCGTCTGGCGCAGCCGGTGTGTGTGATCGCCGGTGCCGCTATTGTAGGGAAAAAAGAAGGCGAGGGACCGTTAGGAGCCCTGTTTGACATGGTGGGAGAGGATGATCTCTTCGGCTGTAAGACCTGGGAGGAGGCGGAAAGCAATCTTCAGAAAGATGCAGTCTATATGGTCATGGAAAAGGCCGGGTGGAAAGCAGAGGATGTCTCGTATCTCTTCGCCGGTGATCTGTTGGGACAGTGCATTGCCACTTCCTTCGGCATTTCCGCTTACAATATTCCCCTGTTCGGAGTCTATGGTGCCTGCTCTACCTGCGGGGAAGCGCTGACACTGGGAGCTGTGATGGCAGCGGGAGGCTATGCGGAGCATGTGGTCTGCGTGACATCCAGCCATTTCGCCAGTGCGGAGAAGGAGTTCCGCTTTCCGTTAGATTATGGGAACCAGAGACCTCTGTCTGCCAGCTGGACGGTGACAGGAAGCGGAGCCTTTGCCCTGGGGCTGAATCAGAAATGCAGAGCTCACATCACCGGCATGACTCCCGGGCGGATCGTGGACTATGGACTCAAGGATTCCATGAACATGGGGGCCTGCATGGCACCTGCCGCCGCAGATACCATAGAACGCCACCTGGAGGATTTTCATGTGCAGCCACAGGAATATGACCGGATCATCACCGGGGATCTGGGAAGCGTGGGACAGACAGTGCTGATCGATCTGCTGCGGGAGAAGGGGATTGATATTGCCGGCAGACACATGGACTGCGGCATTGAGATCTTTGATGCAGATGCCCAGGACACCCATGCCGGTGGCAGCGGCTGCGGCTGCAGCGCCGTGACTCTGGCAGCATATATTCTGCCGATGCTGGAATCCGGTGAGTGGAAAAAAGTCCTCTTCCTACCCACCGGAGCCCTGCTCAGTAAGACCAGTTTTAATGAAGGGAAAAGCGTGCCGGGAATCGCACATGCGGTGGTATTGGAGAGCCCGGTGGTGAAATAGGGAAAAGCAGCAGGTCAGAAATGAAATCACTCTTGCAAGCGCTGTAAGTTACTGGTAAAATAAACCTCAAACGGCGAAAAATATTATGCCGGGAATGGCTGGTGAGTCAGAATGCGCAGGATAGAATTTAAGATGGAACGACCGGGACTGTTGGAGGTCGGACAGAAGATCACGGTTACGGAGGGACTTCTGCCCAGTAACTATTACTATACCATAGACCCGTCCCTGGCGATGTCTCCGAACATTCCGTTCCGTTACCGGTTGAAGAACCGTGAAGGAGTCGTGGCGGATATTGTGGAGAATTCCAGAGGATTCTACGTGACGGCGGAATTTGATGAGCCGGAGGTAGATATGACAAAGTAAACGCCGGGGATGCCGCAGAAATTTCGGAACATGCCGGGCAGCAGGCAGCTCAAGGCGCAGATGCCAGATTTAAGAATGAATTAAATTATAGGAAGAAAGAGGAGAATATTATGTTACAGAAGATTTCAACAGACAAAGCACCCGCAGCGATCGGACCTTACTCCCAGGGTATCGTACTGGGCAATATCTTTTTCGCATCCGGACAGATCCCCATTGATCCTGCTACCGGCGAGATTCACGGAACTACCATCGAGGAACAGGCAGAGCAGGTAATGAAGAATATCGGCGAGCTGTTAAAGGCAGCAGGCACCGATTACACCAGAGTAGCCAAGACCTCCTGTTTCCTGGCAGACATGAGCGATTTCGCAGCGTTCAATCAGGTCTATGCGAAATATTTTACTGAGAATCCTGCCAGAAGCTGTGTTGCAGTCAAGACGCTTCCCAAGAACGTATTATGTGAAGTGGAAGTTATTGCAGAAGTATAAGAAGCATACAACATAAAATCTGTAACGATTCAGCAAAAAATGGCAGACATTATGTGGTGAAGGAAAGCTGCAACGTTACAATAAATAGACATTAAGACGGAGGATCGTCGCTTACAGGCGGCGATTTTCTTGTGTATAGGTAAGGTGGATAGAAACTTATGAAAAATAATATTACTCTGATCGGCATGCCGGGCTCGGGAAAAAGTACGGTAGGTGTCGTCCTGGCGAAGCGCCTGGGCAGACGTTTTGTGGATTCCGACATGGTGATCCAGGACAGACACGGCAAATTATTACACGAACTGATCACGGAATATGGTGTGGAAGGCTTCTGGCAGATTGAGAGCGACGTGAATGCATCCTTAGATCTGGAGAACAGCATCATTGCTACCGGCGGAAGTGCCTGTTACGAGCCGGAAGGCATGCAGCATCTGCGGGAGATCAGTACGGTGGTATACCTGAAGCTTCCCTATGAGGAAGTGGAGAAACGGCTGGGGGATCTGAATGCCAGGGGAGTGACCCTGCAGCCCGGTCAGACCCTGCGGGATCTGTATGATGAGAGAACCCCTTTGTATGAGAAATATGCGGACCTCATCATAGACTGCAGCGGAAAAATGCTGCGGGATGTAGTGGCGGAGATCGCTGAGAAATATAAAAAACAGTCCTGATAAGAGTAAAATATAAGGAACGGAAAATAAATACAACTATGGAAAATACAAGAGCAAAAACAACGAGAAACAGCCTGATCCTTCTGCTGACAGCCACTATCTGGGGCATGGCATTTGTCTCCCAGAGCAAGGGTATGGATTACATGCATCCGTTTACGTTTAACGGCGTCCGTTCTCTGATCGGCGCTGCCGGTATTCTGGTATATATTCTGATCAGTCGGAAGATCGCGGGAGACAAGGCGGCAAAATTAGACTGGAAACTGAATGTCAGGGCAGGGCTTCTGTGTGGTATCTTCCTGACCATTGCCAGCACCCTGCAGCAGTTCGGTATCAAGTATACCAGTGTCGGCAAGGCGGGATTTATCACGACCCTGTATATTATTTTTGTGCCCATGTTTGGCATTTTTTTGAAGAAAAAGGTAGCACCGGTGGTCTGGGCGGCAGCCGGCATGGCAGCAGTGGGAATGTATCTGCTCTGCATGACGGAATCATTGCGTCTGGGGGCAGGGGATATCATGGTATTTTTATGTGCTATTGCTTTTGCGATACAGATCATGACGGTTGATCATTATGCAGCGAGAATCGATGGAGCGGTGGTATCCTGTATCCAGTTCACAGTGTGCGGTGTCGTCTGCTGCATCGGGGCGCTTATCTGGGGACAGCCGACTTTCCGACAGATCCAGGAAGGTCTGGGAGCACTGCTGTATGCCGGTGTCTTAAGCTGCGGTGTGGGCTATACTCTGCAGATTGTGGGGCAGAAGGGCTTGAATCCCACGGTGGCAGCGCTCATCATGAGTCTGGAATCTGTCATTGCCACTATCTCCGGATGGATCGCTTACAAGATCGGTTTTTTAAGTACGGATCAGACACTGACTCCGAGACAGATTGCAGGCTGCATTATCGTATTTGCCGCTGTGATCCTGGTACAGCTTCCGCCGGAGTGGTTCCGTTTTGGGAAAAAGAACGCTTAAGCGTATAAAGAACGCATAAATTCAGGAAAAAGTGCAGAGACTGTCCATAAACAGATATAAGGAGGAAACGCAGAGGATGGATTATATCAATGCTTTCTGGGTGGGCGGTCTGATCTGCGCTTTGGTGCAGATCCTGATGGAAAAGACGAAGATGATGCCGGGACGCATTATGGTGCTCTTAGTGGTCACCGGTGCCGTGCTCAGTGCGCTTGGCTGGTATGAACCTTTTCAGGATTTTGCGGGAGCCGGTGCCAGCGTACCGCTGCTTGGCTTTGGAAATGTGTTAATGAAAGGTGTAAAAGAAGCAGTGCAGGAACAGGGATTTTTAGGCCTTTTTGCGGGAGGCTTCCGGGCAGGAGCTGTGGGGACGTCGGCAGCGCTGATTTTCGGTTATCTGGCAAGTCTTCTCAGTAAGCCGAAGATGAAGGAATGATCAGAGTTCCTCATAAGCGATTCCCTTCAGATCCAGATATTTTTTCAGCGCCTTGTCCCAGACGGTATCGGCACTTTTGTCCATGGTGAAGGTCTGGTAAGCACATCCGGTGGTGAGAACCGTTTTTTCCCCATCGTAGCGGATGTTTAGCACCAGGGCACGGATGACGTCAGGGTCCACCTGGGCTTTTGTAAGCATGGCAGCGGCTTTATCCGGCTGCATATGAAGCACAAATTTAAAATACAAAGGAGTGTGTTTTCCCTTGATCAGGTCAAAGCACAGTCCTTTTATTTTGCTAAAAGACTGCAGTTCCCAGGGAATACAGTCTTCGCCTCGTTCGTCAGCAGGATAGAAGTCCTTGTTGATATGCCCGTCGATGGTTACGGTGAGGGCGGTGCTGATGGTGGCTTCTTCCAGAAGAAAAGGATCAAAGGTATCCGCTACCAGCAGGTGATTCATAAAATTTTTCATGGATGTGATCTGTAATGCGATCATGGGAACTCCTTATAGAAATAAAAAACAGGACATAATGTTCAAGAAAATATTGGTTGAATTATAGCATGGAAAAAGTAGTGATTCAAGACAAAATAGAGGATGGGAAAGTAAAATGTTGTTAATATATTTTACTTTTTATATCTTATGATATCTTCAATAATGACACAGAGCTTTTTCTGATCGTCAATGGGCTGATTGATTATCAAATCATAACATTCTTTTGCATGCTGATTATGAGAATTCATGGTGTGAATATTAAAAAATAATTCATCCATAGGATAATTCAATGCTATGCATATTTTTTCCAAACTTTCAATAGTAATATTTTTTTCACCACGTTCTACCTGACCGATGTAAGTGGGATGCATATCGGCTAGTTCGGCCAAATGCTCTTGGGTATATCCAACATCTAAGCGTTTGCGGCGTAGGCGTTCGCCTATATTTTCACATATATAACTCATCTTAATACCTCCACCTTGATATTATTAGTATAGTGATAAAGCATAAACAGACTATTGATATTATTGATGTGGAAATGTATACTATAAATACAAAAATAAGTATTATAAAGACTAAAGATATTGCTGAAAGAAAAAAGGAGAAATACAATGGCAAAATGCGTGGAATGTGGCGGAAATATAAGCTATGTAACCAAAGATATTTTGAAATGTGAATATTGTGGTAAGTTGTATTCAGAGATAGATGGTAATCTGACAAGTGCAAATCAGGCATCAATATATGAAACAGCAGTAATAAAATCACAAAGTACAAATCCGGAAACTCTTGAGGAAGCAATAGAATTATTCTCTATATTGGGAAGCTATAAAAATTCTGGTAGCCTGGAGTATCAATGCAGAAATCAAATCCACCAGAATAAAATTGCGCAGGAAGAGAAAAGGCTTGAGGAACGTAGACAGGCTGAATTGGCAGAAAAAGCTTATAAAGTACAAAAAGAAAAAGATGCGCAGATTAGAAAGGCAAAACTGATTGCAATAGCGACAATCATAGGATTTGTTGTAATTGTTGGAACTATTATAGGAGTGTCCAAGCACAGCAAGAATGTAAAATATGAAAATGCTGTAAATCTATATGAACAAGGGCATTACGAAGAAGCCATGGAAGCTTTTGAAAAGATGGGTGATTATAAAGATGCTAAAAGTCAGGTGGAAAGTATTAGAAATCAGATACAAGTTAGGAAAAATACATATGAGCAGGGAATAGCATATTACAATAGTGGTGCATATGCAGAGGCAATTCAGCAATTACAGGAAGTTGCTGATTATGAGGATACGGCAGACTATTTGGAACAGGCATCTTCAATACTATATCAACAGGCGCAGGATGCGGTGAACAATGGAGATTATAAGCTTGCACAGGAGAAGATTACTGCAATTCCGGAAGGATATAGTATCTCTACTCAGGCAAAGACATTGCTGGTGGAAATAGATCAAAAGGTTGCAGAACAGGAAAGAGTGGAAAATTACGCACAGGCGGTTAGTTACTACGATGATGGACAGTATGATTTGGCACAACCTTTATTTATTGGACTTGAAGATTACAGCAATTCAAAAGAATATCTGAATAATATAGGCACAAACTTTTATACACAGGCATCTGAACAAATTGAAGCAGGAAATCTTGAAGCGGCTGTCCAAAAATTAACATTAATTGATGAAGCTACGGAATGGGAGAATTATCAATCTGCAATTGATTTGAAAGAAAATACAATTGCAAGTTATAAGGAAAACATAAAAATAAAGGCAGCATTGCTATATAAGGAAGACGGTAATGATGCCATGGTATCTTATTTGAATAGTGTGGTAGGCGATATATTTCAACAAGAGGAGGCATCTTCATTAAAAAAAGAAATAGTAAATATGTATATGCCGATAGAACTTACCAATTGTCCCGAAGTTGACAATGCTCATTTAAGCGGAAATATTAAATATGAAATACAGGACATTTTTCAGAACAAGTATGAATATGGAATTGAATATTACGATCCATATGTGTTTGACTATACTACCATGAGTTATGCGGAAACATATCAAACCTATTATTTGTCTGGAAAATATAAGCACTTTTCAGCAACTATTGTACCATGTGAAACAGGTGGTGAGGAAGCAGTGTTTAAAATTTATGTAGACGGGAATAAAGTTTTTTCTTGTCAGATAACGGATACTTCAAAACCTCAAAAAATAGATTTGGAAGTTACTGGTGGTGAGGAGCTAAAAATAGCATTTATTAATGGATATCAAGCTGATCTTTTGTTAGCCGAACCATATCTATATGAAAACTAACCTATTAAATAATATTGCAAAAGGAGAATTTAGTATGGCACAGATAGCAGATGTAATAAAGTACGAAGGAGATAACACCACATTTATTTGGAAAAGTCCTTTAGAGGATTTTAACAGTATGACACAACTGATCGTTCATGAATCACAGGAAGCTATTTTCTTCATGAATGGACAGGCATTGGATCTGTTTGGTCCGGGCAGATATACATTGGAAACACAGAATGTTCCTAAACTTGGAAAATTTCTGAATCGTGTAACGGGAGATCAGACACCGTTTCACTGTGAGGTATATTTCATCAACAAAACGGAGCAAATGGCAATCAAGTGGGGAACTGATTCCAAGGTAGGCTATATGGATCCACAATATGGATTCCAGCTTTCCATAGGTGCTTGTGGTGAAATGGCATTGCAGGCATCTGATTCCAGAAAATTATTATTAAAACTGGTAGGAACAGAGAATTATCTGAGTCAGGCGCGATTGGTAGATTATTTCAGAGCTTTTTTAATGACGAGAGTAAAGTCGTACATAGCGCAGACTATGCGAACCCAAAAAATTAATATTTTTGAAGTAGATGAACATTTGTCAGAATTTTCAGAGGCTCTCAGAATCTTATTGATTCCTGATTTTGAAGAATATGGTGTCTCATTAAAGAAATTTTTTGTGACATCCGTGCTCAAGCCAGATGGAGAACCTCAATATGAGAAATTTAAAGAGTTACATTTCAGAGCATATGCAGATATCAGAGATGCACAAATACAACAAAATGTTGAACTCATTAAAGCACAGACAAAAGCACAGCAGACAATAATAGAATCTCAAGGGATGGCTACAAAACGCGCACAGGAAGGATATACATACCAACAGGAACGCGGATTTGATGTCATGGGTGATATCGCTCGAAATGAAGGTAGTGGTTCAGACCTGAGGAATGCTGCAATGGGAATTGGCATGGGATTTGGAGTTGGTGGAGCATTTGGAAGTGCTGTTAATAATATTGCTAATCAGACAATGGGTGGCCTGATGGAACCCGTTGGCGGAACAATAAACACGCCTACATCATCTGTGCAAAATGAGCCGGATATTCCGGGAATGATTCACTTAAAAGCTGATCAGGCAGAACAATCATCGCCTGTAAATCTTGAAAAAGAACCAAATATAGATAATGCAACAGCCGAGACAGATGATTTGTCAAAATTTAAGAAAAGACTGGAAAAGCTTAATTTGATGAAAGAAGCAGGATTGCTTACAGATGAGGAATTTATTGCTCAGAAAAACAGATTGTTGAGTGAACTGTAAAAGGAGATTATTACTATGAAATCAAAGTTTAAGATGTATGTTATTGTATGGGCTGCCGTGGTTGTACTTTTCAACGTAATTGTTTTTATTACACCAAATGAGGTCGCAGGAATGAGTAAATTTGGCGGAGCCTTTTGGGTTGGATATGCATTTATCATGGTACTTTTTCTTGCGCAACTTGGAATTGGATGGTATGCGATTAAGGATGATCTGGCAAAGACGTTTTATAATATTCCACTGCTGCAGATTAGCTACAGCACTATGATTGTAATGCTGGTTGTGGGAGTTCTTTGTATGGCAATTCCCCAGTTCCCAGTTTGGCTTGGAATTATAATATGCCTGTTGGTGGTAGTCTTTGGGGGAATCAGTGCAGCCTTGGCTCAGACGGCATCTTCTGTAGTTAGTGATATTGATGTGAAAGTGAAAAACAAGACATTTTTTATTCGTTCTCTTACTGTGGACATTGAATCATTATTAGCACGAAGTGAACAGCCCGAGATTAGAGACGAGGTAAATAAAGTATATGAAGCAGTCCGTTACTCGGATCCGATGTCAAATGAGGCTCTGGCGGGTGTAGAGGCACAGATTACATTAAAAGTAAGTGAACTTGTGGATGCAATTGAAAAATCAGATATTGAACTTGTGAAAAAGACGGTTCGAGAGATAGTTATTTTATTAAATGACAGAAATAAAAAATGTAAGCTTTTGAAGTAGTTTACAAGTAAAAAGAATCGTAGGAGAGGGATAAAGGCATATGATAGTATACAAATGCAAAATGTGCGGAGGCAATCTGAATATTCAGGAAGGAGAAAAAACAGCGGTTTGTGAATATTGCGGAACGCAGCAGACCGTGCCGTCCACAGATGACGAGAAAAAGGCAAATCTGTTCAACCGGGCTAATCATTTTCGGCGGAATAGTGAATTTGATAAAGCAAAGGAAATTTATGAACACATTTTGGATGAAGACAGCAATGATGCAGAAGTATACTGGTCTATTGTGCTTTGCAAATATGGAATAGAGTATGTAGAAGACCCAGTGACAGGAGAGAGAAAACCTACGATCAATAGGGTGCAGCCGCTGTCCATTCTTCAGGATGCGGATTATAAGATGACCTTAGAGCATGCCGATTTATACAGAAATCTCTTTATGAAAAGGAAGCAGTAGAGATTGATGAGATTCAAAAAGAGATATTAAACATTGCCAACAATGAATCCCCTTATGATATTTTTATTAGTTACAAGGAAAAAGCAACAGATGGTGGACGTACGCAATCCTCTGTATTGGCACAGAATATTTATCAGATGCTGACAAAATCGGGATATCGTGTATTCTTTTCCAGAATATCTTTAGAAGATAAATTGGGACAGAAATATGAGCCTTACATTTATTCTGCATTGAATTCAGCAAAATTGATGCTGGTGGTTGGAACAGAAAAGGAGGAATTTAATACACCCTGGGTAAAGAATGAGTGGGTGCGCTTTCTAAATATGATGCAGGAGAATACACAAAAAGTATTAATTCCCTGTTTTCGGAATATTGATCCGTATGATTTGCCGGATGAATTTCAGATGTTGCAGAGTCAGGATATGGCTAAAGTAGGGGCGGATCAGGACTTATTGCATGGCATTGAAAAAATAATGAAAGCACACGGGGAAGAGAGAAATTCAGAACAAAAGGTAACCACAGTTGCAAATAGTCAGTCCATACAGAGACTGTTACAAAATGCGGAAACGTATATTCGCCTGGAAAATTATGAGGATGCACAAAAAGTGTATCAGAAGATAACAGAACTGCATCCAGAAGATTATAAAGGATGGTGGGGACGAATTGTTGCAGATACCAGAGAATTCAATATAGATGACTACAGCCATCTATATGAATGGAATCAATGGATGATATATGTGAAAAAACTGGCAAATACTATGGAGTATACGCAACTGGCAAGTCAATATGGCTGTTTTATCAGGATAATATCCAAAGCGCAGGCAAAGGACGAAATTGATAAGATTATACAATTTGAAGAGTACTATAAAAATATAATAAGAGATGTAAAAAATGATCAGCAAAGAAGCGATAATGAATTGACGACAACTAAAAGACAATATGAGAGAGAAATAGAGCGTTTGCAAAATGAAATATCAAAAGAAGAAGATTCGATGCACTATCATACTGGAAAGGCAGACGATATACGGACATATCGAATTGGCATAGGAATGCTATTGATTATTTCTATTTTATCATTGTTGATTGGTTCAGGCACCACTGGGGCATTAACAGAATTTTGTATGTTCCTTTTTGTGATCGGTATCGTACTATTTGGTATAGGAGTTAAATGGATCAAAAAGCAGGGACGTGTAAAACAACATGAGATGTGGAGCCAAAATAGTTATGAAAGAATGTGTGATTTACAACAGAAGGAACAAGAAGAAAAACAGAAATATGATAATAAGATAAAACAGATTATTTTGGCCAAAGATCCCTATATCAAAGAAGAAAAAAGTATTAGCAACTGCATAGATTTATGTAAGCAATACGAAAAGTATGGGGTGGAGCAGATTGCAGATATATGGGCAGCAATGGATCTTGAGAATATAGATGAGACTGTACAGTTAAAAAGTGAACAAATGAATTTGCGTAAACAAATATATGATGATGCAAGAAAATATCACGCTGTAAATGCAGAAATGTAGGAGAGGGATAAAATCAAATGATAGTATACAAATGCAAAATGTGTGGAGGAAATCTGAATATTCAGGAAGGAGAAAAAACAGCGGTTTGTGAGTATTGCCGGACAC